>Ga0187770_10001782_pt1 | contig 11648 bp, 9 predicted proteins | sample 0116_SJ02_MP02_2_FD_133154 | JGI IMG/M metagenome (GOLD analysis project Ga0187770, IMG submission 133154) | Tropical peat soil microbial communities from peatlands in Department of Meta, Colombia - 0116_SJ02_MP02_20_MG | ecosystem: Environmental > Terrestrial > Soil > Wetlands > Peat | place...
AAACCACAGAAGAGACAGAGATCACAGTGGCAACAACTCGAGGCGGATTATATTCAGCCGCCGCACCACGGAGCAACCCCCGGCATTGCGGACAGAGGAGCAACCTCTCAGTTAGAATGTTGCCTTGGTTCAATGCGCGACCTTCTCATAGCGTGGTGTGCTCTTCCCAGTGGACTCTGATCCATTCACGTACTAAACTGCGCAGTCACATTCCTTTCCTTGTCTAAACGCAAACTAACAGCTAAAGGCTAAGGGCTAAATGGCGAATTCATACGACGTGATCGTGATCGGCGGAGGCCACAATGGCTTGGTCAACGCCGCCTATCTGGCGCGTGCTGGCAAGAAGGTTCTGGTGCTTGAACGGCGTCACGTGCTTGGTGGCGCGGCGTGCACAGAGGAGGTGTTCCCGGGATTCAGGTTTTCGGTGTGCTCGTACGTGGTTTCTCTCTTGCGACCGGAGATCATTCGCGATCTTGATCTTCCCCGTCACGGCCTCGAAATTCTCCCGCTTGACGGCACGTTCACCCCCATGCCGAACGGCGATTACCTGTGGCGCGTAAACGATCATGGCAAAACGCATCGGGAGATCGCCCGGCATTCCAAAGTTGACGCCGAAGCTTACGACGAATTCGGCAAAGCGATGCAGGCGATGTGCCGCTTTGTGAAGCCGATTCTCGGGATGGTGCCACCTGATCCTGCCACGCTAAACCCAAAAGAACTGATGAAGCTGCTGTTCATTGGCCGACGTTTTCAGGGCCTGGCCAGCGACGACAAATACAACCAGGTGCAGTTGATGACGATGAGCGCCGTCGATTTTCTCGATCAATGGTTCGAGACCGACGTGCTCAAAGCCACCATGTCGGCGTCGGGAATTATTGGGACTTTTCTGGGGGTGCGTTCGCCGGGGACGGCCTACGTTCTGCTGCACCACTATATGGGAGAGATCGACGGCGCATTCCGATCATGGGGCTTTGCGCGTGGCGGCACGGGCGCGATATCCAATGCGATTGCAGATGCAGCGCGGGAAGCAGGAGCGGAGATTCGCACTCAAGCGGGCATCGCAAAGATTATTGTGAGGGGCAACCGCGCGAGAGGCGTGGTGCTGGCGAACGGTGATGAGATCTATGCGGGCATCGTTTCGTCGAGCGTCGACCCGCGGCAGACGTTCGTCAATCTGATGGAAGATGGACACTTGCCCAACGAATTTCTGGAAGAGGTCAAGCGCTACAAGTTCCGCGGGTCCTCCGGGAAAGTGAATCTAGCGCTGGATGCGCTGCCGAATTTCAAATCCATGCCCGGACCGGGTGCGCACCTGCGGGGCGCCATTTCGATTTCGCCCAGCGTCGAGTACATGGAGCGCGCTTACGACGACGCCAAGTACGGCAACTTCTCTCGCCGCCCGTACATTGATATGGTCATTCCCACGCTGACCGATCCCTCGGTCGCGCCTCCGGGCAAACATATTCTGTCTTGTTTTGTGCAGTACGCGCCTTACAAGTTGCGGCCCGGGCTGAACTGGGACGATCAGAAAGAAGATTTCGGAAATAACGTGATCAACACGATTGCAGAGCATGCGCCTAACATCAGAGACATCATCTTGTACAAGCAGGTTGTAACGCCACTGGATTTGGAGCGTGAGTGGGGTCTGAGCGAGGGCAACATATTCCAGGGTGAGCTTTCCCTGGAACAACTTTTCTTTCTGCGCCCCGTTCCGGGATATGCTCAGTTTCGCACGCCGATCAAGAATCTTTATCTCTGCGGGTCGGCGACCCATCCAGGCGGCGGAATCATGGGCGCGCCAGGGCGTCTGGCGGCGTTGGAGATCCTCAAAGATGTCAAAGGAGCTGCCTGACCTATGCCCGCGACTCGCGACGCGATCATCATTGGTGGCGGTCACAACGGGCTGATCACGGCTTTCTATCTCGCCAAAGCCGGGTACAAACCGCTGGTATTGGAACGGCGATCCCAAGTCGGCGGGGCGGCCATCACCGAAGAGTTTCATCCCGGCTTCCGATGCTCAATTCTCGCGCACAGTGCCGGACCGCTTCGGCCCGATATTGTTCGCGATATGCGGCTCGAGAAGCACGGGCTGAAGCTGATCACACCGGATGTAGCCGCGGTCTCGTTTTCTCCCGATGGCCGCGCGCTGACCCTCTACAACGACGTTAACAAGTCTGCAAAGGAGATTGCCAAGTTTTCCCAAAAGGACGCGGGCAAGTATCCCGAGTTTCAACGGTCGCTGGCGAAGATCAGCAAGGTGATCGCCGAAGCCCTGGCGATTGCGCCACCGAATATCGATCACCCGAGTAAGAGTGATTTATGGAGCATGCTGCAAACCGGGCGATCGATGCGCAAGCTGGGGAAAAAGGATATGTACCGGCTGCTGCGGTGGGGGCCGATGGCCGTTGCGGACCTGGTAGCTGAATACTTTGATACCGAGTTGCTTCGCGCGACTATCGCTACTCGCGGGATTTTCGGCACATTTCTTGGGCCGTGGTCAGCCGGCAGCAGCCTGGTTCTTCTCATCCGTGCCGCCGCTGACCCGCATGCCGCGGGTTCGGCGTGTTTCGCGGAACGCGGCATGGGAGCGGTGACGCAGGCGATGGCATCAGCCGCGCGGGAAGCGGGGGCCGAAATCCGCACTGGCGTCGAGGTTATCGAAATTTCTGTGGGAAAGGGTGTGGCCAGCGGGGTTGTGCTATCGAACGGAGAAGAGATTAACGCCCAGGCGATCATCTCCAACGCCGACCCCAAGCGCACGCTGCTAAAGCTGGTCGATCCCATTCATCTTTCGCCCGACTTCGTGACCAAGCTGCAGCACTATCGCATGCCGGGCACGGTGGCCAAGGTGAATCTTGCGCTTTCGGGATTGCCCAATTTCACAGGCATTGACGCCAACGCCGAGATTTTGCGCGGGCGAATCCACATTGGGCCTGACATCGATTACCTGGAGCGGGCTTTCGACGACTCGAAGTACGGAAACTTTTCTAAACAACCGTACCTGGAGGCGACAATTCCCTCTCTGACTGATCCGTCGCTGGCGCCGCCTGGCAAACACGTAATGTCGATTTACATGCAATACGCTCCGTTTAAGCTGAAGAACGGCGATTGGGAAACGCAGCGCGTGGCGTTGGGCGATACGGTCGTCAAGACGTTGGCTCAATATGCCCCGAACCTGCCGGAGCTGATCCTCACTCATCAGATCATCACGCCACAGGACTTAGAAGACATTTACGGGCTCACCAGCGGGCATATCTTCCATGGCGAGCTCGCGCTCGATCAGTTCTTCACCATGCGGCCCTTACTCGATTGGGCGCGCTACGGCACACCCATCCAGAATCTGTATTTGTGCGGGTCGGGAACGCATCCGGGCGCGGGTTTGACCGGAGGCTCGGGCGCGAACGCGGCGAGGGAAATCTTAAAGGTCCTGAAGAAATAGCGAGACGCGGCGGCTGATAGTCTTTGGCGAATATATGCTCGGCGCTCGTGTGCATTCTATTGCATACTTCTTCCATGGATCAACCAATCAGGGCACCCTGGCCAATGGTTAGGATCGTCCTGGCGGTTTGCGTCGGCGTTTGGACGATGTATAAGTACGTTCCCGATGCCAAGCCTTACTTCCTTGCGCTCGCGGATCATACTTTTACGCTTCTCGCAGGATGTGGGGCTACGGTCATACTAGGGTTGCTGCAAAAGTATGTCTTTAAGACCCCGTTATCGCTGAAGTGGGAGATGACGATCCTGTTGGCGTTTGTGTTCTTTGCGGGATTTCAGGCATGGCGCGACGAGCACCAAAAGGCCGCGCAGACGGAAACGAAGCTAAACGACCTCACGAAGCCGCAGTTGGTGTGTAAGCTAGGTACACTAACTTTCGGCAAGGGGGACCCCAAAGACAACGATGTAGTCGCGGTTGTAACTGGGACGATTGCCAACATTGGTGGACCCACAGTTCTTGATTATTGGACATTAGCCTTACGACTTGAAGACGGTTCTGTTGTTCGTGCTGAACCGATAATACCAATGGGCCGCGGAGGGCGCCTTACTCTCAGTGGCGGCCCGCTGGGTTTCGACGCCGCCGACTTCTGGGCCGACCAGGCACGATCAGCCCCTATTGCTAGAGGCGGGGCGGCGTCTGGTTGGTTGTACTTCGTGTTTCGCGGTGACTCTTGGGAAAAGCTGAACAAGGGACGGAAAGCCGTTTCTGTCATCTTAGGTGTGACCGATATTAACGATAAAGTCTGGGCCTTTGAAACACCGATCACCGCCGTCGCCAGTGCTAGCGCGCCAATTTCTCCGGCAGATGTAATGGAGCTCCATATAAATAAGGGCATGTCCAAGTGAAAAAAAGTACATAGAGGGAATCCAATCAACCAGGGGCTTTGAAAAAGGCATTAAAGCACTATTCAGGCTCCTAAAGCCAAAGTCGAAGCGCGAAAGAGACGGCAGCGGCGACGTAAGGCCGCCGCTACCGCCCGCAAAGCAAAGAAGGTCGACAATGCCAAGGTCTAGAGGGTACTGATTCTGTCCCCGCCCCTGCTGCTTCGTAGCGCGGCGACTCGTTTTAACGGCGCCGGACAGAACCCAAAGGAGGTTGCATGCTCAAGCGAATCGTGTTCGCCATTTTCTTCATTGCCGGCGCTTGCGCTTCGACTACCTCGTCTCCGCCGGAGCTGCGCATGACGCCGACGGAGATTCAGAGCGGCGGCTTCAGCGAAAGCCAAGTTGGAAGCTCCAAAGTCGTGGGAGTGCGAAGCAAAGTTCTGGCCGGTGATCCCTCGAAGGCCGGGTTCTACTCGATTTTGTTATTCGTGCCGGCGCACACAACCATCCCGGCACACTCGCATCGCGATGACCGCATGGCTACAGTGGTTTCGGGCGAGTGGCACTTCGGCTACGGCACCCAGTTCGATGAAAACGGCTTGAAGACGCTCCCGCCGGGCAGCGTTTATTCGGAACCGGGCGGCGCAAACCATTTTGCACGGACCGGCAATGAGCCGGTGATCGTCCATATCTGCGGCTATGGTCCAACCGACACGCGCTATTTCGATCCCAGCAACGATCCGACTCTCAAACAGAATAAGTGATCTAATTTTGCGGGAAACCAGAAACCGGGAGCTTGACTCTACCTTTGCGGTTGAGAGGAGCTTGGGGGATCGGTGGTTCTAGAAGAACCGGAAGCAGGCACGGCGTGCGGCTGAGAGGTCATGGCGCTTTCAGGATTCAGCAGATGCTCCTGATCCGGGCCCAGGCCAAGTTTGATGAGAGCGCGCGAATCCGGCGTGGTTTTCGACTGCCAGCCGTTGTCTGCCTGGTACTTCTGCATGGCCGCCTGGCTAGCGTTGTCCCAGACACCGGAAGGTTTTCCCGTGAGGTAGTGCTCGCGAATCAGGGCTTCCTGTATTTGCCGCGCACGCTGCGCGTCGATCTTTTGCTGGCCTCGGCGGCGTGCTGTTTTACGTGATTTCCTGTGCTTGCTCTTAGTGCTGTGCTGAAGGGCGGAAGTGGTTTGCCCATTTGCCGGCTGACTTGTCTGAGCGTTGGAAAGCGTGGCGGCCATGAGCAGAGCACAGGCCAACCCGGCGATCCTTCTCATCCAGGAATTCCTCAGAGTCCACCTCAAACGAAAGAGACCGGCATGACTATGATGCCGATTTCCACGCTCCGCTGCCAGTCTCGAAAGCTGCTGGCCGGTTACGGAAGTGTACCGGCCAGGAAAATGGTGCCGTCCTGACGGCCGGCGCCGCGTTGGCGGACCAGGAACACCACATCCTGCCCGCTCTTCAGTCCGGAAGCAACGCGGGCAAATTCCTCTTCGGAATTTACCGGCTGCTTGTTGACCTCGAGGATCACGTCGCCCCGTGCCAGGCCGACATCGTCCGCGAATGAACCGGGTTTCACATCCCGCACAATGACGCCTTTGTCGGCAGGAATATCGAGGCGGTCAGCGTATTCATTGGTCACCGCACCCACGGACAATCCGAGCTTGCTGGCTTTGGGCGTGGTTTCCTCGCCGCCCTCCTCTTCCTCGCCGAGACGAGAAGCAAACAGTTTGGCGCGGTCGGCAACTGTGACCGTCGCTTCCTGTTTCTTGCCGTTGCGGACAAACCCCAGAGTCACTTTGCTGCCGGGCTTACGGCTGGCAATATCGGCGACCAGTTCGTCGCCGTCCTTGACCGGTTTGCCATCCACCGAAGTGATCGTGTCCCCGACCTTCAAGCCGGCGGCTTCAGCCGGGGTTCCGGCTATCACGTTCGCGATAGTCACGCCACTGGTGACGCCGTAAACGCGGGCGATCGCGGGATTCTCCTTGGGAGCGAATTCGATACCAATGGAACCACGCGCGACGCGGTGATCAGGGCCAATGAGCTGGTTATAGACACTGACCACCGTATTCGAGGGCAAAGCGAAACCGACGCCAGCATAGGCATTGGTGTCGGTGAGAATGGCTGTGTTGATGCCAATCACTTCGCCCGCCATATTGACCAGTGGCCCGCCGGAGTTCCCCGGATTGATGGCCGCATCGGTCTGGATGAAGGACTGGAACTGACGATTAGGAACGATGTTCCGGCCTTTGGCGGAAACGATGCCCGCCGTGACGGTCTCTTGCAATCCAAACGGGCTACCCACGGCCAGCACCCAGTCTCCTACCTGCATGCCATCAGAGTTACCCAGCTTGGCGACGGGTAGAGGCTTGTCGGTATCGATTCTGATCACGGCTAGGTCGGTTTCCTGGTCAGTGCCAATGACTTTGGCGTCGTGCAGCACACCGGGTGGATCATCCTGCAGTACCACTTTGATGCGATCAGCCTTCTCGACCACGTGGCGGTTGGTAACGATGTAGCCTTTGGCATCTACGATGACTCCGGAACCCAGCGAGTGTTCGCGAATGGGACCTTGATTCTGAGGACCGCCGAAGAACCGGTCAAAGAAATCGTCGAAAGGATTCTGGTCGTCGCCCTCACCCTGGTCAGGAATTCCGCGATGACGGTGCGGGTTCTTGATGGTGGATTCCGTGTTGATGTTCACCACCGAGGGCTCCAGTTGTTTGGCAATCTGGGTGAACTGGTTTGAGAGCTGGGTCGGCGAGGGTACGCTCAGGGGAGTTGGGGAATCCGAGTTCTTCTTGCTTTCCTGCCCCTTGACTCCCTTGGAAATCACTGTGCCAATGAGAATGCCCACCGTCAGAGTGGCGAGGATGGTTAGGGTGTAGGCTGCTCGGTTAGCTTTCAGACGCAGCCATAGGCCGCTTGCGCGCGGATCCATATGTTCACTTCCTCCAATGTTTATCACCGATTTGAATTATACCGTGTGCCTTTGTTGAGACGAAAATCAGCCGCAAATGTGAGCGGATTACTACGTTAGATGCGAGTGGGGACAGTCGGGCAACAAGACTCCCACCCGTATTTCTTTTGCTGGAAGCCCCGTTGCGAAGAACTTCCCTTTTTTGCAGCAGAATTGTGGTTCTACGCGACTAACGGCTGTTCGACCAGGATTTTCGGTTCCAACTTGACCTCGCTGGATAGCGAACGAACAACGAGGCAGATGCGCTCAGCTTTCTCCAAGAGTCGGCGTGCCAGTTCATAGGACTCGTCCGCATAGATGATTACTGTCGGCTGAAGCGCGATCTTTGTGAAGCGCAGGCCTCCGGCATCCTTTTCGAGGATTCCATCGACGGCCACTTCAATGCCTTGAAAATCCAATTTCGAAGCTCTCGCGACCGCTTTAAACGTTTCGATAAAGCAGGAGGCCACAGCGGCCAACAGAAAGTGCTCCGGGGTCCAGACGCCCGGCTCGCCGCCAAACTCCGGCGGAGCCGAAAAATGTATGAGGCGTGGAACGCCCTGCTCAAGGGCAACGAAGCTGCGATCATGCTGATGGAATTGCGCGCTGGCGTGATAGTTATATTGCGTTTCCATAAGCGCCCTCCCAGTTTCCTTACTCCAGCATGGGCCAACTCCAGTTCCCAGGTTGTGATCAACGTCACACAAGCTCGTGAGAGCAGTCACCGCAGGGCTGTGCGGGAAGCCGCAGAATAAGTGCCATCATGTGGGTGGGCAGTCTCCTATTTGGGAGTACCACCCCGGGGAGGCAGCCATGTCGGATGACAAGCGCGATATCCTGGAAGTGCTCAAGTTTGAGTTGAATTTCCTCGAGCAGGGCGGCTATGGCCGCTCGGTCCGCACCCCGTGGAAACCGACGTCGGTTTTTCTGGACTCCCCCTCCTGTATCAATTTCAACGATACCGGACGTCCCCACCCCTGCAACGAGTGCCTGCTGACAGACTTCGTTCCCGCGAAGTATCAGGAAGAAGAAATCCCTTGCCACCACATCCCGCTCAACGCTCAGGGTGAAACTGTGTACACGATGGAGCGGCAGCGCGAGCAGATGGAACTGGAAGAGGCCCTGAAACATTGGCTGCGCGAAACCATTCAGCGCATCGAGCGGGAGCGCGCCGCCAAACCACAGAAGGCATCGATTCCGGCGCAGCCGGCTCCCTAGCTTCACGTTTCCGTTCGCACGTCGAATCTCCCTGATTACCCCCCGAGAGGCTCTCCGCTTGTTTGAAGCGGAAGCATTTAGGTAAGGGTTAGAAAGTGTAAGCTGATTCCCATCGTCCCACCAGTTTCTTTTCACCTGCTTGGTTCGAACTTCTTGTTCGATTGCGGAGTGTGGCCCCAGCGATACTACTCGGCGTCCCGCTCCAGTCCGGCGCCACAGGGACTAAGTTGGGGGTAACAGTGTACGGGCAGACCTGTACTGAATGTGTAATGGCGTTTAACTTTGGAGTGAAGGGCTTTCGTAGACTCTCTCCTGGACGATGGTTACCCGGTTACGATAGTCGATGTGCCAGAGGCCAGTCTTTCTCGGCGGGATAATAACTTGCCTCAGGTCCCTTCGACCGTCCTCTAATCTGTCCTTCCGCGACCTATACGAAGTCCAGTTCCCTAGTGCAGTCTAGTCCTGGGCATTCTCGTGTTCCTGAAAATTGCCGATTGGTATGGTGAGGTGGTTTTCTATGAGTAAGTCCGCTCAGACGAAGATCTGCTGCCACAGCAATCTCGGGACCAGCTCGAGTGTACTCATTCTGATCCTAGCCCTGGCCAGCTTGACGGGATGTCAAGGGTTGAGCACCAGCACCCCGTCGACGCAGCAATCGTCGCCGACTGGCGACCTGGGTTTAAGCGATTCATCCCTGAGTTTCGGCAGCGTGGTGGTTGGCAACAGTAACACGCTCACAGTTACCGCGACGAATAGCGGAACCGCCTCAGTTACGATCAGCAGTGCCAAACCCAGTGCGCCTGAGTTTTCCCTGGGCGCGCCCAGCCTTCCCGTGACGGTTGCCGCCGGCAAGTCGGTGACTCTAAGCGTGGCTTTTACTCCTTCGGCTGCCGGGAATGTCACTGGTACGATTCCAATATCGAGTACTGCTTCCAACGCTGTTCTGGCGGTATCGCTCTCCGGAACCGGTCTCGCTCCGGGCCAACTGGTGGCAAGCCCTTCCAGCGTCAGCTTCGGCGCAGTGCTGTTAGGCAGCACTCAGACCAAATCAGCAGCACTGACGAATTCTGGCGGCTCAACTGTAACCATTTCGCAGGCCACCGTGAGCAGCGGAAATTTTCAAGTGAGTGGGCTGAGTTTGCCGCTCACCCTGAATCCTGGACAGAGCACGGATGTGGCCGTAACCTTCGATCCGCAATCCAGCGGGGCACAGACGGGAAGCATCACGCTCACAACGAGTGCTTCCATGTCGGCGCCACAGGTGCGTTTCCTGGTCACAGGCTTTCATAGTTCCACATTCTCCAGCTCTCGCCGCATGTCGGCGGGCAGTAATACGGTCACAATAGCGCTCTCTGGATCGGGCACCACGCCCGGCCAGCTCAGCGTGGTGCCTACCACCGTGAGTTTCGTGAATGTGGAAGTGGGGACGAATCAGAGCCAGTCGGTGACACTGACCAACTCCGGCGGCTCAAGCGTCTCGGTAACCCAAGCCTTGGCGAGCGGATCCGGTTTCAGCGTGAGTGGCCTCACTTTGCCATTGACTCTGACAGCTGGCCAAAGCGCTAGCTTCAATGTATTGTTCACTCCGCAGGCGGCAGGCACCGTTAGCGGAAACGTTGCATTCACCAGTAATGCTTCCAGTTCTACATTGAACCTGCCACTTTCCGGAGCCGCCCTCGCTCCTGGCTCGCTCACCGTAAGCCCCACCAGTGTGGCTTTCGGCAGCGTGCAGGTGGGAAGCAGTCAACAGCAGTCGGCAAGTCTGACAAATACCGGCGGGACCAGCGTAACAATCTCGAATGCCACGGCGACGGGTACGGATTTCAGTTTGAGCGGCCTGGCTCTGCCTGTGACCCTGGCAGCTGGTCAGAGCACCAGCATGACGGTAACTTTCGCTCCCCAGTCAGCGGCTAGTTTTTCCGGCAGCGTTACGATTACCTCGAACGCGCCGAATCCGACGCTGGTCGTGCCGCTCTCCGGAATCGGAATCACGCCCGGCCAGCTTAGCGCCAATCCCACGAGTCTTAGCTTCGCGAGTATTCAGGTGGGTAGTTCTGAAAAGCTGTCGGAAACGTTGACCAATACCGGCGGTTCCAGTGTGACCGTTTCGCAGGACACCGTTACCGGCTCGGGTTTCAGCGTGAGCGGTTTCACTCCTCCACTGACCCTGACGGCAGGACAGCGCGATACATTCAGCGTGATCTTCGCTCCGCAATCAGCGGGCAGTGCCACGGGAAGTATCTCCATCGCCTCGAACGCATCGGACTCAACCTTGGTCATCCCGTTGTCTGGCACGGCCACCGCAGCCGGGCAACTAGCGGTTACGCCCACCCCGCTCAACTTCAGCAACGTGGTGGTCGGAACCAGCGCCAATCTACCCGGCTCACTCAACGCCAGCGGTTCCAGCGTCACTGTCACATCGGCTAATTCGAGTAATGCGGAGTTCACCTTCAGCGGAATCTCGTTCCCAGTTACCATACAGGCCGGGAACAGCGCCTCGTTCACTGTTACGTTCACGCCTCAGGCTACAGGCGCAGCCAGCGGAACCCTCACGTTCGCCAGCAATGCTTCGAATGCGCCTACCGTGCAATCTCTGACGGGCACCGGCACTGCGCCTCCGGTGCACAGTGTGGCTCTTTCCTGGACCGCCAGCACTTCATCGAATATCGCTTCTTACAATGTTTATCGCAGCACCACTTCGGGCAGCTCGTACACGCAGATCGGATCCGTAACTGCACCCACCAGGACCTATACAGACAATTCTGTGACTGACGGCACGACCTACTACTATGTGACCACCGCGGTGAACTCTGACAATCAGGAAAGCGCTTATTCCAATCAAGCGACAGCGGTGATTCCGCCTCCGTAGACCTGCGGCGTCGCTCACCGAAGGCTCTGTTCTAAGTCGACCGCACATCACACTCTCATCTGGCTGCGTATTGGCCTTTGGTCCACGTAACCTCTCTGGGTTGTTACGTCCCCGCGGACGTCCGAAGACGGGACCGAATCCCAAAGCAGAACTGGCCCAATGAAGACCGGCTGGGATGCACCATCGAGACCTTCACGCTCGGCCAATAATTCTGCAAACTCAGGATGCTATGCAACTCCCCCATGCAATCTCGAAGCTCGGTGTCTTCCTCGCATTCTGT
>Ga0187770_10001783_pt1 | contig 11648 bp, 8 predicted proteins | sample 0116_SJ02_MP02_2_FD_133154 | JGI IMG/M metagenome (GOLD analysis project Ga0187770, IMG submission 133154) | Tropical peat soil microbial communities from peatlands in Department of Meta, Colombia - 0116_SJ02_MP02_20_MG | ecosystem: Environmental > Terrestrial > Soil > Wetlands > Peat | place...
ATGCCCGGAACCTGCTCTGCCGTACCGTTGACCTCCAGCGCCACGTTGAGCGTGTCGAACATCGCTTGGTCTTGCAAGGCGGTCACTGCCCGGAGACGGTCAAAGTAATCGGGTGGGGCGCTAACGTCCTGATCTGTGGCGCCTGCTTTCGGATATAGGTTGGCCATCAGGACGATCGAGTCGGCGTTTGGCACCGGCAGGGGGCGTAATAGAACCGAATTCACTATCGCGAATGTGGCGGTGTAGCCCGCAATGCAAATGGCCAGAGTCAGCAGCACGGTGGCGGCAAACCCCTTGTCCCGGAGCAAAGATCTCGCGCTGTGCTTGATGTCGTCAATCAGATTTCCCATCGAGACTCCTTCTCTCCTACTCTTTAATACGCGAGGGGTGCGTTCTTGGTAGCAGAGATCTCATGTCGTGCTTCATGTCGCGGATTAGGTTCCCCATCGCGTATCCTTCTCTACTACTTTCTAATACGTCCGGTGCATGCTTTTTGTTCAGCAGTGAATGTCGCGAATCCCGGCTCGTGAACTCCGGTCTTCAGTCGAGACTCGAGTGGTTGAGGTGAGCTTGCGGCTCGCTCAGCCTTTTGGTATGCTCAGCCGCGTTCTCGACCACGCCGCGAAGGCGTGCAGAAATCAATTGAGGTAACTTTGGAGATTGGGGCCAATATTCATGAATACAAAAGGTATAAATAGGCGCGAATTCGTGGGGGCTTCGCTGGCGGCTTCCGCCGGCCTGCTGGCTTCCCCAGGAACAGCATTCTCTGATCAGGCAACTCCTAAGAAGGACTCCGGTATGAAAGTGGGCCTCTACACGATCACTTACCTTGGGGTCTGGTATCGCGGAAACGCCCTGACTATCGAAGAGGCCCTCGGCCGCGCGAAGAAATACGGTTACGACGGGGTGGAAGTAGATGGCAAGCCCCCGCACGGGCATCCGTTGAGTTTGACTCGCGCCCACGCCCGGGAGCTGCGCAAGCGGGCGGAGGGCGAGGGCCTGGAGATCTACGGGCTGGCCGGCAACAATGATTTTTCGAGTCCGGTGACCGAACAGCGAGACGCGCAAGTACTTTATATGCGCGACCTGATCCAACTGGCCCCGGAGTTGGGCGCTAAGACGGTGCGGGTTTTCCTGGCTTGGCGGGGAGTCACCCAGAAGCAGGGGCTGGCTTCGTACAGCCTGACGGAGCCATTATGGGAGACCGTCCACAAGGGTTTCTCACCGGAGGAAACCTGGGACTGGTGCCGCGACGGCATGATCAAGTGCGCCAAATTCGCCAGCGACGCCGGCGTGACCCTGGCCTTGCAGAACCATAAACCGGTTATCCATGATCATAAAGACGTGCTGCGTATGGTTAAGGAAGTTAACTCTCCTCACCTGAAAGTCTCGCTGGACGCTTATATTATGGATGACAAATCGCCCGCGGCGATTCGCCAGGCGGCGCTCGATGTGGGACCCTTGCAGGCGCTCTCGCATTTCGGCGGAGAGTTCAAGCGCGAGGCCGATGGCAAAGTCAGGGGGCCGGACTTCTACAAAGTTTTCGTCGATTCCATGCGTGAGATCGGGTACAAGGGCTACATCGGGTACGAACTCTGCCATACCCTGCCGGTGGTCAACGACCAGACCGTCGGCCTGGATTTTGCCGACCAATGCGCGGAGGCTGCCTCCATTTACATGCGCGGGTTGATTAAGGGCAACGCGAGTTAGCGTCTCGTGACGCTTAAGATGAACAAGAAGGAGAGGGCACAAAGAGTCAACAAGCTCGCCGTCGCCGCTCGCCTGCGCGACATAGCCATATTCTTTCCGATGGGGATGTCATTTCTTTGGGCGCCTCGGGAGTCAACAGTTTTCTCGCTGTAGATTTACGCAAAGGTAAACGAGATCTGTGTGGTGCCGGGTCAGTGGGGCTCCTTGACCTCCACCTCTTCGGCCACTTGGGTGCCCGGCTGAGACGTAGGCATGTGGCACTGGCCGTTCAAGAATCCTCCTGGGGCAATGAGCAGGCAGGAGGTGTGGATATCGCCCAGGACGATGCCGTGTTCTTTGATTTCCAGTTGGTCCTTGGCGTGAATGGTCCCCTTGACCTTGCCGGCAATGCTCGCCGCTCGGCATTGGATGTTTCCTTCGATTTCTCCCTGCTCGTGAATTACCACGGGGCCATCTGAAACGATATCGCCCTTGAGGCGGGCGTTTATCCGCACGAGCCCAGCCGAGACGTTCATGTTTCCTTCCACCTCTACACCTGGCTCGAGCCAGCCCACCCAATCGTCCGGAAAATCCGGGGATTCACGATGATGCTTTGCTGGTTTGTTCAACCCAAATGCCATTTCACCCTCCTGCTGCCTTCTGAAAGCTTCCCGCTTCGTGTTGTCGTCCTTAGCCCCCGCTCGGCGCGCACGCAACGAACGGCTGTGCCCCCGCAAGATTCCAGCTCAATTTTCAGCACCGTAGGGACTGCGGCTTCGGCTCCCCCCCGCCCTTCGGCGGGTTCGTTCAAATGGCAGTTTGCGCGGATTTTTCATGGCTTTTAAGAGCACGAAAGTACTAGTCGGATCTGTAGTTTCCTCCTTGCGTCGACGGGCTTGCGTGCGGCCTGGCCCGCCGCACTCGGAGGGATGCTTTCCTCAAGGATGTCCGGCACTATAGGCGCGAACCTAACCTGGCATGAGTTTTTGTGATGTTTTTTGTTGCGCGGTGAATTCTTTCTGGTTGGCCCACAGCCCTGAATTGAAGGTGGATCGCTCTATAGTGTGCAATTACGCGCGGCCAGTCCAACGTAGCGGGGTGTTCGCTGGAAGAAAACCCAGGAATCTGCTTGAAGAGCTACACCCGAATATGTTATACCCCACCCCGAAGTATCGTTTCCACGATCAGTAGAGGTTCCATGGGTTGCCCTCGCGCTCGCGAGATCTGTGTTACGGTTCGGTCGCACCAACATCACACCTGGGAGGAAAATTCATGAGCTTAAGAAGGGTTCATTCGCAAGTGGTTTTGGGACTTACCGCTGTTCTGCTTATTTTCGGTGCAGTTTTTAATATGTACGGGCAGGCCGGGGAAGACATTACCAACGATCGTGTCATTCAAATGTCGAAAATGGGACTCGACGATGACATCATTATTGCCAAGATCAAGACAGGTCATCCGAAGTTCTCACTGGGGGACCAAGACCTGATAAATCTGAAAACGAGTGGTGTTTCGGGCAAGGTCGTTGCGGCGATGCTGGAGTCAAGTGTTCTAACCACCGCAGTCGTGAAGATCGATGGCAAGCCAGTGGAATTGCATACTCTGGGTGAAGTCAAGACCGGAGGCAGGCTCGGCCACGGGATCACGATGGGTATCAAGGCGGTGAAAGCAAAAGCCTACATGGAAGGACCGCACGCCCCGGTGGTTGCCAGCGCCAGCCCCAAAATCGAACTTGAACTGCCCCCCAATGACACGATTGACAACTATATCGTTGTGGTGATGAACGGCAAGAGTGATCGGCGGGAGCTCGAGGTCGGTTCTGCGGGGGCGTCGGTCGGAGCCAAGGTCGGCGTGCGGGCTGAGGATGTGATGAAGACGTCCTCCGAATCCCTCGGAAATCGTCATTACAAGATCACCTGCCACAAGGATTTGAAGAAAGGCGAGTACATCGTGTACATAGTGGGTTCGCCGGACACGATTCACGGTATATACGGCAAGGGTTACGATTTCACGGTCGAGTGACGCTTCGACTGGTCCAGTTTGCTTCACCGCGGAAAGCGGATAACGAAGACCTGCATATTTTGCAGGTTGCGGCTCTTCTCGCGTTCCGTCCAAAAAAAGCGCAGACCCGCCGCTGTGATTAGCGGGTCTGCGCTTTTTTGTTCAAGGGGTTCATTGGACCGAAGAGAGGCCGGAGCAAATGAGGTAGAACTCAAACGGTCTCGCAGAGCATTGCGCCCTGATTCTTGGCCCCGATTCCCTCTCTCGATTGCCCGAATCGCAGGTATAATCAAGGTTAACGATGCAACTCGCACCCGGTACAAGGCTCGGGCCGTACGAGGTAGTCTCGCCCATCGGTTCGGGCGGAATGGGCGAGGTGTACTGTGCTCGCGATACACGCTTGGACCGTACCGTTGCTATCAAGGTGCTACCTGCGGAATTTTCAGCCGACCCTGACTTACGAAGGCGGCTCGAGCGAGAGGCCCGAGCAGTTTCCGGCCTCAATCACCCGCACATCTGCACTCTCTACGATATTGGCCGCCAGGGTGAGACTGACTATTTGGTGTTTGAGTACCTCGAGGGCGAGACACTGGCGGAGCGCCTCAAGCGCGGGCCGCTGGCTATCGAACAAGTGCTGCAGTTCGGCATCCAGATCGCTGACGCACTTGAAAAAGCGCACCGCCAGGGCGTCGTTCACCGCGATCTCAAGCCCGGTAATATCATGGTTACCAAGTCGGGTGCGAAGCTGCTCGATTTCGGCTTGGCGAAGGTTCTTCCCGAGCGGCGGCCCTTTGGACTCTTGCCGGAGAGCCACGCTTCTCGGCAAAGCCTGCCCACCTTGAGCAATGCACTTACCGAAAAAGGAACCATAATTGGGACTTTCCCTTACATGTCACCCGAGCAGCTGAATGGCGGGGAGGCCGACACTCGTTCGGATATCTTCGCTCTGGGTGCGGTCCTCTACGAAATGGCTGCAGGACGGAAGGCTTTTGAGGGGGCGGCCCCAGCCAGCGTGATTGCCGCGGTACTCGGACGAGAGCCGCCACCGCTCACGGCGGTTCAACCGCCAGCCCCAGCGGGCCTTGAATACCTGGTGAAGATGTGTCTCGCCAAAGACCCCGACGAACGCTGGCAGACGGCACATGACGTGAAGCTTCACCTAACGTGGCTCCTTGAGGGTGGAGAGAGGAAGGGCGTTCCGGCGCCTGCCACGTTGCGCGGGAGAGCATGGAAATATGCCGGGTGGGTGGCTGCGGGTCTGCTCGCCGCCGTACTTCTAGCCCTAGGTTATTACTACGACGCGATCCCTACGCCGGCCCCAATACGTTCTTCGTTGCTCCCACCGCCCAACGCATCCTTTCTTCCATATAACTTCGCCATCTCTCCGGATGGCACCCGCCTCGCCTTTGTGGCCCTGGGGGCAGACGGAAAAACTGCTCTATGGGTGAGGGGGCTTGCCTCTGCCAATGCACAGCAACTTACAGGGACGGACGGCGCAACCTATCCTTTCTGGTCGCCTGATAGCCTCCGTGTTGGTTTCTTCGCGCAGGGGCGGCTCAAGGCCGTCGACCTCGCCAATTCTGCGATCCAAACAATATGTGATGCCGCAGCGGCCTTCGGCGGCACTTGGAACCGAGATGGCGTGATCGTGTTTGCTCCTAGCATCGCGGGCCCTCTTTACCGCGTGCCTGCGGCTGGCGGAACACCTGAAGTATTCGATAAGCTTCCCCCTAGCAGCACTCAATCTCAACATTGGCCTTTCTTCCTACCTGATGGCAGGCACTTCCTGTATTTCGTGAATTGGAGCGGCCCATCCAACCTCCAGCGCAATGGTCTTTACGTCGCCTCGCTCGACGGTGACACACCGAAACAGATCTCCTCGGACATCATCGGCAACGTGCTTTTTGCCTCAGGCGATCTGGTCTATGTTCATGACCGAAGTATCATCGCCCAGCCCTTTGATAACAGCCGCCTCCAAATGAGGGGACCGCCGGTTCCGCTGACACAACAGGAAGTGGACAAGTTCTTCGACTTCTGGCAGTCCGGTTTTTCTGTTTCGCAAGAGGGAAAGCTGGTTTTCCAGTCGGCCGCTGATGCTCCCTCGCGGTTTGTCTGGTACGACTCCACCGGCAAGGAACTCGCTCAGCTCCCCGAGGTTGGCCTCGAGGGACCTCAATTTTCTCCCGACGGCCGATCGCTAGCGGTCTACTCCGATGATGAACACAACGGCAAACGTTTCATCCGTGTTTTTGACCTCGAACGCGGAATTAGTACTCGCCTCACGGACGGGGGCAATGAGAGCAACCCCGTCTGGTCCCCCGATGGGAAATACCTTGCCTTTCGCGACGCTGCCTTGAACATTGAAGTAGTTCCCGTCGATGGTTCAGGTCCTGCCCGGCCTCTTGTGACCGGCATCAACGTTATCCCTTGTGACTGGTCTCGCGAGGGCCGTTTAATCTATATGAGCCTCGAGGGAGGAGCGTTCCCAAGCCTGGACATCTACTCTCCATTCGATCATAAATCCGTACAATTTGCGAAATCTGGTGCAGAAGCGCAATTCTCGCCGGACGGGAAGTGGATTGCATACGGTCGAGTGCCCGAGCGCGAGATTGTGGTTCAACCCTATCCCGGCCCTGGGGCTCATGTCCAAGTCTCAAGCGCACGCGGATCCACGCAGCCGCGTTGGAGCCGCGACGGCCGCAAGGTTTTCTTTGTCCAGCCCGACCGCAAGCTCATGGTAGTCGCCTTCAACCCCACCACAGGTTCGGCCGGCGCCCCGCAAGTCGTTGCTCAGACCCGAATCACCACGTCGATGTTTGGCTGGTTTCAGTACGCTGTTGCCCCCGACGGCCGCTTCTTGATCAACTCATTCCCCTCCGAAACATCCTCTCCGCTAACCCTGATTACCAACTGGACCGCAGGCTTGAAGGGGAAGTAATACGGAGCGCCGACCCTGGAAAGACTATTCGATATCATCTACAAAAACACGATGACACAAGTCGAGAGGCGGCAGAAGAACAAGCGATGGCTATCGAGCCCGAACGTTTGATTTTCGGCAACCTAAACGGGGCTCCGCTCTTCAGTCCGTTTTGGGCGGCGGCGGGGTGTCGGCTGGCGCCAGTTGGATCTTGATGTTTGAGCCTGGAAGCTTGTAGTTCGAATAGAGATGCTCGTCCCGAAGGACCTGGCCGTTCCACACCGTGGTGACGGTGACCTGGAGGGGAACCCACAGGGAAGTCGAAGCCGCGTCAGAGGCATGGACTTCTCCGAAGCGAATCTCTGTGCTCAACAACTCGAGCCTGATGTCGAGGCGAGGCTTCAAGAGTTGCACCTGCAATTTCAGAATTCTGTTGGTGGCCATGTCTACCCACGCGACTCCCTGGTACAGTACCAGGACCCGCTGGCCCGCAGGGTTGGGCTGCGCGAAACCTTTGACAGAGGACCAGCCAGGTCTCTGTGCGAAACCAATCACATTGGCCTGGCGCTCACCGAGCGGCTGTTGGCCGAGATAGCGGAATCTCGACTCAGACTGGTTCCCCGGGCAAAAGAGCGCCCACATGGCCGCAAACCCTTCGGTGGAAAGGGCTCCGGCCTCTACACTTTCCCCTGGTTTCCCACTTGTGGCAGTCCGGTACTCCTCAATTCGGTCCAGGCTTTCCTCATGGTGGGGAATTATCAAATAGGTGAATTCCTGGCGGGCGACGGTCTTCAGGTGGCCCGAAGGACCACATTGCACTCGCGTAACTTGTTCATCCGCAATGATTTCCGTAAACTTACGGTAAGCATTTTCGACCTTCTCCCCTACCTTGCTCAAGAGGAGAGGCAGCGGTTCCTGGTCAGTGGCGGGAACCAGTCCCGACAGTTCAGGTAGGGCCTCCGCGAGGTCTTCCAGAGGCAGATCAATGAGGGTGAAGGCGCCTTCGTAGTAAGCTTGGCCACTGGTATCCGAAGGTTGTTGCGGCATCAGCCCGGCAGTTAGGAGGCTCGCTACACAATACATGGCCGCAAACGCAAACAAGACACCAGTCGCCACAGCACGGCTCGTGCAAGATGCAGATAGTTGGTTCCCGACTTTCGAAGTAGCTGCCGTCCCCAGCATTTGAGAACCTTCGAATTTCAGTGAGTTGCCGCCATTCATCTGTCCGGCAACGCCGGAGGCAGTATTAATGATCGAGTGCCTTCATGTCCTTTACAAGTTTTGAAAAGGGGCCTTTCAGCAGGCCCGCTCGGTTTTTTCCCGTCCCTTGACCTTCAGTTCGATAGAGCACTCTCACAGATGCTCGATCATAGATGAGAAGAACGACCTGGGTCACCGGCTCGTTTTCTTCTAAGGGGGCCGTTTGCCCGGAAGGGGCCCTTTGGCCGGGCCGCGCATCATTCGTAAGGGCTACACGGCGCTCGCTCGGCGCGAAATACACTCTGATGAGAGCGTCAGCCCCCGCACAATCCTCCGTAATTCTCCAACCTAGGCGGCTCAGCAGCCGACCCGGCTGGTTTTCCCTCGCCACAAACGCCTTGACGTCGAAAGCCGCGCCTGCTTCCAAATAGCTCGTGTCCACACAGAGAGTCTTCAGATGACGGAGGGCTTGGGGGCTGAATAGTTCACCGCAGGCGCCATTCTGTAAGGAGGAGCCGCGAAGGAAGTGCACTAGAAAAAGACAGCATAGCAGGGCACAGAAGGAAAGCTGCCCGAAGTTGGAGGGTTCGCCGACCGGCCAGCGTGAAGAACTTCGACACACCGCCATGAGATTCACTGCGGGCTCGATTCCCTTTGCAGCCTGCAACCTCCTTTTGATGTTGGGATGATTCTACACCTATTGTTGCTCAGTTGTTGCCCAGATGTGCCCCGCATGACCGCTTGAGAAACGGAATCTGTGAAGCCCGATGGAAACGTCGAGGCCATAGAGGGGTAGTTGGTGGACCTGAGGGGGTTCGAACCCCTGACCTCATGACTGCCAGTCATGCGCGCTCCCAACTGCGCCACAGGCCCACAACAGGATGATTAATTCTAACCATGGTTAAGCCGGGTGTCAATCCAAGGTTGGCCCGTCCGGGGCGCTTTAAGGAGATGCCCATTTGCTGCGTCTGATACAACCGACTTCATGTCTCTTGACCAATCAACACGCATAGGCTACAATCGAGCGGGCTGGAGGATCCCATCCGAAGTCGACATGGCTTAGTACGCAGCGCCGCCCTACCGACCATTGCGCGGCGGGTCCGAGGTCCGTGGACAAGACTGCCGAAGAGGGCACAGAGCTCGTGGAGAAGAACAAAAAACCGAAGGAACGAAGCGGGAATGTCTATGAAAACAAAGGAACGGCTTCGAAGGTCCCTTGGCGTCAACTGTAAATATATGGTAATAAAAGACTTATCCTGAAATTGAGGGAATGTCGTTGAAAACAAAGATAGTTAGGCATTAAACACAGGCGCACCTTACAGCTCATCCCCATAGGCCTTGCTGTTGACGTTTTGTCTGTTAAGCCGTTGCAGCGCTGGCGCCGCTGCCGCACTTCCCGGCGTTTCCGGGAACAAATTCACTCTTCACGGTGTCAGTGATGATGAGAAGGGAAGTAGGCGGTCTTGCAGTGGGAACGGGGGAGTGGTATCGTATGGGTGTGATGGATACCGCGCGAACCGTCGGGATGACGCTCGAGGGGGTGCTTCCCGCCACCAATGAAGAAGCGCCGTTGGTGGCCGAGCTGCAGGCCGGCTCCGAAGAAGCGTTCGCCTACCTGCTCGGAGTCTACCAAAACCCGGTATTTAATCTCATCTCGCATATTTTGGAGAATCCGTCTGAGGCGGCGGACGTTTTGCAGGATGTATTCATCAAGGTCTTTAAAGGAATCCGGCACTTTCACGGGGACAGCACGCTGAAGACTTGGATTTACAGGATAGCCGTTCACGAGGCTTCAAACCACCGGCGCGGTTGGATGCGACGACATTGGCACGAGCCCGTTTCCATCGACGACACGGGCGCGGATGCCGCTTTGTCCGCCGCCGAAGCGCGGGCGAGTTCTGAAACTCCCTATCAGCTTCTCGAGCAGGCGGAGCGGCAAGAAGTATTGAAGCGGGCGCTCGCCAGCCTAGCCCAGCCTTATCGCACAGTAGTAGTCTTACGGGAAATCGAGGGGTTGGCCTACGAAGAGATCGCGCTAGTGACAGGGATGGCGGGGGGAACTGTGAAATCCCGTCTGAGGCGGGGCCGGGAATTGCTCCGCAGAAAACTCGTGAGTTGCCTTGGCAAAGCCCATGTTTGAAGGATGCATCGAAATTCGGAATCACTATTCAGATTACCTGGATGGTCTTTGTGAGCCGCAGGCACTGAAATCCATCCGGTTTCATCTGCGCTATTGCGAGTCATGCAGGCGCGAGCTGGAAGCGTGGGAGAGCGTCCAGGTGGACCTGCGCGCGATGTCTCATCGTCAAGTTCCTCCAGAACTGGCCTTGCGGTTGCGAGTTGAGGTCTCTCAGGCCCTGCATCGAAATTGGCTGGAGCGGCTGCGGGTGCGACTGAATAATGCCCTTCAGCCGGTGCTCTTGCCGGCCTCGGGTGGGGTCCTGACGGCAGTGATTTGCTTTTGCCTGATCATGGGTTCAGTGGTGGTGCCGGCTAACACTGCTCCGGATGTGCCCTTGGCTTTTGCCACGCCGCCCCGAGTGCAAGCGGTGCCGGCATTTGACTTCGACAGCGACACCCCGGTGATGGTGGTCGCCAAGATCGACGCGGGTGGGCGCGCAATGGGGTATCGCGTATTATCCGGCGGGAATTCCCCGGAGCTCATCCACCAGCTTGACCGGGTTATCTACTTTAGTAATTTCCAGCCCGCGACTTGGTTTGGCAGGCCCACGGATGGCCAGGTAGTCCTCTCCTTGCGACGAATCACCGTCCGAGGGTAGAGGGTACGCTGGCGATTATTTCGGAGGCTATCCCTCTCATTCTGTCCTATCCCGTCCTCAGTTGTGAGTGGTCATCTTTTCCCGCACTCAGGCGGAGGCCCAGCCAGTGTCTTTGCCTCGGGGTACTTGCCGTGCTGCTGGCGGCCCTCTCGGCCCATGCCCAGCAACAGGAGGGCAACGTCATTCTGGAGCCGAGCGAGCAAGTTTTTTGCGTCATGGCGGCGCTCAATGCCGGTGGATATGACACCGGTCTTGGAGTTGCCACGGGAGACAATACGCGCGAGGAAGCCAGGGACTATCTGGGGCAGGCCCATGCGCCGGTGGCGAAAAAGCTGCAGGACTTTTACTCGGAGCACCGCGTGGAAGGGGATCCCGGCGCCGACCTTGGTCAATACATTTCCCTGGCCCTACTATTGGGCCCGCCTCCGGACTTCAAATTAGCAGTTCCTCAGGCCGACCTTCCCCCGGATGCCAAGAATGTGTCGGGTCTGGTTCCACTCCTAAAAACCTTTTACGGGCAAGCTAAACTTCACGAACTCTGGTCCCGACTACAGGCGCGCTATCAGGCAGCGGAGGTTCGCTACTCCTCGGCGGTGCGCCAAGCTATTTTCATGGTGGATGTGTACTCCCGCTTTCCCGCGGGTGGGTATCTGGGGCGGACCTGCCGCATCGACCTGGACCTGCTAGGGGCGCCGGACCAGGCGCAAGCCAGGGTCTATGGATTGGACTACTATCTGGTGGTTACGGCCTCCCAGCAGTCGCAGGTGGACGAAATCCGTCACCAGTACCTGCATTTTCTCCTCGATCCTCTCGCCGCCAAGTATGCTCTGGAGATCAATGAAAAAGCCCGGCTCCGCGGAATAGCCTACCGCGCCCCTGCTCTAGCCAGTTCTTTCAAGGAGGATTTCCCGCTGCTTATCAGCGAATGCCTGATCCATGCAGCGGAATTGCGCCTGGACAAACGCCCCTCGGCGCAAGCCGAGAAAAGTCTGCAGGAAATGACGGCGTCCGGCCTGATCCTTGTTCATTGTTTCTACGAAGCTCTGGCGCTTTTTGAGAAGCAA
>Ga0187770_10001784_pt1 | contig 11648 bp, 10 predicted proteins | sample 0116_SJ02_MP02_2_FD_133154 | JGI IMG/M metagenome (GOLD analysis project Ga0187770, IMG submission 133154) | Tropical peat soil microbial communities from peatlands in Department of Meta, Colombia - 0116_SJ02_MP02_20_MG | ecosystem: Environmental > Terrestrial > Soil > Wetlands > Peat | place...
ATTTATAATCTGGCTGTTGATCATAAGTATGATGATGGGCTGAAAAAACTTCAATATGACATAAACTTTGGATGGGCAAATCAGCTCTTCGAATCTGGAAAATTTGATACCGCCTCTGATAAGGTAGAATACGCTCTCAGATACAACAAAACTGAAGAGGCTCTTAGCCTTCAATCAAAAATACAGGAATCTAAAGATAAAACCGATATAGCCACTTCCTTCCCGGTCTGGCTGGAAAATATTGATGATCTTATAGCCCGTCAGGAATACGCGATGGCAGTAAAGAAGATAAATTATTGTGAACTTAAGATAAAAGATGACCCAAGAAAGGCTCAGCTTGAAGCCAGAAAAAAGAGGATGCTTGACCAGGTCGAAACAATTTATAAAGCAGCCGTTGACAACTTTGTAAATGAGAATTACGAGGATGCGATTGATCAGTTTGAAAATGTCCTTGCTATTTCACCAGGATATAAAGATGCCAGCAATTATTTGCAGGAAGCAAGATCCAAGGAAAAGATCCTGAAATCTTATTAAAGGTTTAATATATGAAAGAAAAACATCAAATCTGGTTATTTTTGATAATCGATATAATTGTGTATATTGCTTTACTAGGCTGGCTGTACGTGCCGGTATTTTATCCTGTTCCTGTCATTAAGCTGGAGCTGATGAAATACACACTCAATCCCATTATGTTCAAAGAAGCCATAAAACTTACAGGGATGATTTACTATTATGCATCTTACTTTCTTTTTCTGGTGCCTGCTGCTTTTGTATATAAAGTATTATCGATGTTTTTAAAGTATAAAAGCCCTAGATTGTTCAGTCCTTTGAGTTATTTTTCTTTTATAGTCAATTTTATTCTTTCAGGACTTATTTTAGCATATATCACTATTTTTATTCTGAATAATGCGGGCAGTATAGATTATTTCAAAACATTCGATACTTTTACCGATATTATCATAGGCATGCTGATAATTTTCAGTATTCTTCAACCCTTTAATGCGATTGATAAATTCAGGGGTCTAAGTGTTTCTTACCGCAGATATCTGGAACTGACCGTTTCCTCTACCAGCAAACATTACAAAAGTAATCTTCCAAGACAGTTGAACGGACTCGGGATCCTGCCTAAGCTCTTTGCATCTTTTATTTTAGCAATCACATTAATTATTGTATTCCTGAGCTATATTCTGCTGGCCGGTTTTAAAGATACGATCCAGGAATCAGTTATTGCTACAGGCTCAATGCTTGCTGATCAGAGCGTCAGTTACATCAAGGATAACTTAAGCACGGAAAAATTATTTTTTATAAATTCTTACCTCAAAAAAGAAGCGATAAAAAATAAGAAGTCCTCCATGGCTTTCGATTCTATGTCCTGGTATAACGAGGACCCCAAAAGAGGGACTTACAATATTAAACTTTCAACAGATGAAAAACTTATAGGGAAGGAGCTCTCTCCGGAATACGAGTCGATTGAAGAGCCTACTCCAAGTTATGACAAAAATAACCAGACATTTAACATAATTGCGCCTATAAAAGTCAGCACCAAAAAAATCGGTTTTTCCATAGTTCAGTACAAAGAATCCGAAATATATAAAACTTATTATAAGACACAGCTCAGCGTTGTGCTTTTTTCACTTATGATCATTTATCTTGCCGTAATACTGGTTTATCTCATCGGGAGTAACATCGTCCTGCCCATACTGCTTCTGCAGTACGGAGTAAAAAGAATAGGGGCGACGTTGGCTGCGATGATCAAAGGAACAGAGAAGGTTCAGGCAGGAGCTCTCCAGTATGAAAACGAGATAAAAACAAAGGACGAAATACGGACATTGTCCTACGAAGTCAATAACATGGTTACTGTTATAAAGGGTATTATCCCTTATATTTCTGCTTCAACACTGCAGCACTCCGACAGGATTGAAAAAACATCAGTAATCAAGGACCTCACTTTCCTTTTCACGGATGTAAGAGGATTCACATCAATGAGCGAGGGTAAACCACCGGATGAGGTCGTCAATATATTAAATCACTACCTTGATCTTCAGACACAGATCATCCTCGATAACGGTGGAGATATAGACAAATTCGTCGGTGATGAAGTTATGGCAGTCTTCGATGGAGCAGAGAAGGAAAAAAATGCTGCTAAAGCATGCCTTGCTATAATACGGTCAATGCAGGATGAAAAGGATAGAAGGGAAGCTGATAATTTGCCGGTTGTGGAGATCGGGATTGGAATAAATTCCGGTGAAGCAGTGTTTGGAAGCATGGGAGCCCGCGAAAGAATGGACTTTACCTGCATAGGTGATAATGTGAATCTGGCCGCAAGGCTTGAAGGTGCTAATAAAGCATATAACTCCAGATGTCTGGTAACCGAAAGCGTTTATAATAAGATACATGACAATTTTCTTTGCCGCGAGATTGATTTTATGACAGTGAAAGGGAAAAAAGAACCTGTCAGGATCTATGAAATCATGAATGAAATAGGAGAAGGCGGCAATAACTATTCGGATCTAATTGAACAATTCGGAAAGGGTTTGAAACTATACAGAGAGACTAAATGGGAGGAAGCAAAAGCTGTCTTCAAGGAGATCGCCAGCAGATTCCATGACGGTCCCAGCGCAGTGTTTTATAATCGCTGCAATATTTTCAAGAAGAACCCCCCGGCCTCTGATTGGGATGGAGTCTTCAGTTTGACTGTAAAATAGCCGCTTCAGGCTTACCGCAAGGTACAAGTTCAAGAAATACCCTGACATTGCTATCTTTTCTTTATTTTTTGTCGATATAATGATATAATAAATGTGATTAATCTTATGAGAGGGAGAAGTATGGCTGTTCGAAAAAACGGGGCTAAAAAAAACGGTTGGAAGATTTTTATCATCACTCTGGCCGTAGTGGCTATAGCGTCAGGAGCCTTTTATATATGGACGACGGTACAGCATTTCCGAAACGTCAATAAATATGAAGAAGCGCTTTCGAGTTATTTTAAATTCAGGGCTGACGATAATAAAGAAGGTCTGGCCTCAGTCGCTGCCGGAGATTTTGAAGATGAACTATCTTCGATTAACTTTAAAGGTTCCGGATATTCTCTCTATGAGTACAACTTTACAGATGATAATTACACCAATAAAATGAATGAGATCCTGCAGGTCAAAAAGATAACCTTCGGCGTGACCCTTAATGAAAACAATAATCCTGTCTCATATATCGGTGAGGCATATTTAACCAATCAGGATAATAAAATTAAAATTGTTTATATAAAGAAATTATACAAGGGAAAAAACATAACAAAACTCGGCAAGAACAGGGACTTTAAAGTTTAAGGTCTTTTTCATGACGCCATTCATTTTCATTAAGGCAGAGTATATTTCCATCTATATCTGTAAGTTTGTGAACCGTTCTGAGAGAACTGCCATTATTATCAATCTGGGCAGCAGCTAAGATTCTCTCACCCTCTTTAGCCTCTTTTTTATAGGTGACTTTCAGGTTCTTCAGCGTGTAATCTTGGAAGAAATCCAGGGGAAGCAAATCAAGGGCCCAATCAATATATCTGGTATTATTAACATGTCCATTAGTGTCAATGTCATTATATTTGACTGTAAATTCGTAAGATGAATCCTGCCTTTCGGGCGGTTCGATTTTGATAATATCGAAGAACTCACTTTCTTCTGAAGTTATCCCGTATGCCTCATACATGTCTGAGGGAACTTTTGTAGGCCTCTTTTTTACCGTATCGATTAAAAACCATACTGACTCAGCTTTGGATATTTCTTTGCCGGAAGAGTTAAAAATATTATATTTCCTGTAAGCATAAAAACCGTTAAAACCGGTTGGGGTCGTTTTTACTTCTATCAAATCCCTGTAGACAGGATAGTCAAGGATTTTAATATCCCATTGATACAGCACCCAGGTTAAATTCCTGCCTTCAAGAGTATCAAGATCCAGGCAGGCTTTTTCACTCTGGAATATCGCCGTATCATAGAAAAAGTTCATCAGCTTTGAAATGCGAGCCCTTTTTTTTATATCGATTTCATAGTAGTGAATCTCAAATATTTTTGAGACAGTAGGCAAAATAGAAACTCCTCACTTAATCCACTTGTGTTTCCTGCCGTAGACCTCCATGGGAAGCCCGAAGAGCTTTATGAATCCCTTCGCGTCTTTCTGGTCATAGTCGGTTCCTTCCTCGAAGGTTGACAGATTGATATCGTATAGCGAATAGTCCGATATGCGTGATGCTGCGATGCAGTTGCCCTTATAAAGCTTCATCCTTACCTTTCCCGTCACGTTTTTCTGCGTTTCTTCAAAGAATTTCTCGAGTGCTACCCGGAGCGGATGGTAATATTGGCCGTTATAGATCATTTCAGAATATTTAAGTTCCAGCTGCTGTTTATAATGCATGGTATCCCTTTCAAGTGTGATTGTCTCAAGAGCCCTGTGAGATTCTATAAGTAGAGTAGCCCCCGGAGTCTGGTAGACGCCCCTTGATTTTATACCCACAAGCCGGTTTTCGACTGGATCAACCACGCCTATGCCATTCCTGCCGGCAATGGTGTTAGCCTCGTCTAAAAGTTCAACAGGGTCCAGATTCCTGCCGTTAATGGAAACAGGGTTTCCCTTCAGGAATTCTATTTCAGAGTATTCGGGTTTATCCGGAGCCTCGACAGGATCTTCGCCCATCTGCAGTATTGAAGGATCATATTCATGAGCCGGGTCCTCAAGAAAACCGCCCTCGTAAGAAATATGCATAATATTCTGGTCCATACTGTAAGGTTTTTCTTTGGTTACAGGTATGGGAATGCCCCTAAGCCTGGCAAATTCTATCAGTTCTTTTCTGGCCTTGAAAAAATCATCCTCTTTCCATGGAGCGATTATTCGAAGATTAGGTGCAAGGGCCCTGTATGTCACTTCAAAACGCACCTGGTCGTTCCCTTTTCCGGTTGCGCCATGACTTACGGCATCAGCCTTTTCCTTAAGAGCAATCTCAACCTGTTTTTTAGCGATTATAGGCCGTGCCAGTGATGTTCCCAGGAGATATTTATATTCATAAACGGCATTGGCCTTAACAGCATTGAATACCGCTTCCTTTGTAAACTCCTCTTTAAGATCTTCGACATAGACCTTATCGGCCCCTGTTTTTAAAGCCTTTTCCCTTATCGCTGAGAAATCTTCTTTCTGGCCCAGGTCGGCAATAAAGGCTATCATCTGGGCTTTATACTTTTCTTTCAGCCATGCGAGAATTACGGAAGTGTCCACCCCGCCTGAATAAGCAAGAACTATCTTCATTCTGAACTCCTGCAAATTTATAACTGGTAATTATAATATGAAATTTTTATTCCATCCAATATATCTCAAGCACCGTCATTACATGCCATAATAAAGCCTTTCACCAAGTTCAGAAGGAATACCTTCATTTTTTATCTTTTCATATACTCTGTCTATTTCATATGTAAACCTGAAAAAAGTAATGCACATTTCATCATCAAGCAAGCAGAAAGAGCCCCGGCTGTCCCTGTCTCTCGGCTGTCCTATACTTCCGGGATTTATCAGATAATAATGCTCGGGTTTGATAATGATCCTTTCGTTCTCCCTATAATAATAAGAGCTTTCTTCATCGAAAAGGCCTGGAATGTGTGTATGTCCAAAAAAACAAATGTAACGTTTCATGATCCTGAGAGTTGAGATTGCTGAAAATACTTGAGCACGCCTTAATATATAGGTATCCGGCTCAACTGGAGAACCATGCGCAAGGACAATCCTGCTTTCAATGTCAAGCATTTCCGGAAGGCCGGCCAGGTAGGACTTTTCGCCTGCACTGAGTTTTCTATCGGTCCATTCGATAGCCCGCTGAGCCCTGTCGTTGGCAAACTCCCTCAAGCCTTTATCAAGAAGCATCCTCTCATGATTTCCTGATATTACATAATCGCACTCTTTCCTTACAAAGGATATGCATTCAGAAGGGTTAGGCCCATATCCGACAATATCACCAAGGCAGGCCATAACATCGCCGGTTTTATGCATCGGTTTGATAAATTCCGAAAAAGATGCAAGGGCATCATAATTCGAATGTATATCACTTATAATAAAGATCTTCACAAATTACCTTTCCATCTGAAAAGGATACCGATAATGGTATTTTATTACTAATTCATTTTGTTGTAAATAAAATCACATATCTTTAAATTCTGTTACTTGACATTTCAGATATTTATTTTAAGCTATTACTTATTAGTTCCTTGAATATTTATTGAAATAACCTTGTAATTTCAAAGTTAAACTGATGATCAGCATTCTGTTTCCATATTGGACTCCTTTCAAGTGGCGGAGGCTTTATTTATGCTCAATGAAAAGATCAAGGTTTTTATTGCATCAGGTGAAGCCGTCCCTTTTGCCAAAGTCGGCGGACTGGCTGATGTGGTAGGTGCGCTTGGAAACGAGATCAATAAGAATGGGGTTGAAGTCAGGATTATCATACCCAAATACACGGTTGTTTATGACTATATAGAAAAAAATAATATAAAAATTGATAAAACAACGGCTTTTTCCGTCCAGGTTGAAGATAAAGATATTAAAGTTAACGTTGATCAAGTCACATATGACGATGTGGTGTATTATTTTATCGATAATCCATATTATTTCAAGCGCGACGGCATCTATACTGACAGTAAAACCCGTACTGATTACAGCGACAGTCTGGAACGTTTCGTGTTATTTTGTAAAGCAGTGCTTGAGTGTGCCAAGGCATGTGATTTTAAACCGGATATCATTCAATGTAACGACTGGCAGACCGGCCTGATTCCCGTTTATTTAAAAACTCTTTATAAGATAGATACATTCTTTAAGAATACATATTCTATATATTCCATTCACAACCTTTCTTACCAGGGCATTTACCCCGTCGAACAGTTCACCATCACTGGACTTGACTGGAAATACTTTTCCGTCAACGAACTTGAATATTACGGCCATCTCAATCTATTAAAGGGTGGAATTGTATTTTCTGATATGATCGTCACGGTCAGTGAAACATATGCCAGTGAAATTCAGACATCGGAGTTCGGTAACGGCCTTGAGGGAATTATGAAGCTGAAATTCGCTCAGAATAAACTGGTTGGCATAGTCAATGGAGCCGATTATAAGGAATGGAACCCTTATACCGATAATTACCTCAAAAATAAATACAGCATCAACTATGATATAAATAACCTTGAAAATAAAAAAAAGATCAAGGAATTATTCCTCAAAGAATGCGGTTTTGAAAATCCAGGATTGGATCAGCCGCTTCTGGGCATGATTTCAAGATTAGTCGACCAGAAAGGCCTTGATCTTGTTTTTGAGATTATTGACGATCTTTTAAGGACAGGAGTATACTTTACGGTATTGGGCATGGGTAAGGCTGAATACGAAGAAAAACTTAAAATCATAGCAGAAAAGTATCCGAATCAGGCAGCGGTCTTTATTGATTTCAATATTCCGCTCTCGCATTATATTGAATCCGCATCTGATATTTTTCTTATGCCCTCAAGGTTCGAACCATGCGGGCTTAACCAGCTCTACAGCCTCAAATACGGCACCATCCCTGTAGTCAGGAAAACTGGAGGTCTCGCCGATACTGTCAGGAATGGTAAGACAGGCTTTGTTTTTTCATCCTACAGCCCTGAAGAATTCCTCAGTACACTTAAAATTGCAATAAATACATATAAAAATGAACCGGATCGATGGAGCGAAATGATTGAGAATGCGATGAAGGATGACTGGTCCTGGGAAAGAGCAGCGAAAAAATATTGCGAACTTTATAAGAGCATGCTAAGCTGATAATCTGTAAGGGGGAGAAGAGGAATGGCACTGTCTTACGATGACAAGGAACTGCTGCTGAATATTATGAGAGACAGTTTCAACAGGATTCCGGGAATTATGAGGGATGTTGTAAAACCTTCTCTTGTCCTGGATTACATCAAATCGATACCGGCGAATTTCAGAAAATATACGCTCGAGGAATTGATTGATGCGATGGAAGATTACAGGCCGGATGATAACAATAGAAAATAAAATATCTCCAAAAGGGAGGTTAATATGAAAAATATCTGTTTGATTTCAGGGGCTGTTTTTCTCCTGTTTATGCTTTATTCCTGTGGACCAGGAGTACCGACAAAAGAGATCGAAGATGCAAAGGCTGCGCTGGAAAGGGCAAAAACTGTTGATGCGCCTGTTTATGCCTCGCAGGATTTTATGGAGGCTCAGAATGATTTGGATCAGGCTAATAGTCTGGTAGATGCAAAGAAGAATCAGGAAGCTCATGACAAGGCGGTTATGTCCAAAACTGCATCAGATAAATCATATGAAATTGCCAGGAAAGCAAGGGCCGAGGATATATATCAGAAATGCAGCGACCTGGAGACATCGGCAGAACAGAATTTTGCAGATAAGATCGCGCCTGATAAATATGCGGAAGTGTCAAAGGAATATAATAATCTTAAAGAAATATACAATAGCAATGATTATGATTCTATATATTCTAATGGAATACTATTATACCCGAAAGTCAAAGAACTTTCGGAATACTGTTCTGACCAGGTGAATAAGGCCAAGGATGAAGTGGCTTCAGCACAGAACAGTTATGATGAGGCTGCAGAAAAGGAAATCGTCAGGCAGTTCGCCTTTGATGATCTTAAAGCAGCAGAGCCGCTTCTTGAGGAAGCGAGGTCTTCCCTTACGAATGGTGAGATAGATAATGCCATAACTAAAGCGAAAGAGGCAGAGGCCGTAATTAATGCCGCCGTGCAAAAAGCTGAAAGTGCTTATCAGGCTTCGGTAATAAACGCTACAAATTCTCAGCAGACAATTGACATCGAAAAGCAGAAAGAACTGGAAAAGGAGAAAAAAGAGGCATCTGACGCTATCGAAGCTGCAAAGAAAAAATTAGAGCAATTGAAGAATTCGTTGAAGGGCAGTTTCATGGGGAGCAGCTATGAAAATTTTGCATATCTTGAATTGCCATATATTTATCTTGGTGATGATGTTTCCGGACCTGATACTGCTTCTAATGAAGTGAATGTGACTCAAGTTAAAGATGAAGATATTACAGTGGAGATGGTTGAAAAATATATCAAAATGGCTCAGGACTCTTATGATAAGGAAGAATACCTCGATGCAATCGATTATGCAAATGAAGCTTCACGGATGGCGGATATTCTTCTAGCCAGGTCACAATCTCAGATTTATACAGTACAATTAAAACCACACAACAGGGATTGCCTGTGGAAAATATCAGGATATATGTACAACGACCAGTATTCGCTGTGGCCAGTTATCTGGAGAGCAAACAAATACCAGATCCAGGACCCGGACCTGATCTATCCCGGACAGAAATTAAAGATACCTCCGTTTACTGTAAAATAGGAACCCCCGTCCGGAAGAAGATCCGGAATGATAGATGAGTTTGAATGCTATAAAAATATTAAATTTTCGAAATTATGAAAAGATTGAAGTTGAAGGCTTCGAAAAATTCAATATTCTATTTGGAATGAACGGCAGTGGTAAAACAAACTTTCTCGAAGCTGTTTTTACACTTTCGCAGGGTAAAACCTTCCGAAAGGGGCCGATGGAAGATCTTGTCCAGTGGGGTAAAACATCTTTCTATATCGGCGGTTCTTTTAACAATGAAAGGAAAGAAATAGGATACAACCTTCAAAGAAAGGTTCTGCGCGAGAATAATTTAGTTATCAGTGAAATCGAATTCGGAAGTATAAGCCCGGCGGTTGTTTTTCTTCCCGAAGACATCGCTGTAGTTTCAGGCACACCGGAAGAACGCAGGGTCTTCATGGACAGAACTCTAAGTCTGCTGGACAGGAATTATGCACATTCCCTGCTGATTTTTCAGAAGGTGCTCAGGCAGAGAAATGCTCAATTGAAGCTCTCTTTCCGGGATGTACATATATGGGATGAAGATTTTGTCAGGCATGGAAGTTTCGTAATAGAAAAGCGCCTGATCTTTATGCGTAATATAGGTGCGAAGATCAAGGCCATATATTCAGAATTCTTCGGTGACGAAATAGAATTGAAATACTTTAATACATTCAAAATAGAAGGAGATGTCAGGAACTCTTTTTTAAAAGCCCTGGAAGAAAACAGATACCTTGAAATGAAAAAAAGAATCTCTCTTGTCGGCCCTCACAGGGACAATTTCGAGATAAGAAAACATGATAAAAAGTCAGGGGCCTTCTTTTCACAGGGACAAACAAGACTTCTTGCTCTTGCCTTAAAGCTTTCGCAGGCCGAAGACCTTTCAAAAAAGGGAATAAACACACCTGAACCCATATTGCTTCTCGATGATGTATTGCTTGAACTTGATGAAAAATCAAGAGATAAATTCCTTGAAAGGACAATTAATTACCAGACATTTCTTACTACTACTTCTCATTATTCATTTAATGGATCGGCAGCTCATAAAAATCTTTTCCTTATTGACAGGGGGACAATAAAAGTGATTGATAGTTTTCGATATTTTTCCTGATTTGTAATATAATAAACCCGGGGAAGTTGCATGAAGAAAAAATCCATTGTTCTTTTATCCGGCGGACTCGATTCTGTGGTAAATTTTAAAGAGGCTTTCCTGAAAACAGATGTGGATTTGATACTGACTTTTGATTATAACCAGTCATGTAAAATAAGAGAGATAAAGGCCACGCGTTTAATATCTGAAAAATTCAAAATTTTACACCACATAATCCCTTTACCGTTTTTATCAGATATGGAGCCGAACCTGTCAACCGGAAATATTCCGAATTTTGATGAAAAGAAACTTGACGATAAAGGATATTCCATGAAAAGTGCCAAAGCAGTATGGGTCCCTAATAGAAACGGGATATTCTTAAGCATTGCGGCTGCATACGCCGACAGGTACGGAATCGACCTTATCATTACAGGATTCAATGAAGAAGAGGGGCGTACTTTTCCCGATAATAGCGAGGAATTTATTGATAGTGTAAATAAATCATTCAAGCTTTCCACAATGAACCATCCAAAGGTAAAAAGCTACACAATCAATATGCAGAAGAAGGAAATCGTAAAGATGGGCATAGAAATACAGGCCCCCTTTGAATTTGTCTGGAGCTGCTATCGCGGCGGGGGCAGAATGTGCGGTTTATGCGAGTCCTGCCGGAGATTAAAAAGGGCTCTCGATGAAAATAATTTTATGCAGGAATTTATTAAATTGAACCGCTGGGGTTTTGATGAAATCAAAGTTAATTAAAAAAAGGGTAATTTACGATGGAACACAGTTATCCAGTCATTTTGCCTATAAGAATTTCAGTCTATCCGGTGACAGTATAATAGCTTTCATCGGTCCCGTTGATGTAACTCTTGCAGAAATGGTCGATATTGAAGATGTTTTATTAAAAGACAAAATTTCTTCCGATGAAATGCTGAGTTTTATTATAGAAATTTTCCATTTGGATCTAATTGGAACAATCTGCCTTCAGAGGCTGTTCATGTCTATAATCTGCGACGAATTGAACTCCCGTCTCAAAGGTAACGAAGTGAGGCGCAAAGGCGATGACCTTTTTTTCAATGAAAAGAAACTCTCTGTTTCAATCGCCACAGTCAGCCCAATTTCCTCTTTGATTCACAGTGCTCTGAATATAAAACCGACGGGG
>Ga0187770_10001785_pt1 | contig 11647 bp, 8 predicted proteins | sample 0116_SJ02_MP02_2_FD_133154 | JGI IMG/M metagenome (GOLD analysis project Ga0187770, IMG submission 133154) | Tropical peat soil microbial communities from peatlands in Department of Meta, Colombia - 0116_SJ02_MP02_20_MG | ecosystem: Environmental > Terrestrial > Soil > Wetlands > Peat | place...
GTCGCGTAGGGGAACGAGGTGGCGAGGAACTCTCGCAGCCCGACGTTCGCGAACGTGTTCGCCGCGATGTTGGTCGAGTACGGGTCGATGGTCTTCAGCCCGTTGATGTTGATCTCCAGGTTCGGCATCATGAACCCGATGTCGGTCGTGGGCGCCTGCAAGATGCTGATGAGACCCTTCTGCTGAAGGGTGAGCTCCGTGGCGGCGTGGGAGGGATAGATTCCCGCCACGTCGGCGAACCCGGACTGGTAGTCCGCGATCGCCTGCTCATCGGTCAGCATCCACTGGACGTTGACCGTGCCCGCGAACGCCCCGGGCGCGGGAAGACATCCCGGTTGCAGGGCACATCCCGAGGGCTGGGCGTAGGCGGGGTTCGCCTTCATCGTGTAGCCGATCCCGAAGTTCGCCGTCACGAGGTAGTACGGACCGCTTCCCGCCGCGACGGTCTGGGTCTGGGGGGTCTCGTGCGGGTAGGAGTCGCCCGCGGCGATCTCGGCGGGGTCCCATCCCGTCGGGCTGAGACCGGTGAGGTACGACGACCACGTCGAGCTGTTGGTCGTAGTGCCTCCGTCGGGGAGCGCGCACGACGCGTCGGGGCCCGCCGCGGAGAACCCGGGCAGGGTCGCTCCGAGCGCCACGTAGTAACTGCACTCTTCGATCGAACCACCGAGCGGGTCGGTGATCAACTGGAGGAAGTTCGGCCAGGAATGGCCGCCGCCCCAGACGTTGAAGGTGATGCATCCGTTCTCCGAGGTCATTGCCGCCCCGGGGCAGTAGGCGGAATCGTTGACCAGCATCGACCCGAGCTCGTTCTCGGGGGTGTTGTTGGCCGGAGAGTGGATGCCGTTGTCCCACAGCGGGTTCCCGTTGGGCAAAAGGGCCTGGGCCAAGATCCAGCCGCCGGTGTAACCCGACCCCGGCAGGTCGGCGTAGGCCATGGTCCGCGAGATGGTGAACATCACGTCCGACGGGTAGACAGGTTCTGTGGCGCCGGTGTTCGGGTCGTACATCCGGGCGTTCTTGTCGAGCACGAACGTCCAGTACTCGGGGGCGGTCCCGTTGTTGACAATAAGGTCGCTCCCGTAGAGCTTCGTGCACCCGGTTCCGGACGGGACGCAGGTCGCGAGGGCGGGGACGTAATTCGCCGCGCTCGCCCCGACCGCCGTACCGTTGTAATCGACCAAGCTTTCGAACACGTTCTCGATCGGTTCGTCTCCGACCGTATCGTAATCGTACGTTGGGTCGACCCCTCCGATCGGGGGTCCGCCCACTTCCACCGCGTCCAGCACGCCGGGGTGCGGGCTGACGGCGTACGGTGCCGAACACAGGGAACACGACACGCCGAGGGAGTTGGCCGCGAGGACGTCCACGGCCCAGGTAAAGTTCTGGTAGAGGGTGGTGGACGCGTTCGACGTCGGTCCAACAAACGTGACCCAGTACATCCCCGGGTTGGCGAAGGTGAACGTTCCGCCGGCGGCGGTCGTGCTCGAGTACGGGTTCGACTCCGTGCCTCCGGTCGACTTCAGCGAGGGTGGGCCGGTGGTCCATCCGGAGGCGGAGGGGCTCACCGCGTACGAGGCGTTCACCGTCACCGAGCCTCCCGCGACGATCCAGGGGTAGCTGCCCCCGGTCGTGCCGTTCGAGAAGCTGGTCTTGAGCGACGGGAAGTAACCAAACGTGAGGTTCGTCAGCGACTGGGTGACCTGGATCGGGAAGTAGCTCTTGGTCCCCGTGTGGGTGACAGCGCCCGCCAGCGCGCTCGGGATGATCAGGAAGACCCCCTCGGAGGAGTACGCATGGCTGAACGTTCCGATGGCCGAGCTCGCGTTGGAGCCGTCTCCCCAGCTGATGAAGAAGTCCGATCCGGTCTCCCCGCCCGCGAGGGTTTCGGTCACAGGGAGCGGCGAACCGACCGCCACCGAGGCCATGGTCTGGCCGAGCCCCGGAGTGTAGGGCGTGTACAGCTTCACGTCGTTGATGGTCGAGGGCGGCTTGCAGATCGGAGCGGGTTCGCACGTGACGGTCGTCTGGTTCGTCGAACTCGACGCAGAGTTCAGCGCAGCGTATCCTCCGGCGCCCACGACCAGAACAACGACGATCAAGATCACCGCCGCGACCGTCGGCGACATGGCGCGACGGTCGTTCCGAATTCCTAGGAGGGCCCCTCGTTTCGGCAACGCAGACATGGATACCAGACTCCGTCGGTCAAGACGGCACCAAAAGACCGGTGGTCGTATATGTTCTAGACCGGAAAGAAAGCTACGCCGGCCAGGGGAACCAAGGTCCGGAGACCCGCGAGCCGCCGCTCCTCGGCGGGCGGCGCCAAGATCGCCCACTCCTAGAGTACCTTCGCGCGTGTGAGAAGGCTTGGTTTCCGCGGCATCGGTTGGTGCCACGCGGCGCGAGCGAGCTGACCTAGCCGGCATCCCCTCGTGCGCCGGGGCCTCGATGGACAGCCGCCCGAACGCGGCCCACAACTCCCGGCGCCGAGCCGATCACCCAACGGTCGCTTCGGCGAAGGTGTAGCGGCGGTTGCCGGCAAATCCCACCACGCTGCCGGCGATGATCCCGATCCCCTGACCCACGAGCGGAGGAAGGATGGTCCCTGTTGCGAACAGGACCACCTCGTTGACCGACAGAGAGCCCAAGGACACCGCGAAATACAGCCCGAGCCGACGGGTGGGAGGGTGATAGTGACCCACCCGGGTCCTGAATGTCCAGAGGCTGTTCAGGACGAAGTTCCACACGGTCGCCACGCCGAACGCCACCGCGCTGGCCACGAGATACAGCACGGGATTTGGCGCGGTCTTGGAAGCGAAGTGAAGGATACTCGAATAGAAGTTCGATATCGGCGTGTGGGAAATCGAGTCCACGGTGAGCACAAACACCGCGAGGTTGACGAACACTCCGGTGAGCCCGACCAAGAGGAACTTACCGTACCTAACGAGCTCGTTGGGCGGGACGGTCCCGGCGGGAATCGGGCCGGGGGGAGGGCCGCTTGAGGCGGAGGGCGCCGCTCCGACCGCCGTCGACCCCCCGGTTCCAGAGGGACTGGCGAGAGGCTTGCCGCCGTCCGAAACCGCCGTTACCTGCTGCATCAACTCCCCGTTCGCGTTCGGAGGGGCGGAGCGGCTTGACCTTGTAAGAGTGCGCCAGGGTCTCTCTCCCCGTTCCGACGCTCGATGGGCGGCGTCCCGTTCCCTTCCGAGACCGTTGAAACCAGACCGCACTTTTCTCCGATCCCCTTCCGAGGTGACATCTACCGGAACGAGGGTCTGCGGGGACCGAAGGAGGAAGATGCACCGAATTCAAGCCGGGGTGAATATGAGCGTTGGCGGGGGCCCAGCACTTTCTGGAGCCGCGAGGCGGACCTACGTCCGTTGAGTTCCGGTAGCTCCTAGGGCACAAACAGCACGAAAACGCCGACGCTGCCGACAACGTTCAACGTCCCGTGGTCCGGGTGAGCGACCCGCCCGTGGCTGTTCGGAATCGCGAAGGAGTACACGCCCGCCGCCTCGTAGGCGAGGATCATCGGGCCGCTCGAGGAGTAGGTCTTCCCTCCGAGCACGACCGACCAATGCGACCCCAGCGGGAGCCCGAACTCGTCGAACACCACTGCGTAGAACCCGGAGCCGGGCATCGGCACCGGCAGGTGATCCCCTCCACCTACGATCAGACCTCCGTCAGTGTACGGAACCGCGCCGTTCCAGTTCCACCATACGTTGCCTCCCTCGAACGGTGCCCCGACGATGCTGCCCGCGAGCACGAAGCCGTTGACGAATCGCGGGAACCACGGTGGCGACAGCGGAACATTCCAGGCGTTGTGATAAACGGCGGCGACCTGGGAGAAATCGGGATATCCGAGGTCGTTCACGAACACGTAGGCCAGGTACGGGTCCTGGGGCGGGCTGTACGCCGTGATCGGCGTCTCGAAGAGATTGTTGTAGATCGTGTTGCCCGAACTGAACACCCCGAGGCCACCGACGGCCGGAGGACCGGTGTAGCTGGTGTTGAAGGCCCGGACCAGGTAGAGAGAACTACCGTTCGGTCCGTATACGATGGAGTTGACCGTGAACGTGTTCCCGAAGACGGTGTTGTCCTCCCGCGTGCGATTCCCGTTCGGGTCGACGATCACCATGGAGCTGCCCATGCTGGAGAACTGGTTGTACGCGACCAGAACGTGGGTGTCGTCCGACAGGAACAGCGAGCCATAGAGGAATCCGGTCAGTGTTACGGGGAACCAGCCGCTGATAGCGTGCGACCCCACGATCGAGATGTTGGACGAGTCGTAGATCTCGATCGGCAGATCGTTCGAATCCGGCACCGAGAGACCCCAGTAGTATTCGAGGAAGAAGAGCGAGGAGGGGGAGTAATTGATGGACAGGCTCGGCAGGTCCTCGACCACGACGTGCGCGTTGACTCCGCTCAGGAGCATCCCGGGGTAGAGTGGCTCAGTGAACACGTCGTACGTGCCGTACAGCGAACTGATGGGTTGGACCTGGGAGTAGCGGATGATGTAGGGCGACCAGGCGCTCCCGTCGCCGCCCTGCGCGATGCTCGCCACGCCCGAGTTGCCGAACGCGATGATCGGAACATACACCCCCATCGCGAAGTCCTGGACGAGGGAGACGTGCGTCGTCCCGCCCGGAGCGAGGGTGAGGTACGTGGGATCAAAGTCGTTCGCCAGGGCCGCCGCGGAGTACGTCTCGTACACGCCCGTGGGTAGCCAGAATGTGACGTCGGGACTCGCCGAAAGGGCCCATGCGGCGGAGCCGTTGTTGAAACCTGCGTAAGGTCCCCCGAAGTTCGGAGAGACCCACAGCTGCGTCGAGGACGGCGAAAGGTCGACCGTATACCTCCGTTCGGTAGTTCCAGGGAACGAAGCGTTCCATAGCCCGTAGACAAACTCCGGTCCTGCGGTGAGCAACGCTTCGCCCCGCATCGCGCTCGACGCGGAGAAGTGAACGTTGACTCCCTCGACGCTTTCTCCCGTGTCCTCGGTCGTTGTGAACGCGGCCGGGACCGCGGAGTACTGCCCCGTCGTACCGTTGAGGTACTGAAGCTGCGCGTCCGCGTTGAGAGAGCGGAAGTCGGCGCTGAACCCGTCGCTCGGACCGCAGAGGGCGATCTCGGCATCGTTCGAGAGCCCATCCCCGGCCGACTGGTTGCCGCTGATCAGGAAGGACGCCGGGGGCGCCGTGTACCCCGCCGGCATTCCGGCGGTCGAGTTGAAAATGATCCAGTCAAACGAGCCGCCGTAGATCGCGGTTCCGTAGTTCGTGCTCTTCAGGGTGATGTCGTGGGCCGAAGTCAGTGTGTAATTGAAGAACAGAGCGTTGCGACCCCCGACGTTCGTCGCGTTCAGGTAAAGTCGGATGGTGAACGGAGGAAGTACATGGTACAGCGGCGGCGTGATCGGGACCTGGTGGACATAGACCCCGGTGAAGAGATACCCGCCGGGGGAGTTTTCGTAAATGTCGTTCTGGTACAACACGCCGGGACCGCCGCTAAAGTTCCAACCGTCCGTCAGGAGCTGGAGCTGGTGATTGGGAACCGAGTAGAAGATGACGTTCTGCGCCCAGATCTGGTAAATCGATTGGCCAAAAAGGGTGACATTGTTGAGGACGGCGTTCTCTTGGACCGTGATCGCGTCCGAGGCGTTCGTCATCACGGGAAGGAGCGAAATGTTGTGGATCGTCACCGAGCCATCGAGAGAGGTGGTTCGATACCAGTACGGCACGTACGAGCCGGTAGAATTGACCCTCAGCCCGAGGTCATTGACGCCGATCGAGGTCGGGCCCGGGGATACTTGACCCGAGGCCAAGTCGGATGGAACGAGGGCGCGACCTTCGCGGACGGTCGAATACGCGAGATTGGGTTCCAGCGAGTCTCCCGCCGGGAGCCCCGCCTCCCGCCCGACGGTTTCGAATCGCTGGACGACTGAGGAAGCCAGCCGGGTCGGGGCGGGGACGTGAGCCGGGGCGGAGCCGGACCGAGCGCTGAGCAGCGAACCTGCCGGGGAGGAGACCGCAGCCGTCGCGTGCGAGGTCGCGGAGAGACCCGAGACACCGCTCGATAGCACTACGGCCAACACGACAACCGCTGCCAACGCTCCCCGTCCCGCGTGAGTCGCAAACATGTTCCCTTGCCCCCGTCGATACAGGGACGGGACGAAGATTACTCTCCATAAAAAGGTGCGAAGTCGGGGCCGATCCATTCGCGTGGTGGCGATGGATCGGGGTTCGACTACGGTGGTCCCTCTATCTGATCCGCCGGTAGAGCCACGCTTTCGCGCCTGGGGTCTTTCTCAAAAAGGGGCCGGGGTTGATTCAAACCGTCGCAACTCTTCCGCACTCAGTTTCAAGGCTCGGCCACCCTTGGAGCGAAGCCCGAGCACGGCCGGATGACGCTCTGCCCCTCATGTTTTACAAAATAGCACAATAATTAAATAGGTGTTAAATTTGTGTAAAACACGTGCGGAACGCCCGAGACGACGCGCCCGCGACCCGATTTCTCGGAGTACGCCTTACCTCTGAGGAGGAGTCGCTTCTCGACGGCTTCCAACGGGACCACGAGCTCCCGACCCGCTCCGATGCGGTTCGAGCGCTGGTGCGTGCCGCGAGCGAGCCCCAAGCGGGGTCGGTGCCGGTGCCTCCGACCTTGCTCGGGGAGCTCGAGGAGATCGTCGAGAACGGATACGCCCGAGACCTCGAGGGCGCGATCGCCCTCGTGACCGGTCTCGGGCTCACGGAGCTCGCCCGGACCCACTCGGAGAGACTCCCGGCCCTGCGCGAACGCGCCCGGTCGGTGAAGGATCGACGAGAGGGGCGACGCCGGGCCGACCGCGAGGGACGGGGGCTCCTCGGGCGCTAGCCTCCGAAAACGGGGAAGGGTTGCAACATGGAGTCGATGGCGATCGCGTGGAGCGAACGGAGCGGGTTCATCTGCCGACTGTGCCGACAGGACGCCAAGCATAATGAGGTGCTGCACATCTCGTTCTGTCCCGTCCACGGTCTCAGCTCTCCTCTGGACCAGCTACCGTGGCGGCCGGAGGCGAGAGTATCGCGCGGCTCTATTCCCGGACGGGCGATCGTGGAACCACCGCTCTCGCCGGTGGCTCGCGCGTAGACAAGGACTCTCCCCGGATCCGCGCCTACGGCGCCTTCGATGAGCTGGGGGCGTACCTCGGCCTCGCCGAAGCGGAACTCCCTCCGGACTTGACCGAGATCCGGGCCGTCGTTCGTCGCCTCCAGCATGAGCTCTACGTGGCCCAGTCCGAGCTCGCGACCCCCCAGTCCGGTCGAAGGCCCACGCACGAGATCGAGGCCCGCCATGTCCGGCGTCTCGAGGAGGATATCGAGCGGTTCGAAGCCTCCCACCGCCGACTCCATTCGTTCGTGCTTTCGGGGGGTTCGCGGCCTGCCGCTCTCCTGCAAGTCGCGCGCACCGTCGCCCGACGGGCGGAGCGCGATGTCTGGACCCTTCATCGGGCGGAACCGCTCCGCCCCGAACTTCTCAGCTGGACGAACCGATTGAGCGGGCTCCTCTTCGCGCTCGCGCTCGCCACGAACCAGGCGCTCGGAGTCGCCGAGGTCGCGCCGGACTACTCGGTCTGACCGGCACGAGGAGGGGCGCGCGGTGGAGATCGGGATCGTCGGAAAGCCGAACGTCGGGAAATCCACCTACTTCAACGCGCTCACGCTGCTCGACGTTCCGATGGCACCGTACCCGTTTACGACCGTCACCCCCAATCGGGGGGTCGCGGCGATTCGTGCACCGTGCCCGCACACCGAGAAGGGTACCCCCTGTACTCCGGGGAACGCGAAATGCGTCGATGGCACCCGATGGGTTCCGGTGAGCCTCGTCGACGTTCCGGGTCTCGTTCCCGGTGCGCACGCGGGAAAGGGTCTCGGTCACAAATTCCTCGACGACCTCCGGGCCGCCGATGGGTTCGTCCAGGTCGTCGACCTCTCCGGAGCCACCGACGAGGAGGGGCGACTCGCGGAGCCCGGTAGTCACGACCCGGCCGAGGAGGTCCGGTGGCTCGAGGACGAGCTCGTGGCCTGGGTCGCGGAGATCCTCGGTCGGGATTACCTTCGCCATGCACGGGGAACGGAGCTCGACGGCAAGAAAGTCGAGGATTTCCTCGCCGAGCGGCTCACGGGTCTTTCGATCTCGCCGGCCGCCATCGCGGCGGCGCTCCGAGGTTCAACGCTCGAGCGAGCCCACCCCGCTCGGTGGTCCGAGGAGGACCGCGCCCTTCTCGCCCGGCAACTGCTCGAAGCCTCGAAGCCCCGCCTCGTGGCGGCGAACAAGTGCGACCGTGTGTCGAAGGCAGAGGCAGAAGGTCTGAGCACCCGCATCGACCCGATCCCCTGCGTCGCGACGGCCGCTGACGCGGAGCTCACCCTGCGGCGGGCCGCGCGTTCGGGTCTGGTCGACTACCGTCCGGGAGACCCGACCTTCCGCCTCCGGGAACCGGATCGGCTATCGCCGCCCCAGCGGAAGGCCCTCGAGGGGATCCGGTCGATCCTCACCACTTGGGGTTCGACCGGGGTCCAACAGTCCCTCGAGCAGATGGTGTATGCTCGGCTCGCCATGATCGTCGTCTACCCCGTCGAGGACGAAACGCATTGGACCGACAGCCAGGGCCGCGTCCTTCCGGACGCCTTCCTCGTGCCGGCGAACACGCCCGCCCGGGCCGTGGCGTACCGGGTCCACACGGACCTCGGGGAGCATTTCATCCGTGCGATCGACGGTCGGACCCACCGCGCGATGGCCGCCGACCACCCTCTCGGTCCGAACACGGTCATTCGGATCGTCGCGCGGAAGTGATCGGGCTTTCGCGGTCCGAGCCCTCACGGCTCCACGAGAGAGACCCCTTCGGGGAACGGTCGTACGACGAACGGAAGTCCCCCGGCGCGGGCCAGCCGTCGGACCAGCTCCGCCTCCTTTCCGGGAACCGGGAGACAGACGACCGAACCGCCCGCGCCCGCTCCCGTCAGCTTCGATGCCTCGGCCGCCGGGGCCGCTGCCTCGATGAGGGCCTCGAGGCGAGGATGCGAGACCCCGACTTCGCGGAGAAGCTCCTGGTTCCGGCGCAGCAGGGAGGCCGCCCGGACACGGTCTCCGGCGCCCACGGCATCGATCCCCTCGGATGCGACGCGACGAAACTCCTCGAGGAGCTCGGGGCCCCCGGGGGCGTTGAGCCGGGCTCCCACCGCCCTCACGGCATCGGCGGTCGAGTGCGGGATACCGGTGTAGGCGACGACCCACACCCACCCCGGGTCGTTCACGCGCCGCACCTCCCATCGGTGATCCGGCGCGCGCACCGTCCAGATCGGTTCGCCGGGACCTCCGTTGACCGCGACGAACCCACCGGCCACCGCCGTGCTCGTGTCGCCCGGGCTCCCGACCCCTTGCGCCCCCCGTTCGATCTCGAAGCTCCGCTGAGCGAGCCCCGGTCGGTCGATGCCGCCGGCGGCGGAGGCGAAAGCCGCGGCGAGACCGGCCACGAGCGCCGCGGACGAACCGAGCCCGGCGGCCTTCGGGATCCGGGAGACGGCGCGCACTTCGACCGGGGGTCCGTTCGTCCACGCGATGTCGAGGGCGGAACGGAAGTAGGCGTTCCGGCGCGAAGCTTCCGCATCGGAGTTGAGCCGAGTCGTCTCGGACGGCCTCACGAACAGTTGGGTGGTCAGGTCGATCGCGAACAGCAGCTCGGGGGCGCCCTGGACCACGGCATGCTCTCCGAAGACGATGCATTTCCCCGGTGCCCGGACGGAGATTGGAAGAGCGCGGGCCGGAATGCGTGGGAACTCTTCGCTCACCGCCGGCCTCCACGCCCGACGACGCGCTTCCCCCGGGCCGATGGGACGATCCGCTGGGGGGCCTCGCCGGGTCGCAGCGGTCCCGGGAGCCCGAGGAGGCGTTCGAGGGTGACCGCGACCGCGGCGACCTCGCTGTGGGGCTGGTGGCCGACCGCCACGTTGTAGCGGGATCGCTGGTAGAGCTCCGGAGGCACTTTCGCGCCGCCGACGACGAGCAGGAGCTGTCGGAACCGGGCGAGGCGCGGGAGAACCTTCCCGAGGGGCATCCCGTACATCGTGAGGTGGACCACCGCCCCCGGATAGGTTCGGAGGAGGCTCTTCCAATCGCCGACCGGCACGACGGCGAACTCTCCGCCCCAACGGTGGCTCACCGATGCGATGCGGGCCGCGAGCTCGTCGTCCGGCGGGTGGAGGTACATTCGCCGCGCCCCGAACGCTCGTGCGGCGAGCGCGACGTGGGTGGTGAGCCGGGGGTCGCGGCCGGGCCGGTGGCCGACCCGAAGGACGGCGACCTCGGGAAGCGGCCTACGTGCCGAGGGGCTCCGCAACGAACCGCTCGATCCGGTGGCCACGGTACTCCAGCCTCTCCGAGCGCTTGACGAGGGCCTTGAGACGGGTCGGGCTCATGCCGAGCTCCTCCGCGACGTCGGAGAAGAACCGTCCCTCGGTTCCCACCGCGTCGTAGATCCGCTGCTCGAACTTCGTGTACTCCTTGAGGCCCATGGTCGCGATCGCGAGGACCTCGGAGATCTCGGCGAGCGGAGAGGTCGTGCTGATGTTGATCGTGGAATAGTAGAAGTGGTAGCTCTTGTCGGGTTGGTGACGTCCCTCCCGCGCAACCCAGCGCGTATCGATGAGGGGCAGCTTTTCGAAGAACGCGAGCGCCCTCACCCCGTCCTCCCCGAACTCCCGCTTGACGTCGTCCAGGGTCAGCCAGTTCTCCCCCAGCCGCTGGACGAGCTTCAGTTTCACCGGAGAGTCGACGGCCCGCAGGATCGGAACGAGGTCGCTCACGTCGTTGACGACCTTGATTCGGTGCATCGTGGCGGACACTCGGAACTACCTCGGTCCGGGAGGATCCCGGAGCGTATCCAGTAACAATCGGCGGTACTTCCCGTATCGGTCCCCCGGGCCGTAGCGTGCTGGGTGGGGCGTTTGGGTGGGACCGGAGCAGTTCGGGCACCGTTCGTGGAAGGTGTACCGCTCGCACGCGCGGCAGACGCGGAGGACGGAGCCGGTCATGCGCGTACGAACGTCCCTTGCCCGCCCGCGCTCTTGATCGACTTGAGGGTCGCCTCGGTCGCCTTCTTCAGCGTCTCCTCGGCGATCTTGTACTGGGTCGCCTGGACTCGGATCCGATAGCGGGGAGCCCCGACGTACTGGACCTCGACGGCTTCGGGGTCGACCTTCTCCGCGGCCAAGAGGGCCGCCCGCACGTGCTCGACACCCTCGGGCGTGGGGTCGGAGACCTCGAGCGTTCCGAGGATCGTGACGTGGGGCGGAAGGATGTTCTCCCGGGCGACCTTGAGGAACGTAGTCGACCAAGGAGCTTTCTCGTTCTCCTTTTGGAACCGCTTCGGGTCGGCGGAGGCGACCTCGAAGGCGCCGAACAGCGAGCCGTACTTCTCGACGAGTGTCGGACCGAACTGGTCGGCCGCCTCCGCCGCGGTGACCTTCAGCGGCTCGGCGACCTGTTCGAGGAGGCGCATCGCCCGCTGCTCGTTCTTCCAGGCCTGGACCTTCTCGCGCCGCTGGTGGTCGTTGATCCGCTTCAGCGAGAGGTCGATCTGAGATTTGGCCGGGTCGACGCGCAGCAC
>Ga0187770_10001786_pt1 | contig 11647 bp, 6 predicted proteins | sample 0116_SJ02_MP02_2_FD_133154 | JGI IMG/M metagenome (GOLD analysis project Ga0187770, IMG submission 133154) | Tropical peat soil microbial communities from peatlands in Department of Meta, Colombia - 0116_SJ02_MP02_20_MG | ecosystem: Environmental > Terrestrial > Soil > Wetlands > Peat | place...
GGATACGGCCACGCTTTCCTGAAGGGACTTTCCCTTGGACAGCTCTTCCCTTGTCCTCCTGAGCTGCAGGACGGAGTAATCGACGGCGAGGCCAAGCATTGTGAGAATCATCAGGAACGGGACTGCGAAGTTGATCTGACTGTTTTGAACGTAGACGACAAGGCCGTAGATGGAGCCCAGAGAGATCCCAATGGCAACCCCCCCAATGAGGAGTGGGACGAGAGCCGCGACCGGCGAGAAGAAGAGCAGCCCGGCCACGAGCAGTGATACGGCAATTCCTGGGATGATGCTGTCACTTAGGGCCGGCCCTCCCGCGGCCCCGAAGTCAGCCGCAATGACCTGGCCCCCAGTTACGTAAAGCGTTCCAGCGTTCGCCAGGCTGGAGTCGTGCACCTGCGCACGGACATGCGCAATCTCCGCATCGCTTGGGGCCGAAGCGAAGCCAAGGTCGAGTATCATGGTCCTGCCGTCCTGGCTCGCGAACTCCTGAGTGAGGGGCGAGGAGAGTCTGTAGGGATAGCTTCCGAAGTTTTGGGTTATGAGGAGGCCGGCTACGGACGTTCGAATTTGGCCTGCGGTGCTGGAGGCGTTGAGCCCAGAGAGGAGGCCGTAGAGCGAAGTCGTGTTCACCGTGAAAAGGGGGGAAGAGTCGAAAGTGCTCGAAACCCCTTCGGCTACCTCCTGGGACGCGAGGTCCCATTCTGCTGATCTGTTGCCCGAACCTGGGAGCTGGGCTACAATCTGGGCGACCTGGTTGGCATACGCGGGAACGGTGGAGTCGAGGAGGCCCTCTTCCACTGAGTAGATGCTAGTCACCCCGGTGAAGCCGGGAATCTCCGAGTCGTCTGACAGGGTGTTGTTTAGTGACAGGATGCTCAACCTGACGCCGTTCGCGAAGACGTTCTGATCCTGCAGGACCACGATAATTGAGTTCCCGCTGAAATTCATCGACGGGAACTGGGAGTTAAGCACCGCCTGCGCTCTGTCCGATTCTGAGTTAGGGACGCTGAGGGCACTTCCAGAGACGTTGAAGGAGACCGAGGAGAAGAAGCTTGAAACGAGCGGTGCCGACACAAGGAGAACCAGGACCCAGGCTATGACTATGGCGCGATGGTTCTTCCTGATTGCCGCGTTTAGTGGGTCGAAAAACGAATGGTTTGTGTTCATCTACTATCGCGCCTTGTTTAATCCTGACTTGGAGGGTTCCACAGATCGCATCTTTGATAAATCAATCGTAGCAAAATTACGGGATTAATGCACTTGTGGATTCTGGCTCTATCCCCAACGCGCATTGAGACCGAGCCCTGAAGTCCAATCTTGCGGCTGATTCACTCCCCAGCGGTCAGGTTGATGCCGGGCAGCTGCCAGGGAAGGATGACGTCGAAGCCATTCTGATGCAGGTACGCCATGTCGGCGGCGAAGTTCGGAGTGTTGGTCTCGTAGGTGTCGTTTATCGCGTCATCCCCCACCGAGTGGAAGGTGAGACCCACGATGTTGTTGGGGCCCGCCTGATTGACGATGCTTTCGAATGTTGCAAGTGATTGGTTGTCAAAGATGTCGACGTCGTGCCAGGTCACGTTAATGTCCGAGTACGGGTAAATCGCCTGTTTGGTGAGTTCCACTCCTTCGACCGTGTAGACGTAGCTGAAACCGTGGGCGAGGATGTAGGACATGACGGTCTGGTTCCCGTAACCGTCGCCGTACGGGAGTGTGAGGGTCGACGGGTCGATACCGTGTTCAACGAAGAGCTGCTTCGAGTACACAATCTGATCCGACAATTGAGCAAGACTCAACGCGTTGAGGTCAGGGTGGGTAAGGGTGTGGTCGCTGATTTCGTTCCCGTTCTCGGCGAGCCACTGTACCTCAGCCCAATTCATGTAGTAAGCCTGCTGATAGGATTCGAAGGGAGTGCAGATGGAGCGGGTCCCCTGGTAGGCGTCAATTATAGCAAACACGGCGTGATAACCGTACTTCGCGAGTACGGGGAGGGCGTTGGTCCATTCATCCTGGTAACCGTCGTCGAACCGGATAATGACACGTTTGTCCGGATTCACGGCAGTTTCGTTGGCATAGGTGGGGGCCCCGTAGGTTTGGTTGGCGCCGGAGTCGTCTGAAGGGAGGGTAATCCCGAAGTTGAGACAGGCCGGATTGTTAAGCGGGACGCTGAGTGACTCCCCGGGGAATATTTCGTAGGGGGCGGTTAGGTCATTGGCATAGGCGATGTCTTGCCAAGCGGCGTCGAACTTCTGTCCAATCCCGGATAATGTGTCCCCCCGCTGAACGGTGTACGAAAAGTAACTCTGCGCGAGGACGGTCCCGTTCCCGACCCTGTAAATGACATAGTCGCCGACAGGAGAGGTCCACACGGGGGTGGTACCGGTGACGTTGGGAAGTACCTCCCCGAATTGGACCGTATTGTAGATGAGATAAGAGAAGCTCGGTGTCAGGGTCTCGACCGCCTCTAGGTCCTCGGAACCGGTCACCGAGTAGTTCGGAAGATACCACCAGCAAAGGACGTATTCGGTGCAGAGAAGCCTGTGGTTTACCGGGCTGACGTTGGTCTGGATCCAGGTAGCCACCTGACTCATCCCGGTGGCAAGGACCGAGTCAGCAGTCCCACCAGAAGCACCGGCATAGATGGTCTGAACCGACCCGATCTCCGCGACTGCCAGTAGACAGAGCAACCCTATCGCTGCGGCTCTACCCCACGGGATTCGTGGATTCGTTCGTCCGATTGCTCTGAGCCCCTCACCGACCGTCCAAAAAGCGAGAACGATCAGGGGCATGAAGAACTCAGTAGAGTAGCGAGTGACATCGAAGGACCCCTTGTCGGGCCAGAACAGGGTATAGTAGAAGAGAAGGAGACCACTCCAGAGCAAGAGAGTCAGCACCAGAGGGTTGACCCTCTCCCGTCTCACAAGGTTCACTGCTACTATGCCGATACCCGCGAACATCAGCAGAAGGAGGACAGACCCGTATGCTCCGAAGGAGTTTGGTACAGCAGACAGGAAAGCCGCATAGTCGGTAGGATTGGCGACGTCGGGGGACGGGAATAGCGGCCCTACCCCTCCAGATGAGAGGTGGCTTACCCACACCTGGTATAGGGCGCAGGTGGTCAGAAGGGCCAGAACCAACCCGAAGAAGAAGTATCTGTTCCTAAGGCGGACCCCATTTCTGTTCAGGACAAGGTACGCGAAGGCCAGGGGAATGATCAGAGCCATTGTGTAGCGGACGAAGGGGGCCATTACAAGGAGGGGGAGCCCAAGAAGAAAGAGTTTCGGCCTCCCGGTAGCCGCCATTACGACCAGGGCCAGGCCGAGGCTCGCAATCCCCACCCCCTCGACATTTGAAAGAGAGATTCCGGCCCAGAAGTAGACGAACGGGCTCGCCATGAAGGTCAGCGAACAGAAAACAGAGAGCCACTGGCTCATCACCTGACGTGAGAGCAGGTAGCACCCGACCCCGGAAACAGCGAACAAGGCCGCGGATACGACGTAGCCGGCAACTATGGTTGGATGGGCCACCTGGAACACGAACGAGTCGAGGAGGGAGACCAGTGGGGGCCTGGTGTTGTCGTAGGGGAAGCTTGCCGGGGCGAGGGTAAGTATCCGGGCGTTATCCAGGAATGCGAAGGAGTCCCAGATGCTCGAGCCAGAGGAGGACACTTGGACCAACCTGATGCACGCGACCGTGGCGGCGGCCAAGGTAGCGCAGGCGAAGGCCGCGTCGGAGCGCGAAAACCAGGAACTCTGCAGTCTCCTAACAACAGAGCCCATCCGCTCCCATCCTGCATCTGACATCGAAAACGCCGAAGTCGCGAGGAAGACAGAGACGCACAGCAGGAACAGGTCCTCGTTCGAGAACCAGGACAGAAACCCCTGCGTCTGCTGTACCACTGAGACGTGTGTGCCAAATTCATTCGCGTCGAAAATTAGGATCTCCAATCCCAAAGGAATTGTACTTAGGGAAATCAGTCGCAGTGCCTTGGCAAGGGCTCTCGCGCTCCCCTCTCGGCGATAGAGCAGGAAGGCGGAGACCCCCGCTACTCCGATTAGTGCCAGGACTTCGTAGTCGATGAATTGCCGGACCGCGACATCTTGTATTGAGCACGCTCCACGGACCGCGGCACAGAAAGAGGTCGCGGATTGGTGAAACGCCGAGGAAGTGCCGCTAAGGCCCATCTGGTAAATGGCTAAGGTTTCGACTGAGTTCTTGAGGGCAGGGAGACCGTCCATCGCATGAGAGGTCCACCCAAAGTAAAGGTTCGACAGGCCGAGCGATGCTATGATGGAACCCAGAAGCACGGTCGACCGTAACTTGATCATCTAGTCCCCCATTTCCCATTGGTCACGGTCACCATCGCGTAGATGGACAGGAAGTTCAGGACGAGCAGGTTGAAGACCGACCACGCTGCAAGCCAGAGCGCAGAGAAGTGCCGGCGGTACAGCTTGCTGTAGGCCGAATAGACGAGGCTTACGAGGACGATGCCTGCGATGTACTCGGCCACCAGAATTGGCCCCAGTACGATGGGAGCGATGAAGAGGAGGACCAGTGCGAGGACTGGCGCTACTAGGCTGGTCGCTATGAAGGGGTAGAAGTACAGAGCTCCCAATCTTTCGTGCATGAATTGCGACTGGAGGACGGCCTCTCGGTAGTATGACCTCTTCCATCTCAGCCTCTGTTTGAGGAGCGCCTTGAGCCCTGTGGGCACCCTGGTCTCGGCCACGGCAGCTGGGGTGTAGACGGTACGCCAGCCGTCTCTCAGCAGGAAGGTGGTGAGCCCCCTATCCTCGCCGACGGTGCAGGGAGCCCCCATGAACTTCTGGACTCGCCATTCGTCGAGGAAAGGGAGAAGCGCAGTCTTCCTGTAGGCTGACGAACATCCCGGGAGACACGTCACGATCCCGAGCTTGGCCTCTGCCTTCTTCGACAGATGGTAGAGCGGAAAGTAGCTGGCACTCTGCATCTTCTCCAAGCCTGTTCTCGGGTCTTTGACGTCTGTGTGGCCGCTGACCCCGCCCACACTCGGGTCTGATAGAGGCTTGACAACCTCCCTGACAAAATCGGGGCGTAGGCTGGTGTCGCTGTCAAGGACCACCACGATTTCCCCCCTTGCATGTCTGAAGCCGTACTCGAGAGCGGCCCTCTTCCCCTGATTGATCTCAAACCTCTCGACGGTCAGTCTGGGCGTGACGGACAGAAGCGTCTCAAGGACCTGCTGGGTCCCGTCAGTGGAGCCGTCGTTCACGACGATGATATCAAGCCTGTCCTCAGGATAATCGGAGTGCAGGACACTGTTGACAGTCTCCGCGATGCACGCCTGCTCGTTCTTGACCGGGATTATCACCGTGACGCTCGGCTCGTACGAACCGAACATGGAGTCACTGGGGGTGTAGGAGAAGGCGAGAACGAACCTCCCGAAGATGACGAAACCCACCGCCAGGGTGTAGCTGAGTCCAACTATGACGATGAGTTCGTAGTTGACGTAGGAGGCGATCTGAAGGGTGCGATAGGCGATGTACACGGCTAGAAGGCTGAGAAAAGGGGCCAGCCATGCCTTCCTGATGTTCGAATAAGCGCGCCTGAAATCGGTCAGCCCATACATTACGGCATGACCTCGAGGCGGGGGCTCAGGGCCCTATCCGGTGTCGTTTCGGCTTCTTTGGCTGTGAAAAGCCCGGATTCTGGTTTTTTGACCCCCAAAAGCCTCTAGGATATCTTCGATTCCGCCGGACCATTAAGGCTTGGGGATTTCTATTCTGGATTCCACCAAATCTGGATTAGCGAGGCGTTTGGAGTCCTATTCTGGGCTATGCTAATCTGATTTGGACATTCTGAAGCAACGGGCATGCTAAACCAGATTAAGGGCGCGGAATTCTTCACTCTGCTTCGACACATGGGACTTCCAAGGTTAGGGAGGTGAATCTTATACTTCGTCGAAACAGCGTAACCCTTGCGCCCCCTCAAGATAACTAAATGGCTGTTTTCTAGTTACGAAACGTTAAGGAGGAACTGGATTTGGTTGCCTTTCGCTTGAGGAAGTCGCGCCGGTGCATCTGTCCTACGTGCGCATGCAACGATGTCTGGGTTTGCCTGCATACGGGAAGGAATCCCGCTCGCCTGCCCTCGGGAGAGTATACCACTTTCTGCAAGTGCTGCGTTGACGATTCGGAACCGCCCTTGGACGAGCCTACGGCACATATTTCGCGGTTCACGTCCAGTGACTAGCCGAGCAGGATTTTCTGAAATCCGAAGACAGAGCGTGTCGGGAAGCCAAAGTCGTCGAAGCTTTCGGAGCTGCGGTCCGTGCCTCCCAAAGTGTGTCCTGGCCACCCTAATCAGTACCGGCGAGAAATTCCCAATCGGGGCAGAAGAATACCGACTGGGATTCTAGAGCCTAACTCTTAAAGGACGAGGACGGGCCGCGTCTGGCCCGAGGAGATTCGGGGGCGAAGGCGGAAGAAGGGGAAGCAAGGGTAGACGAAGGTCGCACCCATGTGCGGGGTCAAAAACCGAGCCGGTCATCGGCCAGGCTCGGCGTCCTTGATCTGACGAAGAAGGAAATTCAGGCCTACAGGTCCCTCAGGTTGAAGGGAGTGAACGACCAGACAATACTACGGTGGGATAGGATAATAGCCCAGTCTGGGCTAACCCCGGGAACTGTTCAGAAGGAGCTAGCGAGGAATGCAAGCCTCTCCAAGCTGGAGGCTAAGACACAGGCCCGCATAGAGAAGGCTCGCCTCACCTTTGAAAGCATCAAGACGAAAAACGAGGAGTTACGCAGGAAGTATTCAACTTCCTGGGACTCGGTTACGAGATATCAACTGCTCCGCGAAGCTGGTGTGGACGGAAGCGTCCTGCAGAGATGGGAGAGGCTCATAGTTGGGAACGGCCTGGACCCAGAGAAGATCGAAGACGAGTTGCTCGCGCAGAGGAACCTGATGGTGTCGAAGAAGGAACTCGAAGAAAAGGTGGCCAGCCTAGACGATCAGTTCAGGACTGGAACGGAACGGCTCAAGAACACAGAAGGGGAACTGGCAAGACTCGAGTCTCAGAGGAACGACCTGCTGAGGTCAGTGGACGATATCACCCAGCACTTCAAGGCGAGCGTTCGGGTAACGACAGAGGACGCTTCAGGGAGGCTGGGGGGCGTCGAAGCAAAGGCGGGGGAGGAACTCAGGAGAGTCTCGGCGGAGGCTCAGTCCAGCCTCAGGGCTGAATTGGCTACAGCCGCGTCCACTGTAGACGGATTCAAGAAGAAGATTGAGGATGCCTATGAGTCAGCCTTTCAGACGGGGCAGGCCATCGGGAAGTACGAAGCCCTGAAGCCGTTGGTCAAGTTCGTTGAATCGACAGATGGGACACCGAGCGAAGTCATCCCGCTGATGTCGCTTCTTGCGCACAGTTTGGCGAAGTGGGCCGAGGGGACAGATCCTGCTCTGGCCGCAAAGGCCAAAGAACTCGAGGAGTACCTAAATGACAAACTCAGGGGAGTCTAGGCTAGACACAGCCCTTAGGAGAGGACTGAAGGGGATCGAGGGGCTCCCCGAGAGTGCCCGCTTCGCCGACCAGAACATCGCGAGGTACCTCAAGCAGAAGCTTGGGGAGTTGCTGCTCAGCGAGTACAAGCGGAGGTCCTACAGGAACGAAGACGAAACCGCGATGGTGGAGCGAGCGACACAGATGCTGGATGATGAGGTCCTGGACGCCCAGAGATTGTACAGCCTCTTCGAGCTCCGCATGAACAATCGGAGAGACGAGTTCTGGGAGGGGCTCAATCACGTAGCCAAAGCAGAAAGCGCGGCAGCACCCGAAAGAAACTTCGGGAAGGCATTCTCCGGCTCATTCTCAACCATTTCCCCTCGGACTGCGATACCCCACCGCAGATTCTACTGCACCGAAGGATGCGTGTTCGAAGGTGAGTCGGCGTACCTCGAACATCGCGACCGCGGGCACCACCCGATACCTGCGTAGGTATCTCTTTTTTTCAACCGCCTCGCGGAGGCTGTTGTTCGCGAGCCCTCCTCCTTAACTGATGAAGCCTTGCACCCGGGTCGGGCAACACTGATTGAGCGGTGAAGGGCAGTCTGGCTCCCCCACTGTAAGGGGGATGTACCACCTCTTCCTGGGGAACACCACATACACCCTCCTGCTCGCTGTCACTGCCATAGTTGTGGGGAGGATACTGGGCCCGGACGGCTACGGCCTCTACACCGTGGCGCTCATAGTCCCCCCTTTCCTCTTCACGGCCATTAGGTTCGGCCTGGACTCGGCCGCCACCAGGTTCGCGGCGAGGCTGAAGTCGGAGGGAAAGGAAGAGGAAGCGGTCTCGTTCGTCTACGCGACGACGATATTCGGGGTGATCATGGCGACGGTGTCCTCCCTCGTCTTCGTGGGGCTCTCTGGCTGGATAGCGAACAGAGTGGTGGACAGGCCGGAGCTTGGCCCCATCATTATCCCGATAGCAATGTTATCCGTCCTTGGGCAGGCTGCCTTCTACATAACGGACCTCGGGATGACCGGGTTAGGGAGGTTCGACAGGGCCGGGCAGGTGCAGGCCCTTCAGGGGGCGTTCAAGCTCGTGGTATCGGTGGGTCTCGTCGCCCTCGGGTTTGGGGTGGCAGGAGCCGTTGCGGGGTACACTGTCTCTTTCATCGTCTCTGGCACGATGGGGGTCGGCTACATAGTCTGGCTGGCGAAAGGGAGGCTTCCAAGGGGAATAAGGGCAGACGTAGGGGTCGGGCTTAGGTACGGGTTCCCCATCTACCTGTCGACGCTTGCGTCCGGGGTAGTCACCCCCATCATCAACACAGTCCTCGCCGTGACAGTTTCCAACTCACAGATAGGGGGATACTCGGCTGCCGGGACCTTCAACTCCCTGATCGCCCTCTTCACTTACCCCATCTCGACGGCCCTTTTCCCCCTCTTCAGCAAGAGAGTCGAAGACCTTGGGGCCCTGGGGGCGCCGTATCAGACGTCGGTGAGGTATACCGCGCTTCTTGTCACCCCGGTTTCCGCCTTCATCATAGCATTCTCGAATCCTCTGATGGCCACTTTCTATGGGAGGGCATACTCGTTTGGTGCCCCCTACCTTGCTTTGTTCGCCGTGACCAGCCTACTGGCCGGTCTCGGGAGCCTGGCATGGGGTGCTCTTCTAAACGGAATCGGACGGACAAGAGACGTCCTCTGGACCACGGCGCTGGGATCGGCAGTCTCGATAGCCGCAGGCGTCGGTCTGATAGAAGGGTTCGGCGTGGCGGGGGCGATCGTCGGCCCGATCCTGGGGGCAGGTGTTTCCCTAGGTGTCGGGAGTTGGCTCGTGCATTTAAGGCTGGGGTCACAACTAGGGATAACGCGTGTCTGGAGGTTCTACTTGGCGTCGGGGCTGGCGGCTGCCTTGAGCTGGCCTCTCTCCTGGGCTCTGCACGCTCCCGAACTGGCCTTTGCCGCAGGGGCCGTCGTTTTTCTCCTTCTATTCATTCCAATCCTCGCCTTTCTATCAGCTCTTAGCGAAGGGGACGTAGTGGAGCTGAGGGGATATCTGGAGTTCTCCACCCTGGTGTCCGCGCCCCTTGAGCTGGCTATCTCTTACTACGAGACATCCCTGGGTGTGTTTCATCCGAAACGTTCAGCCTAGGGTGCTACCATTCTTCCCTCGACCGAACGCCGCGCTTCCTACCTTCGTCGCCGTTGTGTTCCTGACTATCAAACTTCCCGCGGTCACGGCGGGGGACCCGGAGCCCAGTCCATGTCTTCGAAACGAGATAATCCAAAGGGTCTCTTCATGATATACCAGCTTAGAGGGGTCTCAATGTATTGAGCCACGCTTAACCCGGATGGGGCAGGGATTCAGAACGGATAATATGAGCGATGGGCAAAGACTTCCTTATGCTAGTGCACGCCATCTGTGGAGGACAACTCTTCGTCCATGATGGTTTCATGTACTGCGATATCTGCTTTCGCGTAGTGACTAGAGACGAGGTAGCGATAATCACACCCCGTCCTCAAGCCAAGATCGAGGTCCGATAACATTACCGGCCATCTCGGGTGAACGAGGCACTTGACGAGAGAGGGAGCCGCGTACGGAACCCGGCCCAGGTACACATGGCTCAGGGTCCTTACGAGGGGGAGAGGAGTGTGACTTCATTCGAGACCGATACCGAACATCCCCTCCCGGGAGGGGTAAGAACTTCCATTTCTTCGAAGGCAGCGTCTCCGTCGGAAATCGCCGTACCAAAGGACGCGCCACCCTGTCACATATGTGGCAATTTGCTTGGACATCGGCCATTTCGGTGCGGCGCGTGCGACAATTACTTCTGCGAAGAACATGCGGCGTGGAGCAGACACCGCTGCCTGGGCATAGGAAGGATGGAACCCCTAGTCGGGGCGAGCCCTGAACCCGTCGCTGCATCGCAGCGCCTCCCCCCAAAACGAACGACGTCTTCGATTCAGAATACTCCCGAGAACATAGGAGCAGAAAGTACTATTGGAAGAGTCAAGAAAGCTTTCAGGCCAATAAGGAAATCATCCACTCAGACCCAGAGTCACTTTGCTCTCAGGGGTGCCGGACACAATGCGTACAAGACGTTGGGGGTACTGGCAATCCTGATTTTGGCGGGGTCCCTAGGCTATGCGACCTACCCGGGATGGGGAGGACAATTAGCACAGATAGGGGGTTCAGGATACCCCGCGTTCTTACCTGCGAACCCATCGTTGATTGACGGGAGATTCGACATTTCTTATCCCCAGAACTATGCAGCCTTCTCAAACTACGCCCTGTCTCTCATAAACACGGACAGGGCAAAATTCGGTGCCCCTCCGCTCACTCTTGGTTCAATCGCCGCGGCGCAGCAGCACGCAGATTCCATGGACTATTTCGGATACTTTGAGCACGGCGATGTCCAAGGATACTCGGCCGAGCAAAGATTCGATATGCTTGGTGGGGGAAGTGGTCTCGTAGGCGAGAACCAGGGTCTTGATTACTGCAACAACGATGCAATCGGCGCGACTCAAGTCACGCTCGTTCCCTGCAACGTCCAGACCATTGAGAATGCCATCGCGAACTCTGAATGGGCCATGATGTACAACGATGCGACATGTTGCAACAACTTGCATCGGACGAATATCTTGAGTGCCTCGTACTCTCAGGTTATGATAGGAATTGCTTACAATAGCACGACAAAGGCGGTATACTTCGTTGAGGACTTCTACGGCCCGTGTCCTACTGGGTACACTTGCTCGTAACCGAGAGTAGCACTGGTAAGTAGGGAACAAGTCCGCAGTCCGCAAGTTGCCGCTTGGGCAGACACATCTGATTCTGGTCGAGCACGCCGGCCACTGCCCCCGGGAAACCGGAACGCCCAAATCTGGGCCGAAAACTCGGGGTTCTCCCGATTGAAGGCCGCGCTAATCGTCGCCCTGATTGTTACGTTCCTGGCAATAGGGGCTCCAGTAGTCTCTGCCGCGAACCAGGCTACCTTCAACGGAGCTTCCTCGGCAGTGCAGAAGGCGTTCGTAGCGGTTCAGACGGCGGGGACGGACGATGGGAACATAACGTCTCTCGTGGCCCAGCTCAACGGTGCACTAGCGCTCATCCAGAAGGCGTCTGGCGAGAACGGATCGAATCCGGCTCAGGCTTCGGTTGACC
>Ga0187770_10001787_pt1 | contig 11637 bp, 8 predicted proteins | sample 0116_SJ02_MP02_2_FD_133154 | JGI IMG/M metagenome (GOLD analysis project Ga0187770, IMG submission 133154) | Tropical peat soil microbial communities from peatlands in Department of Meta, Colombia - 0116_SJ02_MP02_20_MG | ecosystem: Environmental > Terrestrial > Soil > Wetlands > Peat | place...
AACACTTGGATCTTTACCGGAACGGTGAGCGGCAATAAAATAACTGGAAACGGCAACACATGGTCAGCTACCCGCCAAAACTCTGTTGCTTACGCCTACGGCTATATCCAGATAATCGACAACTCAGGGAATGCGGTCGAATACAACCAGTGGTTCGGATCGGACGGGCAGGAGGAAGACATAGTGGATGCGACAATTTATGATCTGGGCAGCACATGGTATTGCGTAGACGGCAATACCACCTACATAAAGCAGGTAACCACTGGCTCAGCCAGCCTTACCTGCTTCGGTTACGGGGGCTATTATGCGATAGAGGTTAACATACCCGTGTATCCGGGCCAGGTAACAACTATGACAATACCGGCGAACTGGTCTTATTCTGCTCTTTCCGCCGGCGGATCGGCCGGCTCCGTTTCAAGATCCGGGGTAAAAGAAAGTATCACCCCGTTAATAAATCATTAATCCTTTTATCGGCGCCTTTGTTCTAACGGACCAATAATCGGTCTGAAAATTTGTCAAACATGCGATTTATCCTTATAATTTTTTCTCGTGTTTATAAATAAGGATTAATCAATGGGCATTACCTATAAGGTACAACCCTATAAAAAAGAGTCTTTGAAAGCCGATGTCAGCCTTCCCGGTTCCAAGAGCATTACGAACCGTGCGTTGCTCCTCTCATCCCTGGCCGAAGGCAATACCAGGCTGTCCAATTTCCTTTTTTCCGATGATACGGTCTTTATGGCAAAAGCACTTGAACAGGCCGGCGTATCTGTAGAAATGAATAAAGAGAAGAATTTCTGCCGTGTCAGCGGCGGGAGTCTGCCGGCCGGAGAGCTTTCTGTATTCCTGGGTAATGCAGGGACTGCAATGAGGTTTTTAACTTCATATTTTACCCTCGGTGAGGGAGAATTCCGCCTTGACGGTGATGAAAGAATGAGGCAGAGGCCAATAAAAGATCTCCTCGATGCCCTCACACAGCTGGGGTGCAATGTAGAATCGGAAAACTCTGACGGATGCCCCCCTGTCAGAATAGTTTCCAGGGGCATGCCGGGCGGGGAATGCAGAGTTGCCGGGAAATTCTCAAGCCAGTATATTTCATCTCTTTTAATGGCCTCGCCTTACAGCAGGGAGGGAGTTACCGTACGGACAGCCGGTTCTCTTTCATCCGGCCCTTATGTGGATATGACTCTGGCGATGATGAACCAGTTCTCTTTTCAATGCGAAAGAGACGGCTACAGGGAATTCAGGATAAGGAGGGGAAATTATTTAAGCCCAGGTGAGTATCTTATCGAGCCGGATGCCTCAAGTTCATCGTATTTCCTGGCCGGAGCGGCTGTGCTCGGGGGTGAAATTACAGTTCATGGGCTAGGTTCCAGGTCCATTCAGGGGGATGTCAGGTTTGCCATGGTACTTGAGAAAATGGGCTGCAGTGTTGAGATGAGACCTGACAGCATAAAACTTGCTTCAGACGGAAAGCTTAATGGTATAAGCGTTGATATGAATGACATTCCTGATATGGTGCCTACTCTGGCAGTAAGCGCACTTTTCGCCGAAGGCCCGACAATAATTAAAAATGTGCCGAACCTCAGAATAAAGGAAAGCGACAGGTTAAGCGCACTATCTGCCGAATTAAAAAAAATAGGCGCCGGAATTGTTGAAAATGTTGATGGAATTGAAATATTTCCGGCTTCCCGTTATAATAGTACGGTCTTAAACACTTATAATGATCATCGGCTGGCAATGTCCTTCTCAATAGCCGGTTTAAAGATTGATGGGATTGAAATTGATAATCCATACTGTGTGTCGAAAACATTTCCGGATTTCTTTTTTTACTTCGGCAGGGTTTTTGATAATCCTTTAGTATTTTGACATTTTTTCAAAAAAAGTAGTATAATAAAAGGTGCTTCGCGCCCATATAGCTCAGCTGGTAGAGCACCTCCATGGTAAGGAGGGGGTCGGCGGTTCAATCCCGCCTGTGGGCTAAGGGATATAGTGGTGGGGTTTTTATGCAAATAGTTACTCTTGAATGCGAGGTCTGCGGAGAAAGGTTTTACACTACCAATAAAACAAAGGAAATGGTTCAGCAGAGGGTCAAATTCAATTTAAAAAAATACTGTCCCCGCTGCAGGAAGCATACTGTCCAGAAGGAAGTTAAATAGATCCGGTTTTGCCCCATATCTGGATCATTTTCAGGGACAAATAGGCCTGTAGCTCAATTGGCAGAGTAGCGGTCTCCAAAACCGTTGGTTGGGGGTTCAATTCCCTCCAGGCCTGATTACCAGGAGTTTTATTATGGGTGTAACAGTTAATTGGATTTTTGCAGCCGTAACGGCAATCGTGATTGCCTTTTTGCTGATAGCCAACAGAATATTTGTGAGGGAGAGCTATCAGGAATTAAAAAAAGTCACATGGCCGACAAGGGAACTGGCGCTTAATTCAAGTATGGTGACAATAGGCTTCATTGTCGGATTTTCTCTTATGCTGGCCCTGCTTGATTACATTGTTAATCTCTTTACTAAGGGTCTGGTAAGATAGAATGGCAAGAGGATGGTTTGTTATACAGGTATATACCGGCTATGAAAAGAGGACGATGACTGATCTCATTGCCAAGAAGAATAACGGTTCACTTAAGGATATTCTTCTCGATGTGAGGGTGCCAGAGGAAGAGTACATAATAGAAAAGAAGAATAAAAAGATTGTAAAGAAGAGAAATCTTTATCCGGGTTATATTCTTGCAGAACTTGATTTTCCTGATGAGGATACTGCATGGAAAAAGGTATATTCCGAAATAAGGTCGGTAACCGGGGTCGGGATGTTTCTGACGGCGGGCGGCGGGAACAAGAGACCTTCACCGCTGGCTTATGACGATGTTAAATCAATTTTTGAGAAAACGGGGGAGATTAAGCCGCATCTTTCTAAATTGGAATCTGGATATTCCGTTGGAGACAAGGTGAAGATAAACACGGGGCCTTTCCGCGATTTTGAGGGGGAAGTGCAGGAAATTCATAATGATAAAAACAGGCTTACAGTCAGGGTAGAAATATTCGGGAGGCTGACTCCGGTGGAACTGGATTTTAACCAGGTCCAGAGGATTTAATCGAAGGAGACTAAAAAATGGCGCCTAAAACTAAAAAATTAAAAGCAGTTGTAAAGTTACAGATACCCGCAGGGCAGGCCAATCCGGCACCTCCGGTAGGGACAGCCCTCGGGCCGCATGGCATACCGCTGATGGATTTCTGCAAGCAGTTTAACGATGCTACCAAGGATAAAGCCGGGTTTGTTATTCCGGTAGTGCTGAACATATATGAGGACAGGTCATTTTCCTTTATTACAAAGACTCCCCCCGCTTCGAATTTGATCAAGAAAGAGCTCGGTCTTGAAAAGGGCTCTTCGGAATCGAATAAGCAGAAGGTCGGTAAGATTACCATGGAACAGCTGAAGAAAATAGCCCAGATAAAAATGCAGGATTTGAATGCCAATGATATAGATGCGGCAGCCAGAATCATCGGGGGAACAGCAAGGAATATGGGGATTGAGCTGGAGGGATAGATGAAAAAATTAGTTAAAAACGGCGTGGAATTCAAGGGAGGAAAAAGATACCTGTCATTAATAGAGAAAAACGATCTGTTTAAAACATACGGCTTTGATGAGGCCTGCAAGGTTGTAAAGGTGACAGCGAACGCAAAATTCGACGAATCGATAGATCTTTCCTATAAGCTCAATATCAAGCAGAAGCATACTATTAGAGATGTTGTTGTTCTGCCCCATTCTATAGGGAAGGTGGTCCGGGTTCTTGTGTTCGCGGGAGGAGATAAGGCTGCGGAGGCCCGGCAGGCAGGTGCTGATTATGTCGGGGGCGAAGAGTTCATTGAAAAGATCGCTGGGGGATGGCTTGATTTCGATGCCGTCCTGGCTGCACCGGATATGATGAAGAGTCTAAGTAAAATCGCGCCGATACTCGGAAGGCGTAAAATGATGCCCAATCCTAAAACAGGCACCGTTACGCTCGATATTGCAAGGGTTGTTAAAGAATTCAAGGCAGGAAAGGTCGAGATCAGGGCCGATAAGACGGGAAATGTTCATGTGGTTGTAGGAAAGAAATCGCTTACTGAGCAGGATCTTTACGATAACGCTTTCGCTATTCACAAAGTGCTGATAAAGAATAAACCTGCTGATTTAAAGGGAGATTATATAAAGTCAATGTCGCTTTCCTCAACGATGGGACCGGCAGTTAAGATTGATTTTAAAAAGATCGCGGTTTAAAAAGTTAAAAGCTGAATAATTACCAATAACTTATAAGGATGGTTCATATGCCCAGCACTGAAAAGATTAATATTGTCAGAGAAATAAAAGAGGAATTCGAGGGGATAAACGGTTTGGTCCTGGCTGATTTCAAGGGACTCTCTGTTCCTGAGCAGGAAGAATTGCGCAAGAAAGTTTTTAAAGAGGGGGGGAATGCCAGGGTTATAAAAAATACGTTTTTATCCAAAGCATTTGAAGGTTCGAAAATTGCAGACCTGGACGCTCACTTAATCAATAATACAATAGTTTTTACCTCGAAAAGCGATATTTTGGGTCTTCTGAAGGTGATTTCTGCATTTTCAAAAAATCATGAAAAATTCATCCTTAAGGGCGGTTTTCTCGACGGGAAGACCTTTGACAGGGAGGGGATTCTGGCCATGGCGATGCTGCCATCAAGGAAAGAGCTCCTGGCCCAGATTACCGGCGGCATGAATTCTATGATCGGAGGATTTGTCGGCTTGTTAAACGGTATTATGACCAAGTTCTTAGGTACTTTGGAAGCGATTGAAAAGAAAAAAGGTGAATAAAATAGGATAAGGAGTAATATAATGGCAGAAAATAAGATCCAGGAAGTGATCGATCTGATTTCAAGCATGACAGTTGTGGAACTTAATGAGCTGAGAAAAACAATGGAAGAAAAGTTTGATGTTAAAGCTGCCGCTCCCATGGCATTTGCCGCACCAGCGGCACCCAGTGGCGGCGCTGCTGCACCTTCGTCAGAAGAATCTTCGACATTCTCTGTGTTCATAAAAGATCCAGGTGCTAAGAAGATCGAGGTTATTAAAGTCGTGAGAAATATAACCGGTCTTGCTCTGAAGGAAGCGAAGGAGCTTGCTGAAAACGGCGGAAAGACACCACTTAAGGATAATCTGTCCAAAACTGACGCCGATAAGCTCAAAAAAGAGCTTGAAGATGCCGGAGCCGTTGTTGAACTTAAATAAATATTTCTTTTCTATTGTTGTATCATATCCCTTGTATTCAAATTTGTGTTGTGCTTCCCCTTCGTTGTGAAGGGGAAGTTGTATCTATTCACTAATTAAAGCGGGGGGAGTTGAGAGATGATGAAGAACGAAAGAATTTCTTTCGCAAAAAATAAAGAAAGAGTAGCTCTTCCGGATTTGCTGGATATTCAGCTTCGTTCCTTTAAAGATTTTTTGCAGATAGATAAAAAACCGAATGAAAGGGAAAAGAAGGGTCTTGAATATGTTTTCAACAACTTTTTCCCTATTGAGGGTGCGAACGGAGAAATAATAATTGAATATGTCGGCTATGAGGTCGGCAGCTTCAAATACACAGAAGATGAATGCTTTGATAAGAATCTTACTTACAGTGTTCCCGTAAAAGCTATTTTTCGCCTGATAGATCGTAAAACCGGTGAAATCAAGGAGAAGGATATATATATTGGAGATTTTCCTCTGATGACCAAGCGCGGGACCTTCATTTTTAACGGAGCAGAAAGGGTCGTTGTGAATCAGATATATAAATCTCCCGGCGTTCTGTTCAGTTATAAAAACAAGGAATATTCTTCTAAAATTGTTCCCGAAAAGGGCTCATGGCTTGAATTTATTATTGATACCAAGAAGGATCTGATGTATGTACGCATCGATTCCAGAAGAAAGGTGCTTGTTACCATGTTTCTCAGGGCTCTTGAATTGAGCACGCCTGATATAATTAATGCATTCTTCAAAATAAGGAAAATCGACCTTTCCCGTATTGAAAAGGATGAGGCGGTAACACGGCTTGTAGGCAAGTATGTGGCTGAAGATGTACTGGATGACGAAAATAATATACTGGTAGGTGCGATCGAAAAATTATTTCCAAACAGCATCAACCAGCTTTACCAGAAGGGGAAAACGATTATAAAAATAATCGATCCGAAATCGGTAGTCGAGAACAGGCCGCTAATAAATACCCTTGAAAAAGACGATACGAAAGATGCGGTCAATAAGGCTATTAAAAAAATATACAGCATCCTCCATCCTGGTGAAGCAGCTCCTCTGGAGAGTATCGTAAGGGAACTGCACAACATGTTTTTCGGCCCTAAGATGTATGACCTGGGAGAGGTGGGCAGATATAAACTTGTGCTTAAACTGTACCCTGAATTGAACCAGGAGGAGAAAAAGGTCCTTATTGAGCAGAGAACACTCTCATATGAGGATATTAACAGGACCCTTCAGCACCTGATTAAAGTCTATAATAAGCAAACAAGTCTGGACGATGTCGACCACCTTGGCAACAGAAGGGTAAGAAATGTCAATGAACTTCTTGTCAATCAGCTTATTTCCGCCTTTACTAAGGTTGAAAAATCCATACATGAAAAACTCTCTTCACGGGAAATCGAGGATCTTACACCTCAAAGCATAATAGCAATAAAGCCTATTGTATCAGCTTTGAATGATTTCTTCGGGATGAGCCAGCTTTCTCAGTTCATGGACCAGACCAATCCTATTTCTGAACTGACTCATAAAAGAAGACTTTCCGCCCTCGGGCCGGGCGGCCTTTCCCGCGACAGGGCGGGATTTGAGGTCCGCGATGTTCATAATACTCATTATGGAAGGGTTTGCCCTATTGAAACTCCTGAAGGTCCCAATATAGGGCTTATTGTTTCGCTGGCCACATATGCGAATGTTAATTCCTATGGGTTTCTTGAAACTCCCTATGTAGTTGTTAAAAATAGAAAAATAACAGATGAGATAAAATATCTTTCAGCAACAGAAGAGGAAAATTATTATATCGCTCAGGCTAACGCAAAGCTGAGCTCTTCGGGCAGCATAGTCGAGGATTTTGTCCAGGCAAGGTACAGGGTTGAATTCGAATTAGCCCCCAGCGATAAGATTCAACTGATGGACGTTTCGCCCAAGCAGATACTATCCGTTTCTGCATCGATAATTCCTTTCATCGAGCATGACGATGCGAACCGCGCCCTTATGGGGTCCAACATGCAGAGACAGGCTGTACCTCTTCTTTCCTCCGAGGCTCCCATTGTAGGGACGGGTATGGAATACTACGTGGCAAGGGATTCAAGGGCTGTAGTGATCAGCGAGGAGGACGCAAAGGTATATAAAGTCGATTCGGAGAATGTAATACTGCAGGATTCTTCAAAGACGCTTCATACATACAATCTGGTTAAATTCCGGAGGACAAACCAGGATACTAGCTTTAATCAGAAGCCGATCGTCTATGAGGGTGAAATTATAAAAAAGGGACAGGTTGTTGCCGACGGTTTCGCCAGCGACGGAGGTGAGCTTTCCCTGGGTAAAAACATCCTTGTGGCTTTTATGCCCTGGAATGGATACAATTACGAAGATGCCGTATTGATAAGTGAGAAACTTCTGAAAAATGACGACTTTACTTCAGTATATACGACGGTTTTTGAATGTAAAGCGCTTGAAACGAAGCTTGGCAGCGAAGAGATAACCAATGAAATACCCAATGTGGGGGAAGACGCTATAAAAAATCTCGATGAGAGCGGGATCATCAGGATCGGCGCCTATGTAAAACCAGGAGATATACTGGTCGGTAAAGTTACACCAAAGGGCGAGCCGACAGAAACACCTGAATTCAGGCTTCTTCATGCCATTTTCGGTGAGAAAGCCAAAGACGTGCGGGATACCTCACTGCGGGTCCCCCATGGAGAAGGCGGTGTTGTGGTTGACGTCAAGGTGTTCAGCTCTGAAAAAGGCGATGAGCTTGCCCCCGGCGTGTTAAAGCTGGTAAAAGTATATATGGCCAAAAAAAGGAAAATTAAGCCAGGTGATAAAATAGCCGGCCGGCATGGCAACAAGGGCGTGATTTCACGAGTACTGGCAGAAGAGGATATGCCTTTTATGCCTGATGGAACACCTGTTGATATAGTGCTTAATCCTCTTGGCGTCCCGAGCCGCATGAATATAGGGCAACTCTTCGACAGCCTCCTCGGACTGGCCGGATGGAAACTCAGTGTTAAATATGAGTGCCCCGTATTCGAAGGAGCCACTCTGGAAGAAATTGAAGAGCAGATAGAGATTGCAAATCAGAAGATACGAAAGGAGCTCATTGCTGAAAGAAAAGCATACGGTGATTCCGAAAAAGAAATTACCCGCTACTTCAACAGAGTAAAGCTACAGCCGGACGGTAAGTTTTATTTAAGGGACGGCAAGAGCGGCGAGGTTTTCGAGAAGCCGGTGTTTGTCGGTGTGATGTACATTATGAAACTGCATCACATGGTCGATGACAAGATTCATGCCAGGTCTGTAGGGCCGTACTCCCTGGTAACGCAGCAGCCCCTCCGCGGCAAGGCCAATTTCGGAGGTCAAAGGCTTGGTGAGATGGAAGTTTGGGCCCTTGAAGCATACGGAGCGGCCAATCTTCTTCAGGAAATGATGACTATCAAATCCGATGATACAGACGGAAGGGTGAGGATATACGAGGGCGTGATCAAGGGAAAATATACCTCCTCGCCGGGTATTCCGGAATCTTTCAATGTGCTTGTTCAGGAACTCAGGGGGCTGGCACTTGATATTCAGGTTTATGATAAAAACGGAAAGCGTGTTCCTCTGAATGATAAAGAAAAAGAACTTATAGATATGAAGGTCCACCTCATTTAAGTTCTTTTTTTAAAAGGAGATAAAAATGAAGGGTTCTACAAGTTTTGGAGCAATATCTATACAGCTTGCGTCTTCAGAACTAATAAAAAATCTTTCATACGGCGAAGTAAAAAAACCGGAGACTATCAATTACAGGACACTGCGCCCTGAAAGGGATGGACTTTTCTGTGAAAGGATATTTGGACCTACAAAGGATTATGAGTGTTCGTGTGGAAAATTCCGTTCAATCAGGTATAAAGGGATTGTCTGTGATAAATGCGGTGTTGAAGTCACTGAAACGAAGGTTAGGAGGTACAGGACCGGACATATCGAACTTGCCGCTCCTGTTGCACACATATGGTATTACAGGATAGTTCCGAGCAAGATAGCCCTTCTCCTGGATGTAGCTCCGACTGACATACAGAGCATTCTTTATTTTGAAAAATACATTGTGATTGATCCGGGTGAAACGGATCTTATCCAGAACCAGGTCCTGACCGACGAGGAATTTGAGGAATACAGGGAAAAGTACAAGGAAGCTTTTACAGCAGATACGGGGGCGTTCGCTGTGAAGAAGATTCTGAAAAATCTCGATCTCGATATTCTTATAGATATGCTTCGCAACCAGGTCGATTCCAAGCTCAAAGTTGATAAAAAAATACTTAAAAGGCTCGAGCTTGCAGAAGAGATCAGGAAATCCAGCAATAAACCGGAATGGGTAATTCTGGATATTATTCCTGTTATTCCGCCTGATTTGAGGCCTATGGTTCCACTTGACGGGGGTAGATTCGCCACCTCCGATATTAATGATTTATACAGAAGGCTGATCAACAGGAATAACAGGCTCAGGAAGCTTAAATCGGTCAACGCTCCGGACATTATTATAAAAAATGAAATGAGAATGGTGCAGGATGCGGTAGATTCACTTTTTGATAACTCAAGGCGTTCGCACCCCGTGACGGGGAACGGAGACAGGCCTTTAAAGTCATTATCGGATATCTTAAAGGGAAAACAGGGACGCTTCAGACAGAATCTTCTGGGTAAACGCGTTGATTATTCCGGAAGGTCCGTTATCATTGTAGGACCTAATCTAAAGCTGCACCAATGCGGGCTTCCAAAGCTCATGGCGCTTGAACTTTTCAAGCCCTTTGTCATGAGAGGCCTTGTAGAGCAGGGTTATGCTCACAACATTAAAGCAGCAAAAAGAATGATCGAGACAGAGCATGAACTGGTCTGGGGAATTCTCGAGAATGTCGTTAAGGGTCATCCAGTACTGCTTAACCGGGCACCCACTCTGCACCGCCTCGGCATACAGGCTTTTGAACCGATACTGATCGAAGAAAAAGCCATTCAGCTTCATCCGCTGGTATGTCATGCATATAATGCAGACTTTGATGGAGATCAGATGGCTGTGCACGTTCCTCTTACACCTGAAGCCCAGATCGAGGCCTGGATGCTGATGCTTTCTTCAAGGAACCTGCTGAACCCGGCCAACGGCAAGCCTATAGTATATCCGACACAGGATATGGTGCTGGGGATTTACTTCCTGACAAAGACCGATAACACATCCACGTCGGAGAATAAATATTTCGACAACCTGGATGAAATATTACTGGCGATCGAAATGAAAAAGGCTCATTATAATCAGAGGATAAAATATAAATATAAGGGGAAATGGATAGAAACAACCTTCGGCAGGGTAATATTCAATGAAATTATACCGGAGAAAATGGATTTTATAAACGATACACTGACAAGCAAGAAGATCGAGTCTCTTATCGCAGCCTGTTATAAAACTTACGGTATTAAAGATACCGCTAGGCTTGTTGATAATCTCAAGACACTGGGATTCAAGTATTCGACAATTTACGGTGTGACTATATCCGTTTCGGATGTCGAAATACCTGAAGAGAAATACAGCATAGTGGAAAAAACCGAAAAAGAAGTCGAAAAGACTGAAGATAACGCCAGGAAGGGTCTTATCACTCATGATGAAAAATATAATCAGGTGATAGATTTCTGGGCCAGTGCAAATGAAAAGGTCAAGAAGCTGGTGGAGGGGAAACTTAAGGAAAGCGAAGGCGGTTTCAATTCCCTCTATGCCATGATGGATTCCGGCGCAAGAGGTTCGAGGGAACAGATAAGACAGCTTGCCGGTATGAGGGGTTTGATGGCCAAGCCCTCGGGAGAGATAATCGAACTCGCTATCAAATCCAATTTTAAAGAAGGCCTTTCCGTCCTTGAATACTTTATTTCGAGTCATGGAGCCAGAAAGGGTCTCGCAGATACTGCTCTTAAAACTGCAGATGCGGGTTATCTCACACGAAAACTTGTTGACATTTCTCATGACGTTGTTGTGACCGAGTATGACTGCGGTACCGTTAAAGGGATAGATATTTCTTCTATAAGGGAAGGCGATGAAGTTATCAAGCCTCTTAAGGAAAGAATTCTTGGTCAGGTTGTAGTATCGAATATATATAACCCGAAAAACGGCGAGCTGCTGGTAGAAGCCAATGATATTCTTGATGAAGAGAAAACCAAGCTCATTGAAGATGCCGGAATTGAGACAGTGAAAATCCGGAGCGTACTGACTTGCGAATCGACCCATGGAGTCTGTGCCAACTGTTATGGCTGGGACCTCTCTTCACGTTCAAGGGTAAATATAGGAGAGGCTGTCGGTATCATAGCCGCCGAATCAATCGGACAACCAGGGACTCAGCTTACAATGAGGACATTCCACATAGGAGGTACCGCTGCCACACAGCTCGAG
>Ga0187770_10001788_pt1 | contig 11635 bp, 13 predicted proteins | sample 0116_SJ02_MP02_2_FD_133154 | JGI IMG/M metagenome (GOLD analysis project Ga0187770, IMG submission 133154) | Tropical peat soil microbial communities from peatlands in Department of Meta, Colombia - 0116_SJ02_MP02_20_MG | ecosystem: Environmental > Terrestrial > Soil > Wetlands > Peat | place...
AAGTTGACAACCTCTAGTTTATCCTTGATAGCTGTGCAGATTCAAAATTGGCCCTTTTTTGCTGCTTAACTAAACCGTCCTAAATATGCCAAGTTATACTTAGTTTACTCGATTTCTGTGAGGCATGGTCTAGGCCTCTGTAGAATAGAAGATTATTCTATCTGCACATATTAACCACATTTCAGCCTTATTATGAATGGAGAGGCTGAGAATGAAGACTAAAACCGTAAAGATAGCGTTGGAAGGCTTCGACTCTTATTTGGGAATGGAAAAGGGTTGTTTCACAGTCAAAAACAGAAGGACAAATTGAAGAATATCCTCTGTTTGAACCTAATAGACGAAGTCAAAATCAAAAGCGGTGTCCATATTGTGGGAAAAAAGTGGAGCCTTGATAGATAACGCGCACGTTGGAAAAGCAATTCCTATCGTTGTTCTGCTCGTTGTTTTAGAGCCCTGTTCATTTCTTCAAATCCTCTCTGAGTGTCGCGTAAGAGGCTGCGAGTGAAGGGGACTAACAGGCCGGTGAACTTCTCACGTTGGATAAACTTGACTGAATTTTCACTTGAAGGTTCAATGATAAGAGCGTGTTCGCCATCGAACAACCAAGGCAGAAACAGTCGTCCCAGCCAGCGCAGTTCATGGTTCTGGTCAACTTTCAACACTTTGGGATGGAAGGTCATGCCCTTGGTTCCAGAAGGCTGAATGAATACTTCGAGCTTTTCTCCAGTCTTGATTTCTCCAGTTGCTCGTCGTATGAACGGGTTCCAGCCCGGAAAATCCCCAAAATCGGTGATCAGCTCCCATACTCGGTTGGCAGAAGAATCAATAAGTATTTCGCTTGAGAGTTGCTTCGAGAATACCAACGAAAACCACCACTCTGCATTACTCGGTCTAACTTATATAACCACGCGCGCTTATAGCCGACCTGAACACACACTAACTTTTCTTTTTTCAGGATGGGAAAGAGTAATCTGAGTAGTTTAGCCAAGGGTGTGTAGGATAAAACTTTACCCCATCGAGCGCGCTAATCTAATTTCTTGGGGCGCGTGTGTCTTTTCTGAATTGGTCAGAATGGTTTAGCGCGCGCTTCGTCAACATAGCTTCGCAGATTGGGCATATTCCAACGGTAGAGCGCTGTTTTTTCTGTTTTTCTGGTCAACATTTGTACATTAAAGATTACATAATTGTTGCCTTTTGAGGACTAGGTGGATGTGAAAAAACGCGCGCGCTAACTTGGAAGCATTGGCTTTACAAGGACGGCTCCACGGTTGGACGCAGAAAGGTGGAGTAGATGGCACAGGTACGTTGTCCCCTCTGCAACAAGCGGCAGTTTGTACCTATGCAAAACAGGCGGTTCAAATGCAAGTTTTGCGGGGCTAAGGTTTTACGTTGAAAACTTGCCGAAACTGCGGCAACCATGAGGACGTGGCAAAACAATGTTTTTTCTTTTGTCGTGGCGCACGCGACATATTCAATACTCCGATTATCTTGGTTTTCAAATTAATGCACGCTACGAACCAAAAGAAAGAATAAGCGGAAGAGATGAGTTGAAGAGAGGGGATACTAGACTTGGTAAGGAGATCGGTGTTTGATCGAATTCTCCGAGAAATGCAGGAAATACACCATCGACTTGACGATATTGAGAATTCTATTTCAGGCTGGAACCCTCGGCCATCGGAGATTCCCGAGTCAGACTTGTTTTCTCTACCTGACCACCTTCGAAAAACATATGTGACTGTGGCATCAAAAGGCGAACCAACAGCAACCGAAGTTTCAAACCTCACAGGACGCTGCCGCTCAATTGAGAGCAACTACCTCAACCAGCTAGTTCGAATAGGCTGGTTGACAAGACGAAGGAACTCCAAAAACGTTTTTTTCCGTCTAGCCTCTGGAAAAACGGTGAAGGAAAAGAATGCAGCCAACGTGGAGGGATACAAACACAAGCGTGCGAGGTCGCAAAAAAGGTGTCTAGCAGGTCAAAACATCAAAACGGATAAAGTCAAGCCCCGAAAGATGAAAATAGAGTCTCTGTCGTCGGATTATGATGGAACAATAAGCCCTCTGAAAGTTCCGAGAAACGAATCACACGTCCCCATGGAAACGCGGGTAATGCTTCAAAGAATCGGCAGATTCCTGCCCATATCAATCTTCACCATGAAAGATTTGGGGTTCGTGATGGCGCGCACACCGTTTGCCCACACATGGTCAACAATAGGCGGGCTAGAGACACGGATTGGCAAAAGAAATTTGGAAAGAGAAGGATTGGAACCCAAACTATCGAGCATCGCTTATGCTATTGACTATGCTAGATCGCATTTTACAACCCCTGGGGTCGAAATCGAGGAAAAACAAGATTCCGAAGGGCGCTTGGTGGCTTTTTGCGTAGATTGGCGTCGGGCGAAGGATTCTAACGCAGCGAAACTCCAAGCGGAGGTAGTTGCCGACTACTGTTCAGGTCTGAAACTCAGGTTATTACGGTACGAGAATCAACCTTTCTATGACGTGTACCCTGTTGTCCCTGACAAAGGCAGGGCTCTGCGGGAAACGCTTAACGAACTAGGAGTGAAAGGCGGCGTTTTATATTTGGGAGATTCGGAAATGGACAACTCCGCTTTCAAGGCTTCGAATGTCAGTGTCGGCGTAATCAATGACGAGACGCCCTTGAAGCTCCTCGAATGCGATTATTTCGTAAAGTTCGAAAACGTTCCCAGTTTTCTGAAAACTCTTCTCGAGAACAATCTCCAATTCAGTTCCGATTTTCCCATGATCGAGACCAATCCCAGCTGGACAAAACGACCTGGACCCATACATAATGATAAATAATGATCCATCAAGTAGATTTGAGTCCGTCTGAATCATTTTCGCAGAGCCTGCACACGATGATCACGGTTTCCAAGCGCGCGCTGTCATGGATACTCTCAAAAAAGGAAAGGCATTGACCTAATTGACCCAAAGAGCATTGACCCAAAACTCCATAGGAACAGCCCCCTTTCAGGAAATATAGCTGGCGGGGTGGGATTTGAACGCCGCACCAGACACGGATTTCCGGAAAATATCCTCTGCTCCTTTTTTTTCCAAAAGTTGATTAGACAAGAGACTACGCGCGTGCCTTCCATCACACTTAAGACTTCCTAACGAGCGAGCTAGAAAGACAAGAGACTTTTCGATTCATTCCTGAATCGTGATAGCGCGCGCTTGTTTTTGCTCTTTGTCAAGGATAACGTGCTTAGAAGAGAGTGTTTACTCGATTTAGCGGGGCGCTTTGAAAATCTTCCAAAAACCTTAGGCGTTTCGCTTTCGCCGCCGCAAACACGTTTGACGTACTCAAGTGTTCTCTCGACGGCTACCTTGAGCTGTTCTTGGCTTATTCCTGGGGCTCCGTACCCGATTATTACTGGTCTCTGCGTCTCCAGAGTAATCTTCGTGTGGTCAGAATCGCGGTAAGGATAGATGCAGAGAACCTGTTTTTCGTCGGTCAGGACGAGCATTTTCTTCGTGAGCTGCATGGGTTTGTCCATTCCGATTCCGGTGAATGCCTCGTTCCTTGCGAAGCGCACGTGGAACGGCGGGTTCAGCTGGTCTCTGTCAAACCCGCTGATGGGAACTATGGTTTGCATGGAAGCCAAATTGTACGCGTCGACAGTCGTGGATATGTTCGGCAACTCGTTTCCGTTGAGAATCCTGCGCAGCAGGGCCTCTCCTGAGGGTCTCGTTTTCGTGGGGTCTATGTCCAGTTTCCAGTAGAAGTCTCTGTAAGCTCTGACTATGGGGTTGTCCTTTAACGTTTCAACGTTGTATTTGGCCTTGGCTTCTTCGTGCACTGTTTTCTTTAGCCTGCGCAGCAGGTCATTCTCTTTCTGATTGTGGATTCCGCTTATTGTTCCGATGCATATGGCGAGTTCTGGAAACTTTGCTAGGACTTCTGCACTCCATGTGACGTCTGTTTGCATTGACACAAGCACCGTTCAAGCCTATTCTGGGCGCTAGCTATTTAACAGCTTCAAGCAAAGTCTTGCCTAGGGACCTTGGAAAATGATAGGAGAGTTTGCCGCTCTGGGAGCAGCCGTCAGCTGGACGATATCGGCTCTGCTCTACAAAAAAGCGTTGTCTGAGACGAAGCCTGTTTCGGCCAACATCGTTCGCTTGACACTGACCAGCGTCGTGCTGCTTGTCTTCTTGGTTGCCGCCGGGTTGATTGGAGTTTTGGAGAGCCTGCCTATGAGCGTGGTTGTTCTTGCTGGTGTCAGCGGTGTAATCGGTCTGGGTCTTGGCGACACTCTCTACATGATCAGCCTGAAAATGATTGGGGTTGCAAGGGCGGTGCCGGTGACGTGCACGTACCCGCTTTTCAATCTTGTGTGGGTTGCCATTTTCGCTGGCGAACCCGTCACGTGGTCTGTGGCTCTCGGAGCTGTTGTGATAGTTTTGGGAGTGTGGTTGCTGAGCTTGCAAGAAAAAAGAGACGCGCTGAGTGTACAGAGAAGAGTCTTGGGTAAGGGGCTGGCTGTGGCGCTTGTAACGGCTTTGTTGTGGTCTGTGAGCATAGCGATGATGGGTCTGGCCGTGAAGGAGACGCCGACTTTGGACGATGCGTTCGCCATCAACGCCGTCAGAGTCTTCACGATTGCTGTCTCCTTCGTGGTTGCTGCTCCGCTCGTGGACAAGAGTTTGGGTTTCTTGAAGATGAAGAAAAGAACCGTGATTACGCTGATTGTCGGCGGAATCGTGGCCCTTGGGTTAGGATGGTTTCTCCTGAACTACAGTTTCATAGACACTCCGCAGTCACGGGCTGTTCCAATATCGTCGGCGACGCCTCTCTTTTCCACTCTTGCAGGGGTTCTGCTGCTGCATGAGAAGGTCAACGCCAAAATCGCCCTGGGCTCAATAATGGTTGTTTCGGGAATCTTCATGATATTCCTTATCTAGCCTCCCTTTATCCGATGCGTGCATAGGTTTTTATAGGGCACGTTGCACGTTACGGAGACGTGCTGAATTGGAAGGGTCGAGCTCTTATGGCCGCGTCTCCAAGTCTTCGTGATTCTGTTCTGGCGAGGAGGATTGCGGGGGAGATAATTCTCTCAAGCAAGCCAGGGGCGACCATGAGGAAGTGGCGTGAGCTTTTCGCAGTTTCTCAGATGAGGCTTTCGGACAAGATGGTGGTTTCGTCGTCGGTGATCAGCGACTATGAGAGCGGCAGGCGACCGAGTCCCGGCACAAAATTCGTACGTAGGTTCGTGTGGGCTCTGCTCAAAATCGACGAGGAGAAAGGCGGCCGTTTCATCCATGAGTTCGCCAAGCTCACAAGTTCACCGAGCAACGCCATTGTGGACCTCCGCGAGTTCCCAATACCCGTCAGGGTGGAGTACCTCTGCAAAGCCATAGAAGGCAAGACTGTAGCTTGCCTGGACGCTTACGTTAAGGAGGTTAACGGTTACACTGTCGTCGACAGCAAGAGGGCCGTAGAAACCCTCTCTGGCTTGGAGTTCTCTCAGGTTTTCGGGGCGACAACCGAGCGGGCGTTGATATTCACGAACATAGAAAGCGGCATATCTCCCATGCTCATCGTGCGAATAAGCAACTTAAAACCGCGAGTCGTCGTCTTCCACGGTGCCCAGCCGGACGAGTACTCAGTACGACTGGCAGAGTACGACCGAATACCCATAATATACTCTGGCTTGCCCAGCGTCGAACGACTCGTGAAATCCCTGCGAAAACTGTATCGTATCGCGCTCCGCAAGAAACTGGGCAGACCCGTTCAACCGCCGCCCCAAGTGAGTGCATGAATTAAACTACCTTCTTATTCCATTCAGATTAGCGCGGCGCATGAGCGCGTTAACTGTCAGGGAGGGTTTTGGCGGATGTTTTGCAGTTTCGTTTTCAACGATTGAAAATCATGTTCTAATACTTTCTTGTGTTCTGGGGTGTAGAGGGCTGATGCTGGGTGATACATTGGAAAGATTGTCAGCGCCAAGCCGAGGACAGTTGCTTTCTGGGGTTTTCCGTGGGCTTGTGTTATGCTATCGAAGGATAATGCTGCCTTTGAGAAAATGCAGGCTGTTGAGTGGCTGCCGAGCGTGACTATGAACTCTGGCTGGATGGCCAGTATCTGTCTGTCCAGATACGGAGTGCAAGTTTCGATCTCCAACGGCTTGGGCTGACGGTTTCCAGGCGGCCTGCACTTCACGACGTTCGTAATGAAGACTTGTTCTCTCGAAAGGCCGACCTGTGACAGGAGCATGTCGAGAAGTTTGCCCGCCGTTCCCACGAAGGGTTCGCCCTTGGCGTCCTCGAACATGCCTGGGGCTTCTCCGATGAACATTATTTGGGTTTCAGGGTTCCCCACGCCAGGAACCGCGTTCTTACGGGACTTCCAGAGCGGACACTTGGTGCAAACTATGACCTTTGAGGCCACAACGTCTAGGAGTCCTTTCTTGGACAAGACAACACTCCCTTTGACATGGGTTTCTGTCAATTTCGGTTCTAATAAACATCACAGCCGCAGAGGCAGCATGGAGATGACACTGGGTTCGAATGTCATGGAAACTGTGTTTTCATCAAAACCCGAGGTGTTTACGCGAGAGAGTGCGGGGGGTGAAGGTGGGAAGAAAAATTGTTTGGCCGTACTTAACGAAGCGCGCCGCCGAGCAGGAAAGAAGCTGTACCAACATCTAGAACGATGCTGTACTAACAACTAGGCTTAACTAGCTGACTCAGGCTTGGTTAAGTGGAGTAGAATCATATGAAAAACGTAAAGATCAAATCTATTATTCTCGCACTCACTGCTATACTAGGCTTTTCCGCCCTCTTGGGTCTCAGCTCACAATCATTCGGCAACGCAGCTTCGTATAATAATGTGCAAGTATTCGTCCAGACAGCAAGCAGCCTTCCCGACTACTTCACCGTCTCCGCCTTCAACATCAGCGGGTACATGGTTGCCTCTTCCCAAACTCAGTACCCAGCTGCCTCATTTGAGCTTCCAGACGGACAGTACATATTCACAGTCACAGCGGACCAATCGAGCAATCAGATTTACTATACACCCTCGCCAGCGGTAGGTGCCAACGTTGCCCAAGGCAACCTAGCGATGCCCTACTACGAAGCGTCAGTTGTGGAGTACGGCTACGTGATTCAACAAGTCTCCGGCTCGACAACCTTCACAATCTCAACGCAAAACGTCACATCTTTCCCCACAACCACGTTCACGATCAAAGTTGTCTACGCAAACGGAACTGCCGCGGAGGGCGCCACCGTTTCTGCATCTGTAGTAGGATCTTGGTACTATTGGGGTTATGAGCCCAATGCCGTAATGTGGAATACGACACAAGCTGACGGCACGGCTACCCTCGTGACGCCCCAGGCACCTGTTCAGATCGACGCTTGGAACTGGATACCAGTCAACCTGCCGAATAACCTGACAACGGTTCCAGTCATCGTGGCAGGTGAAGAAGTGAACGTGACCGTCTACTGGCAGCCAACGTACGTAGGACTGGCGGGTTCAGCACTGATAGTTCCTCCACAGACAAGTGCCCCGATAACTCTGCACGTTCAGCAGCCTAACTATTGGGTGATGCCGTACGGAGCTCAGGCAGCGCCTACGACGGGAGGCGAGGCAACCGCGTCCTCCAGCTCCAGTTCAATCCCAGCCACTGTGTACCAGCAACAACAAGGAAACCCACTGTTGAAGAACTATCAGGCCCCAACGAACCCAACTTCACCAACACCAACGAACCCTCAACAGACATCATCCACCAATTCAGGCCTCTTCGCCGGAAGCGCATTACTTCCGACAATCGTAGCCTTTACAGCGTTTGCAGTAGCAGCCCTGAGCCTAGGTGTCGCAGCGGGAATCCAAAGACGGAAACCAAAGGACTGACAATAGCAACCCGCCATAACAGCGGAAATGTCATTGACAACCCTTTTTTGTTCTCTTATTAATGCGAATACTTCAAACAAGATGTCAAGCTTGCGCCAGCGAACGTACGCTGTCGATTTCGAAATCGAATAGAAAACTCCGACCTTGCTGATATGACTGTCTGGGTTCTATTTTGAAAGCTCTTTAGCGACTTCTTGCGCCCAACTCTTTGCTTTCTCCAGTTCTCCCGCTTTCAGTTGCATTTCATTCATCTTGCCTTCTACATGAGCGACGAGAGGAGAAGCGATTACCTCAAAACCCAGTTTCTTAATTTTCTTTTCTATGCCTTCGGCCCCGTTTCCACTCATCCTAGATTGCAATTGCGTGTCAAAGGCAGCCCCCCGCTTTCCAGAAAACTCCTTATTCGAGAAACTATTGAGGAACTCCATTATTCCGCCTGAAGCCCTAAAGTACATAGTGGGTGAACCAACAATCAAACAGTCAAAATCTTTGACAGTTGACCGGTCAACATCCTTGACAAAGAAGGAGTGAACCTCGATTCCTTTTTCCTTCAAGACGTCACCAATAGTTTCCGCGACCTTCATAGTCACTTTCAAAGGAGACACCGTGTCATATACGATCAAGACTTTCATTCGGTCTAACCTCATACACTTTGGCAAAGTAAAGGATTGTCTCGAGCTTTTAAACCTTGACACAAACTACACGTTTTTGACTGTTTTCAAGCGGGGCGTGCTCAAAGTGCAAATCAGCAAAGCGGCAAGGGGTTCCTGTAAAAGTCCATCAGCAACGGACTTTTCCAACGGGGAGGAAGGCGCGCGCCACTCCTGTTTTCATGCATTGGCGCTATTTCTGGAAAAGCCAGCTTGCATCATCAGAATTTCGATGAATACTCTGCTGGGTCGTTACGCTTTCAACGCGTCAACGGTTTTTTCGGCCCATTTCGGATCCTTCCAGAGCGCTCTGCCCACGGCCACTAGGTCAATCTTTTCCTCTCGAATCAGGCTATCAGCATACTCGGCCTCGGTGATACCTCCAACGCCGATAACGGGAACCCTGACAGCTTTCTTTATCTCATAGGCTTGAGGAACAAAATAACCTTTGACGCCTCGAAGCTGTTTAGGTTCGCTTCCGCACAAGCCGCCCGACACGTCAACAATATCAACACCGCACTGTTCAAGCTTCCCAGCAAAAGCAGTCGAATCCTCTATGTGCGTGCCGTTTGTGGCCAAATCGTCCGCGCCCAGCCTGTAGAGCAGCAGTCTACCCCTGACCCTTTCCCGAACCTTCTCGACAACCATGAGGGGGAAACGCATCCTGTTTTCCAACGAACCGCCATACTCATCCGCGCGCTTGTTAAGCAAGGGTGAAAAGAACTGGTTAAGCAGGAAACCATGTGCACCGTGAAGCTCAACCCCGTCAAAACCCCCTTTAACCGCACGGTCGGCCGCCACTGCAAACTCCTCAACCAGAGCCTCAATCTCGCTTGCATCCAGCTCACGAGTTTTCCCAGTCGCGGAAGGACCAGCAGGCTTCTCGCCTATAACTTTGCTGTTTGCAACGCCCCCAGCATGCGTTATCTGTGCGACGACAGGAGTGCTCAGCGCGTGAACGCTACTTGCTAGTTTCTCCAACCCGCCGATCAACTTGTCGTCATAGATGCCCAGCTGCTTTGGGCTCAACTTTCCAGCAGGAGAAATGTAAGCATGCTCAACGACCAATAAGCCCAAGGCCGCCGAACGCCTAGCGTAAAAGCCAATCAGCCTATCCGTGACGGCGCCTTTAAGCGTGGCCCTGCCCGTCTGCATGGGAGGCATAACTATGCGATTCCTAAGAGTCAGCCCCTTCACCTCCAAAGGATCAAGAAGCCCCGCCAACTCCCGACACCAGTATTCTAGAGACTAGTTCGCACCTATAAGAACATAACACATGAACTAAGAAGCCTAAAAAGAGTGCAAAAACCCGAAATGGGGAGTCCCTCTCTCATGAGCGGGAAAGCTGTTGAACGCCAAGTTCTAGGACATACGCTCCAAAGCTTCGGACCCTTTCATCCCGGATTCGACGCCCGAGTTTCTCGCTTTGGTCGTTATAGCCTTGACTTGTGCGTTCAGTACGTCTTCGAAGGTTTTCACTCCGCTGACCATGGCTGCGGCAACGCCCAGTTTTTCGGCTGCGTCAATGTTTAGGAAGCCGCACATCACGAAGCCTTTATCCGCGACGATAAGAAGCAGGGGCGGGCTCTCGGGCAAATCAACTCTCAAGCCCATGCAAGTTTTGCCGTCGACCTTGACGGCGGTGACGTTGATCATTTCCAAACACCTTTTAATTCAAGCTCTTTACATATCCAAGCTTAAATAAAAATCGTTGGAGAAGCAACCGTAAATGCTTACGAGACTGAAGCGGGAGGTCCAGCAGATTCTTGCGGCTGAGGCAAGGGCGGCTCACAGAATAGGCTTGACGCCTAACATGATAACCGGAATAGGCATATTGTTGGCTTTTCTGTCAGCCTTCGCTTATGCAGAATGGGGGCAGAACTCAGCATGGCAGAGCCGTACGTTTTTTCTTGTGCTCGCGTTTGTTCTACTCTTGCTCTCGGGTTTCTGCGACGCGTTGGACGGAATAGTCGCGCGGCTTTACGGGCAGGCAACGGTTTTCGGCGGTTTTTTGGATTCTGTGTTCGACAGGTATGCTGACGCCGCCGTTTATGTCGGGATAATCGTGGGTGGTCTATGCAACGCTCTATGGGGCTTAATCGCGATGATCGGCTCTTTACTCGTGAGTTACAGTCGTGCAAGGGCCGAAGCGGCTGGAATCAAGATGGAGTCTGTCGGCTTAGCGGAGAGAGCTGAGCGCATGATCATACTGCTCGCTGCAACGCTGGTAGCGGTTTTCTGGCAGCCGGCGACCGTGATGGACATCGGTGTCATCCTTTTGGCGATATTGTCAAACGTAACCGTGTTGCAGAGAGGTCTGTACGTTTATGGAAAAGTAAAGAAAAAGGAAACTGTCTGAACCTTAGTATCTTCTTCCTGGTCGCGTGCGCGTGTGACGCTCGTTCTCGGCTCTAACCTTCACGACTCCGCGGTGGACCGCGCATGAAACGCAGTAGTATTTCGTGTCGGACGGCACGGCAATGTACGTGCCCTTCTGCCGAAGCTCCTTGGCCAATGCGTAATCGACGAAGGAAAGTCTCTTCGTAACCTTCTTGGCCTTGTCACGCGGTACCATGGCTCCGCAACTGGCACACTGAACAGAACCGCTACTGCCCTTGCCACCTTTGGATCTACCACGGCTCTTACGCTTAAACGGCAACCTAATTACTCCTAAACCATCCTTCACCAAACAAATGAACATGTAGGTTTATATATCTATTCTAACGCCCCTGCTCTCAGTCGTTTTTCATCGAAATCGGACAGCAGAGAAAGGGAGAATTGCGCGCGTTCAGTTCAATTCATATTCACGGATATTCTGCTTTTGCCAACCATAGCAATCGGAATCCTCCCGATTGTCCAAGTAGCCATGCTTAAAGCTCCTTCTCAAGTAAGACAGCTTCTAGTTTTGCGACCTCTTCGGTTTTGCTGTGCTGATTTAAGATTTCTGTACTTGAGAGAAACTGTTAACTTGATATTCCAAAATGTCCTCTCACATTCTTCGACAAAAGAAAGCATAATGAACATCCAATTGCATAAATATATGGTATCAAGGTTTCCTCAAATTGTTCCATCTGCCAAGCAGCTACATTTTGAAACCATAAATGATTAGAAT
>Ga0187770_10001789_pt1 | contig 11633 bp, 7 predicted proteins | sample 0116_SJ02_MP02_2_FD_133154 | JGI IMG/M metagenome (GOLD analysis project Ga0187770, IMG submission 133154) | Tropical peat soil microbial communities from peatlands in Department of Meta, Colombia - 0116_SJ02_MP02_20_MG | ecosystem: Environmental > Terrestrial > Soil > Wetlands > Peat | place...
AACCAGTCTGATATGAACAAGTTGAGAGAACAACTTGTTCGCTCAACATGTGCGTCAGTGCCTTAAATCAAAACCCCGCGCAATCGCACGATGGAACCACAGGAAAGGTCGGGGTGGCTCGGGTATGCCCTCGACAGGTCCCGGGGTAAGATAGGAACAGGAGGACTCGGCGACCGGGTCCTGCTGCTGGGTAGAAGGGCAAGGGACTTGGCGACCCTGATGGCTTACGCCTATGCCGAGTCCGGCAAGAAGATTGTCTTGCTCGACGTCGACGGGTCGATTTCTCTCGAGATCCGTGGTTACTTCAAGGTCTTCGATTATCGCTCATTGCTGTACGAGGCGTTCCATCTCGAAGGAGAGGATGCCGCTCACGGTCAATTGGTCGCTTCGGCGTATAGCGGAGCCCTAGACCTTACGTCAGAAGAAGAAGCGATACTCGGCGCTGCCCTGCAGAAACTCTCGGAACAGAACGACCTGGCCACTCCTTCCTCGCTTTTCGACGCCCTTGGGGGTGTCGAGGGGTTCAGGGGGTTCTATGTTGACAAGCTGAAGGGAAGGATAGGCGCTCTGAAACTTCTAGAGACCACACGGGTCGAATCCTTCGACGTATTGATGGACGGAGGGAGCATGGTGTGCTTTGATTCAGCCCCCTATCCTCAGGCTTCGGAGCTGACCGCGGGCCTCTTCATCGCCAAGATCCTGTATCTGCTTGACACATCCGAAAGGCGCCCTGACGGCCTCCTGATCACGGGCACACATCGACTGTTCAGGAATCTCACGCGTTCTCAGCACAGTGGAAGGTTGATAGCCCATCTCTTGGAGACGCCGATTACTCTCGTCCTGGCTTCGTCCATACCTACCCTTCTGAACGATAAGCTGGCCGAGTCCATGCCAGTCAGGATTTACTCTAGCGAAGCTTGGAACGCGCGGAGAGACTGGAGGCAGGCAGCCGCCGTGGCCTACTCGTACACAATCTGCGACGACAGGTCCGGCGCTTTGATAGGATTCGTCCCTCGTTGTGTGCGACCCAAGCCTTCAACTGCAGGCTCCCTGCTGCCGAGACCTTCAGGGAAGGCCAGCCCCGAACTCACAAGGACCATACTGGAGGAGGTCAGCAGATACGACATGGCCAACAGGCAGTCCGTCGTGTCCTACCTGGCCCCAACGTTTCTCGCCGTAGACGTTGGGGCAGAGATCGACAGGCTCCACTCAGAAGGTTACTTGATTCTTGAGCCGAAGCAGGAGGGGAGCCGGCCCAGGATTCTTGCCTACACGGTGACCGAGTCTGGGAGGCGCCTCTTGCGGGAGCTGGCGCAGTAATGGAGCACCTCAAGACCGACTGCAACGCCGTCGACTCCCTCACCGACGGGGGCCTTGCGACGGGCACAATCACCCAGATATTCGGGGAGAAGGCCCTGGGTAAGAGCATCGTCTCCTTCCAGGCAGGGTGCGCCGTCGCTGCTTCGGGCGGGAGTGCCATCGTCCTCGATACAGAACAGTCCTACTCGAGCTATCTTGTCCCCTACTGGCGGGAGAGGATGGCAAGGCGGTTCGGGAAGGAGTTCAATGTAGCCGAGATCAAGCTTGAGCGAGCGCCGAAGGTGTCGCCGAAGCGGAAGCCTTTGACGAGAGGGCAGCTCATCACGGCCATCGACGCTGCGCTGAGCCACCTCGGGGTGTCGTACACCGACGCTCACCTCAGCGCTGTGGCCGACATCTTCTCCCCGGACTTCGCAGTCGAGCTCCCGCCGAAGGGTCCCTCCGTCCTTGTCTTCCAGACCCCAGAGGTGGTAGACCTCCTGAACCTGCACGGCATAGATGCCGCCAAGGAAGTATCGAGCGGGGGCAGGGTCGAGCTAAAGATGAGGCAGACCCCAACCTACCAGTCGGCGCTCCACCAGATCGTCCAGGAAACCGGCGCAAAGCTCCTCATCTACGATTCCATATCAGCCCCTTTCAAGTCCTCATTCCCGAGCACCCAGGACCTGCCAGCCAGGAGCGCAGGCCTGGCCATGCTGTTAGCTCACGCGCAGCGGCTCTGTGTCGAGTTCGGGATAGCCGTCCTTCTTACGAGCCATGTCTCCATCGACCCCATCAACCCCTGGGACAGGGTCCCATACGGCGGGGTAGTCCTCGGCCACGACGCGAAGTTCTCCCTTGAGCTGACGAAATCTACCGCGACGAGGAACAAGGACAGGAACCCCGAGGCGATTAACCCTGAAGATAGGGAGGCAAGCACCAAGGCGTTCTGGGCCGCCAGGCATCCCGCCCTCGAAGAGTACACCAGATTCGCCTACGCCCGGCAGGACGGCGAGGGGTTCCACTAATGGGGTGGGGCCTACGCCTGTTCGCAGTCCTAGTCGGCCTCATCGCCTTGAGTTTCGGGGCATGGCCGGTCTTTTTGCTCGCGGGCGTGTGTCTCGCTTTCTCATTAAGGAAACCCAAGGCACAACGAGCATTCACCCTGAGACAAGAGATGTTTCAGAGGCCTAGACGACCCTGGGCGCATTACATCCTTGGAGTCTTGCTGTTACTGCTCGCCGTGGTCGCGTTGGGGGCGGGAGGGACCTTTTCTCCCGTCGTCTTCTTGCTGAGCGGTCTCGCGGCTCTCCTTTGGCCCCACTTGAGAATGAGCGGTCTAGCAAGCAACGTGGTCCCCGTGCGCGAGTCCGTCCTCATGAGGAGCAGGCTCTTCCCCCTGCGCTGGCACGCACTAGCAGAGGTTAAGTTCGAATCACAGGATCAGACTAGAGGGGTCGCCGCCATGGATGGCAGGCTCCTTGTATTCGCAGGCAAGGCTCCATCTGCATTCCAGGTGGTGAGTGTGCACGCCCTGGGCTACAAACGAGCGGAGGAGCAAGTCGTTAAGAAGCTACGGAGAGAAACGAGGATGCTCTCTCAGAGGGGGGCGCACCTGTTGCCCCTGGACAGCGAGGACGCAGGTGCAAGGCTGTCCCTGGAGCTTGACCGGCTCAACATCGGGACCAAAGACCTCGAGACCATAACATCCCTCCCCTTCGACGTCTTCACCCTCCAGATTAAGGAGGGGCTAGTCGTCGCGCACAGGGCGTTCAGGATATCCGAGCCGGTAGGATCGCCCCTGATCCCTTTCCCTGACCTTTCTGAGGCCAGGCAGCCCCTCTTGGTTGAAGTGGTCGAGAAGATAGGTGAGAGGCACGGCTGGCCTGGGCCGGACGAGTTCTCCCCATTCATTGCCGCACTTGATGCCTCCAGGGGAGAGCCTATCGCTGACAGAATCATCATCAAGGGCGAAAAGGAAGGCAAGCTGCTGGTCGAGACCCCGGGCGGGGCGCTGGTTGGGCTTACAAGGCCACAGGTGAGGGTACTGGCGAGAACCTATGAATGAAGCCGGACTAAAATGTGCTGTCGATAGGAAGGCGCAGGATGCTTTCCAGGTGAAATCCTAAATCAGCCAATTACTTGCCGTCCCTTTATTCGAAGAAACGTTCTTAACCGCTTATCGAAGGGTGCCTTCAGCAGCCGGAGAGGGAAATGCCGAGATTCAAGACAACCGCAGAGGCACTGAAGCTAGTCCACAATAGGGACCAGATCAGGAACCTTGGGATCATCGCGCACGTCGACCACGGGAAGACCACCACCTCAGACAGCCTCCTGGCGGCATGCGGAATGCTATCTCCTTCCGTTGCAGGCCAAGCGCTAGCCCTGGATTACATGGAGTTAGAGCAACAGCGCCAGATGACCATTAAGGCAGCGAACGTAACACTCTACTATGAAGAACAAGGGAGACCCTATGTCATCAACCTTATCGATACCCCAGGACACATCGATTTCACAGGCAAGGTAACCCGATCTCTAAGAGCGGTAGACGGGGCGATCGTTGTTGTAGACGCGGTCGAGGGAATCATGACCCAGACGGAGACGGTCACTAGGCAGGCCCTCGAGGAGAGGGTGCGCCCGGTAGTCTACATCAACAAGATTGACCGCCTGATCAAGGAGCTCCGCCTCACTCCGGAGAAGATGCAGGAATGGCTCTTCAACATTGTCAAGGACTTTAACAAGCTCGTCGACATTTACGCCGAGCCCGAGTACAAGCAGAAGTGGAAGGTCTCCATTCAGGACGCCCAGGTCGCCTTCGGCTCCTCGAAGGACAAGTGGGGCTTCAACTTCGACATGGCGAAGGCAGCGGGGATGTCCTTCAAGGACATCATCAACGCCTACAGCGCCTCGACCCTGGAGGAGCTGGGGAAGAAGCTCCCTTTGCACGAAGCGTTGCTCGGCATGGTCGTCAGGCACCACCCGCCCCCCCACGTGGCTCAAGCGTACCGCATCCCGAAGATCTGGCCCCAGGGGGACCTCAACAGCGACGTCGGCAAGGCCCTGCTGGCATGCGACGAGAACGGCCCCACCGTCATGATGGTGACTAACGTCGTTGTAGATCCAGCGGCCGGCCTCGTGGCAACCGGGAGGCTCTTCTCGGGGAGCGTCACCAACGGCGACTCGGTCTACCTCCTGAACTCTAAGCGCGAAGGGAAGATCCAGTCAGTCCAGCTTTTCATGGGCTTCCAGAGAGAGATAGTAGACTCCCTCCCAGCCGGCAACATCCCTGCGCTGCTCGGCCTTGACATCAGGTCAGGGGAAACCATCTCGAACAGGAAAGACGTGGCAACCTTCGAGTCTATTCACTATGTCAGCGAACCCGTCGTCACGGTGGCGGTGGAGGCGAAGCACCCAAGGGACCTGCCGAAGCTCGTCGAGGTCATGAGGAGGCTGAACATCGAAGACCCCAACCTTGTTGTCACAATCAACCAGGAGTCGGGAGAGACGCTAATGTCCGGCATGGGGGTCCTCCACCTCGAGATTGCCACCACCCAGATACAGCAGGCAGGTTTGGAAATCATCACATCTCCGCCTATAATCAACTACAGGGAGACGATCCGCTCAAGGGCAGGGCCGATAATGGCAAGGTCCCCCAACAGGCACAACAAGATCTTCATGGAGGTAGAGCCGCTCGAGCCGGACGTCATCGAACTCATACGTAACGGCACCGTAAGCGAGAACACCGAGAAGAAGGCAGTCATCAAGACACTCCGCGACCACGGGTGGGACCCCGACCAGGCTAGGAACTTCCAGGCCATCGATGACAAGGGAGACATACTCACCGAGGTCACTAAGGGCGTCCAATTCCTCCAGGAGTCCATGGACTCGATTCGGGCCGGCTTCGACGACATTATGAAGAACGGCCCCTTGGCCTACGAGTTCACAAGGGGCGTCAAGGTGGCCCTCACAAACTTCGTCCCCCACGAGGACCCTGCCCACAGGACCTATGCGCAGCTGATGCCCGCCTCGCGTAGGGCGATTCTGGGGGCGATGCTTTCGGCAAACCCCACGCTTCTCGAGCCCATCCTCGGCATCGAGGTGAAGGGCCCCTCCGAGCTGATAGGTGCCGTGACAGGCGTGATAAGCGCGAAGCGCGGGAAACTTGTCAAGATCGACCAGAAGGAAGTGATGACCGTGGTCGAGGGGGAGATACCCGCCTCAGAGACCTTCGACCTCAGCGAAAAGATGAGGGGTGCGACCGCAGGCAAGGCCGTCTGGAACACTCACTTCAAGACATGGCAGGCGGTACCGCAAAACATGCTCTGGGGATTGGTTACGGAGATAAGGAAGAGGAAGGGCCTGCCGCCTGAGCCTCCGAAGGCCGAAGAGTTCATAGACAAAGAGTAGGTTGCCCGGAGTCTGCGCTCTAGACCACCTGTTCACAATACCTAAGAGTCTGGTGGGTCTTCTATATTCGATTTGAGGAAGTGGCTCCTCCTACTCACAGTTCTCTATGCTTCCATCCTGCTCATATCCGCCCAGGCCCACGCTGAACCTTCCTCCATGGGAAGCAACTGGGCCCACGCAGCTGGGGCCCAGCCTGCTGCCGGGCTTGCTGGCATGCCCTCTTCCCCCATACCGAAGTACGACGAACAGCTTGGGATGACTTTTGCAGAGGACTTCCCCAAGCTCTCCTACAACGTGACAGCCGTCGCCCAGTCCGATGCTCAGGGATTCGGGCCCGGTTACCTCCTCAACGGCCTTACCGACGCCGGTTACTGGTACCAAGTGGGGGTGGCATTCAACTGGCCGTACCAGCAAGGAGGCTACGAGCCAGGTTTCAACTTCCTGTACGAGGCTTTCAACAGCTCAGGTGCGAGCATCTACCCCTCGGGAGGGGGCGGTGGGCTGGGCAATTTTTCAGGCGTGGTGAACAATGGTGATCTAGTCCTCCTTCAATTGTCATTCTCCAGCGGACAGGTGGATTTTCGCGCTTACGACTGGAACACTGGGGCTGAAGCCAACCAGTCCTTCCCGGCTTCCGGATCCAAGTTTGTCGGTCTGGGGTACTCGTCTGGGGCACACGGCTTCTTCAGCGGGTTGATGACGGAGTGGTACCACGTCAATGCCTACTATGGATCTGAGGCGGAGGTGACATACTCTAACTCAACCACGGCGTTGAGTTCTGCAACGCTCTGGGTGGACGAGTTCAACGCCAACAGCTCTACTTCGCTCTTCGGCTCGTCGCAGACCTACGCCTTCTACAAGCCCGACCAGCTCAGGTCGTTCTCTTCCGACGGCGCCACAGAATACGCCAGCGCGCACACTTTCATAACCGGTTCTCTTGGCAAGACGCAGATTACGCTCAGTTATTCAGTGGTTGGAGGAGGGGCTGGCTTCGGCGCCCCACTGCTGAGCTACGTCGAGAACGGGAAGCTGCAGACCGCTGCTCTCACCGGGACGCCTGCGACGTACCTCGCGGACAGCGGGAGCCTCTGGCAGGTCTCTGCGAGCCTTCCTGGGGGCTCGGCCGCCGAGAGGTGGGAAACGTCTCAACCCACGAACGGAACCCTGACCATGCCTGTTAACGAGAGCATGATCTACTTCCACCAGTATCTCTGCACCTTCACGTACTCGCTGTCCGGAGGTGGACCTCTCCCCTCCCCTCCTGAGTGGAGCGGGACGTCATTCGGTTCGCTTCTGTCCTTGAGCGGGAACGCTACTGTCTGGGTGGACGCCAGCTCTTCCCTCAACTACCCCCAGGTTCTCGCTGGTTCCAGTAGTTCCGAAAGGTGGGCCACACAGAACGGCAACCTGACCGTATCAGGACCGGAGAGCGTGCACGCCTTGTACTTCCACCAGGTCGCCCTGAACATCGTCTATCTCGTCACCGGGGGAGGGGCGACCACCGGTCCTATGCTCAACGCTACCAGCTTCGGAAGTCATTTCTCAGACCTCATCTCGAACTCGAGTGTCAGCTTCCTTGACGAAGGGACAAGCTGGTCTCTTTCCTCTCTCCTCCCAGGGAGCGGGACGTCGGAACGATGGTTCGCGTCGCAAGAGACCTCGGGAGACGCCATTCAACCCCAGTCGGTTACAATCGTCTACGAGCACCAGTACGAGGTAACAGTCGAGGCCAGCCCGATCGAAGGTGGATCCGTGACTTTGGCCTCACCCTGGGCAGCCGCAGGGTCCTCGGTCCAGCTCTTCGAGCACCCGGAAACGGGTTGGAATTTCGAAGGGTGGATCGGGGCCGGGAGCGGATCCTACTCCGGGCCCGTTGCCACGGCCGCCTTCCTCGTATCAGGACCAGTATCGGAAAACGCCACCTTCTACCCTGGACTTTCGATTAGTGCGGGCCCCAACGGGGCGGTTGTCTACTCTACGGGCACAAGGAATGGAACTGTCCCGGCCGGGAGAAGCGCAATCATCTACTCGCCCCAGGGGTCGACTTTCACGTTGCACGCCGCCGCCACTTCTGTCCTCTACACCTTCGCAGGCTGGAACCCGTCAGCCGGTGGTGCAACTCTTTCGCTGACCGTTAGCTCCCCCGAGACAGTCGCAGCAGACTTCAGGCTCAACCCGCTACCGGTAGTCGTAGTTGCCTCAATTCTCCTGGTGGTGGCGGCCGGGGTCTCGTCCTACATCTGGCGCAGGAGGCGTCCCTTTGTGACCTCCTCCAGCCTTTAATCCCTCCTCTCCTACCCTGTGAAGCAGGCGAACTTCTTCTGGAGATAGTATCCTACGACCTCAGACTGGACGTTGATTTCGCTAGGGCCCACCTGGATGGGAAGCTTGCCGTCACGGTCAAGGGAGCTACCAAACCGTTCTCGCTCGACGCTTCCCAGCTCTCCGTTGGGTCTGTGTCTGTGAACGGGCGCCCCGCCCCGTTCTCGTTCGACGAGAAACGTGCCAGACTGAAGATCCCTGGCGTCCCGACCAGGAAGTCCATCGTGGAAATACAGTACTCTAAGCAGGTGTCCGACGATGTCATCTTCGGCCTCTACAAGTCGAAATATGGCAAGGACTACATCCTCGCCACGGACCTTGAACCCTCCGAAGCAAGGACCGTCTTCCCCTGCGTCGACGATCCCGCTTACAAGGCGGTTTTCAGGTTACAGATCACCACAGAGGACGGGTTGGGCGTCATCGCGAACACGCCCATAGTTCGCAAGGAGAGAAAGGGCGTTGGAAGGGTGACCTTCACCTTTCAGGAGACCCCCAGGATGTCCACCTACCTCTTCTTCTTCGCCATAGGGAAGTTCGAGGAGACGAAGCGTACCGCCGGAGGGATTGACGTGATAACGGCTACCCGCCCTGGCCAGGCAGAAAACTCACAGGTCGCCCTCAAAATATCGGCGGACGCTCTCCTCGAATATCAGGACTATTACGAAGTCCCCTATCCTCTGAAGAAGTTGCACATCGTCGCCCTCCCCGAGTACCACACCGGGGCGATGGAGAACTGGGGAGCCATAGCTTCTCGAGAGAGTTACGCTTTGATCAGAGAGGACACCAACTTCCGCCTAAAGAACAGAGGCGCGATGTCCATGGTTCACGAAGTCGCCCACCAGTGGTTCGGCGATCTCGTCACAATGAAGTGGTGGGATGATCTCTGGCTCAACGAAAGCTTCGCCACCATGATGTCATACAAGATGACCCAGAAACTTCATCCAGACTGGGAGATGTGGGCGGTCTTCCTCAGGGACGAGGTCTTCTTGAGAGATGGCGCGATGAAGCTTGACGCGCTCTCGACAACCCACCCCGTCCAGGCCCGCGTCAAGAACGTCGCCGAAGCGACGCACACCTTCGACTCGATAAGCTACGGCAAGGGCGCCTGCGTGCTGCGGATGTTGGAAGGCTACATAGGCGAGGAGGCGTTTAGGGCAGGAGTGTCCGACTACCTGAAGAAATTCAGCTTTTCGAACGCGACTGGAAAGGACCTCTGGGATGCTCTAGGAAGAAGGTCGGGTCTTCCAGTCACGAGTTTGGCTAGGGCATGGCTCACTCGTCCTGGCTACCCCTTGGTCAAGGCCAGAGTCGTCGGAGGCAAAGTTGAGCTGACGCAGCACCCCTTCCGCTTCGGTGAAGGGGGAGCCTCTGGGATATGGCCGATTCCCATCATGATGAGGGCCGATGGGAAGGAGAAATCATTTATCCTGAACCGCGAGTCAGTTCGGCTCGACCTCACCGCCGCGTCTGAGCTCCTCCTGAACCTTGGGCGTACGGGCTTCTACGTAACTCTGTACGACGAAGCCACCTACGAACTTCTCGGTTCCAACTTCCCTCGGCTCTCGCCTTATGATAGGGCGGGGGCAATGAACGACCTCCACCTACTGCTGCAGGCGGGGCTGGTAGAGCCTGCGCTATATGCCCGCTTCGTGTCTCTTTGCGCAGCGAATCCGGACTCCGTGACCACCCAGGTCGTAGCGGAGCAGCTGAGGGTCGTCGAGGCGATTGCGTCTGATTCGTTGGCAGTCCATGGAATGATCCACAGCTTCTGCCAGCCTCTGTTGGAACACTTCGGAGAAACGCCTTGGCCTGGGGAGCCACCGTCCGTCGGTACCACCAGGGAGTATCTGACTTCCATGTTTGTGCAGGCAGACGGGCCCTACGCCGAGAAAATGGCAAAGCTCTTCGACCACTACACCAACCTGGATCCAAACCTGAAGGCAGCCGCTGCGATTGGATTCGCGATTACTAACGGGGCGGGCGCCGAGAAAGCTCTTCGGGACATGGTGACTGCTTCTGAGAGTGAAGTGGAGAGGGACATGATTTACAAAGGCCTCAGCGCCTTCAGAGACCCGAAGCTGATCCAGCATTCCCTCGATCTTGGCCTCACGGGGCGGGTGAGCAGGTCGGATTTGCACTACAGTATGATTCACTCAGCCCTCAACCCATACGCGAGAGACGTCGTATGGCAATGGGTGAAAAAGAACTACGACGCCATATGCAGGTTGTACGCCGGGTCGCAGCAGTTCTACATCGACGTTGGTCGCGTCATCCCCGTGTGCGCTGTCGAGCATGAATCAGACGCCAAACGCTTCCTTTCTGGGAGACGGCTCAAGGAAGGGGGCTCGAGCGTGATTCGGGTCCTGGAGATGCTGCGCATCAACGTGGAGCTTCGGAAGCGTCTCCTCCGTTCAGGGAACTAAAATTAAGAGGGCGCCCCTCGGTCCCAAGTAAGATGGACTCCGACGATGTCGCCTACAGGAAGAGCGTGAGGAACATGGTGGTCGTCCTCGCCGCCATTGTGATAACAATCTTCGTAGCCATCTTCATCCCCCCGTACGTCAACCCGATCCATAATGTCTACCCGCAGTCCGTCTCCTTCAGCTCCGGGTTCGGGTTCACGATGCACCTGACCGTCAATTACTCTTCCGGCTCCCCGACCTGGAGCGCCCTGCTCAGCGGCTGGGTCAACAGTACTTCGCCGTCGATTGATAACGTCACGGGCGCCGATTCCTGGGCCTTCCCTCTGAACGCTCTCTACACAAGGCCCTGCACGCCCGGGTGGCCCATAGGCATCGGGGTGATGGAAGGGCGCTACACCGAGGACAACTACACCCTGGGGACGCTACTCCCGCTGAATCTCAGCCGGACCCAGTGCACTGGAGCGTCTAATTCGCCCAACTCTTTCGCATTCGAACCGCAGACTTCAAGGGCCCTCGTTGTCCTGGGAGGTACTCCGGCCTTCTGGACCATCCAGACGGCCCTGAACTTCACCGGGACCACGCCCGGATACCTGTTGCCTCCAGGCGTCTACACTGCCGTGCTGGCCGACGAGTGGGGGGACGTCGTCACTGCAAACTTCCTTGCCTCGTAGGGACTCCTTAACTAGTCAGAGATCCTCCGGGACCCACGTTGAAGGTCGACCCGTCGCTCATCCACAGGCTCTTCTACCCTCAGGTCCCTGCCATCCTTTCTGCCATGGCTGGAAAAAGGGTCTCCGCCATGCCCGTTGTCTCCTACACCTCCGTCTCCGACTCTCCCCCCATGGTCGCCGTTTCGAGCGTGCCGTCGCACTACACCTGCAGGCTGGTGCTGGATGCTGGCCGTTTCTCGCTCTGCATCCTTGACAGAGACCACGCGGGGGCCGTCGCAAGGCTCGCGAGCGTGAGCGGCGCGAAAGTTGAGGACAAGCTTGCGGACGCCGGGTTGAAGTACTCAAGGGGGGAGAAGCTGAAGGTCCCGGTAATCAAAGGCTCAGCCGCGGCGCTCGAGTGTACCCTGGCCGCCAAGCGAAAGTTCGGCGACCACCTGCTGCTTGTCGGCGAAGTCAGGACAGCCTGGGCAACGGAGGCCTTCGACGGGTTCTGGGACTTCTCGAGGTACAG
>Ga0187770_10001790_pt1 | contig 11633 bp, 15 predicted proteins | sample 0116_SJ02_MP02_2_FD_133154 | JGI IMG/M metagenome (GOLD analysis project Ga0187770, IMG submission 133154) | Tropical peat soil microbial communities from peatlands in Department of Meta, Colombia - 0116_SJ02_MP02_20_MG | ecosystem: Environmental > Terrestrial > Soil > Wetlands > Peat | place...
CAGATGGAGCTGAGAAGGACCGGTAATGGAGATTAAGATCGTCGAGGAACGGACGAACCCGCTCCTCCAGCGCCACGAGATCCGTTTCGAGGTCGCCCACGCTACCGCTGCGACCCCGACCCGGGAGAGCGTCCGCACGGAGCTCTCCAAGGTCGTGCACGCCCCGAAGGACCGCGTCATCATCGAGCGGATGCATCCCCGGTTCGGCACGGCCGTGACGCGCGGCGAAGCGAACATCTACGACTCGGCCGACGCCGCGAAGTCGATCACCCGAGAGCACATCCTCGTACGGAACGGTCTCAAGGAGAAGCAGGCGAAGGCGGCGGCTCCGGCCGCCGCGCCCGCGGGCCCGGCGGAGCCTGCCGCCGCCCCCGCCCCCGCCGCCCCCCCGGCCGAGGCGCCGCCCGCTCCTGCCCACCCGCCGAAGCATCCTCCCGCAGCGCCGGCGGCCGAGCCGAAGGAACCTTCCGGCGAGGCCCCTTCCGCCGGCGATACCGCGAAGAAGGGCAAGGCCCACCCGAAGAAGGAGTGAGGTCCGGTGGCGAAGGCGAGGGTCGGCCTCTACGAGACGAGCGGCGACGCCTTGCGCCGGACGCACCTCACCTGCCCGAAGTGTGGGCCCGGCACGTTCCTCGCGGAGCACGACGACCGCCGGTCGTGCGGCCGGTGCGGCTACTCTGAGTCGAAGTCGGCCCCGCCGGCCAAGGGAAAGACGCCCAAGGGGTAACCCGAACGCGGGGGCGCCGGCGCTCCGGCCACGTACCCCGGGCGGTCGACGATGCCGTACCTCGCGGACCGTGCGGCGCGGTTGTACTACGACGACGCCTGCGGGCCCTGTCGGCTCCTGGCGCGGACCACGGAGAGCGTAAGCCGGCACCGGGTCGTCGCGACCCCTCTGGTCGGTCCCGCCGCCGACACGGCTCTGGGCGGACTGCCCGAGACGACCCGCTTTGGCTCGGCCCACCTCGCTTCCGGCGGGGCGGTTCGCTCGGGCGGGGAGCTTGTCGCACCGCTGGTCGGGCTCACGCTCGGCCGGAGCTGGGAGCGGGTCGTCCGCGGCGCCCCGTTCTTGGAACGTTCGTTGCGGAGCCTCTACCTCCGCCTTCAGACCGCCCGCAACTCCCGTGGTTGCGGAACCGTCGTGTCGCGATAGGTGCGGTGCCCCGTCCCCCCGCCCGTTCGACGGCCTGCCCTCGCCGGCGTCGGCCGTCCGGCGGGAACCCTCCCGTCGGAGCCGTTCGGCTCAGAGCCGGAGCCGGGCGAGGGGCCAGCCGTCCCGCAGCCACGGCGTGACCGGCGCGTCCCGGAGGATCCGGTCCACCTCGTCGGGGGCGCACCAGAGATGCCCGATGGCCTCGGCCGGGTCGACCGTGACGGGTGCGTCGCTGACCGATCCGAAGACCGCCACGACCTGGTGTTCGGGAGGATCGTGATGGACGAACTTGCCGAGCCAACGAACGGGGGCGGAGAGGCCCGTCTCCTCCCGTAGCTCGCGTTCGGCGGCTTGTTCGTAGCTCTCCCCGAAGGTAACGTGGAACGCCGCCGAGCACTCGTACCGGTCCGGGAAGATGCGCTTCGCTGGGCTGCGGCGTTGGAGGAGGAGCCGCCCATCGGAGCGCCGGACGAAGACCGTCCCGGACCGGTGGAGCACCCCGTCCCGGTGGGCGGTCTCCCGGTCGACCGAGCCGACCACCCGGTCATCCTCCGTGACCCGATACAACAGCTCCGTCAACGTCCTCTCCGGCGCTTCCCCTCGGACAGGCGCGATAGGGGCCTGTCGCCTAGGCGCGCGCCGGGATCCGGGCCGACCGCGCTCGGTCCCGGTCGGCTCGGTCCCCGGCGGCCCCCGGGCGGCGCCCAGCCGCTGCTGGCGGGTCGATAGCTGCCGGCCAAGGACGACGACCGGCGACGAAGAAGGTCTCGGGACGCATGACCGTTCCCCTGCTGGCCCGACCGTGGCTCGGGCCTACGGATACTCCATCAGCCAGCAGTCCGACCGGATGCCCTCGTGAACGCTCCTCGCCGGGAGGACCCGGACCTTCCGGAACCCCGCCTTTTCCAGCGCTCGGACCGACCGCAGGTTCTCGACCCTCGGGTCCGCGAAGATCCGGCGGGCGTCCCGGCGCTCCACGAGATGGTCCCGTACGAGCGCCAGCACCTGGCTGCCGAGACCGCGTCCCCACAGCGTAGGCTCGCCGAGGAACAGGTCGACGCCGTAGGCCCGCTCCTCCGGAGGGCATCCGAACAGCTCGGCGTCACCGCGAGGGAGCCGGTAGTACTGTACGAAGCCGACCGGACCGGACCCGGTCTCCGCGACGCACGCCCGGTACTCGTAGAACCGGCCGGTCGTCGGGTCCCGATGCGGTCGGAAGTAGCGGGCCCGGACCCCTTCCTCGTCCAGTGGCCGGTCACGACCGGCGTAGAGCTCGAGGACCCTAGGGTCGGAGCGCCATCGCGCGAGGAGCGGGACGTCCGCCGGTTCGACCGTCCTCAGCCGGAGGCCGGGAGCGGACCGGAGCAACGCCATTGGTAAGCGTGGTCGCCAGATCGTGCGGAACGAACCGTCGACGGCGATAACCTCCCTCAGGTTCAAGTGCCCCCGGGGCATCAGCCTGAGCCGGTGGTTCGAGGCTCCGTGGGGTCGTTCGTCCACTGGCGCTGTATCGCCATCGGGCGCGTCCAAGGGGTCAACTATCGGGCGCGTGTCGCGGAGGCGGCGCGCCGGTTCGGAGTGGTCGGTTCGGTCGCGAACCGACCCGACGGCACGGTGCTCATCGATGCGCAGGGACCCCTGGACTCCGTGGAAGCGTTGCTCCGGGAGATCAGCGGCCCACGAGGGCTGAGCCACGCCCGGGCGGTGAGCCGGGTCGCCGACGTCCCGGTCGCCCCTCAGCTCAACGGGTTCGTGATCGTCCGGGAGTGACCCGCCGGTTCGCGCCGTTCGCACGGACGGACCCGGGGGACTCCGGAACCGGAACGTCCTCGCCACCGGGTCGTCATCCGCGTTCTTAATGGGGCCGGTCGCTCACGGCTCGCCGCCGCCTCGCGGGCCCGTAGTATAGCTTGGACATCACGGAGGCCTCCGGAGCCTCAAACCCGGGTTCGAATCCCGGCGGGCCCGTTCCCCGAGGCGACGTGCGTCCTGCCCGGCGGACCCGCGAACCGCAGCGGAGGTCCCAGACCGACGCGGCAGGCCGCGAAGATCCTCCCGCTCAGGCCGTGGGGCCGAGGAGGCGCCCTGCTTCCCGGGGAGGTCCTTCTACCGTGGCGACGGCTCAGACCATTCGGATCAGCCGGTACGGTCGCCCGGTCGTTTCGTCCCCCTCGGACAGGACGAACGACGGGGTCGTCGGGTGCTCGCCCCAAAGGAAGACGCGACCCGCGGCCGACCGCATCGAGATCCGCACGGCCGCGGTCGGCCGCATCGCGACGACGATCGGGTCGTCGTGCGGGCCGAGGAAGACCGTGTGGGCGCGCGACTCCGCGAGGTAGCCGGCCGCGATCCCTGGCCCGGCCCCCGGGCTGCTCTCCATCCCGCGCTCGGCGGTGAGGGCATGGAGCGCGGTCGTCCAGACCAGGCAGAGGTTCGGGACCCCCGGCATCTCCGGCTCGCGGAGGAACCGGCTCACTTCGGGCGTATGCGGGGTCGACCCCCGCCCCTCTACCACCGGGCTGGGGACGATCATCTTCGCCAGGAGCTCGGAGACGTCCTCGCGGACCCCGCTCAGTTGGAAGCGGACGCGCCGGAGGACCTCGTCCTCGGAGGCGACAAGGCGGTAGGCGTTCAGCATCGTTTCCGGCGCGAGGTTCGGCGGGAGCACGTGGAGGACGCGGCCCCCCGCCCGGAGCACGTGGGCCGCGAGCGGCCGCGTCAATAGGACCATCGCGTCGATCGGCACGGCCAGGTCGCGCTCGACCAGCGTCAGATGGCCGACCGGAAGGCGACCGATGTTCGAGGCGAAGTCGGACGACCCCGGCCAGAGGAACCCCGGTCGCGGCTCCGGCTCCGCCTGGGGCGGCACGACGGGCGTCAGCATGTCCGACTGGAGCGGCCCGACGCACTGGAACCGCGCCCCCTCGAGCGTGAACGGGTAGGCGGGGTTGTCGACCCGCGTCCCTCGGAGCTTGCGGAGATGCAACCAGCGCTCCGGTCGACCGGTGTGACCGTTCGAGACGGTCTCGAGGACGGCGTTCACGAGATAGTCGAGCTGGGAGCTGTCGGCCTTCTCCACGACCAGTACGAGAAAGATCGGCCCTTGGCTCAACTGGTCGAGCAACAGCCGCTCGAGCTCCCCCCGGTCGGGCAACCCTTCGGCGGGCCGGCCCGACCCCAGGTACCGCTCGACCAACGCGTCCCAGGAGTCGATCACGACCATCAGCGGCCGGTGGTGGTCGGCTCGGGAGTACGCCTCCCGCACCGGCTCCGGGAGCCAGAGCCCCCGAAGGTCGGCCTCCTTCTCCGGGTCGCGGACGAGCTCTCCAAGGTGGCGCAGGACGCGGGCCGCCTCTCGCACCGTCGCCGACCGGCTCGCCGCGTCGACGACGTGGATGCTCCCGGCGTCCGGCAGCCACGGATAGGCCTGCCGGACCGAGCGCTCCGTGACCCGGCTCGTGATCAGGAACCGGGGTCCGGGGAAATCCTGCAGGATGGCGAGCGAGAGCGTCGTCTTGCCGGTCCCGGGCGGACCGCGGACCAGGATCGTCTGCGGTGGGGACTGGGAGAGGAACTGGTAGACCTCCGGCGGAAGGTCCGAGACGATGCTCATCCGACGATTCCCGCGGGCCCGGGCGCCGGAGCCCGTCGCCGCCTGGGTCTACGAGGCCGCTCGATAAAAGGGTGTGCGGCCCGAAGGTTAGTTACTTGTCGGTTCCCGACCTCCTCGCGCTCGGCCGGGGCGCCGCTCCCGGAGCGGTCCCCGTGCGACCCCGAACGTGCGGCCCGCGCCCCTCGCGGCCTGGGGGTCAGGGTCGGACAACCCTCAAGTAAGTACGTCCCCGTCCGCCCGGAAGACCGTGCCCGACCCTCCCACCGATCCAGCCCTCGACCGGGACACCGGCGAGGAGAGCCCGGCGCAACTGGTCGACCGGATCGAGGAGGAGCTCGAGCTCCTCGCCCGCAACGTCGACATCTTGGAGAAGCTCGCGAAGAGCCCGCCGACCGGCATCATCCGGCTGAGCGAGGCGCTCGGGCTGCCGATCCACAAGACCCGGTACTCCCTGCACCTCCTCGAGCGGGAGGGGGTGATCCAGCCGAGCGCCGACGGGGCGGTCGTCACGGACCGCGCCCGGGAGTTCTGGAGCTCGCTGAACCACTCGCTCGAGAGGATGACCGAGCTGATCCAGCACCTGAGGGCGCGGGCGGCCGAGCACCAGCACCCGACCCCGGGCCGGAAAGGCTATTAGACCGATGCCGGCTCGCACGCCTCGGTGCCGCCGTAGCTCAGCGGCAGAGCGATCGGCTGTTAACCGAAAGGTCAGCGGTTCGAAAGGTTCGCGGCAGCGCGCCGTGCACCCCAAACTCCGCTCGGCGGCGCCTCTCCGTCATCGCCTTCGGGCCCGTAGCTTAGCCCGGCTCAGAGCGCCCGGCTCATAACCGGTCGGTCGACGGTTCAAATCCGTCCGGGCCCACCGGCCAAGGCTGCCCCGGCATCTCGCTCAGGCCGTGACCCTTCCGAGCACCTTCCACGCGGTGAGCGTCAGCATCTTGCTCGGCGTTCCGGGGACCTCGAGCTGCAGCGGGGACGGCCGCTGGGCCGGATGACGGGCGAACCAGGTCGCCAGGGGTCCTTCGACGTCGGGGTGGACGGCGTCGAGCAGCCAACGCCCGTCCGGGCGACGCTTCTCCTCGAGGAGGTCGAGCGCGACGCGGAGCCGAGGATCGTTCCCGTAGCCGAGGGAGGTCAGCAGGTCGAGGCCGACGAGGAGGTCGTAGTAGTAGTGCACAGGGTAGTGGAACCGGAACCACGGCGCGTACCGGGCCCCCTGCCGGTGGAGCTCGCGCTCCAGGAAGAACTCGGCCCCGAGCTCTACGGCGCGCGCCATCGAGGCGGTCCAGCGGGTGCGGGGGTAGGCCGCGAACGCGCTCAACCCCTCCCAAGAGTCGAGGTTCCGGCCCCGACCGAAGCACGACCATCCGCCCTTGGGGTCGGCGGTGGCGACGAGCCAATCGAGGCTCCGCGGGATCCTCGGGTCGTCGGCGTAGCCGAAGCGCACGAGCGCCCGAACCATGTTGCCCACCACGCAGTGGTGTCCGTTCCCCTTCGAGTTCCCTCCGACGCCGCCGCCCCGCAGCGCGAACCGTTCCATCCAGAGCTCGCACGAGGAGCGGATCGCCGGCTCGCTCCGGTCGACACCCAGGTCGGAGAGGGCGATCAACCTCCAGTTCGTCGCGAGGTACTTCGGGAGGTAGAGGCTCTGCCCATCGACCCACCAGCCGCTCGGGTCTCGTCCCTCGAGGAGCTCCGCCCCGAACCCGGTCGATAGGATCCGGGCCTTCGCCGCACGCACGTCCGCGTCCCCCTCGGGTCGGCCCAGGAGCTCTCTCAAGGTCCGGTAGCGGACCGCGGGCTGGGTCGGCTCCAGGAGCCATTGCAGGACCTTGCGAGGTGGTTCCGAACGGGCCGGTCGGCGGACCTTTCGCCCTGGCACGCGAGGGGGACCTTCGCGGCAGGGATAGCGAGGCGGGTATCGAGGAACCGCGCCGGGCTCGGGATCCTCCCACGCCCCACACGGCGGCGCCCTGACCTCGCCGGGCGCTCGCGGGCTTGGCGGGCGCCGGTCCGGGGCCGGTCGCGTGCCGCGGAAGTCGCTCAGACGCCCCGGCTCCCACCAGGGACCCCACCGGCGACGGTTCCGCTCCTACGGCGGCGCGGCCGGGCGGGGAACGTTCAGGAGAACGAGGGAAAGGGTTGGAAGGTGCGGTCTACCCGCACCCACAGCCACCGGAGCCGCAACCGCAGCCGCCGCCGCCCTCGGACCCCGCGGGGGTCGTCGGGAGGCTCGGCGCGGTGATCTTGAAACCGGAGGCGTTCAGGTCCTGGACGTAGTCGATCGTGGCGCCCTTGAGGAACTCGGCGCTCATGTCGTCCACGACGATCGAGAAGCCATCGACCGGGATCACCTTGTCGCCGTTGCGGGGTCGGTCGAACGCCATGCCGAACGCAGGCCCTCCGCCGCCCTCGCCGCAGCCGCATCCGCCCCCGCCCGACCCGCAGCCGGAGCCACAGCCCCCGCCGCTTCCGGACTGGAGGTAGACGCGCACGGCGGTCCCGGGCTTCTGACCCTTGATCAGCTCCCGGACCTGTTCCTTCGCTTCGTGGGTTACCTCGAGTTGAACTCCACCATTTTCGCTCATGCCTGGGGCCCTCCTCCGCTACCCCGAGTGAACCAGATAGGGACCACTATAAAGCCCCGCGGCTCGGTGCTCACGCCGAGAACGACTTCCCGCAGGAGCAGGTCGCCTTCGCGTTCGGGTTGACGATCTTGAAGCCTGACTGTTCCAGCCCCAGGAGGAAGTCGACCTTGAGGCCGTCCAGGAGCGGGGCGCTGGCCCGGTCGACCACGACCGTGAGGCCCCCGTCGTGGTAGGCGACCTCGTCGCCGCTCTCCTGATGGTCGAACGCCATCCCATAGGTGAGGCCGGAGCAACCGCCGCCCTGGACGTAGAGACGGAGCGCGGCGCCGGGCTTCTGCTGGCGGTCCATGATCTTCAGCACCTGGTCGCGGGCGGCCGGAGTGACCTCGATCGACACCATCGCGCTCTCGACGCTGAACAGCACGGTGGGAGGTAAAAGAAGTCGCTTACCCGTGGGCCACGGGGCGATGGCGCGGGAGGCTGTTATCTACCACGCCTCGGTGACGACCGCATGTGCCGGCTCCTTGGCCTCCTCACGGCCCAGGACGACGCCGCCGAGGCCTGGCTCGTTCGCTCGGACCGATCGCTACTCGCCCAGTCCAACGCCTCCCCGACGACCGCCCAGCGGGAGGGGTGGGGGATCGGCTGGTACACCGACGGGGGCCGGACCCGGGTGGAGAAGGGGATCCGGGGGGCGTTCGAGCCGACCGAGCGGGCGCACTACCTGGACGCCGCGAAGGCGAGCGCGCCCCCGCTCGTCCTCGGCCATCTCCGCCACGCGAGCAACCCGCTCGGTCTGCCACCGGAGCAGCTGCTGGGGCTCCAGAACTCCCAGCCGTTCGACACGCACACCGCCCTGTTCGCCCACAACGGCGCGATCCCGTTCCCCCGGGAGACACGGACCCTGCTCGGGGTACACGAGGACAAGCCGCGGGGCGTGAACGACAGCGAGGTCCTGTTCTGGCTGCTCCTCCGTCACGTGGAGGAGACCCGGGACCCGCTGCGGGCCTACGTCCAGAGCGTCGAGGACCTCGTCCGGGTCTGGCAAGGTCTCGGCCGCCCGAAGGTCGCCCCGTTCTCCGGGCTGAACGTCCTGTACGCGCCGCGGCCGGACGACCTCTGGGCGTTCTGCCTTTGGACCGGCGACCACGGCGGCGGGCTCCTCGACCCGACGCGGCGCTACTACGAGATGACCTACCGCGCCACCCCCCGGCGCCTCCTGGTCGGGAGCGAACCGTTCGACGGCGAGCGAGGGAGCTGGACCGACCTGCCGAGCGGGGGCTACCTGCACGCGGTCCGGGCCGACGGACGGGTCGACGTCACCCGTGGGGCGCTCCCGATCCCTCGGGCGCTCGACCTCGGGCCGGTCCCGGCGTAGCCGCGCGGGCCATGTCCTCCGCCCCCACGGTCCCCAGCGAGCTGGTCTCCGGCCCCGACCTCGGCGGGGGGTACCTCCACCAGCTCTCGATCGACCGTCAGGGCTCGATCACGACGTTCACGCACCACGCCCAGGAAGGGGGGCAGGACGCGGCAGGTCCTCCGATCGGCGAGCTCGGGGTGCTCGGTTTCGTCCACCCACCGTCGCCGTGCATGTTCGGGGGGCCAAGGTGCTGGCATCGAAGGTACCTGCTCCCGTTCTCGTCGATGAGCAAGGTGCGGTTCGCCTACCAGCGGCACCGGTTCGTCCTGGAGACGATGCTTCGGCAGTCGCTCGGGCTGGCCCCGGTGCCGTTCGAGGAGGCGCTCCAGGAGCTCCTGCGGAAGATCGCCGGCCCGCTACGGGAGGAGGGGGTGGAGTGGTACGTCGCCGGCTCCGGCTCCGTCCGGCTCGCCGGAGGGAGCGTCGCCCCCCACGATATCGACCTCGGGACGACGCGGGTCGGCGTCGACCGCGTCGGCGAGCTCCTCGCCGAGTACCTGATCGAGCCGGTCGCTCCGACCGACCGTGCCGACGGCGACCTCGTCATCGGTGGCCGAGCGTTCGTGGGGACCCCGAAGGCGGGAGCGAGGGTCGAGTGGGCGGTGCCGATCGAACCCCACCCCCTGCAGCGTTGGGAGGAGTTCTCACCGACTCCGGGGGTGACGCGGACGCTGGAGCTCCGGTACCGGGACGGGACCGTCCGGATCAGCCGACCCGAGTACGCCGTCGTCCGGGCCGCGGCGCGGGGACGGCAGGACGCGACCGACGCCGCGCTCTCGGCGGTCCGACGCCTCGGGGTGGATCTGGAGCTCCTCGACACCCTCCTGGAACGGTCGAGCGTTCCGGCGGCAGCCCGGACGTCGCTCCGGGCCCGAGCGCAAGGGTGACCCCGGCCGAGCGCCCCGCTCGTTCCTCTCGAGCCGCAGCTTGATAGCCCGTCGGGGCGGGACGCGAGCCCGATGCTCGTCCCTCCGGTCGCCGTCCCCGCCGAGCACCTGACCCCGCACGACCTCGTCGCCTACTTCCGGTGCCCTCACGAGATGGAGCTCGAGAAGGCGCGCCGGCACCGGGGCCTCACCGGCGCGCTCGGGCCGGTCCGCACGCCCCCCGAGGTGGTGCCGCTGCGGCACTCCCCGCTCTTCCCTCCCCCGCTCGGTTCGGTCCGGGTGAACCCGGGGCGGCTCGCGTTCGCCCCCGCCGACCGTCTCGTCTACCAGGACGACGGAGAGGACGAGCTCCCGGTGCTGTTCGCCCCGGACCAGGTGAGGCTCGACCCGAGGTTCCGGGTCGGCCACGAGAACCTGGTCGACGCGACGCTCGGGCTCGCGGGGCGGCCCGACCTGGTCGTCGCCCTTTCCGAACGCGAGCTGGTCCCGGTCGAGTACAAGGCGACCCACCTGTTCATCGGCTATCACGAGGCCCACGGCCGGCTGTTCGACACCGTCCAGGCGATCGCCCAGTGCCAGCTGGTGGAATCGGCGTTCGGCCGACGGCCGCCGTACGGGATCGTGCTCTACGGCGACGCCGCCGGCAACGGCCTTCACGAGGGGTGGGTTGAGGTCCCCTACGGGGACCCGGAGGCCGGCTGGCTGCGCTACGCGCTCGCTCAGGTCCGCTCCGACGGGGTTCGAGCGCCGGTCCCCGCCGAGCGGAACTGCGGCGGATGCGAGCCTAACGCCGAGGGACTCTGTCGCTACGCGGCGGCCCGGTACGAGGGCCCCCACCACCGCGCTTGGGCGGCGAGCCTCCGGCGCTAGCCCCGCCCACCGGTCCCTCGGTCCCCGGGGCCGCTCCGGGCGCAAGCACGACCGCCACGGCCATCCCATCGTACCCCTTCGAGCCGACCGTCTGGACGACCGTCGCCGACAGCCGGGGGTCGTCCGCGACCCGTTCCATCATCCGCCGCACCCCTCGAACGCTCGGGTCCTCGCTGTGCGGGTCGACCACGTCCCCGCGACGGACGACGTTGTCGGCGACGACCAGGGCGCCGGGCCGGGAGAGGCGGACCGCCCACTCGAGGTACGCTGGATAGCCTTCCTTGTCGGCGTCGACGAACGTGAGGTCGAACGGAGGAGCCTCCTCGGCGGCGAGCCGCGCGAGGCTCTCGGCCGCCGGGCCGACCCGCACGTCGACCTTCTCGGCGACCCCGGCCCGGCGGAGGTTGGCCCGGGCGACCTCGGCGTGCCGTGGGTCGAGCTCGAGGCTGACGAGCCGCCCGTCCCGGGGGAGGGCCCGGGCGAGCCAGAGGGTGCTGTAGCCGCCGAGGGTGCCGACCTCCAGGATCCGCCGGGCCCCGACCGCCGTCGCGAGGATGTAGAGGAGCTTCCCCTGGAGGGGCGAGACCTGGATCGCCGGAAGGCCCGCCGCCGCGGCCGCCGCCAGGGACGCGGCGAGCGCGGGGTCGGAGTCCCTCAGGACGGTGCCGAAGTAGCGGTCGACGGCGGTCCACCGGGCGAGCTCGTCGGGCGGGGAGGGACGCTGGGGCATCGCCCGAGGAACGTCGCCCCCCTCTTCTGCTCGGCGTCCGTTCGGACCCTAGGGTGCCGTGGCCGGCCGAGCGAACCCGAGGCGCGTCCCGGGGCGTGGAAAGCCCTTAATAGGGTCCCTACCTGAAGTGAGGAGCCGCGCCACGGCGCCGCTGTTCGGTCGGCACATGCACCCGCCGAGGCCTTGGCCTCATCGGGGAAGGGCGAGGGTCCCTCGCTGTTGCCGGCAGGGACCGATGACGCCGATCACACGCGTTCTGGACGCTTGTCAAGCGTAATCAGTGTAGCCGACTCCTGTCAGTTGGGGAATGGCTAGGCTCGGGCGCCGATGAAGGTCGTGCCAAGCTGCGATAAGCGGTGGGTAGGCGCAAGG
>Ga0187770_10001791_pt1 | contig 11631 bp, 11 predicted proteins | sample 0116_SJ02_MP02_2_FD_133154 | JGI IMG/M metagenome (GOLD analysis project Ga0187770, IMG submission 133154) | Tropical peat soil microbial communities from peatlands in Department of Meta, Colombia - 0116_SJ02_MP02_20_MG | ecosystem: Environmental > Terrestrial > Soil > Wetlands > Peat | place...
GAGCGTGCGTGTGCGGTGTCCGGCCAAGGTGAACCTCCACCTCGAGGTGCTGGGCCGGCGGGCCGATCGCTACCACGAGCTAAGGACGCTGGTCACCGCCGTCGGCGTCTGGGACGAGCTCGAGGTCGCCTCCGCACCCTCTGACGTGCTCGAGCTCGTCGTGGACCCCCCCGAGGCGGCGCCGTCCGGCGAGGACAACCTCGTCATTCGCGCGGCGCGAGCGTTGGGGGCGCGTTGCGGGGTGACCGGCGGCGCGCTCCTGCGGCTCACCAAGACGATTCCGGCGGGAGGCGGGTTGGGTGGCGGCTCCTCGGACGCCGCCGCCGCCCTCGTCGGGCTGAGCTGCCTGTGGGGGCTGAATGCAGAGTTCGGGTCTCTCTTCCCCGTGGCCGCGTCGCTCGGAGCCGACGTGCCGTTCTTCCTCCTCGGCGGTGCCGCGTGGGGCGTCGGGCGGGGCGCCGAGGTGTACCCGTTGCCGGACCTGCCGCCCTGGTGGGTCGTGCTCCTCCCCGGGCCAGCGCCGATCTCCACGGCGGCGGTTTACGACGCGTTGGACGACCAGGAGCCGAACGTCTTGCCCGCATCTGCGGTATACGAATACGTGGTGGCCGGGGGAGCACTGCCCCTCTCTTCCTGTCGCAACGACCTCGAGCAAACCGTCGTCGCCCGGTGGCCGGAGGTGGCGGGCCGCCTGGAGCGGCTGCGCGCCACTGCGCCTCGACTCGCACTGTTGGCCGGGAGCGGCGGCACGGTGTTCGGCCTGTTTGCGGAGGAGCACGCGGCATGGCGCGCGGCGGAGCAGCTCGCCGGGGACCGCGCGCGCGTCGCGCCGGTGCTGGGCCGGGAGGCGTCGCGCGTGCGACCGGTGAGGGTGGAGGAGGTGTTGGATGGAAATCAGTGAAGTGCGCATCAACCTCAACAAGGTGGGGAAGGTCAAGGCCTTCGCCCAGGTGGTATTCGACGGCTGTTTCCTGCTCGGTGACATCCGCGTGCTCGAGGGCAAGGAGGGCACGGTGCACGTCGCGATGCCCTCGCGTCGCCTGCGCAACGGCGCCTTCCGCGACATCGCCCACCCCCTCAACACGGACACCCGCAAGCGCCTCGACGAGGCGATCCTCGCCGAGTACGAGCGGGTGGTCGCCGAGCGCGGCGCGCCGGGCGGCTCGACCCCGCCGACCCGTTCGCAGCAGATCGCGGGCCGCCTCCTCGGCGAGAGGTACTGGACCGATGAGGAATCCGAGGACGAGTGAGGGCGCCTCGCGCCGTGGTGCGGCCCGGCCGCATCGCCCCTGTCTCTGCTGGACAGCCCGATATGCCCCGACTAGACTCTGGCGGCGACTGGGGCGTCGGCAAATGGTAAGCCACGGGACTTTGGATCCCGCATGTGCAGGTTCGAGTCCTGCCGCCCCAGCCATGCGCGGGGAGTGACATGCAAGACCAGATACCACTGGCGGTGTTCTCGGGACGGGCTCATCCGAGGCTGACGGAGCGGATCTGCGACTACCTGCAGATCCCGGGCGGCCAGGTTCGACTCTACAACTTCTCGGACGGCGAGAACGGTTGTCAGATTGAGGAGAACGTGCGCGGCGGCGACGTCTTCGTCGTGCAGCCTACCTCGCCGCCCGTCAACGACAACCTCATGGAGCTGCTCATCCTCCTCGACGCCTGCCGACGGTCCTCTGCGTCGCGCATCACGGCGGTGATCCCGTACTTCGGCTACGCGCGCCAGGACCGCAAGGACCGCCCGCGGGTGCCAATAACCGCCAAGCTCGTGTGCGACCTCCTGACCTCGGCCGGCGCCACCCGCATCCTCTCGGTGGACCTGCACGCGGCGCAGATCCAGGGGTTCTTCAACATCCCGGTGGATCACCTCTTCGCGGCGCCGGTGCTGATCGAGGAGATGAAGCGGCTCGACCTCGGCGAGATCACCCTTGTTTCGCCGGACGCGGGCGGGGTCGAGCGAGCGCGCGCCTTCGCGAAACGCCTCGAAGCGGGCCTCGCGATCGTCGACAAGCGCCGCACCAGCCCCAACCACGCCGAGGTGATGAACGTCATCGGCGACGTCGAGGGTCGAACCTGCGTCATCGTGGACGACATCATCGACACCGCGGGCACACTCGTGAAGACCGCCGAGGTGCTGGCAGCGCGGGGCGCCTCGCGCGTGCTGGCCGCGGGTGTCCATCCGGTGCTGTCGGGACCTGCGGTCGAGCGTATCCAGGCATCGGTGGTGGAACACGTGATCGTCACCGATACGGTTCCCCTCGGCGAGGCGGCGCGGGCGTGCGGCAAGATCCGCCAGCTCTCGGTCGCGGAATTGTTGGGCGAAGCGATCCGCCGCATCCACGAGGCAAAATCGGTATCGTCGCTGTTCGTCTGAACCGGCTCGCCCCGCCAGACGAAGCGGGAACTTCGTCGCCCGCGGGTTGGCTCGCGGAGCTGCTTGTGCTACAGTTCCTGCCCCTTGTGGCGGCACCGCGAGGGCGGAGGTAGGTCGATGGAAGAGCTGGTCATCGAGGTCGAGCGGCGCAGTACCTCGGGCAAGGGCGCGAACCGTAAGCTGCGCCAGCAGGGGATGATCCCCGCGGTGGTCTACGGCGGAGGCAAGGAAGCCGTGCCGGTGATCATCGACCGCCACGCGGTGACCGAGCTGTTGCACCAGGAGAAGGGCCGCAACACGGTGTTCTTGCTCAAGATGAAGGGGACCAAGCAGGAGCGCCACGCGATGGTCCGCGACGCGCAGATACACCCCATTACCCACCAGTACGTGCACCTCGATTTCATTCGCGTGATCAAGGGGCAGCGCCTCAAGATCGAGGTGCCGGTTGTGCTCGAAGGCGAGGCGGCGGGCGTCAAGGTGGGCGGCTTCCTCGACTGGGTGGGGAGGTCGCTCCACGTCGAGTGTCCCGCCGAAGCGATCCCCGAGGCCTTCCACGTGGAGGTGTCGCACCTCGAGGTCGGCGGCCACATCACGGCGGGCGAGATCGCATTAGCGGACGGGGTACGCCTGGTGGACGATCCGCGCAGGATCCTGGTCACGGTCGGCGTGCCCCACATCGCAAAGGAGCCGGTCCCCGAGGCGGCGCCCGGCGAAGAGGCGGTGGCCGCACCGACCGAGGAAGCAGCCGAGCCGGAGGTCATTCGCCGCGGCAAGGCGGCCGAGGAGGGCGAGGAAGCCGAGTAACGCCGGCGTCCTCCCCACATGGAGATCATCGCGGTCGTCGGGCTCGGCAACCCCGGCGCGGAGCACGAGTCCGCACGCCACAACCTGGGGTTTCGCGTGGTGGACGAGTTGGCGCGCCGGTGGAGGGTGGCGACGTGGCGCACCCGGCACCACGCCAGCGTCGCGCGGCGCTCCGGTGGCCGGCCTACGTGGCTGGTGAAGCCGCTGACCTTCATGAACCTGTCGGCGGAGGCAGTGGCGCCGTTCTGCGCCGCCGAGGCGATCGAGCCGGGGCAATGCCTGGTTATCGTCGACGACGTCGAGTTGCCTCTCGGCCAGCTCCGGCTGCGCGACTCGGGGGGGGCCGGCGCTCACAACGGCCTGCGGTCGCTGGTGGACGCACTCGGCGAGGGGTTTCCCCGCCTCCGGCTCGGCATCCGCGGCGAGCGCCCCTGGGATGACCTTGCCGACTACGTCCTCGCCCCGTTCGAGGGGGAAGAGGAACCCGAGGTCGCGGCGATGATCGAGCGCGCCGCCGAGTGTGTGGAGGCCGCGCTGCGCGAAGGGGTCGCGCGCGCGGCAACCCGGTTCAACCGGGCCGTCGGCACCCCGGCCCCGGCCGAGTGACACCGCCCGCTCCCGGACGCGCTTGCATCGCCGCGATTCTGCGGTAGAATCTGCGCTCCGCCGGCATGGCGGCAACCCTTGCTCCCGCCCAGATGCGGGGGCCGAAGGCCGAAAGGAGATCCCATGCCGCTCTACGAAGTCGGTATCATCCTCAACGCTCAACTCGAAGACCAGGAGCGTGCGGCGTTCCTCGGCGAGATCAAGGAGCTGCTCGCCCGGGAGAAGGCCACGATCGTCAAGGAGGACGTGTGGGGCAAACGCACGCTCGCGTATGAGATCAAGCACCAGCGCGAGGGTTACTACGTGTTCTGGCAGTACGAGGGGCCGGGAGGGGCGGTCAAGCAGCTCGAGACCAAGCTCAAGCTCTCCGACCAGGTGCTCCGGTTCCTGCACTTGAACCTCGACCGCGAGACGCAGCGGGCGAAAAAGATGGCCCGCGTGAGGGCGGAGCAGAAGGCCGCGAAGAAGGCGCACAGGGCGAAGGCGGAAGCCGCGGCCGCGGCGGCCGCGCCGGCGGAAGGAGCCTGAACGATGTCGAAGAAGAAGTACTACGTCAAGCGGAAGAAGACCTGCAAGTTCACCGCCGAGGGCATCGAGTACATCGACTACAAGGACATCGACCTCATCCGCCAGTACGTGCCTGTTTCGGGGAAGATCTTGCCGCGCCGCGTGTCCGGCACCAACCCGATCTACCAGAGGAAGCTGACGCGTGCCATCAAGCGCGCCCGCATGATGGCGCTGCTGCCCTTCCTGGGGGATTGACCGCCGCGGATGGCGTCCACCCCCCCTTCGCCTCCGCCGCCGCTCCTGCGTTGGTTCGGCCCGGGCGTGGCGGGCTTGTTCTCCCTGATTGCGTTCGCCAGCCTGCCATTGTTCGCCGGGGTCCCGCTGCTTTCCCTCGTCGGCGTCTTCCTTGCCCTGCTCGCGCCGCTGCCCCTGGTGCACCTGGTGGCCACCGGGCGGCCGTCGTTCCTGGCGTGGGGGTGGGTGGCGGCAGGGCTGGTGGCGGCGGTGCTCCTGTTCGAGCAGACCTGGCTCGTGGCGGTCTGCGTCGGCTACCTGCTCGTCGGGGCGTGGCCGGCGGTGTCGGTCGAGATCTGGCTGCGGCGGCGCTGGGGTACCGGACGCTGGGTCGCGATCGCCACCCTGATCGCGCTCGCGGTCGTGCTCTCGGTGATCACGGCGGTGTTCTGGCCGCTCCAGCCCTCCCAGGGACTCGACACGCTCATGGGGCAGGCCACGGCGCAGGCCGGGGAAATGCTGCAGGGTCTCGGCGTCTCGGTCGCCGGAGGCGAGGAGACGGTCGCGTTCCTGGTGCACTGGACGGCGTACCTCATGCCGTCGTTTGCGGCGCTCTACGTCCTCGCTGGGGTGCTCTGGCTGCGTCCCCGGTTGCCTCTCCTGGGCCTTCCGCGCGGCGCCGAGCCGTTTGCGGAGTACGCCTCCGAGGAGTGGCTGCCGGTCGGGTTCGTGTTCGGCGGGCTCGGGTGGGTGTTCGCGCCGGAGCCCGGCAAGTGGCTCGCGGCGAACCTGTTGGTGACCGTGCTCGGGTTGTATTTCGTCCATGGTCTCGCTATCATCACGTTCTACCTCGGGCGCCGGTTGGGTGGCAACCGATGGGTGCGGGCGGGGGTCGCCGTGCTCGCGTTGCTGTCGCCGTTGGCCCTCGCGTTCTCCGTACTCGGCTTGGCCGACACCTTCTTCCGCCTGCGCCCGGGCGGAGCACTCGACGGAGGGAAGACGGCATGAAAGTGATCCTCAACGACCACGTGGAGCACCTCGGCGACCGCGGCACGATCCTCGAGGTGAAGCGCGGGTTTGCACGGAATTACCTCATCCCGAAGAACCTCGCCTATGAGGCGACGCCCACGAACCTGGCTCGGTTCAAGCAGGAGACCAAGAGCTGGGACCAGCGGCAAGCGAACGAGAAGGTGGCCGCAGACGCGATCGCGGCGCGGCTGGCCGGGATCGAGCTCACGTTCCTCCGCCGCGCCGGCGAAGGCGACGCGCTGTACGGTTCGGTGACCACCTCCGACGTGGCCGGCGCGCTGGCTGAGCGCGGCGTCGAAATCGATCGGCGGCGGATCGAGCTCGCCCAGCACATCAAACGCCTCGGCACGTTCAACGCTGAAATCCACCTCCACCGGGAGGTACGGGTCCCCATCACGCTGCACGTCGAGCGTGAGGGCGAGCCCGACGTCCAGGCCGCCGCCCCCGAGGCGTAGCCGGCCGTGAGCGACCCGGGGCCGCAGGCAGGAGAGGAACGACCGCGGCCGGCGCTGGAGGCGCGTGGACCGAGGGGTTGGATGATTCGCCTCTGGCGGAGGCTCTCCCTTGCGGCGCTTCGCCCAGAGTTCGACGAGATCCTCGCGGAGCGCGCCCGCTACAGCGCGGAGCTCGATGAATCGGCCTCGGTGCGGAAGGGCGCGGAGGCGCTCGGCGCCAGGGTCGCGGCGGTACGGGAGGAGACGGAGCGGCTTGGGCGTGCCCATGCGGAGTTCGAACGCCACCTCGATACCCGTATCGGCCAGTCGCTGGCCGAGCTGGCCGACCTGCGTGACGCGTTCCTGACCGTCCGCTCCGAGTTCGAGCAGGCGCGCGATCGCCTCCTGCCCGAGCTGGCCACCCGCGCAGACGGCCTCGCTGCCACGGCGGCCGCGCTGCAGGGAGAGATCGAGGCGCTGCGCGATGCGCGCGTTCCCCAGACGGAGGGAACCCTGGCGCGCCACCAGGCCTCGCTCGTCACCCTCTCGTCCGAGATCGAGGCGCTGCGTGACCACCGGGTCCCGCAGGCGGAGGGGGCGCTGGCGCAGCACCAGGCCTCGCTGGTCGAGCTCGCGGCCGAGATCGAGACGTTGCGCGACCGGCGCGTGCCCCAGGCGGAGGCAGGGCTCGCTGCTCTCCAGGGTGCGACCGAGGCGCTCCAGCGCGAGCTGAAGGAGCTGCGAGATCTGCGCATGGTCCAGGCCGAAGACGCGCTCACGGAGATTCAGGCCGAGGTCGATCGGGCACACGCTGTCGTCGAGGGGGTGCAGGTGCTCTCCGAAGAGGTGCGCGACGAGCGCCTGCCGGCGCTGTCCGCCCGAGTTGACGCCCTCGTTGCCAAGCTCCACGAGGACCTCACTGCTACCTCAGGGTTGGTGGACCGCCTCCTGCAGCGCGAGCCGCTCCAGGTCGCCGTGCTCCCAGCGCTCGAGACGCGCATCCCCGCCGCGGTGGCGGCTGCCTCGCAGCGATTCGTCGACTGCTTCCGTGGACCCCGCGAGGAGATCCTCGGGCGCGTGGCCGAGTACATTCCGCTGTTGCGGGCGACGGGGCCGGTGCTCGATCTGGGATGTGGACGCGGCGAGCTGCTCGAGGCGCTGCGCGACGCCGGAGTCGCGTGCCGCGGCGTGGACAACGACCCGGCGATGGTGGCGAGCTGCCACCGCCGCGGCCTCGAGGCGAGCGTCGGGGACGCGCTGGAGGCGCTGCGCGGCCAGGCGCCGGCGAGCCTCGGCGCCGTCAGCGCGATCCACGTGCTCGAGCACCTCCCTGCCGGTGCCTGGATGAGCATCGTCGAGGCATCGGCCTCGGCGCTCCGCCCCGGTGGCGCACTCCTCGTCGAGTGTCCCAACCCGGGGTCGCTCAGGGTCGGTGGGAGCCTCTTCTGGATCGACCCGACGCACCACGCCCCGCTGCATCCGGAAGCGCTGGCGTTCGTCGTGCGCGCGCTCGGGTTCGAGACCGTGGAGCTTCGGCTCCTCCATCCCTTCCCGCCCGAGCAATCGCTCGCCGATCCTGGACAGGCCCAACCGCTGCGGACGTTGGCGGAACGCCTCGATGCGTGGCTGTCCGGGCCACGCGACTTTCTCCTTCTCGCCCGCAAGCCCGACTCGGTATAGGACCCTGCGTTTCCCGGCTCGCTGCCCTCACGTCGGGCGAGGGGCGAGGGCTCACGCCTTCATGTGTTTTCGGAAGAGCTCCTTGAGCGCCAGCAGGACCTGCACGAAGTTGTGGTCCTTGAGGAAGTCCTGGAGCTCGTTGCGTGAGGCGCCAGCGCGCATGCGCTCGAGGGCGGCGTCGAACAGCCCGAAGAAATCGGAGATCGGGCGCAGCCCCAGCTTGACGAACTTCTCGTGGTACCAGGTGGATTCACACACCCGTTCCCACGTACGTGGCTGCAGCGTCGCGATCGACCCGTTCCACAAGCCGTCGGCGAGCGCGGTGACCTCCTGGTAGAGGGCCGTGAGCACCGGCTTGTCGTCGCCGCGTCGGAGCGCGGCCTCGAGATCCTTGACCGTGACCTCCGTGAAGGGCGCGCCGGGCGTGGCCGACGCGCTGGGGGTCGGGACGCTCGGCTTGGGGGCGACGCTCCCCGGCGGCTGGCTCTCTTCCTTCGGGGGCGGAGAGGTCGCAGCGGAGGCCGGCGCGGGCGGGGCATGCGGAGCCCGCGAGGCCGGCTCCGGCGCCGCTCGAGGCGCTGCGCCTTCCGCGCCGCCGAGCTGGCGCGGCGTCCCCTCGGCCTGGGTCCTGGCGCCGAGAGATCGCTTGGTGCGGTCGTCGAAGCTGGCCAGCAGGCCGAGGTCCGCCTCCGAGACAGGCCGCGCGTAGCCGACGCGGTTGAGGATTGTGTCCAGCTCGAGGAAGCGGATCTTGAGCAGGTTGGCGTCCGGCGCGAGCGGGAGGAACCGTTCGAGGAGCCTGGGCGCGGCGACGATGACCTCGTACAAGTTGGCGAACCCCGCGTAGTCGAGGAGATCGCACGAGTCGGAGAGGTTCCAGTTGATGCTGGCCTCGCGCGCCCTGCGCTGGGTCAGGAACTCGTGGAGCTCGCCGTTGATCCCAGCCTTCTCCCAGGCGTCGCCGTGGGCGGCGCGCAGCTCGTCGCGCACGACGTTGCGCAACCGCTGGAGGATCTCGCTCGAGATGCGGCAGGCGTCGAGATTGGCGTCGAGCTTGGCCATGGCGCCCATCAGTTCCACGATCCAGCGCTGCGCAGGTGCGCCCACCGACGCAGGAGACGCTCGCGTCGCTCCACCTCGCGCACGGCCAGGAGCAGCAGGCGGCCGCGCGTGAGGGGGTCGGGCACGTTGAGGAACCCCTGTTGCTGCTCGGTCGAGAGCCCTACCTCCGCGGTGATCCGCCAGGTGACCGCGCTGAGGTCGGAGTGCGATGGGGGCCGAGCCGGCGTTCGACCAGTTCGCTGGCACAGGCGCTCATAGCGCGCGAGCAGGAGGCGACTCAACGCCGCAGTCCGGTGTGCGTTGCGCGCCGGCTCCGGGAACCGCTCAGCGCGCACGAGCGTCACCTCGTCACTCACGAGCGCGAGGAGACGGCACCGGCAGACGCCGTGCAGGCAGGCGTCGCCGCCTTCGTCACCCGATACGACCGCGGTGACGCCGATCTCGTGGACGGACTCGCCGTCTACGAGCGAGGCGACGACCGCGCCGCCGAAGCCGTGCGCCCGATCCAGGATGGGACGGGTGAGCTCCGAACCGCGCAGCGCGACCCGCTCGCCGGGGAGCAGGACCGTGTTGTCGAGCGGGTACAGCGGGAGAATGAAGGCGGTGTGCACTGATTCAATACTACACCAGCCTCGCGCCGGTTGCGCTCCGTGAGGACGTTTGTCGAGGTCAGGCGCTCGGTGCGGTCTGGCTGGCGACCGCGGTCGAGAACTCCTCGCCCCGGCGCACGACCGAGAGGATCCCACCGGCGAGGAGGACGACCAAACCACTCCACAGGAGCCCGATCATCGGCTTGATCGTCACATCGACGGAGAAGTGCATGGGCTCCCCAGGGTCGCCGGGCGCTTGGGGGTCGATGACCTGCAGCTCGGCGGTCTTCTCGTTGGGATCGAGCTTGCCGACGCGCAACGTGACGCCCGGAAGGCCGGGAAACTCGGCATCCTCATACTGGGGCGCGCCCGGACCGCCGCCGTGGAAGGACGGCTCGGCCTCGCGGCCCTTGCCGGCCCCATCGAGGACCTTCAGCACCACGCCGATGTTGATCTTGCCGGCCTGGGGGTCGAAGTCGGAGAGATCGAAGTCGTCGAATGCGAGCGTGCTGCCGCGGTAGACGAGTTGCTCCCCCTTGTGGAGGACGGCGCGCTTGGCAACGCCGCCGCCCACGCCGCTGATGGAGAGACGAACCCGGTGGCTGGCGGCGTCCACCGAGGCGATCTGCGCCGCCGCCCCCGGCGAGCCGGGGAGCGGGACCGGTGCCGCTGTGAATCCACTCGGGGTGGACTTGATGGTCGGCGACACCTCCTCGACATCGGCGCCGTGCCGCACCGTGAGGCGCGCGCCGATCGTGATCTGCTCGCCGGCGCTGTGGCTGCCCGACATCTCGAAGCCGTCGAACGTGATGCTGAACGGCCCCGCGGTGCCGCTCTCGCCCTTGCCCAGGTCGAGCGTGGCGCCGGCCTCGGGGGGGCGTCCGGGATCGAATTCGATCGGGGACACGTAGACGTCGTGAGTGAGGTGCACCCGCACATCGGGGTTGGCCACGAGCTGGTTGGACTTCTCGCTGCGGAACATGCGGGGGCGGGCGATGTAGGTCTTCCCGTCCCCCTCCTGCACCTGGACGAGCATCGCCTCTCGCGCCGTCGGGGTGGGCTTGTCCACCCCCATGAACGTCAGGGTGTAGCCCATCACCTGCTTGCTCTGGTTGAGATTCAGCACGACCTTCTCGCTGCGGTCGTACGCGGAGGAGACGACGATCCCCGCCAGCATCAGGCCGAGGCCGACGTGGGCAAGGTAGCCGCCGGCGGCGCGGAAGCGCCGATGGCGCACCTCCTCGACCGTCTTGAGGCCGTTCGAGAAGAACGCGAACAGGGCGACGAGCAGGAACGCCACGTAAAGGACACCGCGGGCGCCAGCGAGGACGGCGATGGAGCCGGCCAGCGCGGCGAGACCGCCGGCGAGCAGGAGACGACGGCGAAACTCCTGGGTCGCTCCCTTCCAGTGGAGGTAGGGCACTACCCCCAGCAACGTGGCCAGCAGGATGCCGATCGGCAGCGTGACCCGGTTGTAGAACGCGGCGTTGACCTGTGAGGGCTTGGTGAAGACACGCGTGATGAGCGGCGCCGAGGTGCCCAGAAGCACCATCGCCGCGGTGCCGAGCAAGGCCGCGATCGCGAGCACGAACAGCACCGTGCGCGAGAGCAGAGGCTCGTCCCCGGGTTGGGCGGGGATTTCGCGCCAGCGCCAGAGCAGCACGCCGAAGCCGGCCAACAGCGCTGCGGCGAGGTTGGCAACGAGCCAGCCCGTGATGCCGAGGTCCACGAACGAGTGCACGGAGAAGTCCGCCAACACGCCGGAGCGGGTCAGGAACGTCGCGTAGACCACCAGCACGTAGGCGAGGATCGCGAGGGAGAAGTTGAGCTTCCGGAAACGGCCGCGTGCGCGCTGGAGCACCATGCCGTGCACGAGGGCGGCCGAGGCGAGCCATGGTACCAACGAAGAGTTCTCGACCGGGTCCCACCCCCAGTACCCGCCCCACCCGAGCGTCACGTACGCCCAGTAGCCACCCAACAGGATCGCACACCCCAACGTCACGACGGTCACGAGCGCCCACGGCATCGAGGCCTTGGTCCACTCGTCGTAGCGTCGCCCCCACAGCGCGGCGATCGCGAACGAGAACGGCACAGCGGTCGCGGCGTATCCCAGGAACATGATCGGCGGGTGGATCGTCATCCAGGGGTTCTGGAGCAGGGGGTTGAGCCCCTGGCCGTCGAACGGCACCTGGCCTGCCGGCAGGTCGGAAAGGAAGCGAAACGGCGACTGGCGCAGCAGGATCAGGAGGATCGAGATCTGCGCCAGGTTGTAGACGATGAGCGTGCGGTCCTCGTAGTGGCGTGCGTA
>Ga0187770_10001792_pt1 | contig 11629 bp, 8 predicted proteins | sample 0116_SJ02_MP02_2_FD_133154 | JGI IMG/M metagenome (GOLD analysis project Ga0187770, IMG submission 133154) | Tropical peat soil microbial communities from peatlands in Department of Meta, Colombia - 0116_SJ02_MP02_20_MG | ecosystem: Environmental > Terrestrial > Soil > Wetlands > Peat | place...
ATCGGCGGAGGCGGCGGAAGCGGGTCAGCTTCTGGCTCCGGCTGAGGCGCTGAGGGAAAATCCTCGAAATCCCGCGAAATCTCAAATCCACCGTGCGAATCCATCCGGCGACGCCGCACATCGGAATCCTTAAAGCCGGTGGCGATTACCGTGATCTTCACCGAATCCTTCATCTTCTCATCCATCACTGCGCCGAAGATGATGTTGGCGTCTTCGTCAGCGGCGCTTTGAATGATGGTACAGGCTTCCTGCACTTCGGCGAGCTTGAGCGAAGCCGAACCAGTGATGTTAATGAGGATGCCGCGAGCTCCGTCGATCGCCCCAGCCTCGAGAAGCGGCGAGGCGATTGCCCTTTGTGCCGCTTCAGTGGCGCGGCGCGCGCCATTCGCCGTAGCCGTACCCATTACGGCGTAGCCCATGCCGGCCATGATCGCCTTCACGTCGGCGAAATCCCGGTTGATGATCCCGGGAATCGTGATGATATCCGAGATGCCCTGCACTCCCTGGCGCAGAATGTCATCAGCCACACGAAACGACTCGAAGAAGCCCGCGTCCTGGGCTACTGCGAGCAGCTTCTCGTTCGGGATGACGATAGTGGTATCGACCGACTCCATCAGCTCGGCGATGCCGCGATCCGCTTGCTGCATGCGGCGCTTGCCCTCGAAGGCAAACGGCTTCGTAACCACAGCGACAGTGAGCGCGCCCATTTCGCTGGCCAGCGATGCAATGATGGGAGCAGCGCCGGTCGCGGTTCCTCCACCCATACCAGCAGTGATAAACACCATGTCGGCGCCTTCGAGAGCCTCGATGATCTTGTCGGAATCCTCCAGCGCGGATTTGCGCCCGACTTCAGGATTCGCGCCAGCGCCCAAACCATTGGTCAGCTTCACCCCCAACTGGATTTTCATGGGCGCGCGCGACATGCGTAGAGCCTGAAGATCGGTATTCGCGGCAATGAATTCGATGCCCTCCATGCCGGCATCAATCATGCGATTCACCGCGTTGCCGCCGCCACCACCCACTCCGATGACCTTAATTTTGGCATCGTTGCGGGCCTCTTCGTTAAAGCTGATGCGAATATCATTTTCTTTTTTCATATCTGCACATCCTCGGTGTTGTGTCGAGCATTTAGCACTTGGCATCTGGCATTTGGCCAGCAATGCATATTGCAGATCCCTTCAAACCCGGGTGGCTAAGTGCCAACTGCTAAATGCAGTGCTGATCGTCACGCCCCTTTCTTTGCAAACAAGTTCACTAGCCTCGAACTCCAGCGCGTATCTTGCAGTCCGCGGGCACTGCGCGAGCGATGTCCGTAGAACACCATTCCGAGCACGGTTGCGTATTCCGGTCCGGCCAAGGTCGAGGGCATCTTTGCCAACGGCGTGGGCCACGAGAGCCGAACCGGGCGCCGCAATACAGATTCCGCCACATCCATAATTCCATTGAGCCGTGAACAGCCACCACTGAGCACAATGCCGCCCACGCAAACCTCGAGCGTGCCGCTTTGCCGCAGGCTGTCGCGCACCAGTTCGAACAGCTCACGGGCACGAGGCTCCAGAATCTCTCCAATCATGCGCTGCGACACCAGCCGCGACGGGCGGTCGCCCACCGAAGGAACTTCGATTTCGTTCGCTTCCGGAATCAGGGTCACAATTACGTTGCCATATATCTTCTTGATTTTTTCCGCCTCGGCGAGCGGCGTGCACAGGCCTACCGAAAGATCGCTGGTGAAGTGATCGCCGCCAATGGGAATGACTGCCGTGTGAATGACCGCGCCTTCCTGAAAAACGATTAGGCTCGTCGAGCCGGCTCCCATCTCTACCAGGCAGACCCCTAGTTCGCGCTCATCGTTGCGCAGAACCGAATCGGCGCAGGCCAACGGCTCGAACACAGTGTCGTCCACGTGTACTCCTGCGCGGTTCACGGCGGTGATCACATTCTGCGTGGCCGCCGAGGCTGCGGTCACCATGTGCACCCGCACCTCAAGGCGCATCGCCATCATGCCCAACGGATCATGCACGCCGCTCTGGTCGTCAAGGATGAACTCCTGCGGCAGCAGGTGCAGGATTTCACGATCCGCCGGCAGAGGAATCGTGCGCGCCTTGTCCACCACAGAGCGAATCTCATCACGCGCGATTTCGCGGGCGCGAGTGCCGAAACTGAGCCCGCCCTGCGTATTCACGCCGCGAACGTGCGATCCCGCCACGCCAAGAAGTGCGCGTTCGATGGGAACTCCACTGACATCTTCGGCCTGCTCCACGGCCTTTTGGATGCAAGCGACGGCCTTATCCAGATCGACGATGACTCCTTTGCGCGAACCGCGCGATTCAACCACTCCATGGCCGCGATAACGCAGCCCGCTGTCATTGTTCTCCGCAACCAGCACGCAGGTTTTCGCGCTCCCCACATCAATTGCCGTTATAAAGTGCCGATACTGGTTCGCCATTCTTACTGCTGCTGCTCCCTGGGACTTGCCGGACTTGGTTTGCTCGGTTTCGCTGCACCGCTTGTTGCTGGAGCGGACGAAGTTGTCTTCTGCACCGCAGGTTCTTGAGCCACAGGTCGTTTCGCACTGTCCGAGGCCGGCGAGATCTTAGGTGTCACGGCTTTCCCGGCTCCATGCTTCTTATGCCATCTCGCGGCTTTCTTCTTCGCGGGCACTGATTTCGCAACCGGTGACGCAGAACTTGTCACCGTTTTTGCCGTTTCGCGGCTGACCAGCGCAGCCGGCTTGACGCCTGCCGCCCTGGCCGCTCGAGCCGCCGATAAGGGAAGCGGCGGCTGCTTGGCTGCGCCTTGCAAATCCGGATTAACCACAATCTGATGCTCATACCGCAGATCTATGGAATCCAGCCGCGCAAACTGTTGCCGCCATTCCTGCACGTGACTGGCATAGATCTTGAAACGGTCAAGAAAATCGGAAGAGCCAAGATGCACGAGCACTTCGCCTTGCGCGTCATCCGCAAGCACCTTCACGTCATCCGGGTCCGACACATCGACTTCGCTCAACCCCTCCGAATAGCGGCCACCGCCGGAATCGAGATCGCTCATCAGCTGGTTGTACGTCTTCATGCGCGCTGCGCGAGTGGATTGCGGCTCTCCGAGGCTCATTCCCAGAATCACCGGAAAAGAAAATTTCTTTTTGCTGGCCATCGGCAGTTCCATCAAGACGCCGCTGGCATCCGTTAGGAAAATCCTGGACCCGACCCGCGCGAAGGCTACGGGTGTGCGTTCGTGAATTTCGATTCTCAGCCGGTTCGGGACGAACCGCATGACGCTGGCCGATCCCACCCAGGGAATCTGCTCCAACTGTCTTTTTCTCTGCGAGAGAGGCACGAAAAAGATGTTGCGGCCGATATCTTCGCCCATGACCTCGATCACTTGCGACCGGGTCACGTTGCCAAGACCGGTGATTTCGATGTCGTCACTCGATTCGATGCGGAAGCGCCAGGAGCGCTCGCCGTAGTGGTAGGCGGCGGCTACGACCACACTGCCGAGGGCGAGAATGCTCAGAGCAACGACGGCCAAGGCCAGGCGGGTAGCGGTTTTCTTGGGCAGAGAGGCCCGTCGAACGGAGACGCGCTTTTGTGCGCGCAGGAACGGCGATTCCTCCTCCACATCCAGGTCGAGCACATGCGCGTCATCGAATTCGGCGCGCGTGGGTTCGTTGGCCTGTGGATACAACTCCTCCTGCGAGATGGTGGAACTGCCCTTTCGCGCCATCAACCCAGGTCAGTTGTCGTCGGCGAATCGCGGAGCGAAATTACTATAACTGCTTTTTGGGAATTGAGATAGACCAAATTTGGTGCGTTGTGCACAGATCATGTAGGAGGGTGCTCCACCCAAGCCGCTGCTGCTTGGGTGGAGATTTTCACTGTCCCGCGATCACTCTACGCCGCTCGCTTTTGCTTCCTGCCGCTTTCCTTAGCGATCTTCTCCACCTGCACCAGATGGTTCAGATCGTGCCCGGCAAACATGCGCACGATGTGTGCGATAGTCTCTTTGCCCCGTTCCTGGTGCATCCCGTAGTTCTCCCACAGCTCTTTCGGAAGCGCCTTCAACATACGCAGATTGTTCTCGCGGAGCACGCGGAAGGTTTCCAGAGAAACCTTGGGGTCACGGCGCGAGTAAGAGAAGATTTCCGCCCATACATCCTGGTCGAAAGCTTGGATGGGCACGCCGTTGCTGCCGATGATCAACCGCATGCGCCAGCTGCCTACCAGCTCGGCGTCGGCTAGATGAGCCAGAATTTCGGCGATCGACCACTTATCTGGCCTGGGGCGGCGGACTAGTTGCGCTTTGCTGAGCGGTTTGATCAGTTTCTCTAGTTTCTTAGGCGTGTCTTGTTGTATGCGCAGCGGCTCTTTGCCGTTCAGGTTGCCGAGAATGCGCTGAGTGTATTGCTGGGGTGTTTCCTGCATGGAATCCTCCGGGAAGAAGTCGTACGGTGATTGGAGTGTCGCAGGTAAAGAAAGGAAGCGGGAAAATCTCGGTTCCCGCCCTTCGAACACCGCAAAGGTGCATTAGAACTGCAGATCCCTCGACGCGCGACGTGCGTCGCGCAACCCCGCTCGGGATGGCAACAATGAAAGAGCTGTGAAGCGGGCCAGACTAGATCGTTCCGTCGCTGACAACCACCGGGACCCGGGGAATTTCCACACTAAGGTTCTGGCGCGGGCAAATCACCCCAACCCGGACATGTTGCATTTGCTGGAGCGCCATCATCCGTGCACGCTGCGCCTCAAGCCGGGCGCAGGCGGCCTGCTGACGAGCCACCTCAGCCTGCAGGGAAGCGAAGTGGCTTTGAACCTGGGCCACCGCCAGCTCCGGGCCGGCAAACCTCGGAGTTCCCCCAATCACATCGCGCGCCATGGCTACGAAATGGGCCGCCTCGCCGGAGAGCCCTTGCACCGCCGTCATGGCGCGGTCAGCAAGGCAACCGCCGTTATATTTGCTCGTAAAATGATTGCCGACGAAAGCGGCCAGAACCGCCAGTACTGCCCAATACAGGATTTTTCCGGAAGCCATGTTCGCTCTCCTCATCCACTTATCGGTTTAGACGAGACAACCGGAAATTCGTTATCCGAGTGTTAGCAGTGTTATGTACGGCAGCGAGGGGCAACGGTTCCAACAGGGGTTAACTGCAGATCCCTCGACTCGGCGCGACGTGCGTCGCGCAAACCTCGCTCGGGATGACAACGATGATGGGAGTTATCGGTGCGGATATTCGGAGCCGACGCCTAACCCGGCCGCGACCGGCTTCGCGGTCTGCAGCTTTTGCAGAATTAGGGGGCCGAGCTGAGAAACGCTGCCCGCTCCAAGAGTCAGGATCATGTCGCCTTCATCAGCGGTGGCGACGACCGCATCTGCTGCGTCGCCGAAGGAGGGTGCATAGCGGGCATCGTGCCCTGCCTCCTGGATACGGCGGGCCAGGGCTTCGCTCGTAACGCCTGCAATCGGTTTCTCGCTGGCGCCATAAATGTCAAGAATGAAAAGCGTGTCGGCGTCGCCGAAGGCGGTGGCGAAGTCGTCCATTAAATCCTGCGTGCGGGTGTAGCGATGCGGCTGAAAAATGACATGAATTTTGCGGAATCCGCACTGACGGGCAGCGGCTAAGGTCGCGCGAATTTCCGTGGGATGATGGCCGTAATCGTCGATGACGCTCACGCCTGCGACTTTTCCCCGCAACTGAAAGCGCCGATCGACTCCCCGAAAGCTTTCCAGCGCTGCGCGGACCTGATCGGGCTGAAGATCGAGCCCGATGCCGACCGCTATGGCCGCTGTTGCGTTCAGAACGTTGTGCGCTCCCGGGACGTGCAGGTTGAATTCGCCCAAATCCTGGTTCCGGTAAGAGACCTCAAATCGGCTGAGCGGCCGGTTTTCAGCCGAAATCGTGGCGGATTCGCCCAGCTTGATGTGGAAATCGGAGCCTCTGCGCGTTCCGTAGGTGACAGTGCGGCGGCGAATCTGGGGCAGCATGCGGCGAAGGTTGGCGTCATCATTGCAAACGACGACCATGCCGTAGAACGGCACGCGGTCCATAAAATCCAGAAACGCTCGCTTCACGTCCCGCATATTCTGGTAGCAATCCATGTGCTCACGATCGATATTGGTAACGACGGAAAGGATCGGCGAAAGCTTGAGGAACGAGCGGTCGCTTTCGTCGGCTTCAGCGACCAGGTACTGCGACTTTCCCAGCCTTGCGTTCGAACCCATAGCATCCACGCGGCCGCCAACAACCACGGTTGGATCAAGGCCAGCACTGGCAAGGATCGCCGCGACCATGGAAGTCGTAGTGGTTTTGCCGTGCATGCCAGCGATGGCGATGCCGTACTTCAGGCGCATCAGCTCGGCGAGCATCTCCGCCCGCGGGATAACCGGAATGTGCAGGCCTCGAGCTTGAGCTACCTCGGGATTGTCGGCTGAGATAGCAGAACTTGTGACCACGACCTCGGCGCCGGTGATATTTTCCGCGCGATGGCCTTCGAATATCTGCGCACCCAGGGCCGTCAGGCGCTGGGTAATAGGACTGTTCTTAAGGTCGGAACCGGAAACCTTATACCCGAGGTTCAGCAGCACCTCGGCGATACCACTCATGCCGATACCGCCAATGCCTACAAAATGGACGCGCTGGATCTTGGCAAACATGCAATTTCGTGGCTACATCAACTGCAGATTCCTCGACACGCTCGCGCCAAGCTCGGCTAGGAGCGGCTCGGAATGACAAGATGTATAGATCAATCCTTGATTCCTGCCACGCGTGCCGCCAGCCCCGCGATTTCCCAGGCGGCATTGGGATGCGACAGCTTGCGTGCGGCTTCTCCCATCGCCTTTAAGCGAGGACGATCCGCGAGCAGCGACGTTACGGTCTGAACCAGCCTGTCTCGCGTCAATTGCGACTGCTCCAGCATGACGGCTGCACCTGCCCGCTCCAGAGTTTCAGCGTTGCGTTTTTGGTGATCGTCAGCCGCTCGCGGAAAGGGCACAAAAATCGCAGGTTTGCCCGCCGCCGTTACCTCGGCCACCGTGCTGGCTCCGGAGCGGCAGACGAGTAAACTGGCCCGACCAAAGAACCCAGGCATGTCATCGATAAAGCGATGAACCTCGACCGTGCCACCCAGATTCGCGTATGCCGCCTTCGCGTCATTATAGTCAGCTTCGCCGGTTTGATGGACGATGTGCAAGCCTGGAATTCGCTGCACTAGCTCTGGGGCGGCTTCAATCACGACCTGGTTGATGGCGTGCGCACCCTGGCTTCCCCCGAAGACGAGCAGAGTAGAAGTGACAGGTTCGCTGGCCATGTGAAAGAACCCCTCGCGCACAGGCACTCCTGTGACCGCACAAGGGCGAAAGTATTTTCCGGTTTCTTTGAAGTGAATAGCGGCAGCCGAGACAAACGGCGCAACAACCCGGTTGGCGAAGCCGGGCACCACGTTTGGCTCGAAAATCAGCGTGGGAATTCTCCGCAGGACCGCGGCCAACATTGCGGGTCCGGACGCATACCCTCCGACTCCAATCACGACATCCGGCTGGAATTCAGAAAGGATGCGGCCTGCAGCCCAGACTGCTTTCGGCAGATCGAAAAGAGTCCTCAGTCGCGTTGCGAGACGGACATTCTTGAGTGCGCCGACATCCACGAGACGAAGCGGAAAGCCGGCGTTCGGCACCAGGCGATTCTCGATCCCCCGGCTCGTGCCGATGAACAGGACTTCGGCAGCAAACTGCGATTGCAGTTGCTGCGCAATGGCGAGGGCTGGAATTACATGCCCGCCGGTGCCGCCTCCCGCCAGAATTGCTCGCATGAGGTGACTATAAACCGGTGGACCGACGTGCGGGATAAGACAGGTTAACCTTCGAGTGGCAGCGCTCTCGTCGCCAGGCGAGGCGCCCGCCTTCCCTTCGATCAGCCTATTCCGCTTGCTTTGAAATGTTCAACAGCACGCCCACGCAGGTCAATGCAAAAAACAACGACGAGCCTCCATAAGACACGAAGGGTAGCGGAATTCCCTTGGTCGGCATCAAGCCAAGCACGACGCTAATGTTGATCAATGCCTGCACGACGATCATGCAGGTGATTCCGACGGCGAGTAAGCGCCCGAACATGTCATGAGTTCGCAGGGCAGTGCGGATGCCTCGCCACAGGAATACCGCAAACAGCAGGACGACCGCCAGCGATCCCACTAAGCCTAGCTCCTCTGCGGTCACCGCAAAGATGAAATCCGTATGCGGCTCGGGAAGATAGAAAAGCTTCTGCTTCCCCTCCATGAGGCCCACACCCGTGATGCCACCTGTGCTCACGGCAATGAGCGATTGGATGATGTGAAAGCCTCGGCCCTGCGGGTCGGAATAAGGATCGAGAAAAGCCAGAATCCGCGCGCGGCGATAAGCCACGTGAAAGATCAAGAAATATAGAGGAAGCAGCGATGCCAGCAATGCATATCCCAAATAACGCATCTCCATTCCCGCCACAAACAGCACACAACCGGTGATCGCAGCGCAGGCAATGGCTGTGCCCAAATCTGGCTGAAAGACGATCAAGCCGATAAAAACCAGCGTCGGAAGCACAGCCGGCACGACCGTGTTTCGCCACTGGTCCATCGACTTGGTTCGGCTCTCCAGGAAAAATGCGAGAAAAAGGATGAGCGCAGGTTTAGCCATCTCCGAAGGCTGGAATGAGAGCGGGCCCCAGTGGATCCAGCGATGCGTGTGGTGGGCGCGGTCTAGAAAGAAAACCGAGATCAGCATCAGCGTCGTCAGACCGAGAAGCGAAAAGACGACGGCCGGATGCTTGTAGCGGCGGTAGTCGAGCTTCATGGCAACAATCATGAGCAGAAGGCCGCCTGCTGCCCAGCCCAACTGTCTCAGCAGAAAAAAATAGCCGGAACCGTAGCGCACCTTGGCCATCACGGCAGAGGCGCTGAACACCATCACTAAGCCGATAAAGATCAGGAGCAGAGTGACGGCGAAGAGCCATCGATCGACGCTGACACGCTTGGCCATGGAAACGTTTTATTTCACCACGGGGACGCGGAGGCACGGAGAAAAGTTTAGTGGATTCGGTGATCGAGGTTACTAGCTTGGTTCGGGAAAGTCAGACTGCAAACCAATTGTCATCCTGAGCGAAGCGAAGGATCTATGTATTGCGTACCTACATGCATAGGTCCCTTCGGCTTCGCTCAGGGCAGGCTCTTCGCGGCTTGACGGCCGCTCAGGATGACAACATGAAAAATATGCCGCGAATCTGGCGTTTGCGTGTTCGTGAATCAATCCGCTTCCACTTTGGCCTCGGCGAGGCTGCGCACCACTTCCTTAAACACTTTGCCTCGATGCTCATAATTGCGGAACTGATCGAAGCTGGCGCAGGCCGGGGCGAGCAGCACAATATCGCCAGGCTGTGCGGCGTCAGCAGCGCGTCTAATAGCGTTCTCTAAGGTCTCCGCGCGGACGATTTCCGCCGCTCCCTTAATCTGCGATTCGATTTTCGCGGCCGCCGCGCCGATCGTGTACACGCGTTTGACGCGCTGCTTTAGAAGATCATTCAGCACGCTGTAATCGCTGCCTTTATCTTTGCCACCAAGAATCAGGTGTATATTCGCCGGGAATGATTCCAGTGCTTTGATCGCGGCATCGACATTGGTTGCCTTGGAATCGTTGTAATATTCGACGCCATGGATTGAAGCCACGTGCTCCAGGCGGTGTTCGACCGCCCGGAACTCGTGGACGGCTTTGCTGATTCGCCGCGGCTCAACATCGCAGAGAACTCCGACACACACGGCGGCGAGGACGTTCTCCACGTTGTGAGCGCCCTTTAAAGGAATATCCGACGCCAGCATGATCTCTCGTTGTCCCGCAGAATCGCGGAAGAGAATGCGGCCCTCGTGAACGTAGGCGCCCCGTTTCACTTCTTTCTTTCTGCTGAACCAGAAAACCTGGGCTCGGGTGCGGGATGCCATCGCAACACAGTTTGGATCATCGGCATTCAGCACGGCAAAATCGCTGGGTTGCTGGTTCTCGAAGATTCGCGCCTTGGCATCGACGTAGGCTGTGAACGTGCGATGCCGGTCGAGGTGATCCGGCGTGACGTTGAGCACGACCGCAATGTAGGGCCGGAAAGTCTCTATGGTTTCGAGCTGGAAGCTGGAGACCTCAAGCACGGCGATCGTGTCCTCCGTGGCTAGTCCGACGAGCGAAATCGCCGGTGTGCCAATATTGCCGCCGACGACCGTTGGAAAGCCGCCATTGCCAACCACCTCGCCCGCCAGCGCAGTCGTCGTTGTCTTACCATTTGAGCCGGTGATGGCAACCATGCGCCCGGGGAAAAACTGGGCGGCGAGTTCGACTTCGCCTATCACTTTCTCGCCGAGCGAGCGCGCCTGCGCCAGCGGTGGCGCGTCCAGCGGGACGCCGGGGCTCACGACAATCAAATCCTGGTTCTGAAATGTACGCTCACCGTGTGCACCAGTCTCAACCGCGATTCCCTCGTCCAGCAATCGCGGAATTTCTTCTTTCAGCTCATCCGGGGTTTTACTATCAGAAACCGTGACCCGCGCGCCTTTGGACTTTAGAAACAGCGCGGCTGCGACACCGGACTTGCCCAGGCCGACGACCAAAACGCGTTTGTTGTGCAGATCCATCGAACCTATTTCACCACAGAGGCACGGAGTCACGGAGAAGATCAATATCTTATTCTCTCCCTGACTCTGTGTCTCCGTGGTGAAGTCACCGTAGCTTGAGGGTGGTCAGAGCGAACAGCGCAAACACCAGCGACGCGATCCAGAAGCGGACGATAATCTTAGACTCCGACCAGCCCAGCAATTCAAAATGATGGTGCAACGGTGCCATCTTAAAAATACGCTTTTTGCGCAGCTTATAGGAGGCCACCTGCAGGATCACCGAAATGGCCTCGATCACGAATACGCCGCCGATGAATGGCAGCAACAGTTCCTGCTTAATAATGACCGCGACCGTGCCAATGGCTCCGCCGAGCGCGAGCGACCCGACGTCGCCCATGAAAACCTCGGCCGGATGCGCGTTGTACCATAAGAAGCCGATCGCGGCCCCTACCATCGCTCCACAAAAAATCGTCAACTCGCCGACTTGCGGCATGCGCTGCAGTTCAAGGTATGAGGCGAAGGTCGCGTGGCCGCTGACGTAGGTCAGCACGGCCAGCGCTCCAGCGGCAATGACCGTGCAGCCAATCGCCAAACCGTCCAGCCCATCCGTGAGGTTCACGGCGTTGCTTGCGCCCACGATCACCACCACCACAAATCCAATGAAGGGAAGAAATGCCAGGGGCCAGAGATGAGGATTGTGTTCGAGTGATCCGATCACCAGGTCGGGCCGAAATTGCTTGAGGAACGGTACCACCAGCCTTGTCGAATAAAGCCCACGGGTTTGCATCGCGATCAGCGCTACCGCGATCAGTATGCTGGTGGCGATCTGATAACCCAGCTTCGCTTTGCCTGTTAGCCCGAGATTTCTACGATGGACGACTTTGCTGTAATCATCGGAAAAACCGATGGCCGCAAAAGCCGAAGTAGCGAGCACGGCAATCCAAACGAAACGGTTGCTGAGATCAGCCCAGAGCAGAGTCGGGACCAGGATCGAGATCGCAATCAGCAGACCGCCC
>Ga0187770_10001793_pt1 | contig 11628 bp, 11 predicted proteins | sample 0116_SJ02_MP02_2_FD_133154 | JGI IMG/M metagenome (GOLD analysis project Ga0187770, IMG submission 133154) | Tropical peat soil microbial communities from peatlands in Department of Meta, Colombia - 0116_SJ02_MP02_20_MG | ecosystem: Environmental > Terrestrial > Soil > Wetlands > Peat | place...
AACTTAAAACTGACATCAATCACTCCGGGAATGCCTCTTATTTTCTTTTCCAACGAAACCAAGGTCTTCATCGAAAAATCTATCATGCTCTCTGAGCTTCCATCCGTATAATAGCGAGACACTTCAAAAATGCCCTGTATATACACTACTCCCTTCACCGTACCGAACGTGAGCTTCGCATATTCGATGTGGCTGCGCACCAAGACGCGTCGAACCTCAGATTGGATGACGAAATCGTCTTTTAACATCGCTCACCAAAGGCGGAAGGATCCACGCACCGTCTCAGCCTCAGGGCTCAGGAGGCGTTGGCTCCATCGCCCTCCTTACGGCATCCAATAACTCCTCTGGGTCATAGGGCTTCTTAATATAGAAACGAGCTCCCAGTTCCATGGCCTTTCCCTCTGCGTTCCGTTCCGGACTCCCCGTCAGGAAGATGATGGGGATCCGATCGGTCTGGCCGGATTGCTTCAATTTCTCCGCCACACTGAACCCGTCACCGGCTGGCATCCGGATATCGAGAAGGATCAGATCCGGTTTCTCTTTGTGGGCCATAAAAATTCCTTGGGCGCCGTCAAAGGCGGTAACGACATCGTATCCGCTGTGTCGGAGCCGAATGGTCAATGCCTTTACAATATCCCGTTCATCATCGACAATGAGAATCTTCTTCCGACCCATATCCCCTTCTGCCCGCTGGTTCAGCTCTTCTCCTCAGCACTGCCAAGTTGAACTTTGACATTTGGCATTCCTTTATCTGCCTCCGTTCTGCGCTCAATCAGAATTCAGTATGGAATTGTTCCCCATTCTTCCTTTTTCTTCCCGTAAGACGTATCCCCTTCAAGCCACGCAACCATCTCCTCTCTTCTCTTCTGAAACGATTCCATCTCTCCTCTTCGGATTGGGAGACCCGTTGGAAAAGTCTCTTTCAACGGATTTCTGAATCGGCCATCCTTTACCACCCGATAGTCCAAATGAGGTCCTGTTGAGAGGCCCGTCGAACCGACATATCCAATGATTTGCTTCTGCCTTACGCGCGTCCCCCTCTTTATCCCCTTGCCGAAGGAGGAGAGGTGTCCATAATACGTGGTGTATCCATTCGGATGACGAAGGATCACTTGGTTCCCAAATCCCCCGCCCCAACCACACGCAACAACGGTCCCATCCGCCACCGCCCATATGGGCGTACCCGGAGGAGCCGCATAATCCACGCCGAAATGGGGCAAAACTCCTCCCAGGATCGGGTGCTTCCTCGCCCTGCTGAATCTTGAACTAATACGGTTAAACCGCAAGGGTGCCTTGAGGAATGCCTTTCTTAAAGAGATTCCTTTCTCATTATAAAGATCACCCTGATATTCGACTCCCCTGATCGCCCTCCTGCCGCGTTGATACTCCAGGGCATGGATAGGCCCGTATCGAATGAACTGGTCCCCTTTGTATATCTTCTCCACCACCACCTTGAACCGATCCCCCTGCCTCACATCTTTATAAAAGTCGATCTCCCACGCCAGAGCCTCCGCAAAGGCAATGGCTAACTGATCCTGCTCTTTTGCGGCATCCATGGCCTCAAAAAGAGACGACCCGATCTCTCCGACCACTTTCACAAAATACGTTTCCACTGGGACGTCCTTCTTTTGAGCAACGTATCCCTGAGGGCTCTTATCAATCTCGTAAATCTCGGTGGGTCCTGCTTCATAAATAAACTTCACCAATTCTCCCTTCCCGTCCATCATGAAGCGGTAAGTTCCTCCCCTGATCTTCTTAAAATTCAAATAGGGTTTCAATTTCGAAATAATCAGATCGATCCATCGAAGGGGAATGTTCTTTGTCACAAACGACTTAAAAAGAGTGCTTTTCCCTTCCACCCCTCCTTCAATCGTCTGAAGGTCCGGTCCCTTGGGAGGCGCCGCAATGGGTTCAACGGGGCTCGTGGCAGGGGGAATGGCTTTTGATCGGAGGGCGAGAAAGCAAACCAGGAGCAGAAGGCCGATGAAAAGAAGGCCCGAAAGATAAACCCACTTCCCTCCCTTGCTGTGGGCCCCTGAGGATCGACTCTTAAGCCAGTTCCCTTTTGGTTCAAAATTCATCATTCCAAACTCTCAACCCTTACTGGTCTATGCCATGTGCCCGTAATGCGTTTGATAGCTCCGAACTCTCAACTTCCTATTCCACCCCTCTTAAGTAAGCCGCGGCATCTTCTGGAGGTGTCGGGTTGACGAAGAAGCCCGTTCCCCATTCAAACCCCTCCCTCAATCCAATGCGCAACCGGGCTTCAATGTGCCAATGGTATTCTGGCCGACGGAATTGATCCCGTATCGGTGAGGTGTGAAAAACAAGACTGTAGGGAGGATCGGAAAGCAATTTATGGAACCGGATGAAGAGCGACCGGACGGCCACTGAAAGATCTTCGATCTCCTCTTCACGGATGCGGTGAAAATCAGAAGAATGGATCTTCGGAACAATCCAGGCCTCGAAGGGGTAGCGCGAGGCAAAGGGAGAGAACACCAAAAAGTGGACGGTCTCCAAAATGACCCTCTTCTTCATCGAAATCTCTTCCTTGATGATGTCGCAAAAAATGCACCGCTCCTTGCGCTGAAAGTAATCCAAGGTCCCCCAGATCTCTTCATCGATCCTTCTGGGGATCGCCGGCATGGCCATGATATGGGAGTGGGGATGGCGATTGAATACCCCCGGATAATTCTTCAAAATAAGGAACTGCTGAAATCGTCGATCCTTCTCCAGATCGATCAGCCTTTCCCGGTAAGCGAAGAGGATTTTCTCAATTTGTTGAGACGCCATCATAGCGAAGTTCAGTTTGTGATCGGGCGCCTCCACGACGATCTCGTGGGCACCGATGGCCTCCATCACATCGTACATCCCTTCCGCCCTCCGGTCGAAACCGCCCTCGATGTGAAAGAAGGGAAATTTGTTCGGGATGACGCGAACCGACCATCCGCCGCCTTCACGGCCATAAGAAAAGGTCTCCTGGGGGGTCATCCCTTCGTTGCCCGGGCAGAAAGGACACGGCCCCTCCACGTCCTGAGGCCGATAAGGAGGCTTAAAAGGAAGGTAATCCGATGGCCCCTTTGGATGATCGTTGGTGACCACGACCCACATTCTTGTAATCGGTTCTCTTCGCAGTTCTGCCATGGGAATTTCCTACGTGAGAAGAGACCGATAGACGAACTGCCTCCCTCGATGGGGATCGCTCTTCCGTACCACCGGTCCTTCCACCCTCGCCACAAGCCGTTTCTTATAGAGATTGAGCAGCCTTGTTCCGCTGGTGTTCATCCCGATCCGTTCCTCTTCTGATAATTCCTTCAAGGTCAGGTGTTTCTTCTTCATCACCTGGTTCAAGGTGTGGACCAAATAATTGTTCAGGGAGCCGATCACCCGCCATCCCTCGGACCCCGTTGTCAAGACCGCTAACCTTTTTCTTTCTAAGGCCACATGGATGTTCTCGGCCTGGGATAGGCGCAGGCCCTTGAGCACAATAAACTTCTCCCCATATTCACCGCCCCACAGCCGCGATATCATCTTGGCCACCACTTCATCTGCCCAGGAAAAATCGATGGGGCCGATGCCTGAAAAATCCAACACGACGTGAAGCCCCCCGTCTTCCTCTCGCAAGATCTTTTCGATAGCCTCCCGGATCCGGCCGCCTCGGGACCGTCCGGTCATCTCCTTCGCCCCGTTCTTCATTAAACCATCCGTCAGCCTTTTTAAAGAGAGGATCTTTTTGCCCATTTCCAATCCTTCAATTGATTCAGTTGAAGTTATTATAAATCAGAGATTTCGTCTTTTGTCAAGAAAAATTATTGAGGTTTCTGAAAAAATCCAGTCTTGGAACCCGACCTCTTCTCCTTGGTAAATACGGCCACAAGGGCCTTCACGACGACCTATTTGTTTTTTTGAACGTTGTGTGGGGCTCTATGCCCTGCCATTGATGCCCCTCAAGCCCGCCGCCCTTAGCCTCCCCTTGCCGGGCGAGGACAGGGGCTGCAGTGTGTCCCATGATATAGTGTGTTTGTATGAGTTGTCCAAAGCTCTTTCATTTTCTCTTATCCTTTACCTTCCCCCTTGATAAAATGCAATTTATATTTAAAGATGATCAGTGTTGGAAGGTGAATGTGAACAAGGGGTGGACCGAGGAGAAACTTTCGCCCTTGTTTTAACAGGGGTGGATGGCCGAACGGTGGCGAGCTGACATGAAAGACCTATTCCATCTTTTCCGCTGGCAGGATGGCCTGGACATTTTGATCTTGACCTTTGTGTTCTACCGCCTTTACCTCAGACTGAGAAAGAAAAAGGCGCTCCGAATGATCCTGGCGATTTTGGCTTTACCCTTCTACTATCTCATTGCCCAGTGGATCGATCTACCTCTCTCCGTATGGGGGCTCCAGAACCTCTGGGCCGTGGTCCTGCTCGTCTTGGTGGTGATCTTCCAGCAGGAGATACGGGAGGTTTTGGGAAGCATCACCCTCCCGTCATTTCTTTTTGGAAAATCGGAGAGGCTGTCTCCAAAGAGGGCCGATAAAATTGTGGGAGCCGCCTTCACAATGGCGGAAAAAGGAATGGGGGGGTTAATCATCCTACGGGGAGGCGATGATCTCGAAGAGTTCATTCACGGAAAGACTCTTTTAAACGCGGAAATCAATGAGGACATGTTGATCAGCATTTTCAATCCTCAATCTCCACTCCACGACGGTGCGGTCATCCTCTGGGGAGATCGAATTCAATATGCGACCGTCCTTCTCCCGGTTTCCAAATCCCCGTCCCTTCCAAAAGAGTGGGGAACAAGGCATCGCGCCGGAGTGGGAATTACGGAGATCTCCGACGCCGAATGCATTATCATCTCGGAAGAAAGAAGAGAGGTTTTATTCGCTTGCCGGGGGAAGGTTGAGAAAAAAGAAGGAAGAGAGGATTTAAAAAAGAACCTCTCTGACCTTCCCGCCTTTTCAGAGGAAAAAGAGAGGCAGATGGGATGGCCGAAGAAACTCTTTCATCACCTACCTCAAAAAGCTCTCTTCCTGTTCCTCGTTTGCGTCCTCTGGATTTTTGTCATCGGCATGCGGCAAGGAGAAATCAGTTTTAAGACGCCCATCGAGTATTATTCCATCCCTCAGAACCTCGAAATGGTCGGTGAACCGCCCAAGGAGATGAATGTGCGCCTCCGGGGATCCCAAAAGCTTCTTTCCGGAATCAATCCCGATCATCTGAGGGTACGAGTCGATCTTTCCGATGCCCGCTCCGGGATGAATCACCTCTCCCTCTCCGACGCAAATATGAATGTCCCTTCGGGAATTTCGGTCACCAATTTCTATCCTCGTACCATTCGAGTTCAATTATCACCGATTTCCAGGACCGATAAGAACCCTTAGGCTCCTAATCCGGGCGTCGAGGAAACCCCAACGTTGCATGACCCTTTGACAATGCGGACATGGGAAAGCCGTCCGGAAAGGTTTCGAGGCGAACCTTTAAGCAAACGGGAGCTCTCGTCCCCTTCCCACGCTGGAATTCACTTGGCGTGACGTCCTGGGATACCCTTAAACTTTCAAAACAACCGCCTTCCGAAGCCTTGGAGGGCGGCTTGCCCATGTTCGTTTTTCAACTGTCCGGTGAAGAAAGGATCAGTGGATGATTCGGTCCGGACCTTCTAAAACCCGAAAAGGACCCTCCCAGGGATGCTGGGTTTCATCGACAAACCGGTCCCTGCAACTCTTACAGAGAATCAGCGTGAATTCCTCGTAAACCTCTTTTTCCAACTCCTTCGGATCCGATTTCTCGAGTTGCTCAAGGAGCTGATCCAACTGTTGATCAATCCCTTCCTCAGGCTCCAGAAGTAAACCATCGAAACCTGCAAAGACCCGGATGTGGACCACATAAGTCAGGGTCCCCGGCGGAAGCTCTTTCCCGCACCTCAAGCAATTTCGTTTTTCCATCATCTCCCCATTTTCATCGCCCACCTGAACCTAATCATCCATCTCTCTCTTCCACCTCACAATTTCTCCTAATGCCCGATTTGCCAAGAGTCGTCTTCTCTCCCGACCCTTTGTCTTTCCTTGGATAGGAGGGAGCAGGCCAAAATTGATGTTCATCGGCTGAAAAGGAACGGTCTTGCAGTGGGCAATGTAGTGGATCAATGCGCCGATTGCCGTGGTGGGAGGAGGCACCACGGGTCCCATTCCCGTCCCCAGACGAAAGGCATTGATCCCCGCCATCAGCCCCATCGCTGTCGATTCCATATATCCCTCCACGCCGGTGATCTGGCCGGCAAAGAAGAGATGGGGACGGCGCCCCAACTGGAGGGACTCCTTGAGCAATCGAGGGGAGTCGATGAAGGTATTGCGATGGACGGAGCCGAATCGAACGAACTCCGCCTTCTCCAGGCCTGGGATCATCCGGAAGACCCTCTTCTGTTCCTCTTGCTTCAGTCGAGTCTGAAACCCCACCAGATTGAAAAGCGTTTCAAACCGATCCTCCTGCCTCAACTGGACAACAGCAAAAGGTTGCTTTTCTGTCTTCGGATCGATGAGACCAACCGGTTTGAGAGGTCCAAAGGCCAGTGTGTCCCTTCCCCGCGCTGCCAACTCCTCAACGGGGAGGCATCCTTCGAAGAGATATTTTCTTTCAAAGTCACGGACGGAAAGCTTCTCTGCTTGATCCAGTGCCTCCACAAATCGGTAATAGGCTTCTCTCTCCATCGGGCAATTGATATAATCATTCCCGCCTTTTCCATACCGAGAGGCTTTGAAGGCCCTATCAAAATTGATCGAATCCGCAGCGACAATAGGCGATATGGCATCATAAAAAAAGAGATGGCGATCTCCTGTGATCATCTGGATTTCCTTGCTCAGCGCGTCAGAGGTCAGGGGACCTGTGGCAATGATGACAATTCTATCTTCAGGAATGGTTGAGACCTCCTTTCGGACGATCTCCACATTCTCCAGTCCTTCTAAAATCGCGGTAATCCTTTTTGAAAAGGCTTCCCGATCCACGGCCAGAGAATCTCCAGCCGGAACCCTTGTCTCCTTCGCCACTTTCAGGATAAGGGATTCCAAATGTCCCATCTCTTCTTTAAGAACCCCATGTGCATTCTCCCTCGATTCCGATTTGAAGGAATTGCTGCAAACAATTTCCGCGAGGAGAGGGGAACGGTGGGCAGGAGAATAGACCTCTGGCTTCATCTCATAGAGGAAAACTTTTCCTCCTCTTTTGGCAATCTGCCAAGCCGCCTCGCATCCCGCGAGTCCGGCCCCAATGACAATGATGGGTTCCATCGTCCTCTATTCTATGTGTACTCTCTCCAATTTGCAAAGTAAAGTTATTAGAAAGGGAATAATGGAATGGTGGAATATTGGAATGTTGGGTGAAATTCAGTAATTAAGGAATGATGGGATTTAGGAATTGGCCTAATTCTCAATCCCTGAATTCCTCAATTCGCATTCAGCTTTTTCTGAATAATTAATTTGTCTCTATCCTTTTTTTAAAAGGAATGTAAGAATGGGTCCCAACTAATCGGTTCGATTTTTGTACTTTACAATAGTGTTGGGCTGTGATAGAAGCCTCTTATGCCTCGGCGGGCCAGATGAGATTCTCCTGGATCCCCCTATGACGGGAGGATCCAAGGGGATGATCCGGCGAGCCGGACGAGGGCCCTTTTTGATGAAAGTGATACCCTGGATTTTCTGCGGAAGCCCAAACCAAGGTTGAGTCTCATCAAGAGTGTCAATGGTAAAGAGTGAGAAGATTGGGTTGATTTGTTCTCCGGGTGGACATTTCGTGGAAGTCCTCCAATTGTTGGAGGCCATGGAGGGATATTCCATCTTTTTTCTGACTTATAGAGAGGAGGCGACGCTAAACCGAGAGAATACCTACTACTTGAGGAATTTTGCCAGGACCCCCTTCTATTTCATCATTGGAATTTTACAGATCCTGTTCATCTTCTTGAAGGAAAGGCCCAAGATCCTCTTTTCCACGGGGGCCGAAATAGCCATCCCCTCATTTTATATCGGGAAGTTTCTCTTTCGTACGAAACTTGTCTATCTGGAATGTAGTGCTCAGGTCTTTAAACCCTCTCTGACAGGGAGGTGGGTTTATCCGATTAGTGATCTGTTTCTTGTACAGTGGGACCCCCTGCTCAAGCACTTCGGTCCTAAGGCAAAATATGTGGGGGGGTTGATATGATCTTTGTCACCGTGGGGAACGATTTCAGAGGGTTCGATCGCCTCCTAAAAAAGATGGACGAGATTGCTCCTCTGATTCCAAGTGAGACCTTGATGCAGAGGGGCTATTCGAACTATCTTCCAAAAAACTCAAAATATTTCCACTTCGTCTCTATGAAAAACGCCATAGAATATATTCAGAAATCTGAATTGGTCGTATCCCATGCCGGCGTTGGAACGATCATCCTTTGCAAGGAGTATGGAATCCCCATCCTCATCCTTCCGAGAAGGAAGAAATGCGGGGAGCACATGAATGATCATCAAATGGAAATCGCTAAGGCATTGGAAGAAAGAAGGGATCCGAATATCCATATCGTTTATCACGAAGATCAATTGGAGGAGGCAGTATTAAAAATCATGAGGGAGGGGAGAAGAAATATCTCCGCGGAAAACATTGGAAAAGCGAACCTCATCAGGACGATCAGGGAATTCATCAATCGCCCTCGATCATGAAAGACTTTCCTCTAATCCCCACCGTCATTCCCCGACGGGAAAGGGGGTCATTCCCTTTGCTTGCATCGGTCAATCATCAATCCTGCGATTTGTTCCAGATACCGGGGGCAGATCCGAATCAGCGCTTCATAACGTGACAGGATGAAACGATGTTTCAGTTCTCGTTTTTACTCCCAACCCGAGGACGACCCAATTTAGTAAAGAGATTTTTCCAAAGCATTATCGATACAGCCCATTCCATCGAAGACATAGAAATCATTCTTTGTTTGGACGACGATGACTTAGAAAGCCAAAACATTTCCAACGAAGCACTATCGATCAGGAAAGTTGTTCTCCCCAGGGGCTCCACGATGGGTTCTCTGAATAGATCCTGCTTTGAAGCCTCCTCGGGTCGTTATGTGGTCCTGATCAACGATGATGTTATGATCCAGACAAGACACTGGGATAGGATAATTTCTGAACTTTTTTCGGCCTGCCAGGATGACATTGCCTTGATCCATATCAATGATTTGTTGTTTCGAAAGAATCTCTGCACATTTCCGATTCTTTCCAGAAAGGCATGCCTGGAGATCGGAATTTGTCCTGCGGAGTATCGGAAATATCGAATTGATGATCACATCTATGACATCTATCAGATCCTTGCTTATCTCGGACACAAAAGGATATTTTATCTTCCTGATGTAGCCTTTGAGCACGACAACGAGGTGCGTCGTCATCACCCGCCCGCGGGGCAGACCTTCAAAATCGGAGAAAATGAGACTTTCCTGCCCCACGAAGAAATCATCGAATCGGATGGTCGTATTTTCCGAGGCAAACTTGAAGAAAGAAAACGAAATGCAATGAAGCTCGCCTGTTTAATTGATCAAACAGCCTTGGAAAGAAAGCAATCGGCATATAGGCTCTTATTGAACACCATCAAAGACCCCTACACTTACAGACGGAGGCATTTCGTAAAAAAAATAAGGTGGAGAAAGGGGAATTTACAAAACATCCAGGCCGCAGCAGCAAAAGAAGCATTCAACTGGCCCGGTGGCGTGCAAGAATCGATCATTCAAAGATCTCTCATCAAACTGGCCAGGTTGATTCAATCTAACCCATGGACCCTCCAACGGGCTGACAGAATGATGGGCATTCTCGTGAGAACTTTTAGGAGGTATTACAACCTTCCCCGTTATGTGCGATGGGCGACGGATGGATTCGTATACAGGCTTGTCTGGCTATACAGGGTGATTCAATACAGTCAAAAGGATTAGCAAAGGATCTACGTAAACGACGTCTTCTCTGACTCTGTCGCCGAAAGGAAAATCGGGTGGAGATCCTTTTTCGCAATGATAATATTTATTCCCCAAGGGTGACCATTATTTTGCTTGACTGGTCGTGTCGAGAGAGTCTCCACATCCTTCGATACCTCGCAAATCAAACTATTCCACGGGAGGAATATGAAATCATCTGGATAGAGTACTATGATAGGCGTTCTCCTGAGATCGAGGCGGGGATAAAGGAAAGTAAAAAGATGGGCAGGTTTCCTATTGTGGATCAGTGGATCGTGATGGGCATGTCCCATCAACTCACTTTTCACAAACAACTCATGTACAATATTGGGATTATAGCGGGAAGAGGAAGAATCATTACCATCTGCGATTCTGACGCAATGGTCAGTTCCTCTTTTGTGAGATCCATTGTCCTGTCGTTCGAGGGAAATCGCAATATCGTTCTACACATGGATGAGGTGAGAAATAATCGCGCAAAATTCTATCCCTTCAATTATCCATCCATCGAACAGGTGATCGGCCAAGGATGTATCAACTGGAAAGACGGGAAGACGACGGGATTACTTGACGAAGAGGACCCTGTTCACACCCGAAATTATGGTGCCTGTATGTCGGCTTTTCGTGATGATCTTATAAACATTGGCGGGGCAGATGAACACGTCAATTATCTTGGGTACATCTCCGGTCCCTATGAGATGACTTTTCGTCTGGTCAATGCAGGCAAACAGGAAGTATGGCATCAACAAGAGTTCCTTTACCATGTATGGCATCCCGGGCAGGGGGGAAATGATGATTTCCTTGGCCCCCATGATGGCAAATACATGTCCACCACTGCATTACAAGCTCGTTTTGCAAAGCAAGTCCTCCCGCTTGTCGAAAACCCTGCCGTAAGAACCCTCAGACTAAGACAAGATGAAATTCTCCCGGAAGCGCTTGTTCACCAAGCGATCCCAAACGAGAGGCTGCAGAATTGGGGGAGTAAAAAATTAAGACGAAGGGGCTCTCTCGGCAAACTAAAGAACTTAGTGGACCAACCAGCGCTCGTACTGAAGATTGCCGTCGGGTTATTGGAGGTGTTGCTGAGACAACTTTTTAAAAAAACTCCTCAATTATTGAAAAGGCCGGAATCCATCAAAGAGATATGGAGGGAGGTGCATAAGAATTATCTTTTTTTGACCAACATGAACAAATATAATGCCGACGCTGTGGACCGGTGTAACAATTGCCTCAAGAAACTGGCTTCAAACGGCATCACCGAGGTCGCTCTTTACGGAACGGGGGATGGGGCAGGAATGTTTTACCATCTTGCCCTCCATTCGCCGGTTCGAGTCAGGGCAATCTATGATAATCTTGGGGGCAATAAGTGGATGAGCTTTGACGTCATGCCTGTGGAGTCCATCAAGCATTACTCCGGCAAAATCGTTATCACAGCTCTGATGGGAGAGGAAAATGAGGTCGGAAAGCTAAGAGAAATGGGAGTGGAGGATGAACAAGTTATTGTGATGTAGCACAAGTTTGACTATCCCCGACCAAATCGGGGCCATTCATTTATGAGTCGCTTCTTTTCAAATGTTTTAAATTGCGCATTTGGGTACGCCCACTTTCTTACGGAGCTACCCCGACTCAAAAATGTGGGATTTGCCTTTTCCCCCCGAATCCTTCTGTCAAGCACCTCTACTAAAATC
>Ga0187770_10001794_pt1 | contig 11626 bp, 10 predicted proteins | sample 0116_SJ02_MP02_2_FD_133154 | JGI IMG/M metagenome (GOLD analysis project Ga0187770, IMG submission 133154) | Tropical peat soil microbial communities from peatlands in Department of Meta, Colombia - 0116_SJ02_MP02_20_MG | ecosystem: Environmental > Terrestrial > Soil > Wetlands > Peat | place...
CAGCCGGACAATCTGCGAGAGAACCGTATCCTTTCCAACCTTGGTCGCTTCAAACTTGAATGTTCCGGTCTTATTGATCGTGGCGCCGATCGCCATGTCCCCAACCCTCTTTTCAACGGGCAAAGACTCGCCCGTGACCATTGACTCATCAATCGAGGAGTACCCTTCCTTCACGATGCCGTCCACAGGAATTTTTTCACCAGGCCTAACAATAACGATATCCCCCAGGGTCACTTCCTCGACGGGAATGTCCACTTCACTCCCATCCCGGATGACCCTCGCTCTCTTGGGCTGAAGGCCGATCAACTTCTTAATGGCTTCTGAAGTCCTTCCTTTTGCCCTCGCCTCTAAGAATCTTCCAAGAAGGATCAAGACAACAATGGCCGCAGAGGTATCAAAATAGACATCGAGCATCAAGCCTTTTACCATGAAGAGATGGGGGAGGAAAGTAGCAATGAGACTATAGAGATAAGCGGCTGATGTCCCAACGGCGATCAAGGTGTTCATATCACTCGTCTTATGTCTGGCTGCCTTCCAGAACCCGACATAGAACTGCCGTCCCACCCAGAATTGAACAGGGGTAGCCAATAAAAATTGGATGAAGAAATTCGTCTCCTTCGAAAGACCAACCCCTCTCTCAAGAACGGACGCACCATACATGAGAATGAGGATGGGGCCGAGGAGAATGGCGCCAATAATAAACTTCCATTTCAATCGAGATAGCTCCCCTTCCCTGGCAAGCCTCTCCCTCTCGACAATGTCCTCCTCTCGCAGAGTCGAGTCTCCGGCCTTCAATTCAAGAACCTGATAGCCAGCATCTCGTACGGCTCTCTTAAGATCCCTGATCGTCACCTCTTCAGGAATGAATTCGACTGATGCCCTCTCCGTGGCGAAATTGACGTTTACGTCAATCACACCTTTTTGGGAGCTCAATGCCTTTTCTACTTTTTTCACGCAGGAGGCACAGGTCATTCCCTGAATAGGAAGGGTCACCTTCTCAACCCTTGCTCCGTAGCCTAAATCTTTCACCTTCTCGATTAAACGAGAAAGGTCTGTTTGGTCGGGATGAAAGATGACCGTGGCCTTTTCCGCTGCAAAGTTGACCGTGGCTTTGGAAACTCCTTCAAGGCGAGCCAGTCCCTTCTCAATCTTTGCTGCACAACTCGCGCAAGACATTCCTGTGATGGGAAGGTCGATCCGCTCCAGTTCTTTCTCGTGATCCTTAGATTCCATCAAAAATTCTCTTCTTTAATACCGTTGAGATCCTTTTGAAGGGCAGGGCGCATGCATGTGCTGAGCCAAGGAAACCGGTGAAAGAACAAACAAACCCAAAGCTATCGCCACCAGTAGCAACACCAACTTCCTCGCACCGGTTACCGCCCAAAAATAATTTTTAGATTGAGAGCGCCGAACTTCATGATCACGGATTCATCTTGGAAATAACTTCCCCAATTCCTCAATTCGTCATCCCTAAATTCAAAATATTATTCAAGCCAGGCAGGATCAGCCTTTGACTCTTTTGCTTCCTTAGATAGCCTCTCTAACATACCCCTTGCTTCCGCAATCTGTTCCTTGAACTCTTCTAAGCGCCCACTCATACCACTGAGTCCTGCAGAAACCATCTGATATTGGGTCTTGCTCCCGTACCTGTGCCAGATTAATCCCTTTCCTTCATCCAGAAGGCCATTCCGGGCCTTCTCGTAATTCGAAGTCGCTTCATTTAAGCGGTTCTTCCATGAAAGAACCTTTTCCCTCCATCGAGTCCCATCTTCACCATAAATATCGCTCTTAAATTCTTCCTTACCTTTGACGGCGACCCCGTGAGCAGGGGCAGGAGCTCCTTCTTCTTGAAGAAATTCTTCCACTTCAATTCCATTACGATAAACACGAGGGACTATTTCATAGTCATCGGTAAAGTTAACCACGCCCTCTTTATCCACCCATTTATAAACCGTAGCAGGATAGGCCGAAGAGGTCCAGGCCAACAAGAACAAAAGGCAAATCAATTTTTTCACATTACTCACCTCCCGATTAGCCAACGCCTAAAAGATACCTACATACTCATTACTAATATATCCACTAAGTTCTATAATTCAAGCTTAGGGCGAACCGTTCAATTTGTCACGGAAAACATATTATTTTCGAAAAACCGGTTTCGAAAAACATTCCGTAGTGTCAATTATTCACCAACCAGAAATATCACCTTCGACCAAAATAAACAAATGTTAATTATTTTAGTAGATTATACTTATGTGTAAAATTAGACCCAATTTGTTCATAATCAACACAAAAAAAGCTCTTGGCCTTTTGGCTAAACCTTAAGGGGGGGTGAAGGTTATAGCAAAGTGGACCTTATCCTATTTAGGTCCTTGGCCAAGAGCTTTTCTCTTTATCTACTATAACTTGAATAACGAACTTCTTCCGGATGGAAACTACATTTAATTTTAGCTTTTTCCGAAAGAATTATCAACACTCGCTTCCAAAAACCAAGAATTCCTATTCTTGATATGTTTTGTAAGCAATCGTCATGCCAAAATATCCATGTTAAATTAGATGATATTGCGTTCGCACTTTATCACTTTAATTTCGAGGCAGCCAAAATGGGAATCGTTTTTTCAGATGAGAAACTTGGGAGGATGAAAGATAGGGGTTAATTCGTCAACCTTAGAATAGATACCTGTGCATTCAATCGTCCTGCAAAAGGGAGAGGATGATAAACAGGAACATTCATACTGATAAGAACAGGCAGGAAGATATTTCCGGTTGATCTAATAAGGAATCTAACCGGCCATCTCTTTCTTATCAACCCCGCCTAAGATTTTTTTGATGATATTCGCAGCGATCCGATAAGTTCGATCCTCTCCAGTCTCACGATTTTCTCCGGCCTTGCGGGGATTGATCTCGGTCACGTCCATACCGGCTAATTGGACTCCATTTCTTAACAGATTCCCAAAAAAATGCACTACTCCATAAATCTGTTTTTCATTAAGGCCTTGCCGTTCGAGAAATCTAACCCCCTCCACCCCGTTGCGCGCCCCAATGTCCAAGTCTATGGAAATATAAACGTAAGGGGTCTTGGTATGGTTCAATATATTTTTTATTTTGGAAGGGGAAAGCAGCAAGTCATTCTTAGTTAACAGGGTCACCCCTTTTCGCCTCAATTCTGAAAAAAGGCTGACATACTTCTCGACCCTTGGGTCTTTAATACGAAAGGCACGCTTCGGCGGGTAGTCACTGATCCCCATGATATACAGGTTTTGGGGGCTGACCAGCTCTTCGTCTAACAAGTGGTAAAGAAAAGAACATGCATTGTAAGAATCTGGTCGATGATATAAGAAAGGGTCGTTACGATCATGGACCGTATCGGGGTTGGTATCGATGTCATACTGTATCGTCCCGGATAATATGGACATCGGAATGACATCGGTATGGCTATCTAAGACAATTAAAGAAACTTCCGCCGGTTCGTACAATTTGACTAATTTTTTAAAAGCCCCTCCCGTTAAGGAGTGGTCCACAGCCAACATACAAGGAATTTCAGGAAAGATGCTGTTTTCTATAAGTTCCCCCACCTTTTGGGCATAAGTTTGAAACCCACCGTTATCCATAAACGCCGCAAACGTCTCTGTGGTAATCTTATCCTCATCCATCGAGGGCGGGATCGGACGAAGCCAACCGGGCAAGTCCATCGAGCCTTTCTCTGACCAAAGCCCTGGGTCCATCTCCTGACGAATGATTTTCATAACGCCTTCGTAGGGATCATCAACCTTTCTTCTGACCCCTTTCAAAGCAAGCTTCTCCTGGATCGATTCATGCCTTTCATCAGCATCCAGTGGACAACCAAAAAAAACGAATTTTCTCTCCATCCCTTGAACTTTTTGAGTCTGTTGCTTCATTCGATTGACTCGGCCCGTAAGGTTCGTTTGGATCGCTCATTTCGCTCATCCACCAAAACGTCCAAACGGACTCACGATCTAAACGGCTTTTGAATGAAAAAAATCGTCCCTCGCTTTCTTCATCTGCAAGATATTCTCGAGAGGAGACCGTGGGGCAATACCACATCCCGGGCAGAGGAAATCCGTCCCGTTTTCCAAGGCCCCAATGGACTCCTTATAAGCTGCCTCCGGGGTTCCGCTGAACAATGTGGTAGCCGTCGCGACATTTCCAAAAACCTTCACTCCCTTCTTGTGGGCGATTTCAACCGCCCGCTTCAGATCCGCCTTTTCTTCTATGCTGATCCCTACCACGCCCGTTTCGCACATGAGTTCGATGATGGGATCTGTGTTGGCACAGATGTGGAGGACGACCGGCCCCTTCACTTTACTGACGATCTCTTTTTGAAGAAGCAATACAAATTTCTCCCACAGCCTTGGGCTCAGAAGGGCAGGCCCAGAGGTCGGCTCAGCATAAACATAATAGTCAGCACCGTAGTCAAAGGCAAAGTTGGCTGCTGCAATGGCCGCTTGTTTGGTTACTTCTAAAACCTTAAAAACAGCATCTGGTTTTTTCATGCACCATTTCATAAACTGCTCTGTACCTACAAGATTTGCCGCACAGGTAAAGGCTCCTTCCGATTCCCCAAACATAGCAAGCGTTTCTCCAACCTTCTTCTTAAGAAGCTTTAAATTCTCCTTGAAGACAGGAAACCTGCCTTTTTCGAGAAAGTTAGAGGGAAGAGTTAGATTCTCCGCACCCTCTGCATAGGGATGCCCTTTCACAGAGTACTGCAAGTCGATTTTGGGGGTACCCAGTTCGCAACCAAAGGCTTCGCTCAGCGGCAAAATATCCCAACCCATAGCCTTGACCCATTCAAATCCGCCATATTGATGGCCTGCATAGGCAAGTTCCGTCATGGCAGCAGGATCCATGTCAGCCAGAGGTCTTTCGTGGCCGCACTTTTTCATAAAATCAACAACCCCGTACGTGGTCGTACAACCCACAGGTGTCATGTCCACTTCTTTCCCTGCTAATCTGTTCATAAATCTCTCTTTGAGTGTCATCGGTGCCATCTTCTTCCTCCTCTTCTTGCCGGAATGGATTAATCCATCAAATGGACATTTTGACGAATTTTACCACAGAATTGATTCTTGATTCAAGAATGGATGAACTCCCTGAGTCGTCTTTCTGTCGATCAGGAAAGTGACGGAAGATTCGTAGTGCACAAAATCAGTCCTTTCGCCGGACAAAGAGAATAACGTTTCCCTTGAACCTCGGGCCTCAGGGGGTCATCTTGGGAAATAATGTTTCAGTAAGTCCCGTAGGAATTTTTCCTCCTTAAATACCTCTCCGACAAAGATCTTTTGAATGATCCCCTGTCGATCAATCAGAAAACTCGTAGGGACGGCGTAGACCCCGTATCTCTGCGCCATCTTACCGTCTGAATCCAGAAGGACGGGGAAAGTGATATCGAGTTGCGCTGTGAATGCCTCGGCCACAGCGGCGCTCTGTCGGACGTTCACGGCCAGTACCATGAAACCTTCGCTTTTCAATCTCCGATAGTATGCTTCGATCACCGGCATCTCGACGCGACAGGAGGGACATCCGTCGTTCCAAAACCTGAGAAGCAAAACTTTACTCCTCACCTCATTCAGTCTCCATGTCCGGCCCCTTAAGTCATAGCAGTTAAAATCAAAGGCTGCGGTCCCCAGTCTGGGGAGCGAGGATTTCTTTGGCTTTCCCTTGCAGGAGAAAACCGATAGGGAGATGAAGAGAACCACAAGGAGGATCTTTAAAAACTTTGAATTCACCACTTCGGTCTCATCTCCTCTGGCTTGGGAGGAACCCAGTCCTCCGGGACACAGCACCCTAAAGGTTTCATCAATATTTCGAATAAAACCACTTTCCCGGTTTGCGAATCCACAAAAACGGCCCAGCCGCCCTCGGTGGTGGCCGGATGGAGCGCTTCTTCAGGAAAAAAATTGAAGGCATACACCCAATAATAGTCCACGGAATTTGCCTTTCTCACGGGATAGATCAGGATACTCTCAGCCACGAGTCTGCACCTCAACTTTTCGAAGTCTTTGATTTGATCCTGGCCAATCTTCAGTGCTTTCTCATGGCTTATCTTGGGGGTCACCGGCGCTCGAACCTTTGGATAGATTAAGGCACCCAAGGATTTAATTCGCCCGCGGGAATCTATGGAGAATCCGAGAGAAGACTCATAAAGTATCACACCCTGAAAGGTCTGCCAGTAACTCACATACCAGGTATCTGATATCTTTTCAGCTCCTTTCAGTTTCAACTGGTCAGGCCCAATTTGAAGTAAAGATTGGTACTTGCTGACAAGCTGAGGCCCAGTATGGGTAACCTCTTCTCTGGACAATTTTGAAAAGTTTTTGAGTTCCATGAGATGAGTGTCGATCCCCCTCATGATCAAGGGAGACTGGGTAAGGGGGTCCCATCTAATCGATAAGAGTTGGCCTTTATAACGGAGGGTCTCGTCGTCCGGCTTTTCAGGGCCTCCGAATCCCAGACCGAAAGGAAAAATCAGAACCGCCAGGAGGATGGGTATGATTTTAGAAATGAACTTCACTCTTTGAAAACACTTTTGAAGAGCCAAATCTAAACCTTGACACTTAAATAACGCTCCTGAATATCCATCGCGCCCTCCAACTCCGAGGGCGTTCCCTCATAGACAATGGATCCCTTTTCCATAATGTAGATTCCCTGGCATACGCTCTTGATCGTTTTCAGGTTCTGTTCAACCAGCAGGATGGTGGTCCCTTTTTGGTTAATCACTTTCACCGTATCGGCAATCAATTTGACCAACAACGGCATTAACCCTTCCATGGGTTCATCCATGAGGATCAGTTTAGGATTGGTAATTAAAGCCCTTCCCACAGCCAGCATCTGCTGCTCCCCACCCGAGAGGGTGCCCGCTTTCTGCTTGAGTCGCTCTTTCAATCTTGGAAAATATCCAAATATCTCTCCAAGTATCTTTTTGTCCAATTCTCCCTTAATAATAGGGATTCTCAGGTTCTCCATCACCGTGAGTTTGGGGAAGAGGTGGCGGCCCTGGGGCATATAGGCAATCCCCATTCGAGGAATTGCATACGCAGGCAAATCACAAAGGTTGACGTCAAAAAAATGGACCGATCCACTTCGGGGTGGAACCAACCCCATGATCGACTTCAAGGTGGTCGTCTTTCCGACCCCATTCCTACCAATGAGGCCGATCAGTTCCTTCTCTTTAACCTCCAGGGAAGTATCGTGGAGAACTTGGCATTCTCCGTAAGAACAACTCAAATTTTTCATCTTAAGCATGTTCGCTGCCCAAATAAACCTTCTTCACTTCTTCATTCTCTTTGATCTCACTGGGGAGACCCTCCGCCAGAATGGCTCCGTAATGAAGAACAGAGATGTTGTCTGCCAACTCCATCACCACTCCCATGTCGTGTTCCACTAAGACAATTGTCTGGCCCGAAAGCATACTCCTCATCCTTTTGACCAGAACCATGGATTCCTGGCTGTTCAATCCGGCAGTGGGCTCATCGAGCAAAAGGAGGTCGGGTCCTGTGCTTAATGCAATCCCCATCTCCAAGATCCTTTGATCACCATAAGACAATTCGGAGCAGATCAGCTGGGCCTTATCCTTCAATCCGGTAAGCTCCAACATGGACTCGGTTTTCTCTTTTACATCCTGCCATTTCAAAGCCCGGATGAAAGGGTTGAAAAATTTTTTTCGCGATTGCACGGCGGCCCAGATATTTTCAAATACGGTTAAACCAGCAAAGAGGCTGGTGATCTGCATCGTTCTGGCAATTCCCCGGTGAGAGATCTGATGGGAACTGAGATGGGTGATCTCCCTATCATTAAAAAAAATCTGCCCGCTGGAGGCGCGAAGTGTTCCGCTAATCAGGTTCAGCAAGGTCGTTTTCCCTGCGCCGTTGGGCCCGATCAGCGCCCTCAGTTCCCCTTTCTGCACGGAAAGGTTCACCTTGTTGACCGCTAACAAGCCGCCAAAGGCCTTGTTCAAATCGACAAGCTTGAGGATGATCTCAGATGTTTCAGGCACTCGCTTCCTTCCTCCTCAACTTGGATTGGATGAAGCCCACCAGACCTTTTGGAGCCATGAGGACCATGAAAACCAAAACGATACCTACCACCAGATCGGTGGCCTGAAGAATATTGATCAGATAATGTTCTAACGACATAATGATCGCTGCGCCCAATACTGGACCCATTAAGGTACCCATCCCTCCTACAATGGTATAAACGACGGCATGTCCAGAAATCGACCAGTGGAGAAAACTGGCTGAGGCATACTTGAGAGTGAGACTGTAAAGTCCACCGGCCAACCCACTCAGACCGCCAGCAATCACAAAAGCGAGGAGTTTGTATCGTTGGACATTATAACCGATCAGCTCGGCGCGGTTCTCGTTTTCTCTAATGGAGACAAATACTTTTCCCAGAGGAGACTGAACCATTCTTCTTAAGAATAGATAGGAAAGTGCAACAATCGTTAAAACCAGATAATAGTTACTCTTAATATCCATCAAGTCGATTTGAAACAATCCGAGACGGACGGGAGAAGGGGGAAAGTTCAGGCCATCAGCCCCCCCGGTGAGCCGGGTCCACGTTTCCCCTATCGTGCTGCCAATCAGAGCAAAGATAATCGTGATGATGACGAAATGGATTCCCGAAAGCTTGACCGAAAAGTATCCTACAAACCAAGCAAAGATGATCGGGATGGCGATGGAGAGCAGGAGACCCGTTCCTGTACCGAGTCCTAATCTTAGAACGGATATCGCTACCGCATAGCCTCCCAAGCCAAAAAAAAGAGCCTGTCCAAAACTCAAGAGGCCCGTGTAGCCAAAGATCAGATCGAAAGAGATGGCAAAGAGCATCCAAACGAAAAGTTCTGTCAAGAATGTTTGATAAAAGAGATCGATGAAGAAAGGCAGGGCAATGAAGATGAGGAGGATCAGGCTGAAGATCAGAATAAAACCGAGTGATTTTCCCTTATCCAATAACACGATGACTCCTAATCCCCAAACAATCCTTGTGGTCTTATCAATAAGACAATAATCATGAAGGCCAATGCAAAGACCGTGGCGATGGAAGGAGGAACAAAGAGAGAGCCTATGCCCTGGATCAGAGAAATCATGATGGCCGCGATGACAGAACCTTCCAGATTTCCCATGCCTCCCACGATCACAATGATAAAGGCCATGATGAGAACTTCCCGGCCCATCATAAAATCGACAGAAACAATTGGAGCAGCCAACACCCCTGAAAAGGCGGCTAAGGCTGATCCCAAAACAAAAGTCCACATATAGACCTTGCTCACCGGAATCCCTAAGGCGACGGCCATTTCCCTATCCTGGACCACCGCCCTCATCCAGAGTCCGTACCTCGTCTTATTTAAGAAGATCCATAAAGCGATCATGATCGCTATCGAAATAAGAGCAATCACGATACGCATCAGCGGGTACTGTAACGTGAAAAGCGGAAAACGATAGGCAATAGGAGAACTCAGCCTTCGGGGGATGCCACCAAAGGTCATCAGCACCAAATGTTGGATAGCCAGCATCACACCGAAAGTACAGATAATCGTTGTGATGGGTTTGTCTTCAATCGTCCTGAGTAAACCTCTCTCCATGAGGATGCCGACAATCCCGACACAAAGCGGGGCGATGACCAAAGCGATCCAAAAATTTCCAGTCAGCTCAATCAAGTACCACGCCACAACAGCCCCTAACATATAGAGGACACCGTGGGCCATGTTGATGATATGAAGAAGACCAAAAATCATATTGAGGCCCAGAGCAATCAGGGCCATGATCAATCCCCAAACCACCCCATTCAAAAGAGCCACGGCAAGATTGGAGATCAAGGATTTGTTCCCCCCTGAGTCTGAGCGGAAGATCTAAAGTGATGAATATGGCATCCTCCTCAGGATATCAAATCATTCCGAGAAGGATGCCATAGAGGTTAAAACTTATCTCTTTAATCAAAGTTTATTTCTAAGGTCAACAGACGCTTCGTAAATAAGCTTCTCTTTGGGAATACGCTCAATGACCTTCAATTTGAGATCAGGTTCTACCCTTGAAATGTAGTGATCGTGGAACCCCTGATGATCCTCTTCCCTCATCATCAGGTCTCCTTGCGGAGCCCATGGGCCAGCCTTTATTTTCAGATTGCAAACAGCCTTGACGAAGTCAGGATTCTTTTTGCTGTCTTTCCAGCCAGTTTCTTCCACAGCCAACTTGATCATATGAGGTACCTCCCACATGCTCCACATATGGGATCCTGCAATGGTATTCTTCGGGTCGTTAACATCTTTTCCGTCGTCAGTAACCCCACAGGCATTGCGGTAGGCCTTCTCAAAGGCTTGCAAGTTCTTTGGAACCTGGTCGAAATGTCGAGGATGGTATTCGAGATAGTAGGCGCCGGCTGATTCCTTGCCTACTTCCTCTTGTCCTATACCCTCGGTGCAGCAAATAACGGTATACCTCTGAAGCCGCTTATGGAGACCGAGTTCCACACTCTGTCGCATAACACCCAGGGCAGGTGCGCTCAGGAAGGCAGTAAATAAGACCTCTGTATCCGGTTCAACCTTTTGTAAAAAAGGAACAAAATCACTCGCATTTTGAGGTGCAGGAATGGTCTGGGTTTTCCCGCCTGCTGCTCTGATTCGATTTCCGAATTCTTCTGCTAGAGAGTGACCCCAGGCATAATCCGCGACCAGGAAAGTCCATTTCTTGCCAAGATTATCGAACCCCCATTTCCAGCCAGCTGCAGCCTGCATCTGAGCATGGGTATGAATCCGAATATAATAAGGGCTGGCATCTTTCCCGGTGAAGCTGGCGGTCATCGCACCACCGCCAAAATAGGGGATCTTGTATTGTTGGGCGATGGGGAAACAGGCCATTTGAACCCCGGAGTGGACGGAACCCATAATCATATCCACCTTGTCTTCTAAGATGAGTTTTTTAAACATACTCGCCGACCAAGCAGGATTCACTTTAGTATCGTAGTCAATGAGTTCTACTTTCCGACCAGCAATCCCTCCCTCGGCGTTCAGCTTTGCCACTGCTGCCTTTGCCACCTTACCCAGCCAATAGCCGTATCCAGTCGCCCCAACGGTATACTCCTGTATCATACCTAGTTTAATAGGTGGTTCTGCTCCGTAAGTAAAAGGAACAGGGGCCCAAGAACTGAGACTCAATCCCGCCGCCCCGAGTGCGGTCGTTTTGATGAAATCTCGACGAGAGATTTCCTTTTTCAGGATCCCTTCAACTCTTTTCTTCGACTTTTTTCCTGCCATAAACCCCTCCCCTTAGGCAAAGCCCCCATCCAAACGAAAGGGGGTCCCGGAAATAGAATACCGTTAATATTCTTCCGCTTCCTGCCCACCGCAGGCAGGGATCCAGCCTTTCCCACCCGAGGCGAGATTGGACAAGACCCAGTCAATTTTCAACGATGGAAAACTTACCTCTCTTAAGCTCACATCACCTCCTTCCTGCCATTGGATGGCCTTTCATTCTACGCTTTTTCTGGAAGGGCCATGTCGATCAGCTCTGTCAGATCGTAGAGTTTCATCTTGCTCCCGATGGCCTGGGAGGATTGGTTTAAATTGTAGTGACAGAAGGGGCAAATCGAGACCATATGTTGAGCACCTGTC
>Ga0187770_10001798_pt1 | contig 11619 bp, 9 predicted proteins | sample 0116_SJ02_MP02_2_FD_133154 | JGI IMG/M metagenome (GOLD analysis project Ga0187770, IMG submission 133154) | Tropical peat soil microbial communities from peatlands in Department of Meta, Colombia - 0116_SJ02_MP02_20_MG | ecosystem: Environmental > Terrestrial > Soil > Wetlands > Peat | place...
CCGCCGGGCGCGCCCGCCGGCCGTCCGCCGGGCCTTCCGCCGGTGCGGGCCGGGGCTGGACCCGGGCCGGGCGCTGGCAGCGGCGCTTCAGGCGCGCTGGTTTCCGGTACATTCATTTCAGTCTCTTCAGACATGCTGTTTCCTCTTTACTCTCTTGTGAACAGTGGATAGTAATCAGCGGTCAGTGAATGGCAAGCGACAGAAACGTATTTCCTGACCACAGGCCTCTGGTTAAACTTCGGCTGACTCGACAGCTTCTTCCGTTTCCAGGTCAGGCTCCTCCGCAGGGGCAGGCACAGCGGTTGGTGTTGCGCTCCGGCGTACGCCACGCAGAGCCTTGACCTTGGCCAGACGCTTCTCTTCCTCGTCGATGCGCACGGTGATGAACTTGATCACCGGCTCGGTAACGCGCAAGCGGCGCTCCAGTTCCAGTACCACCGCGCCGTTGGCATCGATAGTCATCAGAACGTAATTGCCATCGTTGAACTTGCGCACCATGTAGGCGAGCTTGCGCTTGCCCATCTTCTCCACCGTCTTGACCGCGCCGCCACCTTTGGTAACGTTGTCGGAAAAGCCGGCGATCAGCTTGTCGATATCTTCTTCGGCCGCATCAGGCCGAACAATGAACATAACTTCATACACACGGGACATCCGGTTTCCTTTTCCGCTGGAATCCCTTGACTCCAGCCGCTGCCGCCGGGAAAAAACCATAGCGGCAATTTCTCTGTTGCAGGTTCAGTTCCTAGTTCCTACGTCCCTAGTCCCTGTTTCCTGTAAATCACTCCTCGCCGGGCGAGTTTTTTTCGCGGCGGTTAAACTCGTTCATCGCGGCTGCCGGCCCCGCCTCTAGGATGCGCCGCGTGGCGATTGCCACCCGGTCCAGCACCTCGTCAAGCACCGCCAAATCCGCTTTGCGCATGGGCGATAGCAGGTAATCTCTGCCGGGCCGTCCGCCACCGCCAGCGGCGATTGCCTCTGGAGGTAAGCCGATCCCCACTCCGATGCGCAGGCGCAACCACTCCTGTGTTCCCAAGGCGCCGGTCACGCTGAGGGCTCCGTTGTGCCCGGCAGGTGATCCGCGTTCCCTGATCTTGAAGCTGCCCAGCGGAAGGTCCAGCTCGTCTTGAATCACGAGCAGATCCCGGGCTGGATCAGCCTCAAACTCTCTAACCAGCGCGGCGACAGCCAGTCCGCTCAGGTTCATAAATGTTTCCGGCTTGGCCAGAACCACCACGCGCCCCGCTATGCGGCAGGTTGCGGTGACGGCCCTGCATCGCCGGTTTTGCACCACAACGCCTTCTTGCTGGGCGATGCGGTCGATAGCCATGAACCCGGCGTTATGCGGAGTCCATAGATATTCAAGTCCCGGATTGCCCAGCCCTACTACTACAAAGGGACCGTTGCGTACAACGGATTCGGCGCCCACAGCAAGCGATTTTGGCTCGCTGAGGTGAACGAACTGGCTTTCCTCGGCCAAGGGTTACTTCTTTGCCTCGGGCTTCTTTGCCGCGGCTGCCGCTTCGGGCTTCTTTGCCGTGGCTGTTGCTTCGGGTTTCTTGGCTGCATCTTCCGCCGGCTTGCCGCCCTTCCTGACAACCTCCGGTTCGGCTGGCGCAGCCTCTGCTGCTGCTGCCGCCGCTGCTGCCGCTTCCGCTGCCTCCAACTCTGTCGGCGTAGGCGCTTCCTCGCGAATGGTGGCAACGTGCGCCACGGTAGCGTCCTCGGAGTTGAGGTACTTGATCTTATCCGAGTGCGGTAACCCGCTGACGCGCAACACCTGGTGCAATTCCAGATGACTGACATCCACATCGATGTGGCTGGGAATGTCGGCAGGCAGGCACTCAACTTCCACCTCACGCATGACCTGGTCGAGGATGCCTCCGACCTTCACGCCCTCTGGAATCCCCAGCAGCTTGACGCGCACGCTGACGCGCAGAAGCTTGTCCATGGCAATGCGCTTGAGATCGATGTGAATCAGCTTGTCGTTGATCGGCTCGCGCTGCCAGTCGACAACCATGACCTTGGCCGGTCTTTGACCGGTGACTTCAATATCAAAGATCGTGTTGTGGCCGGTCTCGGAGAAAATAATCCGGGAAATCTGTTTAGGGTCCACCTCAATGGCCACCGGATCGTGTCCCGGGCCATACAGCACGGCGGGAATCTTGCCCGCGGCGCGTACGCGGCGCGCTGCATTCTTGTTGAACTTACCCTCGCGGGGTTTGGCTAAAACAACTTCAGACATTTTGCGTTTCTTCTCGTTTCTTCAAAGATCGGGCACGGATGGTTGAGGTCCGCTCCCTTTGTGAAAAGCTAGTTGTCAGTTATCAGTTGTCAGTTGTCAGTAAAAATCCGTTTACCGATTACTCAAAACTAATTTCTGGCGACGAGCTCCTTGTTAATGATTCTCTTGCTGAAAACTGACGACTGAGAACTGACAACTTAGTTAAACAGCGTACTCACGCTGGTTTCCATGTGAATGCTCTCGATAGCTGCGCCCAGCAGGCCGGCGACGGAAAGCACCTTGATCTTGGGCAACTTTTGTGCCGCCTCGCGCAGGGGAATGGTGTTGGTTACCACCACTTCTTCCAGGCGTGAGTTAGCGATACGGTCGATGGCCGGACCTGACAGCACTGCGTGGCTGGCAGCAGCATAGACCGCGGCTGCACCGGCTTCGTAGAGCGCGTCGGCAGTTTTTACCAGCGTGCCGGCGGTGTCGATGATGTCGTCGAGGATGAGGCAGTGCTGGCCATCCACGTCTCCGACCACGTTCATCACCTCAGCGACGTTGATGTCCGTCCGCCGCTTGTCCACGATGGCCAGCGGCGCGCCCATCTTCTGCGCGAAGAAGCGGGCCCGTTCCACGCCGCCGGGGTCCGGCGATACTACCGTCAGGTTGGGAAGGTTCAACTTCTGGAAGTAGCTCACCATTACCGGGCTGGCATAGAGATGATCGACAGGAATGTTGAAGAAGCCCTGAATCTGCGCGGCGTGAAGGTCAACAAAGAGGGCGCGGTTGGCCCCGGCGGTGGTCAGCAAATCGGCGACGAGCTTGGCGCTGATGGCCACACGGGGCTTGTCCTTGCGATCCGCACGGGCATAGCCGTAATATGGCACCACCACCGTGATCCTGGCCGCCGAGGCGCGCTTGAGCGCGTCGATCATCACCAGCAGCTCCACCAGGTGTTGGTCCACCGGGTAGCATGTGGGCTGGACGACAAAGACATCGACGCCGCGCACGTTCTCCAACAACTGGAAGTAGACTTCACCGTCGGCAAAGCGCTGCATCTTGGCTTCGCCCAACTTAACCCCAATGTGAGTGGCAACCTCATCGGCCAGTGGCCGGTTAGCCGAGCCGCTGAAGAGCTTGAACCGTTTGTCCTCGCTCAGGTTGCGGCTCCGCTTGCGCTCGGCAGCAGGCTTGCCCTCCTTGGACTTGGCGGCTGCATCCGGGGGCGATAGAGCGAACCCTATGGTTGCAGACTCTGTACCTGCGCCGTCACCCGGCGTTTTTGACCCACTCTTCCGCTGCGTCTCTTCGACTGTCACGATCTCCGCTTTCATCTCCGAATTCCCTCCAAGCTGGTTTGCGTTGGCTGTTTCCGGACCTAAATGCCAGTTGTCAGGTTTCAGGTTTCAGGTTTCAGTCATCAGCGTTGAGAAAATTCCCGTTTGCTGACTACAAATCCTTAATCCCTGACCCCTGACCCCTGTAAACTTGGCTGGGCGACCAGGATTCGAACCTGGACAAGTGCCTCCAAAGGGCACTGTCCTACCATTAGACGATCGCCCAGTTTCACAGCCGTGCCGAGTTTCTCCTGCTCAACGGCTGACTGTCAACCTGTTTATGGCAGAAGCATGTCGCGCCAGTATTCCACGCGCGGCAGAGTGCGCGTAATTCGCACATCCAGACCCTGAAACTGCTTCTTCAACCGGGCCTGGGCTGCTTCCGCATCTCCGCGGGTCAAGTACAACCCGTAGAGCGCCGAACCGGAGCCTGACAACGAGACATAGAGGGCTGCCTCCGGTGTGCCTTGTCCCAAAAGAATGCGCTTGATTTCTGCAAGGGAAGGATGCTGGGGAAAGACGACGCGCTCAAAGTCGTTCTCAATCCAGCTCGTAATCCCGGTGCGGACAAGCGCAGACTCTGGTGGTCCGGCCAGGTCCTCGCCTTTGGTGAGGACACCGGAGGAGCCTGCTCCTAACCCTCCTTCCGGAATCGCTCCCGCAAAGGCGCTGGCATAGGCGCGGCTCAACATCTCTAGTTTATCTGCACTGGCCCTCTCGGTCAAACCCTCGGCGGTGCAGAGTGCGTCCCAGTCGCGGAAGGCCTGCGGGGTCGATACGCCCTCCTCCGGTATGGCTAAGACGCACCAGACCGGCTCGAAGTCAGGCAATGGCGAGACCTGTTGGCCGCGATCCTGGCCCAGGACCGCTCCGCCAATAAGAAACAGCGGCACATCGGAGCCGACTTGGGCGGCGAGTTCGAGGCGGCGGGCGGACCACTGGGCCATCAGGCCGGCATCTCCGGCTGATTCCGAGTTTGCTCCGCGTTTCTCGCCCCATTGCCTGAGGAAAATCTGGCCGAGCGCGGGAAAACCATGGTGATCTTCCAGGTTAACGCCGAGCGCATTCTCCAGGCCCACCAGCGCCGCCACCGCGTTGCCCGAACCAGCGCCCAGTCCACCCTGCACGGGCAGCCGCTTCTCAATATGGACTTCGACATCGGCCGTCATCCCCAGCTCTTCGAGGGTTAGGCGGACCATCTTCCATGCAGTATTGCGCTCATCCGTTGGGACGCGGGCATCGTTCGAACTCAAGTGAATGGCGGTTTGCGCCGAGCCGGGCCGAATCGTAACCGAGACCTGATCATGCAGCTCCAGTGTCTGGTAGACGGTAGCCAGAGAGTGGAAGCCATCAGGACGCGGCGCGCCGATGTACAAGCCGAGATTGATCTTCGCGTGCGAACGGATGGCAGTGGGCATACCGCCTTCATTGTAGAGCTTAAGGAACGGCTGTTTCCTTGCACGAAGCGTGGCGGCGGCCGGCTTTACCCTATGCGGGCCCGCTTTTCAACGGTTGACGCTAGGCGCGGCGGGAAATAGGCTGGACAGGGCGATTGCTGAAAGCGGCATTGTGTTGTGTACAGAAGAAACGAGGCAAGTGTGAAGGCAGATAAGAACACCATCCCGCTAAAAGACCGCATCAGTCTGAGGGAAAAGATCGGGTACTCATTTGGCGACGCGGCTTCGAATTTCTACTGGAAGACCTTTGAGTTTTACGTGGTCTTCTTTTACACCGATGTCTTTGGCATCTCGGCAGCCGCGGTCGGGACCATGATGCTTATCACCCGCATTGCCGACGCGGTGGCCGATCCGGTGATGGGTTCAATCGCCGACCGAACCAAATCGCGCTGGGGACATTTCCGGCCATATCTGATTTGGGGCGCGCTGCCCTTCGCGGTGGCGGGAGTGCTGACCTTCACCACGCCAAATCTGGGCGGAGGCGCCAAGCTCATCTACGCCTACATCACTTACAGCTTACTGATGTTCATCTACACAGCGGTGAATATACCTTACTCGGCGCTGATGGGCGTGATTACTCCGAATTCGCAGGAGCGCACCTCGATCTCGTCGATTCGCTTCATCGGCGCCTTTACCGCCGGGATGCTGGTGCAGTACTGCACGCTCCCTTTGGTTAAAATCCTGGGCCACGGCAGCGATACGCGCGGCTGGCAGATGACGATGGTGCTCTATGGCATTTGCGCCATTATTTTGCTGCTGCTTTGCTTTGCCGCCACCAAGGAGCGCGTTGCTCCGCCGGTACAGCAGAATCCGGACACCATGCGCGACGTTGAGAACCTGTTTGGCAGCAGGCCCTGGATTGTGCTGGTGGGGGTGCTGCTGCTGACGCTGGCGGCCTTCGCCATCAAAGGCTCGGTCACCACTTACTACTTCAAGTATTTTGTCCATCGCGAAGATCTGGTGGGGCTTTTTCTGCTGGCGAATGGCTTTGCATTTATCGTGGCCGTTTCGCTGACATCGTACCTGAACAAGTTCTTCGGCAAGAAGCCGCTTTTTATGTTTGCGCTGGGCGCCGGCGGGCTGGTTGTCCTGCTGTTCTCGCTGGCGAAGCCGGAGGATATCCGGCTGATGTTCGGCTTGCAAATCATGTCCAGCTTCATCATCGGCTTCAACTCGCCGCTGGTGTGGGCGATGTTCGCGGATACGGCCGATCATGCTGAATGGCGGACGGGACGGCGCAATACCGGGCTGGTCTTTGCTTCGGCGATCTTTGCCACCAAGATCGGATTTGCCATCGGCGCATGGATGCTGGGCCTGATTCTTGCCTTCTTCGGATACATAGCGAATGTGGCGCAGACCAGCCGCTCGATTCATGGAATCATTTTGTCGATGAGCTGGATTCCCGGCCTGATGCTGGTGATGGCCGCGGCGATGATGATGCTCTATCCGCTCAGCGATCCGCTGATGGTGAAGATCGAGGCAGAACTCAAGCAGCGGCGCGGGGAGGTCGAGCGATGAAATACGCTTTTCTGAAAGCAATTTTACTCAGTGTTGCATTCATCAGCCCGGCAGGCGTGGCGCGTGCGGTTGATTCTGGCGCGCACAAGCCCGACCTGACCGTGCAGAAATGGTACGGCAACGCCATCGACTACTCCGGTTATCGCGAGGGCCAGAACCCGCAGTTGTTGAAGTTTCCTGCACAGGCGCAGATTCTGGAGGACCTGAGGATTCTGGAAAAGCACTGGAAGCTGATCCGGCTTTATGGCGGGGACCAGCACTCGCAGGATGTTCTGGAAGTGATCGAGCGCAATAAGCTGGGGATCAAAGTGGTGCTTGGTGCGTGGCTGGACGGCAGGCCCGGCAAAGAAGGCGAGAACGCGGCCCAGATTGCCACCGCTATCCGCCTGGCCAACCAGTACAAGAAGATCGTCGTGGCGGTAGCCGTGGGCAACGAGATTCTGGTTTCCTGGTCGGATCACAAGCTGACGGAAGAAAAGGCAATCGAGTACGTGGAGCAGGTGAGGAAGGCGGTGAGCTGCCCGGTGACCGTGGCCGACGATTTTCTTTACTGGCGGCAGCCGGAGGCGAAGCTGGCGGAGCACGTGGATTTCATTCTGTTGCACGCCTATCCGATGTGGGGCCGGGAAGACATTGACACGGCCATGGCCTCGACCATCAAGCACTACGAGAGCGTGCGCAAGGCGCATCCCGGGAAAACCATCGTCTTCGGCGAGGTGGGCTGGGCCACTTACACCGTCGGCGACCAACATGCTCCGCGCGCAGGCGACGAGAAAAAACAGAAGCGGTACTTTGAGGAGATCAGCGCCTGGGCCAAAGCCAACCACGTGACCACGTTTTTCTTCGAGGCCTTTGACGAGCCTTGGAAGGGAACCGGGACCGAGGGCCACTGGGGTCTTTTTTCCGTGGACCGCAAAGCCAAGCTGGCCGTGCAGGACTGGTATCCGGAGCTGATGCCGGCAGGGCCGACCTCGCCAAGCTATGATGCGCCGCCGGCTTCTCCCGCGGCGAGGTAGAGCTGCCGCGCGCGTTACTCTGGGAAAACGAGAAGAGTATAGCGCGCATGACTTCATTCACAGGGAGAAACCATGACTGCGGTTTTTGTTGGAGAGGCGCCCCTCAAATATGGCCTGCGCAAGGTTGAAGGGGGGCAAGTCGAGATCGGCGGCGAGCGTTTTTACCGCATTGTCAATTACGACGCCATGCCGCCGTTCCTGATGAGCATTGTCAGCGACACCGATCAGTGGATGTTCGTTTCCAGCACTGGCGCGCTGACCGCGGGCCGCAGAGATCCGGATCACGCCCTGTTTCCCTACTACACTGATGACCGCATTCATGACAGCCAGGACCAGACCGGTGGCAAGACCATCTTCCGGCTCACCCGCGGCGGCCGCACAGCGTTGTGGGAGCCATTCTCGCAACGCTATGACGGGCTGTACCGCATCACGCGAAGCCTGTCCAAGAGCATCTACAGCAATAAGATCATCTTTGAGGAAGTGAACCACGATTTGGCGCTCTCTTTTTCCTGCGCATGGATGACGAGCAACCGCTTCGGGTTCGTGCGGCGCGCGACCCTGGTCAACCTGGGCACGGAATCCGTCGAGATCGATCTTCTTGACGGCATCCAGAACCTGCTGCCCCACGGCATTACGCGCCGCTTCCAGTTGGAATACAGCACATTAGCGGATGGCTACAAGGAGAACGAACTGGATCCGGAGACCGGACTAGGCCTCTTTAAGCTGAGTTCTGTTCCCGCCGACAAGCCCGAGCCCAATGAGGCGCTGTGCGCCTCCGCCGTCTGGTCAGAGGGGTTGGAACCGGCTCGTCGTCTATTGTGTGCTGAGCAACTCAATCGCTTCCGGAGAGGCGAGACGATTGACGGAGAAAAGCTCATCCGCGGCCGCCGCGGCGCTTACTTCGTCAACAGCAGACTGACGCTTCCCGCGGGCCGGAGTAAAGACTGGAGCATCGTCGCGGATGTCGACCTGGATGCAACGCAGGTTGCCGATCTTGTGAGCCTGCTCAAGTCCGGCGGAAGCCTGCGCGCGCAACTTGATGAGGACGTCGAGCGCGGCACAGCGAACCTGGTTCGCATGGTGGCCGGGGCCGATGGCCTTCAATGCACCGGCGACGATCTGAGCTCTGACCGCCATTTCTCCAATGCTCTGTTCAACTCCATGCGCGGCGGAATTCCCGACAACGGCTACCAGATCTCCGTGCCCGATTTCAGGAAATTCATCGGCAAAGCCAATCGTTCCGTAGCAGAACGACAAGCCGCCTACCTCGAAGGGCTCCCGGCGAACATGCTGCACAAGCGCCTTCTCGCACTGGTGATGGAGCAAAACGATCCGGACCTGGAGCGGCTGGCGCATGAGTACCTTCCGCTCACCTTCAGCCGCCGTCACGGCGATCCCAGCCGCCCGTGGAATATATTCGCCATCCAGGTACAGGACGAACAGGGAAAGAGGATACTCAACTACCAGGGCAACTGGCGCGATATCTTCCAGAACTGGGAGGCGCTGGCGCTGTCCTATCCCGGCTATGTCGAGAGCATGATCTTTAAGTTTGCCGACTCTTCCACCGTGGATGGTTATAACCCCTACCGCATTATGCGCGACGGATTTGATTGGGAGGTGCTTGACCCGCACGATTCCTGGTCTTACATCGGTTACTGGGGCGACCACCAAGCGGCCTATCTTCTCAAGCTGCTGGAAGTTTCCTCGCGCTACCATCCCGGCGCGCTTCAGAGCCTGCTTACGCGACGCGTCTTTACCTACGCCAATGTTCCTTATCGCATCAAGCCCTACCAAGCGCTGCTTGAAGATCCGCGCAACACCATCGACTTTGATGCGGCGCTGGATGGCGAGATTCGCCGGCGGGTAGCGGCGATGGGCGAGGATGGCAAGGCCTTGCCCGGCCCTGATGGCGAGCCTTACCGCGTGAACCTGGCTGAAAAGCTGCTGGTGCTGGCGCTGGCCCGGCTCTTCAACTTCATTCCCGAGGCCGGCCTATGGATGAACACGCAGCGGCCAGAGTGGAACGACGCCAACAATGCGCTGGTTGGCTTTGGCGTCTCCATGGTGACGCTGTACTACTTGCGCCGGTTTCTTTCTTTTTGCCGGGGCATATTTGGATCCACCACATCTGCCATCGAGGTGTCATCAGAGGTTGCCGGCGCCTTTCGCAATGTACTGGCAGCACTGGAACGCCACGAGAGCCTGCTCAACGGACCAGTCAGCGACCAGGACCGCAAGGCTGTTCTTGATTCACTGGGGAGTGCGGGAAGCAGCTACAGGGCTAAGCTCTACACCCACGGGTTTTCCGGCCGCCAGGCTCGGCTGGCCGCTTCGGAGATGATCGCCTTCTGCGACCTGGCGATCAGGTATATTGACCACTCCATCCGCGCCAACCAGCGGCAGGACGGTCTATATCACGCGTACAACCTGATGAAGGTGGACGGCGGCAAAGTTGTGATTCGCCGCTTATATGAAATGCTCGAGGGCCAGGTAGCGGTGCTAAGTTCCGGCGCGCTCACAGCGCAACAGTCGGTTGCCCTGCTTGACGCGCTCCGGAACAGCCGCCTTTACCGTGCCGACCAGAACAGTTATCTGCTCTATCCCGACCGGAAACTGCCCGGCTTCTTTGAGAAAAACAACATTCCGGCCAAGGCTATTGCAGAGTTGAAGCCGCTGGCGGAGATGATTACGCGCGGCGACCGGCGCATTGTGGCGCAGGATTTGAACGGCGTGGCCCATTTCAACCCAACCTTCCGCAACAGTTCGCTATTAAAAGAGGCTCTGGTTGCCATGGGCCTTTCAGATGAAGCAAATGCGCGCATCCTTGCGTTGTATGAGCAGGTCTTCGATCACCAGTCTTTCACCGGCCGCTCCGGCACGTTCTACAAGTACGAGGGGCTTGGCTGCATTTACTGGCACATGGTTTCCAAGCTCCTTCTGGCCGTGCAGGAGGCGCTGGATCGCGCCGGCACAGCGAACGAAGATCCTGTTCTGATTCAGCGGCTCATGAGTCACTATCGTGAAATTCGCGAGGGAATCGGCGTCCACAAATCGCCGGATTTATACGGCGCGATTCCTACCGATCCTTACTCTCATACGCCCGGATTTGCCGGAGCGCAGCAACCCGGCATGACGGGTCAGGTAAAAGAAGACCTCATCTCGCGGTTGGGCGAAATGGGCGTTGCCGTAGAAGCAGGACGTCTCGGATTCCACCGGCATTTAGTCAGCGGCAACGAGTTTCTGACGCAGCCCTCGCATTTCAATTTCTACGACATTGACGGCCGTCAACACACATTCGATCTTGATACCGGCGCCATGGCATTCACCATCTGCCAGGTTCCTGTCGTTGCGCATCGTTCCGGGCCGCAGAAGATCGATATCATCCGGCCTGACGGCTCTCGCCATACCGTGGAATCACTCTGCCTCGACGAGCAGACCAGCGCCGCGATATTCGAGCGCACCGGAGCAGTTCGCCGGCTGGATGTATTTTTCGGTTTCGAGGCAGGTGCCTAGGGCGAAATCACTCAAGGCGAATCAATCTCCACTTTAGGAGTACCAGTCTGTTGACCAGCACTATAGCGGCTTGTTCATCCTTAGTTCGCTTGCCCCTGCGGCGAAATTTAATAAGTTCCTAAGGCTTGTTCAGGCTTTTAAGACATTCGACAACGCTGGGAAAGTATAACGTGCCGTCTGCATCGGAGCCCATAACTGTGGGAACTTTCTTGCGTAACGGCAGCTGGTCAAACTCCAGTTGGTATGCAAATGTTATCGTCCCTGCTTCGTAGCCCTTGTCTTTGCACATTAGTTGCGCCACGCGCTTGGAGAGGCCTATCGCATCACCGCCCTGAGAATCGAGATTCTTTTGAATCTCCGGTGTAACAGGTACACACAAATAGTACAGCGCTCGCATGCTACCTTCCGCTGCGACATCCTGCCACTGCATTTCCGGGCAATGCGCTTTCAATCTTGGGCTGGACGTGTTCTGTGCAATACCGATGGAAGACGCCAGCAGTGCTGCAACACTGACGACTGTGAAGATTCTTAACATGATTGCCTCCTTCATA
>Ga0187770_10001799_pt1 | contig 11618 bp, 12 predicted proteins | sample 0116_SJ02_MP02_2_FD_133154 | JGI IMG/M metagenome (GOLD analysis project Ga0187770, IMG submission 133154) | Tropical peat soil microbial communities from peatlands in Department of Meta, Colombia - 0116_SJ02_MP02_20_MG | ecosystem: Environmental > Terrestrial > Soil > Wetlands > Peat | place...
CCTGCGCGCGCAGCACCGCGACACGGCTACGGCCCTGGTCAAGGACTCCGCCGCGCTGGTCGGCGAGATCGACCGGAAGTTCGACACCTTAGATGAAATTCTGCGCGGGCTGGCGGCTCTGCTGGAACTGACCCCGCGCATCTCCGACCTGATCGTCAGCCACGGCGAGATTCTATCCAGCCGCATTGTCGTTGCCGCCTTCCGTGAACAGGGCATCGACGCCGCCCATGCGGACGCGCGCCAGGTCATCATCACCGATTCGCAATTCCAGAAGGCCATTCCGCAGGACGCACTCATCGAAAAACGCTCGCAGGAAAAACTGCTCCCGCTGCTGGCGGAGAATCGCGTGCCTGTCATGGGAGGCTTCATCGCCTCCAACGAGGCCGGCATCACCACCACTCTGGGCCGCGGCGGCTCCGACTTTACCGCCGCCCTCGTCGGCGGCGCGCTACAGGCAGAAACTATTGAAATCTGGACCGACGTGGACGGCATCATGACCGCCGACCCGCGCGTCTGTCCTGATGCTTATCGCGTGAAGGTCATCAGCTTTGAAGAGGCCGCCGAGCTGGCCTACTTCGGCGCCAAGGTTCTGCACCCGGCCACCATCCTGCCCGCGGTCAAAAAAAATATTCCGGTTCTGGTGCTCAACAGCCGCAACGCCGGCTGCGATGGAACGCGCATCATCTCCCTGCCCCCGCACTGCAAGAGCCCCTTCAAGTCCATCGCGGTGAAAAAGAAACTGAGCATCATCGACGTGGTGGCCAGCCGCATGTTGATGACGCACGGCTACATGAAGGCCATCTTCGACATCTTCGACAAACACCGCTGCCCGGTTGACATGGTCTGCACCAGCGAGGTCTCCGTTTCGCTCACCGTGGACTCCAACGAGCAACTGCCTGACATTGCCGCTGACCTGGGCAAGCTGGCTGACGTGAAGTATGAGGGGAAAAAAGCCTTGCTCTGCCTGGTCGGAGACGACATCCGCGGTCACAGCGGCATCGCCGCCCAGGTCTTTACCGCCATACGAAATATCAACGTGCGCATGATCTCCCAGGGCGCCAGCGAGATCAACATGAGCTTCATGATCGAAGAGGACGATGCCGACGAAGCCGTTCGGTTGCTGCATGCAGCATTCTTCCAGGACCCAGACCCGGCAATTTTCGACGTGACGGCGCGCAAGATATAATCCGATAACTTCTATATCGAGATCCGGGGTACCCGACTACTGCGAAATTGACTTTTCTGAGCGGTCCACTACAAAAATGTCAAGTGCCCACATATCTTTTGCTTGTACCTCCTCGGAAAGCTGCTGCATGAGCCTTGCGTAAACCAAATATTTGTCAGTCTTCGTCAGGCCTCTCGGCATTTCGAAGCCATATTCTCTTAATACGTCGCGAACTTTGGAGTTATACACAGGCCAGCGTTTTCTGTCATGTATGGTGAGGAGTTTCGTAATAACGTTAACATCAATCCCTCGGATCTTTGCGTCTCCCGATAGAACACTCTGCAAACGAGTACGAATGTCTTTGGATTCATCAATTAGTAAGCGAAAAGCGGCTCCGACACTCGGCATCTTTTTAATGATTGATTTCCGATAGCGATTGAGCGCCTTCAGATTGCCGAACTCCGGTATCTTCAGAAATTTTTGCCATTGGTCATACCCGAAATTGAATTGCGGATATTGCAAACAGTCACGGATTTTCCGAACTGCGTCATTGCGTTGTTCCCATCGATCGTTGAATCCCGCCCTCTCAAATAGTTTTTTGGCATCCTCAACGGCTAGTTCCCATTTCCTTAAGCTTGCCTTTTCATTAGTCTCGATAACATGATTCAATTGCTTCAGCTCTTTGAATTGTGCCTTTGCCAATTGGCTGTTTCGTTTCCTATATTTTTCATAACGTGGTCTATACCAACGGATTATCTTCTTGCCCAACGGTTTTGTTAACCCATCATTATCAAAAAGGTCATCAAACCACCTTCCGAGATTGAGGATGACAGATTGATCTTCCGTGTATAAGCTGCACTCGATGTTGTCACGCAGACCTCCAGCGGAAAGGTTCCCCGAGCCTACGATAGCGAAGTCTTTTCCGTCGCCAGCCTTGACTATCAACACTTTCGGATGAAACGTCCACCTTATACGATTACTCTTAGATACGACCCTGCAGACGAATTTCTTAGACTGATATGACTCCTTTAGCCAACTCTCCAGCAGCAGCGGTTCGGTTTGAAAAAAGTGAAGGCCAGCTACAATCTGAACTTGACCGCTAGAACCAAGTACAGATTCTTTGATCAACTTCCATCCGCTCATGTGAGCAAAAGCTGTTGCAATCTTGATACTTGAACTGTCCGAGAGCTTCATGGATAAATCAAAGTTTGCTGGTAGGCCAATCACAGCGGCGAGACCGTCTGCAAAGAGGCAGGGAAGCGAAATCAAACAACTACTATCTCGTTTTGTGCATTTTGACCGTGGCATATCTCGAATCCTGTCTCATATTCACTCGAAACGCAATAAAGCCTGCGGCCCGGTGCTCCAATACCGGATTATAGGACTTGGGATTATGCTTGACTTCCATCAAATAGTATATACAATAAGCCTATGGGAATCACGTACGATCCCGCCAAGAATGAGCGCAATATCCGCGAACGCGGACTCTCCTTCGAGCGGGCGGCGGATTTCGACTTCGAGACTGCACTGATCGCGGACTATTCCCGGCACGGCGAGCAGAGGCGGGTTGCAGTTGGATATCTGGACAGGCGATTGCACCTGCTCTGCTACATACCCAAGCCGGACGGAATTCGCGTTATCAGTTTTCGCAAGACCAACAAGAGAGAGGCGAAGCTCTATGGCAAACCGCAAACCATTGATTAACGAGAACGGCGAGGTCCGTGAGATCACATCGGAAGATGTTGCCCGCTTCAAACCCTTCTCCGCATTGCCTGCGGCGGAACAAAAAGTGCTGTTGAAACTGCGCAAGCGCGGCCCGCAGAAGGCGCCCAAGAAGGTTCCCATCTCCATTCGCCTCTCGCCGGATGTGGTCGAGGGATTGCGCGCTACGGGCAGCGGTTGGCAAGGCCGCGTGGATAAGGCGCTCAGGTCATGGCTGGGATGACTACCTAAATTGTGGAAAAAACCGGCAAGACTGTGGAAAAATAGGTGCAAAAAGTAGAGGCTACACTGTGATAGTAACTAAGTCCAGTAGTCAATCGTTTTAATATTGCGTTACTAAAATACCATTTTTTCTTGACACGGCGTAGAACATTTCTTTAAATTTCATCGTGTTTGTCAAACGTACGATCCGTGGTCTTGAACCTTTGCTGACTCGCGCAGCGTTCAAGCCCGTCACGGGCAATGTGCAGTTCAGGAATCGGATTATGCACGTGCCTCGTTTCTTCGTGACATACCCCTTATGCGGTGTAGTGTTGCAATCCGTGCCTGTTTGCCTGTTCCCAAGTTGGCCATTCCCCGGTACGAAGGGAGTGACGGCTGCAGGAATCGCGCCAGTATGGCATCCAGAAACCAAAACCCAAAACCCGAAGATGAAAAGGAGGTACAAATGCACTCAGTGAGGTTCGTTTCAACAGTAATCCTCTGCGTTCTCATCGCGGTGGGTTGCATAACCATGGCGGCAAACGCCCAGACGGTATACAACAATGGAACCGGTACCAATTGCGGCTACTGGTATTCGTTGTATTCCAGCGGCGGGTCGGCAACCATGACATTCAATTCTTCATGCCCGTACGGCGGCGGCAATTACGCCATTACCTGGTCCAACGTCAACGATGTGGTCGGCGGTAAAGGCTGGAGCACCGGCAGCGCTCAGACGATCGGCTACAACGTCGGCTACGCCACCGGCTACAACAACATCTCCATCTATGGGTGGCTGACCAACCCGCTTGTCGAATATTACATCTGCGAGCTGGGGTCGCTGTATACCGGGAATGCGACGTATAAGGGCAGTGTTTCCAGCGATGGGCACACCTACAACACATACGAGCATCAACAGGTCAACCAGCCTTCCATTCAAGGAACTGCGACTTTCGAACAGTACCTGGATAACTGGGGCGGGTCATCGACCGGATCAAATCACACAGTCACCACGAGCAACCACTTCAACCACTGGAGGAATCTTGGAATGACGGTGGGTTCTTTCAACTATCAGATCCTCGGAACAGAGGCCTATAACGGCGCAAGCGGGAGCGTTAACGCAACAGTGTGGTAACGAATCCCCCAGCAAATCATTCGCTATTGCCAGGGCCGGCTGGTCTCACGGCCGCCGGCCTGGCGTTATACATTTCAAAAATACGATTCAGTAAAGTTAAGGAACGCGGGCGGGACAGCCTTCGCGGGCAAGTGGTTTTTAGCTTATCTGAAGTTCTGCAACCCAAAGCATGGAATTAATTGATTTGGATAAAGGAGAAATTTCGATGAGAAAATTTTTTATTTTATTCACACTCTTGATGGCCGCCGTCGCTTGTTCGGGAGCAGTGCCTGATAACTTCGTTTTCGTTAAAGGCGGAAGTTTCAAAAACACAAAATCCAACTACTATGGAAAAGGCGTAACCGTATCGGACTTTTATATAGGCAAATTCGACGTAACCCAAAAAGAGTGGATTGAGGTTATGGGAACTAATCCCTCAAAATTCAAAGGTGATAATTTGCCGGTAGAAATGGTCAATTGGTATGACAGCGTAGAGTACTGCAACAAAAGGAGCATCAAAGAGGGCCTGATGCCGTATTACAACATCGACAAAAATAAGAAAGACCCGAATAATCTTCCGGACCCGGAATTTGGCGATCTCGACGATGTGAAATGGACGGTAACGATCAATGCGGGAGCCAATGGATACCGGCTGCCAACTGAAGCAGAGTGGGAATATGCAGCAGGCGGAGGTCAGTTGAGTAAAAGTTACACATATAGCGGTAGCGATGATGAGGAAGAAATCGCATGGTATTGGAGAAACTCCGGAGATCAGCACTTATCCGGGTTTTGGAACTGGCCGGCCTTAGTGCAAAACCATGATCAAACGAAACCTGTGGGCAGCAAGAAACCCAACGAGCTGGGGCTTTACGATATGTCAGGGAATGTAAGGGAGTGGTGCTGGGACTGGCACGGGGAGTTGGAGACCAATGTAAGCGACCCGAAAGGAAGTCAAAGCGGCTTTCGCCGGGTATGGAAGGGCGGCGGTTGGATGGGCGCCGCTTACTGCACCGAGCCGACCTTCCGCGGCAACCTGGCCGCCAATGGCAAGGGCCCCGACCAGGGTTTTCGTGTCTGCCGCAACAAGTAAAACGAAACAAGACAAACCAGGCATGATCGAAAATATCTATTTCAATGGATTGCAATTCACGGATTTGCGCTTCGGGTTTGTTCTGAAGCCATCGGTTTCCGGTCGGACAAAAGAAGCTCAGATCTCATCTTTGGGAAGATTTAAGGTCAGGAGGTTTCCAATGCGGCAAGCCGTAATTCTCGTCCTCGCAGCTTTCGGATTATCAGCAACTGCATTTAGCCAGGCGGAGCCAAACGATCCGCAGACACTGCAGGCTCTATTAACGGAAGTTCGCGAGCTTCGTCAGGAGTTGCGGTTTTCGCTGGCAAGAATACAAGTTGCCCAGATTTTGCTCTCTCGCCTGCAAACTCAGCAATCAGTTGTTACGCACGCGTCAGACCGTTTAGACGAAGCACGCGTGAAGCTGGATGCCGCGCAAAACCGCCGGCAGTATGAGGCAACTGAGTTTAAGCGGCTGGAGGATTCGCTGAGCAGCGAGGAGAATCCGGCGCAACAGAAAATGCTCCAGGATGAAATTCTCCACTTCAAATCCGAACTTGAAGCATCGACGGCTGCGGAGCAGCAAGCCCAGGCGATAGAAAATGATTGCGAAGTGCAACTGCGCAACGAACAGGACAAGCTCGATGCAATCAATGCGCAGCTGGACAAGATTCTCAAGAGTATGAGCAGCTCCAGCGAACAGGAGATTGGCGCTCCGCGTTAATTCTGTGGGAAGGCCAATCTCGGAACTGACTCTTGCACGCGGCCGGGCGGTTTAAATGGGATTGTCAAAAACAAACATTTTCCCTCATTACGAACTTGATACGGAACTATCCAGCGGCCCTTTCCGTAACCGGCCCGGCGTTCCTCTTTCGTCCATAGATCACCAGCAGCGCCGCCAGCAGAAGAAGAATCACGCCCAGCACCAGCAAGCTGCCCTCGGGGCCGTCCGCGCCGCCGCTCCACAGCACATTACCCGAGGGAGTGGTGGTCAGATAGTGGCCGGTGGCAACCATGCCACTATCCGCGGTGCCGTAGAAGTAGGTCTCCGCCCAGTCCCAGGCGGCGTGGCAGCCGATGGCCCACCAGGCCGAGCCGGTCACCCGCACGCTGACGCAGAAGACAAAGCCGATGAGCGCCGCGGAAAAAATTCCTATCCAGTTTTCGCCTTTGTTGCCCAGATGGATGTAGCCAAAGATCGTCGAGGTGACCCAGGCTGCCTGCCAAAACCCACTCCATGGGGCTTTGCGAATGTGCAGCATCAGGCAGGGAAGGAGCCCCAGCAAGGCCATGGCATAGATGCCCCACGCGCTGATGCCCAAGGCTCTTGCGTACAAACTCAGACAGAGCAAAGCGTTGATACCCAGCGCCCACCAGAAGTTAAGTCCGCGAGTCAGCGTGAATAGCAAGTAGCCGCGGAACATGCCCTCTTCAAAACAGCCCACCAGCAGAAAGGCGGCTGCCCAAAGCGCGCCAAATTTGAAGATGGCTGCTCCGGAAAGCGCGTTGGGGCCAAAGTGCAGCCAGCCGCCCCAGGCCATGGCGCCCACCAAAGCCGAGAGAGCCGCGAAGCCCGCCACGAGGCCGCTGAACAAATGGAAAATGCGCCGCGGGCCGGTCAGATTGTAGGCCAGCAGGCTACGGCGGCGCTCGATCCACGCCATGATGGAAGATGAACCCACCAACGCCAGAACGGCAACCAGCTCTCCCATGAACGACGAAGAGGCATTAAAGTCGACCCCCTTGGTGAAATCGATAAGATGCAATAACTGAAATACGAACCCAACCGCAGCTCCTATAAGACCCAGCAGAATAAACCAGATCAACGCCGACCAGCCAGCGCGCAGGCCCTGGCTGCCATAGAAGGTCCATTTCATCCAGTAAATGATTCGCGCTCCCAGAGATGGGGCAACGGTTTTGGGCGTATGAATCGCGTTGTTGCCGTCAAGCGACGCTTCCGGCTGCGGGGGTTGAATTACAGGCTCCATAGAGCCTCCTTAAGAGATAGGTTTTTAGCTGAATTGCCCTGAGGACACAATACTCTACGCAACCGCCGCCCGGACAGTTCCCGCGCGGAAATGACCATGGAACATACCGCCGGCAGTATAAAAGTACATTCCCCGGCTTGACATAGTCGCCCGCTGCCTTGATGCTAAACAGTTCTGGTATTCTGTTTTTTCCGCGCACGGAGGGATTCAGGTCTTGCAGGTTCGCGTTTTTTACCATGATAAATGTTTCGACGGAGCCTGCTCAGCCTCGCTCTTCACGCGCTTCCACCGCGAGTGCATCGCGCACAACGCAAGCTACGAGTACCACGGCCTCGTCCACCGCGCCGGCGCGCTGTTCAATGAAGATGATTTCTCCGGCGATGAGAATGCCATCGTTGACTTCAAATACTCGCCCTCACCGCGGATAACCTGGTGGTTCGACCACCACCTCTCGGCCTTTCTCACGCCCCAGGACCAGGAGCATTACCTTGCCTGCAAGCAGGACCCGGCCTGCGGCAGCCGCAAGTTTTTCGACCCCGACTACTCCTCCTGCACCAGCTATCTTGCCTACATTGCCTCCACTCATTTCGACTTTGACACTACGCCGGTCGCCGATCTGATTTACTGGGCCGACGTCGTGGATGGCGCCAAGTATGAGAGCCCAGAGGCCGCCGTCGAGATGGCCGCTCCGGCTATGAAGCTTACCCTCATCATCGAATCCACCCAGGATGACGCCTTTATCCCGCGCCTTATTCCGCTGCTCACCGAGATGCCCATGGCCGAGGTACTCAGCCAGCCCTTCGTGGCCGGGCTCTTGCCGCCCCTGTTGGAGCGTCATGAGGTATCCATGATTTTGATCCGCGAGCGCGCCGAGGAGCGCAATGGCACCATCTTCTTCGATCTCACCGACCTGCCGCTCGAGGGCTATAACAAGTTCATCCCTTACTATCTGTATCCCCAGGCCACCTACTCCATCGGCCTGTCCAGCTCCAGCTTCCGCACCAAGGTTTCGGTCGGCTCCAACCCCTGGACCATGGCTGATCCGTCGAAAATGACCAATCTGGCGGCCATCTGCGAGCGCTACGGCGGCGGCGGACATGCCCGTGTGGGCGCCATCAGCTTCCCGCCCGGCCACCTAAGCGAGGCGCGCGCGGCAGCGGCTGAAATTGTTGCCGAATTGAGGACCAAGAACCCGTTGGAGTGAGGCGAAATTTGGGGCAAAGCAGCGCGTTGTTTTTGTTGTGAAGGGTACAGGCGTTTGTTTGTACCTTTCACAAACCAGTATTTCCGCAAGGTTCTACGCTTTGCCCTTCAAGCTCGGCCACTCTGCCTTGCGCCGCTCCAGGAATGCTCTGACGCCTTCCTCGAAATCCGCCGTTGAACGCTGCTGCGCATTCACCTGGATGGCTTCTTCAATCTCCTCGTCGAGCTCGCGGCGGGCGTACCTGTCAAGCAGCTGCTTGAGCGCCTGCATGGCCTGGGGGCTGTTGTGTTGCAGCGTCCTGGCCAGTGAATGGGCCGATTGCATCAGCTCCTCGGCAGGCACAACCTCGGTCACTAGCCCCATCTGCAACGCCTCCTGCGCCTTCAGCATCCTGCCGGTCAGCAGTAATTCCCGGGTGCGCTTTTCGCCTATCTGGCGCAGCAGGAATGAGGCATCAACCGCCGGAATAAATCCCATGCGCACCTCGTTCAATGCAAACCGGGCCCAAGGCGTGGCCAGGGTGAAGGCGGGGACGGTGGCCAGGCTCATGCCGGTACCGATGGCTGGACCGTTCACTGCGGCAATCAACGGCTTGGGAAACTCATAGAGCATGCGCAACATGCCAGCTATGGTCTCCGCATCGCGGCGGTGCTGCGCAGCCGTGTGCGATTGCGAGGCTCCCAGATATTCAATATCCAGGCCGGCGCAGAAGGCCGTGCCGGCCCCGGTCAGGATTACGGCGTGACAATCGCAACTTGCTGCTTCCTCCAGAGCCGAAATTAATCCCTCAATCAGCTCCGGATTGAGGGCATTGCGCTTTTCGGGCCGGTTGAGCGTGATGGTCTTCACCCCGTTGGCGGCCTGAACCAGGATGTGTTCGGAGTGGGCCATGAAAACCTCCTTCAGCGCAGTGCCTACACCAGCATCCACGCGCTGAAAGGCTTATCGTAGCGCAGATCTGTCATGCCTGTCAGGTAATTCGGATCGTCCTTGTTGTCAGGTTTTGGATTTGGAACGGCATCGGCTTCATCTTTCCAAAGTTGTCCCGATAATCACGGCCAGGTCACGGGCATGATAGAGGCGCTGACGATTCTGTTTAGTTTTCTGAGCATTTTCCTGCCTGCTGTGGCAGAATGGAAGCCATCATGCTGATCGAGATTTGGGAGCGCCTGCGCGGATATAACAAGTGGATTCAGACCGAGGCCAAGATTGAATCATCGAATCTGGAGAACGTCAAGACTTATGACATCAATGGGAATCAGGCCGGAGTTACCACTGAATCGGATGATGTATTGGTCTGGACCGACAAGATGGGGCAACGTCAAAGAGCCAAGTTTTGCGTCCCCGAGGATTCTCCTCTGTATCAATTCATCGGCGGAGAGACGGTAACCATCCGTTACAATCCGGCGAAGCCGGAAGAGTTCTATTATCGGGATCTTTTGCGCACAAAAGTGCATACGGCGTTCAAATTGACTCTCTTTTTCGCGTTTTCGATCTGCATATTGTTACTCCGATTTGCAAGAGTCATCTTGCGGATCACTGAGAGCCATCACCGATAACACAAACTCACAGCCCAAGTTCTCCCGCCCGCTTCTTCATCGCCTCCAGACAAAACCCAATGTGCGCGTCCAGTTCCACGCCCAGTTCCGCCGCGCCCTGCGCGATATCCTCGCGGTTCACGCCGCGGGCAAAGGCCTTGTCCTTCATCTTCTTGCGCACGCCTGCTACTTCCACCTCGGCAATGGCTTTGGTCGGCTTGACCAGCGCGCAAGCAATCAAAAAACCAGCCAACTCGTCGCAGGCAAAGAGAGATTTGGCCAGATGCGTGACGCGAGCTGTTCCGGTGTATTGCGCGTGGCCCAGAATGGCAGTGCGCAGCGCTTCAGGCCAGCCGAGCCGCTCCAGCTCACGGACACCAACATACGGATGTTCCTCAGCCGTGGGGTGGCGCTCATAGTCGAAGTCGTGCAGCAGGGCCGTGGTGGTGTACAGCTCGATAAACGCCGCGCGCTCTTCGCCCGTCAGCCCCAGCCGGGCAGCTTCCGCCTCGCCCATGGCCGAAACGCAGGCCTCGACCGCCAGCGCGTGCTTGCGCAAGTTCTCGCCCTGGGTCCATTCGGTCAGCAGTTGCCAGGCCTGCGTGCGTCCGTAACTGGAACTGCTTTCTTTTGCATCATTTCCGGTGCAGTTATTCATAATTTCCTTGACCTCGAAGTTTACTAACTTGGTTCGTACTTTTTAAGGTTTTTCAGGACATAACTGGGTATGATCCCTGAAAGTTGGGTTTGCATCCAAGTTTTCACTTGACAATTATGGTACCCTTCCCGGAAAGTATCCCATAAGTGGTGCAGCGATGCACTGTGGGGTTCCTGCTCTGGCACTCCGCACACCGTACATGGCAACTACGCTGGCTAGCGTGGAAACACGCGAAGTTGTGCACTGCCGATTCTGCAAGCTGGTTCAATTCAGACCAAGCAACTCCCATTGCGTAAGATGTCACAAGCCCTTGGATGTCGAGGAGCCGGTCCGGCCTGGGCCCATACCAGTTAACCATCATTCCGAGGATCCTGCCGCCGAAGCCGGCATGAGGGTAGCCGGCCTGGTGAAGGATATTCGCCGGGCGCGCCACCTCAGCCAGCGCCAACTGGCCGGGCGCATGCTGGTGCCTCGCACCTACATCTCCAAAATCGAGAACGGCAAGGCCATTCCGACCCTCAGCTCTTTGCAGAGGCTGGCCGACGCCCTGGGCGTGAATGTGCGGCAACTGGTTCGCGACGCCCGCAGCCTTCGCGAGGAGGAGGAAGCGGCCATCCTTGCCGATCCGTATCTGGCCGAGATTGCGGCTATGCTACCTGGCCTCTCTCCCCTGCACCGCTCGCTGGTGGCGAGTGCGGCGCACGATATGTACCTGGGTCACCGGCGCATCGCGTAGAGGGCCTCCGGCCTGAAACCTTTTTCCGGTTTTGGGCTGGATGTCGTAACGCTCTCCGCTGGGAATCTTCGTCCGGCGTGCGCCTTCTATCCCGGCGCCGAGGTGATTGCAGCCCATCGGCGCATGTGCTACGGTCAGGATGAAACGCCTCGGCTTTCGGCGCCGGCAGGATGGTGTGCCGGCCCGATAGCTCGAATGCATTGGATGAGGCAAATCCCTTGTTTAC
>Ga0187770_10001800_pt1 | contig 11617 bp, 13 predicted proteins | sample 0116_SJ02_MP02_2_FD_133154 | JGI IMG/M metagenome (GOLD analysis project Ga0187770, IMG submission 133154) | Tropical peat soil microbial communities from peatlands in Department of Meta, Colombia - 0116_SJ02_MP02_20_MG | ecosystem: Environmental > Terrestrial > Soil > Wetlands > Peat | place...
CTCCCGGCGTTTTTGCGAAACCCGCTCGGCTGTTGTCTCCGCGGCAGCAGCTTGCCTTGCACTTCCCGCGGCCATTAGCGCGAACAGCTTCATTCCCGCTGCAAACCGCTCTGGAACGTCGCTATGAACTTCGGCGGCGACTTCCCCGTGACGGCCCTGCGTTTTCACGACGCGTGCCAAGGTGATGAATTCGCCGCCGGTTGGCTCGTCATCGCGCAATCCAAGCGACCTGAGGGGCTAAAGCCCGAGATCTTTCCGAGCACCGGACGCGGCCCTAAAGGGCCGCTCTTCCACGGTTGCTCAATCCTTCGTGCGACAACAACCTAGTTGCCATATTCATCGAGACAACTTCGCCGCCGCAGCCTTACTCGATGATTTCCAGCGTGTAGCGTTTGCGGGCACGATGCCCGGCGGCGCCCAGCAAGGCCCGCAGTGCCCGAGCCGTGCGTCCCTGACGGCCGATGACCTTGCCGACATCGCTCTCGGCCACTTCGAGCTCGATCACGCCGTCGTCGAACAGCTCGACGAAAACCTCGTCGGGCGCGTCGACCAGCGACCTGGCCACGATCTCCAGCAGCGCACGAACATCCCCGCTAGACTCAGTCATACTCTCGATTCTCACTGTGGAAATGAAAGCTGCGATTGAGGACGGCCCGTTCCTAGGCGGCGGATCCGGCGGTGGCTGGGGCCGGAGTCTTCGAGAACAGTTTGTTCACCCGCTCCGACATCTGCGCGCCCTTCGACACCCAGTACTCCACGCGGTCGCGCTTCAGCTCAATCGAGGCGGGATTGGTGCGGGGGTTGTAGGTCCCCACCACTTCCACCGGGCGGCCGTTGCGCGCGCGCGCCTTCTCAATCACCACAATGCGATAGTGCGGTTGTTTGCGCGCACCCGTGCGCGCCAGTCGAATCATTAACACGAGACGTGTATCCTTGTTCCGGAAGAGTCCGGCGAGATCAAGACAAACTCTTATTATGCCGGAGGTTAGCCGGAAACGCAACTTGGCCACCATGCTCACGGCCCGAGGTTGCCAGCGTCCAACTTTCGGGGCCGAAGACACCTATAGCGCGACCAGGGAGTCAAATGCATAAACTGACCGTCATGCCGATGATACTTATCGCTGCATTTGCCGCATGCGCGGCGAACTGGGCATTGGCACAAACACCCACGGCTCTGCGCGAAGTGCGCGGCCAGACCATCATTTCGAACGAACTGCCGAAGGCCGAGCTGACCTTTGCCAAGGATTTCCGCTACGTCGGTGGGCAGGATGTCAATCTCTACGGAATGGCGGACGCCGAGCAGCATATCTTCGTCGTCGCCGGCGCCAGCGGCGTGGTCGACCGTTTCTACTGGGTGCAGTTCGAGCACCGCCTTCCGAAGGACAAGCACACCTACAACTATCAGGGACGGACCACCGACATCGGCGGCTTCAATTTTATTTATGACGTGAAGACCTGGCCCGACTACGCCGCGAATAACGCCGATGACCCCGCGTCTGACGGAGCTGCCATTGAGCGGCTGCTGGCGGAGCACAATCTTGTGTTTCCCAGGCGCGCCGCGCGCGTGCGTATGTTTCACCTGCCCACGTTCGACCGCCGCACGGAACTCATGATCATTTACGGCGAAGCGCTGCCGGAAAGTTCTGATGTCCCGGTCCGTGCCGGCGGGGTTGTGCTAGACGAGGAAGCGCCTGCTGCGGCGCACATGTTCCTGGAGCATGCGCGCAGAGACCTTACCATTCTGAGAAGGTGATCCGGCCTACTTGAGGATCACTACGACTTGTCATCCTGAGCGGCGGTTTGCCGCGAAGGATCTATGTAAACTGCCATCGGCACCAATGCTGCCAGCAAGTTGCAGAGATCCTTCGCTTCGCTCAGGATGACAAGCTACGTACAGGCCCGGATTCGGCAGGCACGGCAGCCTGTGATTTACGCGACCGCCTTTCTCTTTGGGGCCGTGGCCTGCCCCTTTGCACCCGGCTTCGCGAGGAACTTCAGCAGAGCGTCGTTGACTTCCTCGGCGTGTGTCCAGGCGATGTTGTGCGGGCCGTCTTTGATCACGACCAACTCGGCGCCCTTGACCAGCTTGGCGGTGCGCTGACCTGCGGCCGCGAACGGAACGATGCGGTCGGAATCGCCGTGAATGACGAGCGTGGGAACGTCGATCTTCGCCAAGTCTCTCCGGAAGTCTTCATGCCAGGTGGGCACGCAGGCCAGGCTCGCCGTGGCGGACGCGATGGCGGCCGTGTTCCAGCTGGCCTGGATCGCCTGCTCGCTGACGCGTTTCCCCAGGTGAACGTCGGTGTTGTAGAAATTCTTGAAAAACTCGGTGAAGAACGAGTAGCGGTCGGCGGCGACGGCTTTCTCAATCCCCGCGAACACGCTGCCATCGACGCCTTCGGGATTGTCGGCGGTTTTCAGCAGGTACGGAGGAATACCGCCGATGATGACAGCCTTGCTCACGTCCTTCGAGCCATATTTTCCGATATAGCGCGCGACCTCGCCGCCACCCATCGAAAAGCCGACGAGTGTGAAATCCTTGAGCCTGAGATGAGTCACGAGCTTGCGGAGATCCTCGGCGAACGTGTCGTAGTTATAGCCAGTCGTGGGCTGGCTGGACTTCCCAAATCCGCGGCGATCATAGGCGACCACGCGATGGCCCGCGGCGAGAAGCGCCGGGACTTGCTTTTCCCACGATGCGCTGCTGAGGGGATAGCCGTGAATCAGGACAACGGGCTGACCCGAGCCGTGATCCTCGTAGTGGAGATGGATGGAAGTGGAATTTTCTTTTCCGACGTCAACGTAGGACATGGAGTGCCTCCTTAATTTCGGCGAAGGAAGGTTGGTTGCAGGAATCAAATCTAGCCTGCTCTCGGATGGATGCTGCGTCCAGAGGTAAGGATACGCCTGTTCCTGCTAGACTCAAACGTTTGGAGGTGTGGCTTTGCAGGCGGCATACATTCTTTCGGCGGCGCGGACGCCGATCGGCAAGTTCGGAGGGACGCTCGCGGCTTTGTCCGCGGCCGACATGGGCGTGGTGGCGGCGAAAGCGGCCATGGAGCGGGCCGGGGTTCGCCCTGAGCAGGTCGAAGAGACCATTTTCGGAAATGCGCGGCAGGCCGGGGGAGGGCCTAATCCGGCGCGGCAGATCTCCGTGCGCAGCGGCGTGCCCCAGGAAGTTCCCGCGTTCACAGTCAACAAGGCGTGTGCCTCGGGGATGAAGGCCATTGCGCTGGCCTATCAGGCGATCACTCTCGGCGAAGCGAGTTGCATCCTGGCGGGTGGGACTGAATCCATGTCGCGGCTGCCCTACTATCTCGATGGTGCACGCTGGGGATACCGGCTGGGACATCAGGAACTGGTCGACGGCATGTATCGCGACGGATTTTTCTGTCCGCTGGCGAAAATGGTGATGGGAGAGACGGCGGAGATCTTGGCCGAACAGTACAAGATTTCCCGCGAGGAGCAGGATGAATTTGCGCTGACGTCGCAGACTCGCGCGGCGAGAGCAATCGCGGCGGGAAGATTCGAAGCCGAACTGGTGCCGGTGATCATCGAAGGGAAAAAAGGCCCGACAACGTTCAGCCGCGACGAGCATCCGTTTCCCGATGCGAGCCTGGAGAAGCTGGGGAAACTTCCTCCGGTGTTCTCGAAGACCGGAGGTATAACGGCGGGAAATTCCTCAGGAATCACCGACGGAGCCGCGGCCGTGGTGGTCGCCAGCGAATATTTTGTGAAGCAGAACAATCTGAAGCCGCTGGCGCGCATTGCCGCGGTTGCATCGGCGGGCGTGGATCCGCGCACGATGGGGATTGGGCCGGTCCCAGCGCTCAAGAAGCTCGAAGAGAAGTACAATCTGCGTCTGCACGACTTCGGGCTGGTCGAGTTGAACGAAGCTTTCGCCGCGCAGGTGCTGGCTTGCGACCGGGTCCTGAACTTCAATCGCGAGCGGCTCAATGTGAATGGAGGAGCGATCGCGCTGGGACATCCGATCGGCTGCACCGGGACGCGCATCACGGTCACGCTGCTGCACGAGATGCTGAAGCGCAACACCAAGCGAGGCGTGGCGACGCTGTGCGTGAGCGGCGGGATGGGCATGGCGCTGGCGCTGGAAAGCGTCATTTGATGTGGCGTAATCGGGGCTAAAGCCCCTATTTTTGGGCATCCTTTCGCGGCCCTGAAGGGCCGCTCTTCCACGGCGGTCGATGATCTTCGTCCCGACCGCCCATGAGCACCTTGGTCCACTGAGCGCCGCAATGCCATAAGCAGCCATGACCGACACCGATCCGCGATTTCGTTTGGCTTCGGAAGCTGATGCCGATGTGCTGCTCGATTTCATGTTGGCGTATTACGCCTTCGACGGGCACGGCTTCGATCGGGACAAAGCACGCGGCGCTCTGACTGCCCTGCTGCGCGATGCCAGTCTGGGCCGCGCCTGGCTGATTCTGGACGGCGATGCGCCCGTGGGCTACGTTGTTCTGTGCTATGGCTATAGTCTGGAGTGGCTGGGGCGTGACGCTTTCGTGGATGAGTTCTATCTGCGCGAGGAGTATCGCGGCCGCGGCTGGGGACGAAAAACGATGGCGTTTGTAGAACAAGCCGCCCGCGAAGCGGGCATTCGCACCCTGCATTTGGAGGTCGTGCAACAAAATGCCGCGGCTCTCCAGTTGTATCGCAAGCTGGGATTTCGCGAACATCGGAGTACGTTCTTGTCGAAGTGGATTGCCCGGGATTGTTCCAAGCCTGCGGGCAGGAGCGGACATTAAGGCAATGAGAGTAAAATCGCCTCGGCAGAGCTACCGAAGCGGTGGGTGGTAGGGCTACACCGTGGTAGGGCTACACCAAGGAGGGTTTCATGATCCGGCTGACGATGAGGGTATCGTGCACAGTTACATTGTTGCTGCTTGCCAGTTTCGCTCTGGCGCAGGCCGAATTCTCCGCCGAGATCGTGGATCTGCAGAGATCCGGCAGCGAGAGTCAAGCCAAGATCTACTTCGCCAAGGACAAGGTTCGCATGGAACCCACGGCCAACGGCAAGAGCCGGGGCGGAGCGGTCATCATGAACCTGACTACCCAGACCTCGACCGTTCTCATGGACCAGCAGCACATGTACATGGAAATGCCGGTTCAGATGCAGCAGGGCCAACAAAAGATTGCCTACAACTTCTTTCGCACCGGCGATGCAGAGAACGCCTGCTCCGATTGGGCCCAGCTGCCACGTAACAAGGGCGGATCCTGCCACAAGGTCGGCAGCGACACGGTGAATGGACGCAGCACGGTCAAGTATGAGGCGACCAACGCGAACGGCGACACGGGAATATTCTGGATCGATCCCAAGCTGCGCTTCCCTGTGAAATGGCAGGGTAAGAACGGCTCAGGGGAGCTGCGCAACATCCAGGAAGGGTCCCAGCCGGGGAGCCTGTTCGAGGTGCCCGCGGGTTACACCAAGTTCGACATGGGCAGCATGATGCAGCAGCGTCCGCAGTAGCATCATCTTCGCTCGCATCTTCAGTCTTACAGTTCGCTGCGCATCCAACGCGATTCACGCTGCTTTCGTTGCGTCTGAAAAGTGCCGTCTTTATACTCAGTTCAGTGAATTTCGCTGCAGCCTGACTTCCGAGGCTGCGGAGCCTCAAATGTCCCTTTCCGCGGTAATTGTCGACGATGAGCAGTTGGCCCGCGACGAGCTCGCCTACCTGCTGAAAAATGCCGACGACGTGAACGTCGTGGCACAGGGCAAGAACGGTCTGGACGCCGTCAACCTGATCAAGGAACACAATCCCGACATGGTGTTTCTGGATGTGCAGATGCCCGGGCTGGACGGTTTTGGAGTCATCAAGAAGCTTCTGGACAAGAAAATCCCGCTGCCCAAGATCGTCTTTGCCACCGCGTTCGACCAGTATGCGGTGAAGGCGTTTGAAGTGAATGCGGTCGATTATCTGCTGAAACCGTTCGACAAGAAACGGGTGGCGCAGGCCGTTCAAAAGGCCCGGGCCAAGCAGGAAGCGGACGCATTACCGGCGGAGAAGATCGAATCGCTGGTTCGCATGCTGGAATCGCAGAAACAACCGGCAACGAAGATTCTGCTCAAAGCCCTTGGGCGAATGTTCCTGGTCGACCAGAAGGACATCTGTTACGCCTGGATCGAAGAAGGTGTGATCACCGTGGTGACCAGCGGCGCAGCCGGCCTGGAAGGACAATCCAACTGCCGCACCCTGGAAGAGCTGCTGGCAACGCTGGATGCTAACCTTTTCTGGCGGGCGCACCGCTCTTACCTGGTTAACATTAACCGCATCCGCGAGGTCGTCCCCTGGTTCAAAAGCTCCTACCAACTGCGGATGGACGATAAGAAACAGACCGAAATTCCCGTCAGTCGCGCTCAGACTAAACGCTTGCGGGAATTGTTTCGGCTCTGAGAACTTCTTTCCGGTTGACCGTCGCGTCTGCTGCGCTCGTCTCTGCGGCTTGTAGTTCACAGCTTGGATTCTTGCTATCTCTGCAGGGTGAGTCGGGAGTCGGATCGTCGCCGCACGATCGCGGCTTCGCTGCGCGGTCTGCTCTCTCCACGGTCGCGATCAGGTCGTCAATCAGTGTCCCGGTGTACATCCTGAATTTCACTTCCAGTACTGGCGTTATCCAGAGAGCTCTTCGAGCAGCTCTTTTTAGAAAACTCCGGAGGACGGCGAGAGAGAAAGAAACCGTCCTCCGGGTACCAGGGGGAAGCTCAGATCGCTAATGCCTCCAGTGCCGAACGATTCCGGATCACCAGCGTGGGCCCTTCGAGTCGGATGAGCTGTTTTCGCTTAAGATCACTCAGGAGCCGGGTTACGGTCTCCCGGGAGGAGCCGATGCGATGGGCCATTTCCTCATGGGTCATGGAAGACAGAATGCGAATCTCGACCGTTTCCCGGTCGGGCGGGGAAGACTGGGACAATAACAGCCGAGCCAGCTTGCCCGCGGAGGACCGAGTTAGTACGAGATCGTGAATGTCACGATAGGCCGACTGGAAGTCCCGGCTCAGGCTTAACGCCGTCTGCAGGCCAACCTCGGGATGCGACTGCAGCAGCTCCAACAGATGCTTGCGGTCCACGAAGTTCAACTGGCAGGGAGTCGACGTCTCTGCAGTAACTTCGTAGCCCACGCCGGAAACGGCGGCGCTCAGGCCCAGCGTCTCTCCAGCCTCCACGGTTTTGAGAATCAGAACCTTGCCTTCTCGCGAAGTGGTGGAAAGATCGACCCGGCCCGAGCAAAGGATAAACATGCCGCGGGGACTCTGACCCTCCACAAACAGAATGGTCCCGGCCGGCAGCGCGCTTTTGTGGCTGACCTGGTTCAAAGCGCGCAGAACAGGTGGTGAAAAGCCGCAGTAGAACCCGGCCTGGGTGCGCCTGCATTCGCTGCAGTTCTCAATGGTTTCGAGTTCGCGTGGAACTGTCACATCCGCCTCCAGACGGGAGTCCGGCTTCAGCTTGGAGCTCGCACCAGGGGCCGCTCCGCTTCCACCCAAATGTTGGGAAGAGGCCAGCAAAGCGCGGGCTTGAGCACGGGTATCGCTGTGCGAGCTGCGGGAAGCGGCAATCAGTTCCCAGGCTGCGCCTGTGTCTTGCCGCTGTTCCCACTCGACGCGGCAGGCAAGAAGATAAAAGGGGTCGATCGGTCCCTCCTGCGTCGCGGGCTCATTCGGCAGAGCAAGACTTGCATCGATTGTCGAACTGCAATGCGGGTCCTCGCGCACAAGCTCCGAGCTTCTTTCGAGTGGTTGTCCAGAGTGGTTTGTAGGAGGGCGGCGCAGCCACGGTCTCGGCTCAGTCCCTGGTTTAAGGAGTCCCCGGCCCGGGATGGACCGGATTCCATGACACTTGTTTCCTGCCAACAACATTTCTCGACCTCCGCGAGACCGGCCACCCAGACCGGAGACTTCACTTGGGGAAGGGCTGAGTCGTCTCTGCGAAACGGTCGACGACGAGGCTGCTTGCCGCGGCCAGAGGCAGAGGCCCGTGCAAGAGCAAGTGGCGAGCCACAACCAACAATCGCTCCGAGATTGTCGGAACTTCCCTGTTTGAAACAAGTTCCGAAACAGAAAAGCCCGGTCACAATTCCGGAAACCTGCCGGAAAATCGGCAGCTGCCGATTAGCAGTCGGTGGACTCACGAAATTGTCCAGCGGAGATGGAATTAGCTTGATTGCGGATCGGTGTAGTCCCGACGGGTGATCTTCAGCCGCTGCATCTTCGACTGGAGGGTGGTCCGCTTCAGTCCCAGACGATGCGCGGCGCCGTCGGGTCCAGACAGCACGCCTTTGGTTTCGCGCAGGATGCGAATAATGTGGGCGCGCTCGGCGCTATTCAGAGTGTGATCTGATTGCTCTGCCGTGCCGCCGCCCTGCACACTCAGCTCTGCTAAAGGAACGCGGAGAGCGCGCCCCTCGCTCATGATCACGGACCGTTCCATGAGATTTTCGAGCTCGCGAACGTTGCCCGGCCACGACCACTCCGTCAGAGCCCGTATGGTTTCGTTTGGAATCGTTTCGATGTGCCGATCCATGCGGCTGGCAAACTTGCGCACGAAGTGGCGGACCAGCATGGGGATGTCCTCTCGCCTTTCCCGCAGGGGCGGCAACTGAATGGGAAACACGTTCAGACGGTAAAAGAGGTCGCTGCGGAACTGGCGCTCGCCGACACTCCGGGCCAGATCGCGATTGGTGGCTGCGACCAGGCGCAGATTCACCTTGATCGTTCGCGTGCTCCCTAGGCGCTCGAACTCCTGATCTTGAAGGACGCGCAGAAGCTTGGGCTGCAATTCGAGCGGAATCTCTCCGACCTCATCAAGAAAAAGCGTCCCGCCGTTGGCCAGCTCCATACGTCCAATTTTCTGACTGATGGCACCGGTGAACGCGCCTTTCTCGTGCCCGAACAATTCGCTCTCCAGCAGGCCAGTCGGAATCGCAGCACAGTTCACCTTGATGAAGGGGCGGTCATGGCGGCGGCTCAGGCGATGGATGGCGCGAGCGATGAGCTCTTTTCCCGTGCCCGTTTCCCCGAGGATCAAGACCGTCGCGTCGCTGGGGGCTACGGTCAGCACCTGGTCGAGCACGCGTTTCAGCGTGAAGCTCTCGCCGATCATTTCCGGGAACAGCCCTGACAGAGGAGGCTCGCCCTCAAGATACTTCTTCTCCTCCGCGAGCTGCCGTTTAAGGGCCTCAAGTTCCTCCATCGCTCGGTGGTTGTCCAGTGCCATGGCCAACTGGACGGCCACCTGGTTCAGCAAGGTCAGGTCGTCCGGCTGGAATGCGTCTTTGCGAGTGCTCCCCAGAACAAAAACTCCGAGCGGACCCTTCGGGCGCAGCATGGGCACGCAGCATAACGATTGAATTCCTTCGGCCAGATACTGCCTGGCAATTTCGGCATCGAAGTCTCTGAGCTGTTCCTTCGAGAAGATCAACGGCGCGCCTTCCTCGAGAGACCGTCCGCTCGGACTGTTCTGTGGACTGACCTCCGTAGACGACGCCAGCCCCTTCCGCAAGGGAAAATCCTCAGCCTGCCGGACCAGCAGTCCGCTCGTGGAGTCGCGCAATACAAAGCCGGCGTATTCCTGGCGCAGGACGCGGCGAATGCGCGCCGAAATCGTGGGGAAAACCTGCTGCACGTCCCAGTTCGACGAAAGGATGTTGCCGACCTCCAGCAGCATCTGCAGCCGGCCCACTTCTTTCTGCAGATTGGAACTGGCCTCCTGCAGGGACTGTTCCAGATTTTTTTGTGTCGTAATTTCGACCACGACCGCGGCGATTCGCGTCACTGTCCCCGCAGTATCCTTGATCGGAAACAGATGTGCGACCCAATGCCCGACGTCGGTTCTGGCGCGAAGGGCTCCCGACGCTTCCGTGTTCAGCACCGCTTCGCCCGTGGAGATCACACGCTGCAAATCGGCCTCCATCATGGAGGCAAAATTTCCCAAGACCTCGTGTACCGTTTTGCCGATGTGATCCTTGGCGGGCATACCGTTCATGCGCGCCAGAGCATCGTTGATCGCCAGGTAGCGAAACTGCGTGTCTAAAATGCAAAGGCCGACCGCCGCGGAAGTGAAATAAGCCGCGAGCAATTTCTCCGGATCGGTCAGAGCTTCCGGGTGAGCAAACGCGATCAGATTATTGCGGGGATCACTCGCCATAGCGGCAACCCCCATCCAGCGGGACTGCGGTGGTTGCTTCGATTAGAGGGAGGAAATTAAGCGGCGGGAAAACCAACGGCTCAGGCGTGTGAAGAAGATCTCCGCATGAGGTCTGCGCCAGACCGAGAGGACAATCACGACTCCGGCCACGGAGACAGACCGCATCGGCCACACTCACAAGCCAGCGCGGCCGCCCAGAAATCGAGCGCGGCACAATCGAGGGGTGCACAGTCACGACTCTCCCGCTGCCGCCTCCCCCTCAAAGGCAGCTCAGGCACATGAAAAGATTATAGGCCCGTGTCAAGTCGAAAGCACGGCTTCCCTCCTTGTTACGATTTCAGTACAAGTTGTCCAGTCTTCAAGGGCCAGTCCCTGTAACCTGGCGACTATAATCCGGGGATGGCACGTGGATGGGAAAGCAAATCGGTGGGGGCACAGCAGGCAGAGGCCGCCGAGAAGCGACCCAAGACCGATCCTCCACTGACAGCCGAGCAGGCAGTGCGCCGGAGGGAAGAAGATGGGCTTCATCTCGCGCGGAAGAGAGTGTTACAGCAACTGCAGTCGAATCTGAATCCGCGGCACCGCAAGCTGCTCGAAGAGGAACTGGCTGCGCTGGATTCGAAGCTACGGCAATTTAAGGCACCCTCAGCGTGACGGCATTCAAGGTCTGGCGGCTACCGGCCTCACGTATAATGAGTCCTTTATGACAGCTCACGTCTACGTTTCTCTCAAGAAGAGCGTTCTCGATCCCCAGGGAAAAACCATCCAGGGCGCACTCCAAAAGATGGGCTACAAAGGCCTGGAGAGCGTGCGGCAGGGAAAATACTTTGAGATCGCGCTCGACCAGGAACTCTCCCGCGAAGAGGCCCACGCGGAAGTCGAGCGGATGGCCCGTGAGGTGCTGACCAATCCCGTGATTGAGGAGTTCCGTTTTTCCCTGGCCGAGTAATCGCGGCAAGTTAGGAACCGGTCGCCCTGAGGTTTCTCCATGTGCGGCATTGTCGGCTACGTTGGCAAGAAAAGTGTTGTTCCTATCATCGTTGAAGGCCTGAGACGCCTCGAATATCGCGGCTACGATTCGGCAGGAATTGCGGTTGGCGGCAACGGGGACGGGTTGCAGGTCCGGCGCGCCGAAGGCAAGCTGCGCAACCTGGAGGAAGCCATTCGCCAGAAGCCGCTGGATGGCACCTACGGCATCGGGCACACGCGCTGGGCCACTCACGGACGTCCTACCGAAGAAAACGCACACCCTCACCGCGACTGCACCGGCAAGATCGTGGTCGTGCACAACGGCATCGTGGAGAACTACCTGAGCCTCAAGAAAAAGCTGATCGAGGAAGGTCACAAGTTCACCACCGAAACCGACACGGAGATCATTGCTCACCTGGTCGAGAAGTACGCGGCGAGCTCCGGCAACGGAAAACACGTTCCCTTGGAAGACGCAGTGCGGC
>Ga0187770_10001801_pt1 | contig 11612 bp, 9 predicted proteins | sample 0116_SJ02_MP02_2_FD_133154 | JGI IMG/M metagenome (GOLD analysis project Ga0187770, IMG submission 133154) | Tropical peat soil microbial communities from peatlands in Department of Meta, Colombia - 0116_SJ02_MP02_20_MG | ecosystem: Environmental > Terrestrial > Soil > Wetlands > Peat | place...
GATTTTACCGAGGGTTTATCTTGACCGGTTAGAAAACCTTGGAGGGGAGAAAGTTCTTACATTATCAGAGGATGGAAGACTGGCCGGTAAAAATGAAATTGAAAATGTCGATATACTTATTATCTTCGGATGGCGGGGAATTAATTTAGCCGACTACCCGGCTTTAAAATGGGTTTTCAGTTTGAGCGCAGGCGTTGAAAATACACCATTTGAAGAACTGAAGCGTAGAGAAATTATTTTAACCAACACAAGGGGAATTCATGGACCTCAAATATCGGAGCAGGTGATCGGAATGATGATATCTTTCTCGCGCCGGCTTGCATTGGCAAGGGACTATCAGTCCAGGAAGAGATGGTCCCAGGCACTGCCTGTAGATGAGCTTACCGGTAAAAAACTCCTTATCATAGGAGCCGGCAGTATAGGTACTGAGATCGCAAGGAAAGCGGCAGCCTTCGACATGCATATCACCGGAATCAAGAAAAATCCTTCCAATCTCGATAATTTCGAGTCGGTTGAGGGTATTGAAAACCTGCATAAGAACCTTAAAGAAGCTGATTATGTTGTATTGATAACTCCTTTAACCGATGAAACATTTCATCTGATGGGAAAGGAGGAGTTCAGTTCTATGAAAAAAGAGGCTTATTTCATAAATATCTCGAGGGGTGATACAGTTGATGAAACGGCACTTATAGAGGCCCTCAGAACTAAGGCGATAGCCGGTGCCGGACTGGACGTTTTTCATACAGAGCCTCTTCCTGCAGACAGTCCTTTATGGGAAATGGAAAATGTTATAATTACCCCCCATAATTCGGGGATCACCCCTCATTATATGGACAGAGCGGCAGAAATTTTTTTGAAGGGCCTTGCCTTATTCCGGGACGGAAAAACACCGCCTAACCTTATCGATCTGTCAAGGAAATATTAAAGTATTCCGAGATTGGAGGAATATTAATGTACATTGATACCCTGAGCGTCATCAAGCACAGGAGAAGCATAAGAAACTTTAAAAAAGATCAGATTGATGAAAAAGACCTGAAGATAGTTCTTGAGGCGGGTTTGTATGCTCCAAGCGCAAGGAATGAACAGCCATGGCATTTTACCGTTATCCAGAACAGGGCTTTACTCGATCAGCTCACAAAATTTGCGAAAGAGGCATTGTGCAACACAGATCTGGTTTTCCTTCAGAGAATACTTCAGGACTCCGATTTCGACTTTTTTTATCACGCTCCAACTGTTGTGCTGATATCAGGGGATAAAAATGCCATGTCTCCCCATGCTTCATGCGCCGCAGCCGCCGAGAACATCCTCATAGCCGCAGAATCCATAGGCCTTGGTTCATGCTGGATAAACATGCCGGTAAGAATGATCAACAGTGAAGCAGGGGAATATTTCAAAAAAGATCTCGGAATTCCCGAGGATTTCCTGCCACTCTATTCGGTCGCTCTGGGATATAAGAACGTCGAAATTGATGAGATTCCCCCCCGCAGAGGCGGTACGATCAATTATGTGAGGTAATCCTCCACGCCGCTATTGACTATTATCTCAGAATGATTAAATTATTTATATATTCTTATATATTGATCTTAAATAAAAAGACGGAGGATCAACATGATCGGCAAAGAAGATAAAGTTATTTTAGTCACCGGAGCCACCGGTCACCAGGGGAGGGAAGTGGTATATAGTCTCTTGAAGAACGGCTGGATTGTAGATGCCTTTACGAGGGGCCGTTCAGACAGGGCTGTTAATGACCTGAAGGGTTTGGGTGCAAGGGTTGTTATCGGGGATATGGAGGATAGATCTTCTCTTGACGGCGCTTTGAAGGGAGTTTACGGAGTGTTTCTCGTTACCACGCCGTTCGAAGGGGGAATTTCCGCAGAATTAAAGAAGGGGAAAATGATGACCGATGCAGCTAAAGCTGCAGGAGTAAAGCATCTGGTGTTTTCCTCGGTCGGAGCTTCAGAAAGAAAAACAGGTGTTCCCTTTTTTGAAAATAAAAGGGAAATAGAACTCTACATTATGAATTCGGGACTTCCGAATACAATATTCAAGCCTGTATCGTTTATGATCAATTTCGAAGAACCCGGCATGAGGAATTCCATACTGGGAGGGGTGTTGAGATCTCCCTATCCTGAGCACAAAAAGGAACAGTATGTAGCCCTTGAAGACCTTGGCGCTTTTGTAAACATCGCATTTGAAAACCCGGATACTTACATCGGGAAAGAGATTGAACTGGCCAGCGATGAATTGACATTAAGCCAGGTAGCTGATTCATTTTCAATGATACTCGGACAGAGAATTACTTATGAAAGGATACCGGCTGAAGAAATAAAAAAAATGAGGGGAGATGACTATTATAAAATGGTACAGTGGCATTTGGATAACGGTTTCAAGGCTGATATTGGCGCCCTGCGGAAGATCTATCCCAGGCTTAGCACTTTCGACTCGTGGCTGCGCAAGCATGAATGGAACAGGATGAGAATATACAACGCCGCATGAAGACTGATTTTCACACACTATAGTGGAAGGCGTTTATTCTTATTATGCAATTCTCTTGCCCAATCGATCAGTGCAATACTTTGCAATTCGATTTGGTCTGGCAGTAGCCTCATGTTTTCCCTGACTGTTTTTCCGGCTTTAGCCAGAAAATAATTAAGAGCCTTGACCACTTTTTCGCAATCGAAACCCTTCTCTCTGAAAGCCTTGATCTTGTATGACATTGAAACTATTGCGTACAAAATCACACTGATGTTCGTGAGTCTTCGAAGCAGGTATTCCATATCGATCATCTTTTTGCCGTATTTCATCATTCCGGACATAAAAAGCTTCCTGAAGGCAAGAGCATATGATTTGATCCTTCTGAGTGCTTTTCTTACAAGCGGGTCAGGATCGGCTGTTTTCCATCTGGTAAAAGCATAGCGTAGCCTTGCCAGGCCGAAAAAGCCTGGATGCTGCCTGGCGATATTTCTCAAAAGGGAAATCGGGGGGTAGATGTAATGTATCTCAGTCGTCCCCTCGAATATTGTTGATACTCTGCTGTCCCTTAGCCTTTTTTCATATGGCTGGGTCTTCAAATATCCCGAACCTCCTGCAGTCTGCATAGCATCGTATAATGATTCCCAAGCCCTGTTAGTTCCGTAAAGCTTGCAGTGAGAGCTTTCGATTGCTGCAAAAGCAGTCGGATCAGCTTCCAGGATGCAGGCTGTGAAATTGGTCATGGCCCAAACCGCTTCATTTTCCATGAAGGAATTGACGATCTTTTCCTGAATAAGTTCGAATTCGATTATCGGCTTTTCAAACTGGACCCTTGACATGGCCCTTTTCAGCATATCATTGTATGATGCCTCGAGTGCGCCCGAGGAGGATGCGCCGAGCGCAAGTCTGCCATAATTGAGCACTGTCATGGCGATCCTAAAGCCGTCTCCCGGTTTTCCAATAAGGTTTTCAGCCGGAATCCTTACATCCTTAAAATAGATTGATGCTGTTGAACTGGCATTCAGACCCATTTTTTCCATGTCAGGCCCTATTGAGATGCCCGCCCAGGAAGTTTCAACTATAAAAGCTCCAAGTTTTCCCTTTTTATTCTTATCCATCTGCGCAAAAACTGTCAGTCCACCTGAATAGTTGGCATTTGTAATATAGGTTTTAGTCCCGTTCATTATATAATATTTCCCATCCTCCGAAAGCTCGGCAACCGTATTTATGTTTTTAGCGTCCGAACCTATCAGGGGTTCTGTAAGAGCATAGCAGAATATCATATCTCCTGAAGCTGCCGCCGGAAGGTATTTATTTTTCTGTTCACTGGTACCGAAAAGCTGTATCGCCTTCATACCGATCGAAAGATGGGCAAGCGATACAATTCCCACTGCCATATCCAGTTTTGCTATTTCCCTGACAAGCGCAAGGTATTGGCGGAGAGAAAGTCCAAGCCCTCCATATTCTGAAGGTATGGTAAGACCGAAAAATCCTATTTCACATAATTTTTTAAGGAGCTCAGCCGGGACCTTTCTCATATTTTCAAGTCCTGCCGGAGAGAATGATTTACTTGCCTCTACGTATTTGACGACTATGTTTTTTACCTCGGGATCATCCACTGATGATTCCCGATACTCTGAAGGAACTTTGAGCTTACCGAAATAAAGGTTTTCAATAAAGGAATCAAATTTCATTTATAAAACCTCCCTTTTTTTTCATTCATTTCCTGAAGCAGTGGTGCAGTTTTATAACGAATTCCGGATCTTGCTTCATATTCCCGGAGTTTTTCGCAGATCCTTCCGATGCCGGTTTCATCGGCACTTCTCAGCAACCCTCCCCTGAAAGGCGGAAATCCGGTGCCCAGAATAAGGGCCATATCAAGATGCCCTGGACTCTCAATTATTCTTTCACCGAGGCAGTAAGCAGCTTCATTAATCATCCGCAATATGCATCTTTCAGTAATTTCATCATCGCTAACATTGATCCTTTTAATTTCGTTATTCTTGAGAATAATTCTTACAGCGGGATTCGGGAATTTCCTCTTTTTTTTATAAATATAAAAACCGGTCCCGGCCGATCTTCCGGTGAGGCTGCTGTTCTTTACAAATTCAGGCATTAATTTACTTTTGACTGACCTTTCCGGGTAAGCTTTTTCAAGTATCGCTGCCACCTTGACCGCCGTTTTTAGCACGATTTCATCCATCAGGGCAAATGGCCCCATCGGCATGCCGTAATTATAGATCGATGAATCTATCCTGGTAAAATCGACCCCCTCCTCCATCATAATAACAGCTTCCGTAAGGTAAGACATCAGTACCCTGTTCACTAGAAAACCGTTTGAATCATTGACCACTACAGGTATTTTTTTAAGTATTCTCGCCAGGTTGATCATTTTATAAAGAGATCGGTCGGATGTTTTTTCACCCCGGATTACCTCTATCAGAGGCATCCTGTTCACAGGATTAAAAAAATGGAATCCCAAAAACCGTTCCGGATGCCTCAATTCCCCCGATAATTCCCTGATTGAAAAAGAAGAAGTGTTGGTAGCTATGACTGAATCAGCCCTTACATAATTTTCGAGTTCCTTCAGCATCTTTATCTTCGCATCTCTGTCCTCAGTGATCGCTTCTATTACGACATCGGCGTTTTGAAACCCAGAGTAATCTATGGTCCCCGATACCTTATGAATCTTCAATCCGGCCTCCCTGCCCTCAATTTTGTGTTTTTTTTCAAGCTCACCGTATATATCTCTGATAGCCTTGAGGCCCGCCGCAACGTACTGCCATGATATGTCCTTCATCCTCACCCTGATATCAGAGTTTGAAAACAGCCATGCGATCCCTCCACCCATCTTTCCGGCTCCAAGAAGACCAGCAAGTTTTATATCGCTCCCTTCAGGACCAGCCTGCAGCCCTTCCGGGACCTTATATGCTTTTTTCAGTTCCTCGTTTAAAAAGTAGACACTTATGAGATTTTTTGCCTGTGACGATACAGCCACTTTTGAAAACGCCTTTCTTTCGATTATAAGTGCGCGTGACAGCTTTTTCGGGTAATTTTTGATCATCGTTTTAAGAGCAATGAGAGGAGCCTCGTATAATCCCCTTGTTCTTCTCAAAAGTTCCTTCCTGGCTTTCAAGTATATGACTGTCCGTCCTGCGAAGCTGCCACTGATGATCCTGCGGGCCATTCTATTCTTTTTTGATTTCCTTTTTAAATCAAGGATCTTTTCAACAAATTCAGATGTCTTCTCATCAATAAAAGCTTCTGTATAAAGAGCATCTGCAAGGCCATAACGCATTGCTGACCTCGCGTTCACGCTATTTCCGGACAAAATCATGCCAGCCCCTCTGGCCAGCCCGATCAGCCTGGTCAGCCTCCATGTGCCGCCGAATCCAGGTATAACGCCTAGAGTTGTTTCCGGGGAACCCATTCTGACAGATTGACTGTCAGAAACTATACGGTAATCACAAGCAAGAGCAAGTTCTAACCCACCTCCGAGGCATGCGCCGCCGATTACGCAGATGGTGGGAACATGCAGATCAGATATCTTATTCATTATTTCCTGGCCGAGCCTCGATTTTTCACCAGCCTCTTCCTCGGATTTTATACCAGCGATCTCCCTGATATCAGCTCCGGCTATGAAAACACCCTGTTTAGTGCTTTTAAATAACAATGCCCTTATGTCAGCAGATGATGCTATTCTGGATATTATTCCATCCAGTTCAGCCATTACAGTACTGGTGAGAATATTAACCTTTTCTGTCGGGTCGTCAAAAATAATTTCGCCAATACCATCTTTTCCTAACCTGTAACTCACAGCGTTTCGCATTATGAGACCTCCAGTAGAAGCGCCGCTCCCTGCCCTCCGCCGACACAGAGGGTGGCCAGGCCCGTATTTTTTTTCAACCTGTTCAATTCCTTCAGGACATGAATGACAAGTCTTGTTCCGGTCATTCCGACCGGGTGTCCGAGAGCTATAGCTCCTCCGTCAACATTAAAAATATCGCGCCTCAACTCACCGAGCTCTTTGGTACGCCCTAGAAATTTAGCAGCAAATTCATTTGAAGAAAATGCTATCTCATTTGCAATTATCTGGGCAGCGAAGGCTTCGTTTATCTCGATAACATCGAAATCCCTCATATTTATGCGTATCTTATCCATCAGCCTTGAAACAGCATATGCAGGCCCGAGTCCCATACGCTCAGGCTCTAATGATGCGTATGCGTATTCTCGCAAATATCCAAGAGGTTTGATGCCCCGGTCTTTCGCATTTTTCTCGCTCATAACAATAATTGCAGCAGCACCATCGGTCAACTGGCATGAATTGCCGACCGTTACTGTTCCGTTATGCCGGTCGAAATAGGGCTTCAGCCTCGCGAGAGCCTCAATTGTCTGGTTTTCCCTCGGACCTCCGTCGGCCGTTAATACAGTACTGTAATCCGGCGGTATGGGAAGAGGTACGATCTCATTATTTAATTTTCCCGCTTTTATAGCACTTACGGCCCTATGGTGACTTAAAAGGGCAAATTCATCCTGGGCTGTTCGTGTGATATGAAATTCTCTAGCAAGAACTTCAGCTGTTGACCCCATTATCAGACCGCTTACCGGATCCGTAAGGCCCTGGATCACTCCTATGTCAGGCTTCAGAAACGAAGGCCGGAAACTGATAAATATACTGAGTTTCTCGTATATGCTTTTAGCCTTTGCCAGAGAGCCGAAGAAACCGGCCATCCTGCTGTTGAAAAGATAAGGGATATTACTCATTGATTCAGTTCCACCGGCAATTATAACTGAAGCTTCGCCGGCAAGTATTTTATTCGCCGCTGTTGTTATTGACTCCATACCCGAGGCACAATTCCTATGTACCGTGTACGCCGGAATACTTACCGGCAAGCCGGCTTTTAATGCTACCACACGCGAAATATTGGCTGCTGTTGCAGGCTGGGCAACATTTCCCAGGATCACCTCGTCTATTTCTTCAGGTCCCATACCCGTCCTGTACAGTACTTCCTTAACAGCCATTACAGCCAGATCATCGGCTGTAATATTTTTAAGCCTGCCTCCGGCTTTTTCCATGGGGGTCCTCACACCATCTATTATTGCAATCCTCTGATCCATTTTTCACACTCCCTGCCTAAACCGAATACATTGCATCAATTTCCTTTTTAAATTTTTTCTCGATTGCTTCCCGTCTTATTTTCAGCGTAGGAGTAAGCTCACCGGTTTCAATCGATAGGGACGCTTTTATGATAGTGAATTTCTGAACTTCTTCAGTATGATGTAAATGTGAATTCATCTTACTAATGAAATTCTGTATCATATCCCTGACAAAATCGCTGTCGAGAAAAGCGTCAGTCGAGAACTCTGAAAAACCGCTCTCATCCTTAAGTTTATTAACATTGTTAAAATTCGGAAAGATAAGGCAGCTTACAAATTTCCTTTTATCGGCGATTACAACAGCCGTATCAACAATGCTGAGTTTCTTAAGGGCTGATTCTATAGGGAGGGGGGGAACATATTCTCCCGTTGATTTCTTGAAAAGCTCTTTTTTCCTCCCCGTTATTTTTAAATAACCGTCATTGTCGATCATACCGAGGTCGCCGGTATGCAAAAAACCATCTCCGTCGATTGCCGCTTCTGTTTCCTTAATGTTATTAAGATAACCCATCATTATATTCGGTCCACCAGCTAGTATCTCCCCGTCCTGTGCGATTTTTACTTTGACTGAAGGTAACGGCAGGCCAACTGTCCCAAGCCTGTGATTTTCCAGACTGTTTGCAGCTATTACAGGTGAGGCCTCGGTCAGTCCATAACCCTCATATATGGTAATGCCTATATTATTAAAAAAACATCCTATCTCAAGGGGCAATGCCGCAGCCCCTGATATTACAAAACGGAAACTTCCCCCCATCGCATCGTACAATTTTGAATATACAAGTTTTTTGTAGACTGTATCCAGAAGGTTAATAGTACTTTTTTCGGGATTTCTGGTCTCGGCCCTTTCAAATGCCGCCAGGCCTATAACCCTTTTCAATCCACGGCTTTCAATGACAGCATTTTTCATTTTTTCATATACCCTTTCAAGGAGTCTTGGCACGACAGTCATCACTGTCGGTTTTACTTCCCTCATCAGTTCACCAATTTTATTGAGATCGTCTGCAAAATAAACAGGGAGACCCTTTGAAAGGTAAAAATAAATCACCATCCTCTCGAAAATATGAGCAAGTGGAAGGGTCGAAATCGCTCTATCACATTCTGAATCCAGGCTGAAGACATCCGATGCTGCTCTGACCTGTGAGATTATATTACAGTGAGAAAGCATAACCCCCTTTGGAACCCCCATGCTTCCGCTTGTATATATAATAGTGAATAGATCATTCTGGCCGGGGTTTAAAAACTTACGTGAGAAGGAAGCATAACCGGTTTTGAGCAGGTCTTCGAAAGTCATTGCAGCAGGGTCATCTTTCTTAAAACCGATAGTAATGATTTTTTCTATTTTTTTTCCGTTTACTCTGACAGGTTCGAATTCCTTTTCATCACCGATAATCATTATTTTTATGTCAGCATCTTTGATCTCAAATTCAAGATTCTCCGGTGAGATCCTGTTAAATATGGGGACAGTTATCCCGCCGGAAAGGCTTATGGCGATGTCAGCCATTACCCAGAACGGAGAGGATGGTGCTATAATCCCTATATGGTCTCCACTTTGAACGCCAAGCAAACACAGTCCTGCTGCAAGTTTCTCGGTTTCTTCGACAAATTCAGCACTTGATATATTTACCCATGAATTATCCCTCCTGTAATTAAGAAGATCAGGCCTCACACTTTTATCTCGTATGAAATGAAAAAGTTCAGGAATGGTTTTATACAAATCAGCCATAAAACCTCGCTCAAAATAAACACTGTCGTCAGTATTAAAATAGTAAAGGCGAGTTTTATAGTCAATAGACTTATTTTTTAAATGCTCTTTCTGGCGGCAGCATTTAAGGTATGAAAATCAAAATAAATTAATTGATTCTGTAACTTTCAAAGGTAAATCAGGATATATATTATACTACAAAATCTTTGGAGGAACTATGTCAACATTCAAACCTTTAGCCTTAGTATCTCTTATATGGCTTCTTGCGGCAGGTTCGGCTTTTGCGTTTAATATTCATAGAGCTGATGCAAGGAGAGAAATTACAGCTACACGATATGTGATAATCAGAGCTCACAGGGCCGTCAACCAGGGCAGGGTTTTCACCGGAGACCTGGCGCTTGCAGTCCGCCATCAGAGATTCGCGATCTCACTTTTTAAAGCAGGTGAATTCGAGCGCTCTTTCTATCAGACTATACGTGCCAGACGCCTAGCTTATGCTGCCATAAGGGCCAATAAGGGCGCAATCACCCGGAGGGAATTGGCAGAAATCGAAGTATATAATGCTCACTCCGATGAAGAGCTTGATGCTGATTTCCAGAAGAACGGACCCCAGGAAAGTATTAAAGATGAAGATGTCGTAAGCCAGGATTCAGCAAAATTAGATATTGACATCGTCGTCAAATAGTTTAAGGATAATTTCAAAACAGAAAATTGCCCCGTGCATTCAGGATGCCGGGTTTTTTTTTATTTGCCTGGCAGATGCTTTTTTTTGAATTCATCCCATAATAAATGAAAAGCCGCAGAGCCTCTTGAATTCATGGAGCGGACAGCTACCGGTTTTCTAATTACACCCATCTTTTCGATCTCAGAAAGATAGGGTATTGAATTTTCACAAATGTTCGGTATTGTTTTAATCAGTTCTTCCATGCTTTCATTGTGAATCTTTTTACGCTTTTCAACCATTGAGAAGAAGGGAACAATTACAGATTCGTCAAGTCCATTTTCATTATAAAATTGAACTATCTGTAGATATGTGCGTTTCGAGAGAGGAGTTGGGATCATTGGAACAAGCAGTATATCCGAAGCATGGAATACATTTTCAGAAAGCAGTGAAATACTTGGGGGACAGTCCAAAAAAATGATTTCGAAGCTGTCTTTAAGTGTTTTAAGGACATCATAGAGCCTTCTTCTGGATTTTTTTACATCATCAAGCAGAATATCCAGATTTCTCAGTGAAAAATCCGATGGAAGAAGGGAGAGTTTGTCGTAATCTGTTTTCTTGACATATTCTGAGATATCCTCCTTACCGCTTATGACCTTTTTGAGTCTAACATCCATCCCCTGCTTTTTATGCATATAAAAAGTGGCAGATCCCTGGGGGTCTATATCCCATAAAAGAGTTTTGTATCCATCAATCGAAGACAGGTAAGCCATGTTGACGGCTGCAGAGGTCTTACCGACTCCACCTTTAATATTGTATACACCAATTGATATCATAAGCAATTCCTCATATTATTTTGCTGTAATACCAAAACCTCTCCATGATTTCTTGGGAAAATTCTTTCTTACGCTTTTTTGAGCCTCTTTTAAAAGTTTCAACATATTTTCGATATGGCCACTCAGTTCATTCTTTTTGTTCTCGAGCTTTAACTTGAGTTCAACTATCTCAGAATTGATGTTTTCTGTCAGATCAACGGCTATTTCAAGGTTCGCTATCAGTTTTTTATCCAGGGCAGGAGAACCCTGTTTTCCCTCCTGAGAAGATGCCTTTGCCAGGAAAGCCTTGGCCGCTTCAATCTTTTCAAGCCTTTTCTTAGCCATAAAGAACACTCCTGGATATAAAAAAACGTATAAAAATTAGAAGATTATCGCATCGCATTGTTAATTTTTAATTAAATTTAAATTAATTTTATGTTTAAGTCAAGCTTCAGAGCCGGAAAAGAAAAATTGCTATTGACTACCAGGATTGCAATTTGTATATTGAAATTATTAATTTACCTAAAGGAGGAGACTAATGGACAGATTGAGACCGAAAAGCCCTGCAGACAGTGCAGTTGAAACAAGATACGTACTAATGCCGCAGAATGCCAACCATATGGGAACGGCTTTCGGCGGTGCAATAATGTCCTGGATTGATATGATTGCCGGAATGGCAGCGACCCGTCACTGCGGCACATTGACAGTTACTGCAGGAATAGATTCCATTTCCTTTATCACTCCTATTTATGTTGGAGAACAGGTAATCATTAAATCAAGGGTCAACTATGTCGGAAATACATCA
>Ga0187770_10001802_pt1 | contig 11611 bp, 8 predicted proteins | sample 0116_SJ02_MP02_2_FD_133154 | JGI IMG/M metagenome (GOLD analysis project Ga0187770, IMG submission 133154) | Tropical peat soil microbial communities from peatlands in Department of Meta, Colombia - 0116_SJ02_MP02_20_MG | ecosystem: Environmental > Terrestrial > Soil > Wetlands > Peat | place...
GATTCGCTGAAGATGGAGTCAGTGCAATGAACGTTACATACGAAAGCATGCCTACGGTGACCAGCAACTCCACCGAACCTGTCTACGGCATATCAGAATGGCCGGATACGGACGCACTCTACGCACGCCTTTCTGCCCTGGTGAAGCAACCGATCCGTCCGATTCGCCGGGACAAGATGCAGGCTATCCTCAGGTACTTCGACGAGAAGTGTACGCAATCCAGGAGCATCTGGGAGAGAGCGGAAAAAGTCATTCCTGGCGGCGTGCAGCACAATCTTGCTTTCAACTATCCGTTCCCGCTGGCAATTACTGGAGCCAGCGGCGCGTATCTTACCGATGTTGACGGCAACCGCTACATCGACTTTCTGAAAGCCGGGGGACCAACGCTGCTTGGAGCCAACGACTCCACTGTCCGTCAACAGGTGCATGCACTGCTGGACTCATGCGGCGCAGTCACTGGTCTGCTGCACGAATACGAAGTCAAACTGGCCGAACTGGTCTGTGAAGTCATGCCCGCAGTGGAAATGTTCCGGATGCTTGGGTCGGGGACGGAGGCAGTGATGGCGGCGCTTCGCCTGGCTCGCGCCTATACGGGTCGGAAGTGGGTGATCAAGATCGGCGGAGCTTACCACGGCTGGAGTGACCAGATGGTCTACGGCATGCGCATTCCCGGCACTGGCCGAAGAGAAGCGGTCGGCATACCACGGTCCGCGACGGCTTATACGCAGGAGCGATTCCCAAACGATTTGGAGGCTTTGCGAAGAACCCTATGGCTCAACCGCTTTCGCGGTGGTACGGCTGCCGTGATCGTCGAACCGCTCGGTCCCGAAAGTGGCATGCGCCCTGTCCATCGCGACTTTAACCGCCAGCTTCGGGAACTATGCACCGAATTTGGCGCGCTGTTGATCTTTGATGAAGTCGTCACCGGCTTTCGCGTCGGCATGGGCGGCGCGCAGGGCTATTTTGGCGTAAAACCGGACATCACGGTGCTCGGAAAGTGTCTTACCGGCGGCTATCCGATGGCGGGCGGCGTTGGCGGACGGCGCGATGTGATGATGCTGCTTGCAGGGGGTCTTGGCGTTACCTCTAAGCGAGCCTTCGTGGGAGGAACCCTTTCAGCGAACCCGCTTTCTTGTGTTGCAGGCTACTTCGCCATTCAGGAAATGCGGCGCACGAACGCGGCCGTGAAGGCCGGGCGCGCCGGAGACCGGTTGCGGAAGGGGCTCAGCGAAATCATCGACCGGTTGGGCTTGCCCTTTGTGGCGTACAACATGGGCTCGATTGTTCACTTGCAAACCTCGGGCGTGATGCTCCTGAGCATGCGCAATCCGCTCAAGCTGATGAAAGAAGTCGGACCCCGCAAACACATGATGGAAGAAATGGCGGCTGCCTTCAGCGCGCACGGAATCATGACCATCGCGGGCAGCCGCATGTATACAGGGCTCGCTGACACCGATGCGGTGATCGACGAGGCACTGGGCCGCTTCGAGGATGCGCTGAAGCTCGGATAAGGCTGGGACAGAAACGATGCCGGCAACGCAATTTCACACGCAACTTCTCGATGCTTGCCGCCGCCTTGCGGGGAAAGGATTTTTCAATGGATCAGCGGACAGCATCTCCCTGCGGATTCCGGGCAGCGGGGGGATGGTCCTAGCGTCCGGACTCACCGATTGGCGACCCGTTCCCTTCTCCGACATCAAGGCGGTCCAATTCTCGACCCAAGGAGAGTGCGCCGGCCTCCACGCGATGATTTATGAAGAGCGGACCGATGTCGGAGCTGTGACCGTCTCCAGTCCCAAAGGTGTGCGAATGCTGGCTCAGTCTGGTGGCCGGCTGCCCCCAATCTTCGATGAACAAGTACGGCATATTGGCGCGTCTGTGGATGCCCTCAACAGGGGGGAATCAGAGTCGAGAGATCTGGTCAAAATCCTGAGACAAAGGACAAACGCCGTTCTGCTGGGCGAACAATTGCTTTGCCTCGGCACGACCTGTGAAAGGGCGCTGTGCAACACCGAGCTTTATGAAAAATGCGCTCTTGCCTATGTCATCGCCAGAGCATCAGGCGGCCGAGTCGGAACCATACCTTTTTGGGTGCGGTGGATTGCGAACCATCGGCTCATGAGAGATGAACGCCAAGCTGCGGTCAGCTACCGCCAGGGACAAGTACCGGAAGGGGTCAGTGGGTATTGATACATACGGCCGAGGTTGGCTTTATTTTGGCTTGAAATCGTTTTTGGTTGAAATCCGAGCAATGCTCATGTACGCTCATAGACGTTTTTACCGAGTGGATTTATGGGCCTTTTTGCTCCGCATTTGGTCCTGTCTGCGCTCGTGGCCTTGTCGTTCTGGCGACAGTTTTCCTGGTGTGACGTTATTGGAGCCTCCAGGCGCCGCAATACCGCGCGTTCACGAAGAGATTTCCGGCATGCGGGCCCTCGATGGCTGCTAATCCTTTTGCGGAGCGTCGTGGTGCAATCTTCGTATGCAAAAGCAACTCATGAAGGACCGACATATGAATCGAAACGGGTCAATTTGCAAACATGCGTTGGCAGTTAGCATGATCGTGCTGGTCGTCCTCGGTTTCGGCACGCTGTGGTCACAAACCAGAACCACAGGAGACCTGAGCGGCGTGGCCACCGACCCGGCTGGCGCGGTTGTGCCGGACGTCACCATCACCCTCACCAACCAGGCCACTTCAGCCGTCCAGACGTCAACGACGAACTCGGACGGCTTTTATCGATTTGCGCTTTTGCCGCCGGGCGACTATTCGGCGACTGCCACTAAGGCCGGATTCCAGCCGATGAAGAAAACTGTTCAAGTGCCGGTTGGAGGCAGCGTGGTAACGAACTTCCAACTGCCGATCTCTTCGTCTCACGAGGTAGTGGAGGTTGTTGGAATTGCTTCCGGAATCGAGACAGAAGACGCGAGCCTGACTACCAACTTCACCGCAAAACAAGTTGAACTACAGCCTAACCCGGGGAACGACTTGACGGCCGTCGCGCTGACTACTCCGGGCGCTGTAATGAACACGGCTGGTGACAGCCTGAGAGGCGGAAACTTCGAGATCTATGGCTTACCGGCCACGTCGAATTTATTCACGGTCGATGGCGCCAGCATGAATGACCCTTACTTCAACATTAACAACAGCGGCGCCGCCAATATGGCGCTGGGCCTGAACGACATCCAGGAGAGCACGGTAGTGGCGAACGCATACAGTGGCTCTTATGGCGGCGTGGCGGGAGCGAATGTCAGCTACGTCTCCAAATCGGGGACGAACAATTTTCACGGGAACGCGATTTACTGGTGGAACGGCGATACCTTGAACGCCAACGAGTATTTTCGCAATGCGCAAGGGCTTCCGCGCCTGTTCGCCAATGCCAACCAGTTTGCGGCTTCGGTAGGCGGACCCATTAAGAAGGACAAGGCGTTTTTCTTTTTCGATTTAGAGGGCATCTATCTGGCGGTGCCGTCGCCGAGCCCCGTGAATCTGCCAACGGCAAACTTTGAGGCTGCGGTGATTGACAACTTGAACGCTACGGGATACGGGGACTCCGTGTCTTTTTATCAGCAGGCCTTCAATCTCTATAACGGTGTTTCCCAGAAGGGGGCGCAGCAGATTTTTAAGGGTGGGTGCAGCGACGTCACCACGCTGAACGGCACATCCTTCGGCGCATCGAACCCATGCGCAGTCTTGGTTGAGGCTGGCCCCCTGGGGCACACTCACGACCTTGTCTATATTGGCCGCTACGATCAGTACCTCGGCAGCAAAGACTCGATGTTCATTCGCGTGGTACACGAGCACGGACGGCAAGACACCTACGTGGATCCGATCAGCCCGAACTTCGATGTAACCAGCGATCAGCCGCAATGGCAGTCGCAGCTGCAGGCGATTCATGTCTTTAGCCCAGCGAAGGTGAACGTTTTCAATGCCTCGCTTCTGTGGTACAGCGCCTACTTTTATATGAAGAATCCCCTGGCCTCTGCCCAGTCCTTCCCCGGGTATCTTCAAGGATCGCCCGACCAAGGAGGTGCGCTGATTCTTGGCGACGGTTCGATGGCGATGCTCAATCCCGGCGCTTGGGAGGTCCCGCAGGGCCGTGATACGACCCAGTATCAGTTCACCGATGACTTCAGTTGGACGCATGGCCGCCACAACATTCGCCTGGGAGCCAGTTTCCGCCGCGCCGACGTCACAGACAGGACATTCCTGTATTCAACCCCGCTGATTTTGGAAGCCAGCCTTGGCGATTTTGTTGGAGGGGGCGGAGTAACAACGGGCAACGAGATCGTGCAGAACTTTCCTTCTCGGACCGAAGTGCCAGTTGCGCTCTACCAGCTGGGATTTTATGGCGCCGACGATCTGCGCGTGAGCAAGAAGTTCAATTTGACGATGAGCCTGCGTTTCGATCATTTCTCCAACCCGGTCTGCCAGATTCGCTGCTTCCAGCGTCTCTCCGGGCCGTTTTATCAACTCAACACCTCGGCGCCGGTCAACCAGGCGATTAATTCGGGATTGAGCACAGCCTTTCCCTCAGTCGCGACGCTGGTGGCGCAACCGAAAATCGGTTTCGCCTGGACGCCGTTTGATTACAAACGAAAAACGGCGATTCGCGGGGGCGCGGGCATTTTCGCCGATGCGCTCCCCACTGGCGCCATCGAGAGCTTTACGCAGAATCCGCCGCTTGATCCCGGTTTTGTCATTCCTTTCCTGCCCTTGTCTCCGGCACAGTCGCCACCAAACAACCTCTGGTACTTCTCGCAAGGCGCGTACGCCGAATACCAAAGCGGCTATGCCAGCGGTGGTGCAGTACCGCCGCTTAACTTCTATAACGCCACGTCGGTCAAAGCGCCGCGTTACTACGAATGGAGCCTCGAAGTGCAGCAGGATCTGGGGTGGAATTCAGCCCTCAGCGTAAAGTACGTGGGCAACCACGGATCGCACGAAGAAATCTCAAACTCGGCGCTGAACGCGTTCAACTGCTTGCAATTCGATCCAGTCACGAACATGTGCACGGAAACCTTTGCCAATCTACCGGCCTTGCCTCAGGACCAGCGGTTTGCGGTGGTTTCGCAACAGCAGAACGTCGCTAACTCGAATTACCACGGTCTGGTGATTGATGCGAAGCACGATTTCAGCCGAGGCTTTCACTTCGAAGCGGGTTATATCTGGAGCCACGCTTTGGATGAGATTTCCAACAACTCGCTCTCGCCTTTCGGCCAGAACACGATCGGCGTGTATGCAGACGTCATCTATCCCCAGGACCCCTACAACTTTCGCAAGTACAACTACGGCAACGCGGACTACGATATCCAGCACAGCTTCACCATGAACTACGTCTGGAGCGATGGCTTCCGGCACCTGACCAGCCGCGGTCCCAATGTCCTGATGAAAGGATGGTCGTTTTCGGGAACGCTTCTGCGGCATAGCGGCTTGCCGTTCACTGTGATCAGCGAGAATGCAACCTCGGCACTGGAAGCGACGGTAAGCCCGCTAATCGGTCCTACGGCAGCCTATTACGGTCTTCCTGGCTTTGGCACTCAGTATGCGTTTGCCGATATCACCGGGCCGACGACCCATTCGTGCAGCGGGTCGGCGGCGAACCCGCTGACGCCGTGTCTGTTGCCGGCAAATTTTGCGGACCCGACAAGCAACTGGGGCCAGCAGCGCCGCGATTAGTTCCGCGGCCCGGGATACTTCGACAGTGACTTCGCGGTTGAAAAGGCATTCGGGTTATTCAATCGCGAAGACAAACAGATCTCGGTTGGCGCCCGCTTCTTCAACGTTTTCAATCATCCTGATTTCTATTTCCCGGTCATGAATCTTGACAACCCATTATTTGGATCCGTCATTCAGACCATCAGCTCGCCAACGAGTATCTACGGTACGGGACTGGGAGCGAACGCCTCGCCGCGGTTGATCCAGTTGCAAGCCAAGATCGTGTTCTGAGGATTTGGCACAAACGCACAACCAGAACCGTGGGGGCTTAATCTGTTGCAGTACAAAATCGAATGAGCCTTTTTGAGGAGAGCCAAACGCAGCAGTCTAAAGAGCTGGCGCTAAGCCGTACCAACATTGCGTCCGCGCTGGCGATCGGCACCATCGCCCTCCTCATGCTCGGCGTTCAGCCGATCCTGCTCGGCGCTTTGGTCGAGGGGCACAACGCCACGCTGAAGGGTATCGGTGCGATCGCCATGAGCGAAGTCGTGGCTCTGGGTGTGGGTGTGGCATTGAGCGACGCCCTGTTGCCGCTCTCGCGCCTGCGGAGCATCGGTATCACGGCGGCCTTGTTCACCGCCATGCTGGATGCCGCGACAGTGCTCACGATCGGGGACGTGCACCTGACTGTTGTACGATCCGCCGCCGGACTGGGTGAGGGCGTGCTGTTGTGGCTCACAACCTGCGCGATCGTTCGTTCCTCCACCCCAGAGCGCATCACCGGCATATTTCTGGTGGTGCAGACGCTGGCGCAGGCTGCTTTGGCTGCCACATACGCGACCCTCGTAGTCCCCCGCACTGGCTGGCAAGGGGGATACCTCGTTTTGGCCGTGCTGACGCTGGTGCCGTGCGTTGCCGTTGCCTGGCTGCCGCCGAGCGTTGCGCCATTACGGGCCAAGACCGACTCGAGGTTCAGGTGGTCACTGGCAACTGCGCTGCCGCCAGTAATCGTCTTTCTGCAGATGGCGGCAATTGGCGCGCTGTGGGCCTACCTGGAACCACTGGGAAAACGTGCCGGTTTTGACCCGGAGGGGGCTCAAGCGGTCATCGCCGGTGTGCTCGTAATGCAGGTGCTGGGCGGTACGAGTGCTTCCTTCGCAGTGCGGCGCATCGGCGCCGTTCGGGTTCTCACCACTGCAGCCATACTCTTAGGGATCATTACATCGGCAATCCATCTCTTACCGTTCGGCGCATCCCTGCCATTCTCATTATTGTGTGCAACTTATGGCTTCGCGTGGCTGTTCCTTATGCCTTTTCAGGTGAATTTGGCGTTTCGGGTCGATCCGGCCGGCGGTGTTGCCATGCTGATTCCCGCGATGCAATTATTGGGAACAGCATTGGGGCCGTTTTCGGCCTCGCTGCTGATACGCGACGGCGATGTTGGCTGGGTGCCATTGGTGAGTGCGGGATTTGCCCTGACGTCGGCTACCCTTCTTGTCCTGGGCCGTTCGCGTTTTCGCTTGAATCCAGACGCGATGAGCGCGATCTTAGCCGTAGGGCCCGGCGGCTCCTCACCAGCCGCTGAGTCCGCTGGGCGCTAATTACGAGAACGACCAACACGAGGGCGTGATCCTGACAAACGCGCCGGGGTTGCGGAGTTATCCGCCGACTTCTCGACAAAACTCTCTGCCTTGAAGCGCAATCTGATCTGGAGGCTTTGGTTCACGTGGTCTAGTGCCCTTGCTTCACTCCCATCGCGGCGGGCGCGGCGATTGTGACGGAATCGGGTTCCGTCCACTGGGCAGTTCCACTCGTCAGGTCGAGCCGACGCATGGTGATCTTGAGGCTCCCGCGATCGACCATTACCTCGAGGTAGTGGTAATTCACTTCCTTGCTCTGGAAGGGATCATCCTTGGCGCGCTTAATCGGATACGCGTGCGCTCCCGCGCCGCCTGTAACAAAATAAGTCACTCCGCCATGCTCGTGGCGCTCGTAGTTGTGCACGTGTCCTGAGAAGACAATGATCCGCGCCCGCATGTTCGGTTGCCGCGCTTCCAGTTCCCGCGCCAGTGTTTTTTCCCGCGCTCGTGCCGAGTGCCCGCTGCCAAACAGCTTTGCGCCGGAGGAACTGGTGTAGGGAGGATGGTGCAGCACGATAAACACGAAATCCACATCGCCCGGTAACCGATCCAGTTTTCGTGCCAGCCATTGTCCCTGCTCCCCGGACGTCTCGTCCTGCGAGCTGTCCAGCACCAGCAGCAGAGTGTTAGCGATGCGGACGGAATAGTATCGGCTATTGTCTAGGTCGGGAAAGCGCTCGAAGTAATTGACCAGAGCCTTCTCCTCACCGTGCAGGTCGTGGTTGCCGAGTGCCGGATACACCGGGATCTTCTTGTCCCGGAGCACAGCTGTCTCGCGGTCCCATACTTTCCAGTCGTCTTTGTCGTAGCCGTTGTAAACAATGTCTCCGGTGAAACAAACGAATGCCGGATCGGCCGACGCGATCGCCTGCACCAGCGCCTGGCGAACGCGTGGGTTCGCTGCTTCGGTGTCCTTCGGGTCGTGGAAGCGCGAATCGCCGTAGGTAACAAAGTGGAAGGGCGCGTTGACTTGCAGTTGAAGTTCCGCCGGTTGGTTTCGTGATGGAGTTTGCTCCTGCGAGTGCGAGCCGGTACAGCCTAGGCAACCAAGAAGCAACACGATCGGCAGCTTGAGCAAGAATTTCATTTGCTGTCCCACCACCTCACTCCAGAGTGCCCATTCTCAACCGCGGAAAGGGCCAGTGTCCACTGGGGTAGATGAGGATTGGTGGCGGGAAAGTTGTTGCGTCTCGCCGTGACGCGGGATTGATTTGGAAGACGAGTCCGCACGAAGCCGCGTTCTCTTAGGATTCGATTGTCTCTAGCTCCCCTGTATGTCCCACGTTATCCGATGCGCCATCGGCCTGCGCCGCGTCGTGTTTATTGCGCAGATAAAAGCAATTGCGGTTCGCGAGTTGCCGTACCACGCATTTCTCCCGGAAGTAGATTCCGCATTGCAGGCAAACATGCTCCGAGTTGTGATCCACAAGACCGGCGGAAAGCCGGTCAAGCAGTCGGGCGGCGCGCTTCAGCTGGTCATCCGGGAATCCTTGGAAGACCTGAGCCAGCCTAAGCTCCTTCTTCTCTTCATAAGCGGCGAGCAACCGGCGGCTGGATTCGGTGAGGGAGAGGCAAATCTCGCGCCGATCCGGCTGGCCCTCGGCGCGGCGCAGCAGTTTGCGGCGTACCAGTTTATCGACCGCCTTGCTGGCTGCGGCATTGCTGATGCCGAGGAAAAGCGCCACATCACTGATGGTGCGCGCTTCGGTCAGCGCCACCATCCTGAGAAGTTTGAACTGCGATAATGTCAATTGCCGACCGGCAGTTTCCTCCAGAAGTCGTTTCTCAACGATCTCTTCTACAGCTGACGTAAAAACGTGCGCGCTTCCCAGAAAGTCGTGGGCGATATCGCCGTTTCCGTCTTTCGGCATGTCAAATCCTCTACTACGTAAGATATGATCCCCACTACTGCGTAAGATATGATCCCCATCGTGCAATTATCGCATGGGCCTAACCCTTGTTAGGCCATCGTCCTTCTTCTGCCAAGTTCCTGCATGTAATGGCTGATCGACCTCAGGCTCGGCTGGCCGAGGCTTGACTCGGTGATCATGATTGGGCAGGTACTCGCGGACCAGCCATTCCGCCGCCTGGGGCAACGCCGCCTGAACCGGAGGCGACAAGCCCGGTGAGATCTCACTGGGCAGCGGCCCCGTCTGGCATGCCAGCACACGCACCTCGACCCCGCAGGTTTCCTGCAGCTCACGCAGGAGATTGGAGGTGGGGATTTGGTGCATGGAAAAATCGTCCAGCTTGATTGGCGGAATGCGGGCCGGATCGAGTTCGAACAGCTCGCCAGGCGGCCGGCCCCCGTCGATCGCGTCCACAATAAGCAGGCGCCGTGGACGCACTGAACTTAGGCAGAGGGTGAAGAGGAGGTTGCGCACACCGGTGCCGGCATCCCGGATACAGACATCATCGGGCACGCGATGGTGGGACTCCACGTACTCCACCAGCGCGCACCCGAAACCGTCATCCCCGAACAGAAGGTTGCCACAGCCCAGAACGAGCGTGGGCTTCTGGCAAAATTCAGGGAGATACGATTGGACGTCTGCCGACATCCGTTTCCTCCCTAGTTCGTGAGCGTATCCAGCAACTTGCCTTCGGCGTCCACGATATCCAGCTTCACCGAAATCTTGCCATCCAGGCGATGGGTGGCGCAGGAGAAGCAGGGATCGTATGCGCGAATTGACATCTCTACCGTGTTCAGCACTCCCTGGTCGTACTTGCCGTCATGGATCAGACTCTTGGCGGCTTGCGTGACCGACATGTTGATGGGAGCGTTATTGTGCGTGGTGCCGACGATCAGGTTGGCATTGGTGACCATGCCATCGGCATCCGTGGTGTAGTCGTGGATAAGCGTGCCACGCGGCGCTTCCGTGCAACCGACGCCCCGCGCGGCTCGCGGTGTGACCTTGACCCGCGTTTCGGTGCTGGTGATCTCGGGATCTTCCAGCAGGCGAATCACGTTCTCGGCGTTGTAAAGCAGCTCGATCAATCGCGCCCAGTTGTAGAGCAGAGTAAGCTGGGCGGGCCGGCCAAACTTCTCGCGGAATTCCACGAGCTCGGCCTGAGCCAGCGGCGTGTCGATGTGATCGCAGACGTTGATGCGAGCCAGAGTGTTGGTGCGGTAAATTCCCGACGGATTCGCCAGGTCCATGGAGAAGTTGCCCCATTTCTTGGCATACGGGAATTTCAGGTAACTCCACGACTCGATGTGCTCGCTGATGTAGTCGGTATAGCGGTCGTAGGGGAAATCCTCGAACGAGCCTTCCGGCGTCATCATGCGGAGCTTGCCGTCATAGAGGTTGAGCGCGCCATCTTCCTTCACTGTGCCGAGGAAGCCCGTTTTGATGACACCGAGAGACTTGACGGTCTCCAGGTATTTCGGGAACACGTTCTCCTTGGCAAAAGCGATAGAGAACTTGGCGAGGTCGAGCGTTTCATCGGCCATCTTGCGCAGCTGGTCACGATTTTGCAGCGACAGCGGTTTGCTGAAGCCGCCCGGGACCGCAGCCTGCGGGTGGATTGCCTTAGCGGCCAGGATTTCCAGCATATGGGCTGCCATATGCCGAACCTTGACCACGCGCTGGGCAACATCGGGTGCGGCTTTCAGAATTCCGATGACGTTGCGAATCGAGTAATCAGCGTCCGGGCCGAGCAGGAAGTCCGCGCCCGCAAGGAAATAGAAGTGCAGGATGTGCTCTTCCATATACGCGATGCTGTTGCAGAGTTCGCGTATTTTCTTGGCCGCGGGCGGCGGGTCCACCCCAAACACGGCGTCGCAGGCTTTCGCCGCCGCGAGATGGTGCGACCAGGGGCAAACACCGCAGATGCGCGGCATAATGCGGGGCATGTCCTCGACCGGCCGGCCGATGCAGAATTTCTCGAAGCCGCGCAGTTCGATGACATTGACGCGTGCCAAATCCACGTTGCCGGCATCGTTGAGTTGAATGGTTACTTTGGCATGGCCTTCGATGCGTGTGACAGGTTGGATGACCAGTGTTTTCGCCATAGTTCACCTCTTGGGCAGCGGACGCAAACGGCCGCCGGCGCCGGCAAAACGGTTGAAGGTGGCGGCACGATCCGGAATCTGTTTCGGATCGAGGCCGATGGACGACAACGCGCTCATCATGTCCACCATGGGATTGGCTTTGTCCGAGAGCGGCCCAAAGCAACCCTCGCACGGCATGTAGGCATTAATGCAGCGGGGCACACCGTCTGCGCCTCCGCAGCCGCCACGTGTGGCGGGGCCCAAACACATAAAGCCCTGCTCCATATGGCAGCGCATTTCGGTTAACGGGGCTCCGGGCGTGAA
>Ga0187770_10001804_pt1 | contig 11609 bp, 11 predicted proteins | sample 0116_SJ02_MP02_2_FD_133154 | JGI IMG/M metagenome (GOLD analysis project Ga0187770, IMG submission 133154) | Tropical peat soil microbial communities from peatlands in Department of Meta, Colombia - 0116_SJ02_MP02_20_MG | ecosystem: Environmental > Terrestrial > Soil > Wetlands > Peat | place...
GCGCTAGCACATTCAGACTAACGTGATTGCCTAAGACCGTCCTTCGCCCGATGCTGAAGCGTGCCAAGGCCAATAGCTGGAATTGCGGCGACAGTGTGCGGTAATGCGATCTGCCCGATGGAGAGTGACAAGTTGAAGGGATCAAGGAAAGAAATAATGAAATTGGCTTAGCCAAGCGATGTGCCGTGCTTCTCCGAGTCTTCTCTTTGGCGGATCGTACATAATTCTTTTTTCTGAAAGTATCTTGTTGGTTTGGGCAAATATCCAGTGCCACGCTTCGTTTAGAACTTCATCAAATTCTATGTTGTTTCTAATCGGACTGGTATGTTCAAGCGCCTTTTGAAGTTTAGTAAGGTTTTGACGCATAACCTTTGTGATCATGGGAGAGACAAGCTGACCCAGTTGTTCGATGATGTTCTTATCTCTAGCTTCAAACACAGGATAATTGAGTCTAAAGATTCTTTTTTCGTTGATGATGTAATTCATATCCTCAAGTAAGCGCACTGCATCTAATGTTCGTGCCATCTCACCGTTCTTCTTAAGATCCATTACCGAAACCGGTCCCTCTTCATTTAATCGCACAAGTAACTGCCCAACGTCTTTCAATAGCCTCGTCGAAATCAAGTCGAAGAGCGCGCACATTTTTTCACTCATCCAAGAGGGAGTCTCGTGAAACATCTGGGCGGATTTTGGCAAAGACCGAAGGGCCCATACGATATCGGGGAACGCGTAGCGAATGCCGTTGTGGTCGCCAAAACTCGTGAAGACCCAATCTCCCAAGTCATCGCTGCGGCTCCCCCAGTACATTTTGCCATAGAGTCGACCAACTTCGCTAGGTTTAACCTGCTCCCGGGCGAAGAGCAAATAGTTGCGGTTTCCTGGTTGCTGCTTCCTTTCGACCAAAACACCTTCTTCCTGAAGAAGTTTCAAGCCTAGCCAGTCCAGTACGAAGCATCCCAGTGCAGCAAAAAGCAATTTGTCTTTTCCCACTTGGTCAAACGAAGAAAGATTCTTAGCCGATAAATCCATCTCTTTTTTGTGAAAGGCAATGCTAGCCGATAGCTTTTGTGCAATGGGTCTTGTCGCGTTCTTCAGAATGAATATATCATCTCTTGTGGAAATGGAAAAGGCAACGGAGTAAATTCCAGATTGCTCCTTAACTGCCTGTATTCTAGTCAGATCTTCTAAGAGTCTAGCTGTTTCTGTTCTACCACTCTTCAACGCGGAGCTGATTTGACTCAGACTCAGAGGATGCTCGTTGAGTAAAAATAACAGTTCAGAAGCCCATTTCTGTCTCGTGACTAGGAACGGGTTGAACTCATCGAGAGGCCCACTGCCACCACAAATGTGGATTTCAAGTGTCTTAGTCCGCGAATCCAGAGACATCTCTACATCGAAATATGCGTGGAGACTCTGGATATTTATACTTTTGAAATACCCATTGCGGATAGGCGAACCTGAGCTCCATCCTAGATAGGATAAAGGCAAGCAGAACACCCCTGCGCGCGCAAGTACACGCGGGGGGTATTGGATTACTTACCCGAAGAGCATGTGGTCGAAATATTCGAGGAAACCGGATTCCCGAAAATCTAGACCAAGAGACTCGATTACAACTGGGGTGCGGCGCCATCACACTCTTTTGCATTGATAACCATCTCGCATCATTGCCAGAAGTTAAAAGAGAAAAAAGCCAGCGAGGAATACACTGAAACTCCAGGCATTATCAGGAAGTGAAGCGCATGCCGACCCTCTCGGCTTCCTCAAGCGCCAGCGTTGGCGCAAACTTCAGCTTCAACATGACCATAACGGGAACACAGTAGTTCCATATGGCGTGCGCTGGCTAACTATTATGAAAAGATCACTACGCAGTGGTAATTAGCGCGCGCCAAGAGAAAAAATTCAGATTCCCACTGCACCGAACATGCCTTTCTCCACTAGCTTGGCCCGAATGAGTACTAGAATCCTCTCCGATGCGCCTATTCGTACCAAGAAATGATAGTATTGAAGAAGCATTCTGTAATAGAGCATTTGCAAACCTAGAACAGTCAACTGTGCAGCCATCCCAACAACTCCATCCGAAATATAGATTTGCAACTAATTAAAGATTTAGAAGGCGGGCTCTGTCAAGCGCGCGCGCTTAGTACGGCGTTCAGCCGTAGATCCAGCGATGGTACGGAGGATGCGGGTTGCATCATTCTCAGAGTTTCATAAGTCATGAATTGCTCCTGGTATTTTGGGAAAAACCTGCGTCTCCCCAATGTGCTTGGCTCCGGTTATCCAGCTGACGAGCCTTTCTATGCCTATCCCTGCTCCTGCTGAGGGTTTTAGTCTTCCTTCTTTTGCGAGTCTCAGCAACAGGCTATAGTTCTCCTTCCTCACGCCGTCTCTCTCCATTTTTCCACCAATCTTGCTGTAATCAAACTCTCTTCTTGCGCCTGACAACACCTCTCCGTATCCTGGCAAGTATAAATCGTAATTGTCCCATCTGCTGCTTTTGACATCCTCAAAATCGTAGAATTCTCGGGGAATGTTGGTCATCCATATAGGATCCTCTGTTTGAGATAGAATTTGGGCTTCCCACTCTTTTCCATAGTTTTTTTCGAGTTCTGCCTTATCGTAGACCTTGAACGGCGTTCTCGGCGTTCTCATGCCCTCATGTTTTCCGAGAGAGAGCAGCTCGTCTCCCGTGTTTGTTTTCAAACTATCTATTAACCGACGGAGAGTTCTTTCAACAAAACTTCTGATACTCGCTGATGTGGCGTTCCTAACTTCGAAGTCGAGTTGCGTGAACTCATAGGCGTGCATCCCAGTAGCCGCTCTTTCACTTCTTTCTATCCTCACATTCGGAGAGAGTATGAACAGCTTGGGAATGGCCAGGGAGCAGGCAACCATCTTGTGAACTATCATGCTCGTCGTCGTTCTGACTGTTTTTCCATAGATTTCGACCTCGACACGTTTTTCAATGGATGCGCAGGAATCTGGCCACAAGGGGTCCGTTGACTGCGAAAAAATGACTGGCAGCAACCATTCGAACCCGTTTTCAGTAAACTCTTGAGTGAGACACTTCAGAGTGCGGGTCATTATCTTGCTGATATAATGTTTTCTTTGAATTTCATCTTTTGACAATTCTTCCAGGGGCTTGGGTAAGTCAACAACCGTCAGACTTCTCTGCGGACTAAAACGCTTTTCACTCATCCGATCACCCTCTGATTTCTGCAGATCTTGTAAACACTTCCAGATTGCTCGGCTAATACTTGTATGTGTGCGCACTGGAAGATAAGTTTTTTATAATAAAATTTGGGAATATTTCAGAAAAGGTCAATGTTTTATAGGCAAACATGTAATAATTACAGGTATGGAAGCTAAACTTGACGGGAAGGATATGGCAATCTTGGCTCTCGTACAAAGGAATTGCAAACTCACAGCAAGGGAGATTGCCAGAGAAATTAACTCGCCAATAACCACCGTTTTCGCTAAGATAAAACGCATGGAAATGCTGGGGGTCATAAAAGAGTATAGAGCAGTCTTAGATCCGAAGAAGCTTGAACGCGGGACCGCGGCCTTCATTCTGGCTTCCGTCATTTATGGGGCAAGGAATGAGGAAAAGCCTTTTTCGCAGAGAGATATAGCGGCGGAAATAGCCAAGTTTCCTGAGGTTCAAGAGGTTCACATAATCACTGGCGACTGGGATCTCCTGATAAAACTCAGAGCAGAAAGCGTTGACTCAATAGGGCAATTCGTTATTGATAAGCTGCGGTTTGTCAAAGGAATCGAGAAAACTCTCACGTGCATGGTTTTTGAAACTTGCAAGGAAACGACGGAAATACCCCTCAAAACACGGAAAGGCTAAACTGCAACTGTAACGCCAAAAATCGTGATTTGGACGGGCGCGGGCTTGCGTGCGCTGCGTGGTCTTTTTTCAACTTTGAAAATGTTCGCGCGGCAAGATTTATGTAGGTCGTTTTTCCCTTGGAGATGGACGATCCTGAAAGACGTTAGAGACTGGAGATATGCTCTGTGCGAGGCTTCCGAAGTCGAGATATTGTTGGAATAATCGAAGTGGTCGGAGGGTCGTTGATGGGTCATTGAGGAAGAACTGTGCGGGCCTATTTTAAGGAGTTTAGAAAGAACTGCGAAATAGTAGGTTTCAAGGGTGTTGAAGTCAGTGATACTGAAGCGTTTTTGGAGACGATTAACAGGGACAAGCCTGCGGGCGTGGAACTGCAGTTTTTTGACGCAGATTTTGTCGCCACGTGGCAGCATCTCTACTTCGCATTGTTGAACGCGCTTACGGCATTCAAGAATGGAGAGAACCTCTCCAAGAGCGTCGCGATGGAAACTATTCTTTACGCCTCTGGGCGGAGGCAAATCCAGAAAGCTACACGGCTGCTCGGTATCAAGCCCTCGTCGCGGAACATGGCGGTTCTAATAGTTGGAGGTAAGGCCGAAGTTGTGCAAAAGGGGTTGGCAAAGGTTTCGAGGCGTGTCGGTGGGCAGCTTGACGATTCGGTTCTTGAGTTTTCAGGGAAGAAGATGGAGAACATGAGGAGAACTTTTGATATTTCGGAGGTTGAGCTGGAAACGGTCATGGAAGGAGGCCATGTGGAAAAGGCGATTGTTGATCTTGTCGTGGAACGGGTGGCGCTTTTGGCTACTGCACGCTGACTCTAGAGGAGTTTCTCCTTCTGGATTGACAAGATGTCTTGGGGCTTTAGAACTGACACTCCGGTGAAACCGCCGAGGACTTCTATCAGAATTATCTTGTCTGGGTTGGTCAGGTTGACTTTTCTTTTGACATTCATCGCCACTTTTTCGATTATTTCTCTGCTGTGTGTCGTGGTGAACCGTTTTTCAACTGTCACGCGGAAGGTTTCGTTTTCTCCGATTTTGGAGCTTAGCTCAGTGACTGCTTGCTGAATCAGATCCATGTCTGTGTGGACAACTTTTTCAATCGGTATCGTCCTGAGTATGAACCGAAATTCGTAAGGACTCTGTTGTAGGAGAGTTCGGAACCGTCTGACGGCCTCGATTGCGTCTATGCTGGTCTTCACGGCAATCAGGCCGGAGACGCCAGTTCTCTCGATGAGAGGTGAAGTGTCTCCTATTTTTTCAAAGAGGAAATGCAGTTCGGAACGGGCGTACTTCTCGTATCCGCGCGAAGTGCTGGCGAGAAGATTGAATTCTTTGAGCATAGATTCTACCACGCACAGTATGTTTCCTAAGGCAAATTAGCGTTTCCAAGAGAGGCGGAACATTTTGCCATGAGTTTTCGGGTCAGTGTGCGTAAGTGGCTCCTTCATCGCCAGAGGCTCTCAGCCGTCGCCTCACATCATCCCAGATGTAGTATCTGTTCGCGTGGATTTATCCATTTTGACTGTTCGATGGCGCTAGGCTTAAATTTGAATCAGACGTGTTCAACGTGTCTAGTTTGAAAGTGATGGAGAGATGAAGAGAACGCGGAAATCGACGATGGTTGTCCATGGCGGAGCTGGGACTTGGCAGCCGGAACGCAGCCAACCTGGCATTGACGGTGTGAAGAGGGCTGCTGAGACAGGGTTTGCCGTCTTGAAGAAGGGTGGAAGCGCTCTCGACGGTGTCGTCGAAGCCGTTGCAGCTATGGAGGATGATGGGGTATTCAACGCGGGGTATGGTTCCAGCTTGAACTTGGAGAAAAAAGTGGAGATGGAAGCTTCCTTGATGGATGGAAAAACGCTTCAGGCCGGCGCGGTGGGTTTGCTTCGAGATCTGAGGAACCCTGTTCGCTTGGCAAAAGTGGTCATGGAAAAGACCGATCATTGTTTTGTAGTTGGTGACGGTGCGGAGAAGTTGGCCAGTCTTGAACATCTTGAGAGGCGCAACCCCGTGACTGAGCTCAGACTGAAGTATTACGAGCAGCAGAAGAAGGCTCTGCTCGAAGGGAAATCTGAGCTGCCAAAGCTGGCTAAAATGGTTAAGGATCATCCAGAACTGTTCACTCTGGGCACCGTAGGCGCTGTTGCTATCGACGACGAAGGAAACGTGGCGGCTGCGACATCGACAGGGGGTTTCCCGTTGAAACTTCCAGGCAGAATCGGAGACTCCCCGCTGATTGGCTGCGGGACGTACGCGGACAACTTGACTGGAGCTTGTTCAACTACTGGCGTCGGTGAGATTGCGATAAGGCTTGTACTTGCGAAGACGGTCTGCACTTACATGGAAAACGGAAAAACATCCCAGGAGGCCGCTGAAAACGCAATAAGACTCGTGAACACTAGGATGCCGTCCATTTATAATTCGATGGGGTTGATTGCTATTGACCGGCTTGGAAGAATAGGCGCGGCTCACAGTTCACCAAACATGTGCTGGGCTTACATCACCCCGGGAATGAAGGAGCCAAAGGCGTCATTGACTGCGAAGATTGTGAAAGAACACCTGTAAAATGGCATCGATGTATGTATCTCTCCGTTTTATTCTCGACAACTGACGTATAATAATCCTTAAAGATTGCGAGGATGTTCTCACTATCCATTCGATATGCATGGAGGTGAAAAAAGTGATAGATGAGGAAGAAGATACCGAAGAAGAAGACTGGGATGAAGAAGAGGATTTTGAGGAAGAAGAATGGTAGGAAAGTCAGCTGAGCAATCAGCCTTTTTATGCTTTTTCTTTTATCGAAGCTTTTCTCGGGTGCTTTTGACGGTTTCTTGAGGTTTATCTTTATATCTTTATAACTTACAAGCAAAGACCTTTCACTGTCGGGTTACAATGACGAGAGTTGCTGTGTTAGAAGCCGACAAGTGCAAGTCAAAACGTTGCAGTAGAATGTGTTATCGTTTTTGCCCCATCGTGCGCAGCAAGATAGAGGCAGTGCGCTTTGAGAATGACAAAGCGGTGATCGTCGAGTCGCTGTGCACGGGGTGTGGCATATGCGTGAAGAAGTGTCCCTTCAAAGCCTTGTCAATAGTTAATCTTCCAGACGAGCTTGAAAAAGACTGCAGCTACCGTTTTGGAGAAAACACGTTCAAGCTTTACAGGTTACCGACGCCTTCACCGGGCTTGGTGCTGGGCCTACTGGGACAGAACGGAATAGGCAAGACAACAGCTCTCAAATTGCTGTCAGGGGAAATAAAGATAAACCTTGGAAACTACGCGAACCCCCCTGAGTGGACCGAAATATTCCAGCATTTCAGAGGTTCTATCCTGCAAGAGTATTTCCAGAAAATGGCCGAAGGAAAGCTCAGAGTTTCACACAAACCGCAATACGTGGACAAGCTCCCAAAAGTCATCTCAGGAAAAGTCCGCGAACTGCTCGAAAAAGTGGACGAAAGGAAAAACCTGGACAAGATTGCTGAACAGCTTGAACTGAAACAGTTCTGGAATAGACCGCTTGACGTCCTGAGCGGCGGCGAACTGCAACGCGTGGCCGTGACCGCTGCGATATGTCGCGAAGCGGATGTGTACATTTTTGATGAGCCCTCAAGCTACTTGGACGTGAAACAAAGGCTCGAAGTGGCAAAGACGATAAGAAGCCTGAAAAACGATCAGAAAACGATAATCATCGCGGAGCATGACCTCGCAATAATTGATTACTTGTCGGATCAGATATGCCTTTTCTACGGTGAACCGGGCGTTTATGGAGTGGTCTCAAGCGTTCACGGCGTCAGAACTGGCATAAACATTTACCTGCAAGGCTACATTCCAGACGAAAACGTTCGCTTCCGAAAGGAAGCCATAGTATTTCACGAGAAACCCCCTACGACCAGCGCTGGGGCTGGAGAAACGATGCTAACATGGGAACAGCTGGAAAAAACGTACGAAGGGTTCAAGCTCGTAGCCAGACCTGGAGAAATCAAGAGAGGAGAAATAATAGGGATACTAGGAGCTAACGGCATAGGCAAGACAACTTTCATAAAGATACTGGCGGGAATTGAAAAGGCCGATGATGGAATGGAATTCGGCAAGTTGAACATCAGTTACAAACCGCAGTACATCTCCGCGGATTATGAAGGCACTGTTCAAGAGCTTCTGATGAGTGTTGCCAAAGAAGAGTATTCCTCAGGCTGGTACAGAACAGAAATCCTCCATCCGCTAAAGGTGAATCCCTTGTGTGACAGAAATCTGGTCGAACTCAGCGGGGGAGAGTTGCAGAAAGTGGCCATTGCGGCTTGTCTCTCACGCAAAGCCGATCTCTACCTTCTGGACGAGCCGAGTGCCTACTTGGACGTAGAAGAGAGATTGAACATGGCGAAGACTATTCGAAGAGTCGTCGAAAACCGCAACGTAACAGCCTTCGTGGTTGAACACGACGTCGTCACTCAGGACTTCATAGCTGATCATCTGATGGTTTTCACGGGAAAGCCCGGCGTAGAGGGTGTGGCTAATCCGCCGACGAGTTTGCGAAAGGGAATGAACGTTTTTCTGAAAGACATGCAGGTTACGTTCAGAAGAGACCCTGCCACCAAGAGGCCCAGAGTCAACAAAGAAGGGTCAAAACTCGACAAGTTTCAAAAGGAAATCGGCGAATACTACTACGTGCGCAGACACCGAAAATAGGGTAAAGGGGATGCTTGCACTGAAGATTGGAGAGACGGAAAGAGAACTGTTGCATGCCTCATTGAATGCCTTGAAGAATGCGTATGTGCTTTGGGGGTTCAAGGTTGGCGCCGCCGTGTTAGCGGAGGATGGACAGGTTTACGAGGGGTGCAACGTCGAAAGCTGGGTGTCAGGACTGGGCACATGCGCCGAGAGATGTGCAATCAACCATGCTGTGCTACATGGAAATCGAAAAATCAACGAGCTGGCAGTAGTGATGAATGCTGGTTCAAGTAGCGAACCTAGACCCTGCGGCGCATGCCTGCAGTACATCTCTGATTTTTCAGCGAACCCGCAGATCAATATCGTTATGGCCAAAGCAGGAGAAGGGAAGATTCTGATGAAAACCGTTAACGCCAAAAAACTAGTAGAGCTGTTTCCGTTCCCCTACAAGAAATGAAGTATCTTCTGTTGAAGGTAGTTAAGTTAAAGAATGAGCAGAGTATATCATAGAGGCAATTTGGAAATGGAGAGGGCTGGGAAGGCTTAAGTGGCTCAAACAACGTTTGAAGAGATAAGTGCTGCGGATTTTTTCTACAGGAACAGGGATATCGCAGGATTTACGAACCCTTCAAGAGCCATCTTTGTGGCCGTTAGAGAGCTTGTTGAGAACTCTCTGGACGCGGCTGAAAGCCATCAGATCCCGCCGGACATTTACGTTCGTTTATCATATGAGGGAGAGGCCAGCCAGGACACACAGATTTACAAGATAAGGGTTGAAGACAATGGCATAGGAGTCCCGCCAAGACATATTCCATCAGCCTTTGGCCAAATTCTCTTCGGCTCAAAATACAAGCTGAAGCAGCAGAGAGGCACGTTTGGATTGGGAGGGAAGATGGCCATTCTGTATGGCCAAATCACGACGCATCAACCTGCTACTATCATGTCAAGCACTGGAATATCAAAAACGTACATGTACAAGCTCATGATTGACATTCAGAAAAACCGCCCTCTGATAGTGGACAGAAAAGTCATCATCAACAAGGAGATGTGGAGGGGAACAATAGTTGAGTTTACCCTTGAAGGCGATTATTTCAGGGCGATGCCCAAAATCTTGGACTATTTCAAGCAGACGGCTATGGTTAACCCGTATGCAAACCTCACCTTCGTTGATCCGAAGGGAAGGCTCTACAAGTTCACTAGAATCACAAAGGAGATGCCTCCGCCGCCGAAGGAGACATTGCCGCATCCTTACGGTGTGGACGTAGAGCTTCTTCAGCGTCTTATTCAGATAACGCCTTACAAGAGCATGAACGAGTTCTTGAGGTTTCACTTCCACAGAGTGGGCGACATCACCGCGCGAAAGTTTCTGGAGTTCAGCAACCTAAGCCCATCCAAAAACCCGAAAAAACTTTCACATGAAGAAATCGTCAGGCTCATGCACATGCTCAAGAGGTTTAGGGAGTTCTTGCCGCCGGACGCAAGCTGTCTGTCGCCCCTTGGCGAAGATCTGCTGAAGGCAGGTGTCGAGAAGGAATTGAAACCCGAGTTCGTGGCCGTCCATCAGCGCAAACCCTCAACCTACTCTGGTCATCCCTTCATCGTTGAAGTCGGCATCGCTTATGGCGGAGAGATTCCCAAGAAAGGAGTCTTTCTGGTGTATCGTTTTGCGAACAGAATACCGTTGCTGTATGACGAGGCGAACGACGTTTCGTTCAGAGTCATAACGGCAATGAATTGGCGCAGATACCGAGTCTTGCCTGACATGCCTATTGCAATACTGGTGCACATCTGCAGCACAAAGGTGCCCTACAAGACTGTTGGAAAAGAGTTCATAGCTGACAGACCTGAGGTTAGAAAGGAGATAGCCAACGGACTCCGGGAAGTTGCACGCCAAATCCAGCATTTCCTGTCAAAGAGAGAACACGTGGACAGGGAGCGCAAGAGGCTGGGTATTTTCAACAAGTACCTCCCGAAAATAGCCCAGTTTTCAACTCAATTGTCAGGCAGAGAAAAACCGCCGGATATAGAGAAATTATTGGCGAGTGTGCAGAAATATGGGGCCGAAGAAGCATAAGAGCAGTATACTGGAGAGAAAAAAAGAGGTTCTACAGGGCTTAGAAAATCTTGGATCCAAGATTTACGATCAAATGGATCAAGGAAATTTCCCTTCCATAGACATGCCGAGCCGCTCAACAGACAACATCGCTTACAATGAGCAGTTTAGACAATTCATCCTAGGCGATCGAAGGGTTCGAAGAAGCGTCCGGAACATCCGGCATTTGAAGCCTTTCACCCAACTCGTTTGGGCTGCACTGTTCTCTAATGAACTCTCTTCGCAGCGCAAGACGTCAACTCTGAGAGACGTGTACTATTCTGCTCAGGCTTATGAAATGACCTTCAAAGATCAACAGGAATCCAACAATATCATAACAGATCTAGAAACCATACTGGGATTTTCAAGAGAGGATTTCAACATTTTCCCAGAAGAACGCTCAGCGGTTTTCGGCGACCTTACAATAGAATACACCGTGCCGGGTTATGAAGGAAAAACCCTGGACTTAACCTCGCATCCAGACGGCGTCCTAATAGGTCCAGCATTGACCTCTTCAGAGTTTGTACGAACGTCGGCAGACAAGGTCATAGCCATAGAGAAAGGCGGTTTGTTCACGCGGTTCATCGAAGAAAACGTGCATAAAAAATACAACTCCCTTCTAGTGATGACAGCCGGGCAAGCGCCCAGAGCGACTAGACGTTTTATCCGAAGGTTAAGCGAAGAGCTCAACCTTCCCGTTTATGTTTTCACCGACGGCGATCCTTGGGGAATGCACATAGCAATGGTCATAATCTCGGGTTCCGCCAACGCTGCACACCTGAGAGAGCTGAACACTCCTGACGCGAAATGGAGCGGCGTATGGGCGACGGACATCGTCAACTACAAATTGCCGACCGATCCGCTCGACGAAATGGACATGAAAAGACTCTACGAATTGCAGAAGGACCCGCGTTACAAGGATCCACTATGGCGGAGGGAAATAAAGACCTTCATGAAAATCAAGAAGAAGGCCGAACAGGAGGCTTTCAGCAGGTACGGTTTA
>Ga0187770_10001805_pt1 | contig 11608 bp, 10 predicted proteins | sample 0116_SJ02_MP02_2_FD_133154 | JGI IMG/M metagenome (GOLD analysis project Ga0187770, IMG submission 133154) | Tropical peat soil microbial communities from peatlands in Department of Meta, Colombia - 0116_SJ02_MP02_20_MG | ecosystem: Environmental > Terrestrial > Soil > Wetlands > Peat | place...
ACGCTGCTGGTCGCCGCCATGTCGGTCTCGGGCGCGATATTTCTGATCCTTGAACTCGATCAGCCGTTCTCAGGATTGATCCAGATTTCCAGTACTCCGCTGCGCAACACACTCGCCGTGCTTGGAAAATAGTCCGGGCGGCCGCGGGACGGCGTCGAATGTGATTATCGTGCCCCGTGCTTAGACGCGCGGCGGCATTCGTCTTCGCTCTGGCCGGCACGGCGGCCTCGCCTCAAGACTTTGTCGCACTGCTTTCTTCCTCTGCGCGAATCACCGCGGCAATATCGCCGCTCATTCGCGCGATGGCGCGGCTGTGCGCAGCGGCGAGCGCCTCGTAGCTTGTGTCCTGCACCGTCTCGGTGGAAGTAGTGCGTCCCGAACGCACGTGATCGTTGGCGGATCGGCTGACTACCCACACGGCATCGAATGTCACTTGCCGCCCCGGCGATGAGTCGAATCGCTGAACGTTAATCGTTACCCGGTAAGCCGGCTTGAAATTGGCCAATGGCGCCGACGCTACTTGCGGGGTTCCGAGCGCGGCCGCCAGGTCGCCGGCCACGGCTTGCGCGATGCCATCGCTGAGCGGCGCCGCCCAGCGATTGAACTCGTCCACCTCAACGCGATTGGAGGCCAACTGCACGACGAACTCCAGCCGGTCGTCCGACGCGGGCACCGAGACCGGACCAACCATTATGCTGACGTTGGTGGGTGGCTGGCCCGAGGGCGTTGCGATCGCATCGAGCGTGTAGAATCGCGCAGGCTTGGTCGCTGCGCAGCCAGCACAACCCGCCGAGATCAGGAGCGCGAGGATCGTTCCCGCCGACAGTTTTGCGATCACTTTGGCTCTCCCGCCTTTCCGCGCAGCAGCGCGTCCGGATGACGCTCGAGATAGTCGGCAAGCACGCGCACCGAGCTGGCTGCGCCGCTGATTTCCTTCAGCGTGCTGTCGAGTTCCTGGCTCTGGACCGATTCCGGTTGGATGTAACGGCTCGCATTGTCCAGGGTGGTCCGGGCGCTTTGCAGGGTAAGATTGAGGGCGTCGAGCGACTTCTGCAGGTGGTCGCCGATTTCGTTCAACGGGAGCTGGTCGAGCTTGTCGAGGATGTGTGTGACCTTGGCTTCGGCCGCCTGGAGCTCGCCCGGGAAGGTCGGCAACTGGACGGGCTGCTGATTCCAGTTGACCTGCGCCGGTGGCGCTGCGGGAAAGAAATCGAACGCTACGAAGACCGACCCCGTGAGCAAATTGCCGGTCTTTAATTGCGCGCGGACGCCGTGCGCGACGAGGTTGTCGATCATCTTTTTGCGCAGGGCCTCGCGGTCCTGGCTGGTGCCGAGATCGAGCACCTTCACTCCCAGCCTTTCGGGGTCGAGGCGGATGGTGACCGGCACGGAGAATTCCATGGTCTTCGCATCGATCTGCGCGCGAATGTCGGCCACCTCGCCGATCTGAATGCCGCGAAACTCGACCGGAGCGCCCGGGGCAAGTCCGCGCACCGACTCCTTGAAGAACAGCTCGTAGGTCTGCGGATAGCGCACCGGCGGCGCATAGGCTTCGGTTCGGGAGCCATACAGCGCAAAGATGGTATTCGCATCCGCCGCCGGCAGAATCGGACCGGTCGCCGGCGTTTCGAATGCAACCCCGCCGACCAGAATCGACAACACCGACTGCGTCCGCAGGCTCAGCCCGCTTGCCGACAGCTCCATGTCGACCCCGCTCGCCTGCCAGAAACGCGTGTTCTCGTTGACGTATTGATCGTAGGGCGCCTGAACAAAGATTTTTATCGTGAAGAGCCGTCCGTCCTTGTCCAACTCGTAGCCGGCGACCTGTCCAACCTGCAGGCGCCGAAAGAAGATTGGAATACCCGTGTCGAGCGAACCGAGATCTCCGGTCTTGAGAATGAAGAAGCGCCCCGGCGTCTCGCCACTTACGATGGGAGGGGTTTCGAGCGCTACGAAATCACGTTTCCTCACCCCGGAGGTTCCGATGTCCATCGCGATGTACGAACCCGAGATGAGTGTGCCGAGGCCGGTTACAGTGGCGCCGGATACGCGCGGCCGCACCACCCAAAAGCGCGTGTCCTCGACCAGGAACGGCTCCGAGCGTGGCGCCATTTCAGCCGTCGCGATTACGCGCTTGTGATCGTCCGAGAGTCTGATTGTGGTCAGCGTGCCGACGTCGACGCCTTTGTAGTGAATCTTGGTCTTGCCCGCCTCCAGCCCTTCGGCCGAATCAAACACAATGGTTATTTTGGGCCCCTCGCTCATGACTCTTGTGACGGCGACCCACACGCCCACTACCGCCGCGACAATAGGCACGATCCACACCACGGAGATTCTCGATCGCCGTTTGACCACCGTTCGCGACACCGGAACGGGTTGCAGCGGTCCGCGTTCATCCGCCATTGGGCACCTCTCTTGGGATTGCGGCATCCCAGATCAGCCGTGGATCAAAACATTCGACCGCCAACATGGTCAGCACCACCACGGCTGCGAAGAAAAACAGACCCGGCGCCGGTTCCACCGACATCAATGGTTGGAGCTGGATTAACGCCGCGGTGAAAGTGTCCACGAAGACATCCACCATCGACCAGCGTCCGATGAACTCGATCGTCCGGTAGAGGCGGATGCGCTGTTCGTTGTTCTGCGCGGAGCCGCGCCGGACACTGAGCAGCAGGTACGCCAGCGCCAGGATTTTGGCGCTCGGAATCATGATGCTTGCGAACAGCACGATCAGCGAAAGCGGCCAGCCGGTTGGCGACCACAGCAGCACGACGCCTTGCAGAATGGTGTCCGACTCCGAGCCTGCCGCGGTCGTCGTGGTGAGGACCGGCAGGACGTTTGCGGGGATGTAACAGACGGCCGCCGCGATCAGAAATCCCCACGTGCGCTGCACGCTATCGCGTTTGCGGAAAACAATCTCCTCATCGCAGCGCGGGCAGCGCCCTTCGTCGATTCCGGCTGCGGGGCGTGAGACCAGTCCGCATACCTCGCAGCGCTGAAGACCGAGCGCCATGGCGGTCGTTGCGGCGGGATTCACGTTTGCGCCTTCTCCGTGAGCTCGACGCCGCCACGACCGGTCTCATCCGCGGCCCATTCGATACGATCCCATAGTTCTTTGGGGTCGAAGGTGGACTGTATCGCTGCGAGCAGAACTATGAGCGCGCCGAGAACGAACAGCGCCACCCCCGGAATGACCTTGGCATAGTCCGCTATCTTCACCAGCGCGACCAGCACTCCGAGGAGCATCACCTCGAGCATGCTCCAGGTCTGGGTAGTTGGCAGGTGGCGCAGGAACGCGCCAACCCATTTAGGCGGGCGCCGCCTCAGACCGCAGATCGCGACCGCGAGCACGCATCCAATCTGGAGCGCCGGGGCGACTACCGCGGTGAACAACACGAGCGCGGCGACCACCTCTCTTCCGTCTTCCCACAGATGCTGCGCTCCTCCGAAAACGGTCGTGTAGGACTGCCGGCCCACTATGGTAAGCCCGAGCATCGGAACGCAGTTCGCGACCGCATAGAGTATTGCGGCGGCAATCGCCAGACCCAGCGTCCGGTTCAGCGAATCTTCGCGCCGGCGCCATAGCGCATCGTCGCATCGCGGGCATCGGGCGATCGTTCCGAAAGGCAAATCAGGCAGCCGCTGCAACAGGTCGCAGTGCGGACACGCGACCAGCGAAGGGTCGGCAAGCGGTTGATTGTAGATCTGATTTTCTGCAGGCACGCGGGAATCTCGCACGCGTCCACACTTTCCTGAAGACATGCTTTCACGACAACCGGACATAAGTAAATCCTGACAGGTAATACGGTGAAAGATGGGTCGAGCGCCTTCGCAGAACGGTGAGCGTCGAAGTTGAACGTCCGCGAGAGGGAGGAACGGCTCGGAATGTCACCTCTTAAGGATTTGGATATGGGACCTTGGTCCGATGACCCTCCTTTGGGGAGCTGTGCAACAATTGTAAAGCTGCCGGATGATTTAACGGAGCAGAAATTCCGAATGGTCATCATTATCGAGGACGACCACTCTGTCCTGCGCGCGCTCAGCCGGCTCTTGCGCGCGGAAGGGTACAGCGTCCGCGCTTTTGAGCGGCCGGACACCGTTCTGGCGGCCGAGCTGCCGAAATCGCGCGCCGTTCTGCTGGTCGACGTTCATCTGCCTGAAATGAACGGGGTGAAGCTCTGCGAGGCTCTGGCAGCATCGGGATGCTCTCTGCCCGTGGTCCTGATGAGCGGGCACCTTGATGCTCGCACCAGGGAAATGATGCGCAATGCGGACGCAGTCGCAACGCTCACCAAGCCGTTCAGCCGTGACACGCTGTTGAGCGCGATCAGAAAGGCGCTGCCGAATTACCCCGCAGCATGAAGTTCCGCAAATCTGCGGCGCTGCGCTCTGCTGCGGGCAGTGCGGCCGACAGGGGTGCAAGCGCCGCTCGTTGGCGGGTCAGAAAACATCGCGCGTGCGGGCATAAAACTTTTGACGCAAGGTATGCCGTATCCTAAGATACTTCCGCGTTTCCGGGCGCCATTTTCCGAATCGGAGTTGCTCTTGATCGGATCCGCTCTTCTCGAGGACGATGCGACAGAAAAAGAAGCAACTTCGATCAACGACGCGTGCCCGACGTTCTCATCCCCCGAAATCCGACAGATTTGAACGCTTGCTCGGCGACCTGTCTGCTGCATTCGCCCGCGCCAGGCCCCACGCAATAGACAGCGAGATAGCGCGCTGGCTGAAGCGGATCGTTCTGACCTTGGATCTGGACCGTGCCGGAGTTCTTCAAATCGACCCGCTCACGCACAGAGTGTACAACAGTCATCAGTGGATGCGCCCGGGTGTGCCCAGGACACCCCCACACGAGGATCTTCGCCAGCTTTACCCCGCCTACGCGCGGAAGCTCCTGGCCGGAAAGGCAATCGTCTATTCTGATCTCGCCGAAGTACCTCGCGAACTGGCACAAGACGCACTAAGGAATCCTGCGGACGTTCCCAGGTCCCATGTTGCAATACCGGTGCGTGTTGGCGGCACAGTCGCTGGCGCCGTGGGGTTTGCCACGTTCAGGCGGACCAGGATCTGGAACGCGCGGCTACTGGACCGGCTTTATCTGATCGCGGGAATTTTCGGTAACGCCCTTGAACGCAAGCGCGCGGCGATGAAGGACGCCAGGCTGCGGGAGGAACTGCTCGACTCGTCGCGTGCGGCCGTGATGGGAGAATTGGCAGCTTCCGTGGCGCACGAACTCAATCAACCCATCGCGGCAATCCTGAGCAACGCCGAAGCCATCTTAAGCCTGCTCGAAGCCGAGCCACCGGACCTGGCCGAAATCCGGACCGCGATCAACGAAATCATTCAGGACGACACCCGCGCGAGCGAGACCATCCGGCATCTCCGATCTCTGTTCCGCCATGATCGGACCGAGAGAGTCGCGCTCGATGTCGGCGAAGTCGTGCGCGACGTCAGTCGGATTGTTCAGACGGCAGCGATCGCCAATAACGTCTCTCTCGCGCTGGACATTGCCCGACCGGTACCGGCCATTCGCGGAGATCGGGTCCAGCTTCAGGAGGCGGTTCTCAACCTGGTGCGCAACGCCTTCGATGCAGTCCGTGATGTCAAAGACGGACCCAGAGAGGTCGTTCTGCGTGTCGGCAAGAAACCGGGCTCTGTCGTCATCCGGGTGTCCGACTCGGGCGCCGGGATCGACCCAAGTGTGGCGCCGCGAATCTTCGCCCCCTTCTTTACGACCAAGCCATCTGGCATGGGAATGGGCCTTGCGGTCTCACGCGCAGTCGTTGAAGCGCACGGAGGGCGCCTGTCGCTCGCACCAGACTCGTTCAGCGGTGCGACCTTTCTTCTCGAACTCCCGGTGCGGTCCACCGACGACGCATGAGTGCTGCGCCCAGGAGCCATCCGCTCGCCCAGCGGCCTCGAGTTGCAGTTGTGGACGATGAGGAATCGATAAGAAGGGCAATCGCGCGCTTGATAACGAGTGCGGGGTTCGAAGTCTGCGCATTTGATTCGGCGCAACAGTTCCTCGACAGTCCGGAACGCAAACGGGTCTCGTGCGTACTGGCCGATCTGATGATGCCGGGTATGAACGGACTTGAGTTGCAGCAGAAGCTGGCTGCGGCCGAGCCGCATCTGTCAGTGGTGTTCATCAGCGGCCACGGGGACGTACCGTCCGCGACTGGAGCGATGAAAGGCGGTGCGGTGGATTTCCTGGAGAAACCGTTCAGGCGGGCGTCCCTCATCGAAGCGCTCGATCGGGCCGTCAAACGCACCGCCGGACTAAAGACGGCGGCGCAGCAGTTCGGTGAATTGCGCATTCGCTACGAAAATCTGACCCGGCGCGAACGCGAGGTCTTCGCTCTGGTCACGGGCGGGCTGCTGAACAAGCAGATTGCATCCGAGCTGGGAGCCGCTGAAAAGACTATCAAGCAGCATCGGGGCAGGGTGATGCAGAAAATGGAAGCGGAGTCGCTGGCTGAATTGGTGTTGATGGCCGAACGGCTCGGCGTCCGAGGCTCCGGAGATTTCGCCCGCGCCCGGGGGCGGCGCGCACCTTCATCTTGAGTCTTTGGCCTCGGTCCGCCGCCCGCATCGGACCAAGGTCCGATTACGAGCCAACCAGAAAAGCGGCATAGTGCAGGAAGCCGCTGGAAAAATATCGAGTGTGACCGTTTGTTTCCCATCTCACGATCGCATTGAGCGGGGAGGAACTGGATCATGAGGAAAGTTCTTTGGACACACGGCGCCACGGTCGGGGTGATAACGATCGCGCTACTGCTGCAGGGTTGCCCAACGACGGTGCAGACGACGCCCGAAGCCGCTAAGGCGGTGGAAGCAGGAGCAGCCCTGCCGCCGAGCGTGACGGGCTTCTTTGGAGACAACTCATCGAAGCTGGCGAAAGGACCCGAGGGCGGCGCAGCTCTCGCCTACGTCAGTCCGAACGCTCAATGGCCCAAGTACACCAAGATCCAACTGCAGCCGGTTGAGTTCTGGGCCGCACAGGACTCGAAGGTCTCGAGCGCCGACCAGCAGATGCTGACGGCGTATGCCTACAACAAGCTTAAGGAGGACCTCGCAAAGAGCTTCACCCTCGTCGATCAACCCGGTCCGGATGTACTTACTCTGCGCGTTGCCCTGATGGACGCCACCACGGCGACACCGGGATTGCGCAGCATCTCAGTTGTCATTCCACAGGCGCGCGTGCTCAACGGACTTCAGTCGCTTGCCACCGGGAGCTATGCATTCGTCGGCTCGGCGGAGGCCGAGATGCAGGCCACGGACTCGACTAGCGGAGATTTCCTCGCCGGCGCGGTCGATCAGCGCGCGGGTGGCATGGGGATCAAGGGCGCCGCGTCATTTCAATGGGGCGATGCCGAAAACGCGATGGATTACTGGGCGCAGAGAATTGCTAACCGCCTCCTGGAACTGCAGGGAAAACCCGCGCAAGCGAGTTGATGCGCGTAGTCGCGGTGTTTGCGCGGCAGTGCGCTGCGATGCTGCGGAGCGCAATTGCAATTGTGCTGCTCGCGGCTTGCTCGCTGATTTGGCCGGCGGCCTGCCTGGCGGATGAAGCTTCCTGGGAGGCTTCTGAAACGCTCAGCGAGAAGGTCAACGACCCGACCGCGACGCTTACCCAGCTTCAGCTCCAGGACCTGTACACTCCGGCTGAATACGGCACCAACGCTCAGCCGAACACACTGTTCGCCAGAGCCGTGATTGCGATACAGCCTCACGGATTGATGCCGTTCGAACAGATTGTTCGGCCCACTATCAACCTCGCGGTCACCGATCCCGACGGGAAGCGTTCTCCCACCAGCAGCGGATTCGGCGATACACAGATATTTGATTTACTTCTCTCGCCCTGGCCCGATCCGGCCCAGACGCGGTTTCGCTGGGGTCTCGGTCCGTATTTCGTTCTGCCGACGGCGTCGAGGCGCCTGACCGGGGCCGGAGCCTGGCAAGCGGGGCCCGCTGCAGGTTTCGAATATCGCGGCATTCCTGGACTTCAAATTGGCGGGCTCATACAGCAGGCGACGTCGTTCGCATACACCTCGGAAGATCGGACTCCGGTCACCTCGATTACTTTTCAACCGCTAATCAGTTATCAGCTCGGCAATGCCTGGTACCTTGAATCGAACAAAGCGACCTGGACGTTCAACCTGCGCCGCAAGACCTCGACGGAAATGCCGCTCAGTTTCGGCATCGGCAAGGTATGGGAGACGTCGTCGTTTGCATCGATCAATACTTCGGTCGCCGGAGAGTGGATGGTTTACCGTCAGTTTGCGCCACAAAACGAGCAATTCACCCTGAAGTTCCAGGTGACGCTGCTGTTTCCGAGGACGAAGTTGTGACGTCATCGCCCGGCGTGGAAGTTGCCCTGAGGCTAGCGTGCATCCCGAATTTTCCGGGACGTTCAGAAGGGAGGCATCTATGAACTGGACTAATCGGACCATCGCTGCAGCTCTTCTCTGTCTCGGTTTCGTCACGTTGCTGCCGACACCGGCCCACGCGCAGCATAGCGACTACCTGTTGGGCACCAACAGTCTCCTGAGCGGCCAGCAGCCTCCGGAGGGGATTTATTACTTTAACGTGTGGTCCTACTATCACGCTTCAGGAAGCGACTTTCTGCAAGCCAGCCTCACGAAATGTGGTCCGATATTTCACAAGGCTTGCGGCACGGCGAACCTGAGCGCCGGCGCACGCGGCACTCTCGACAGTTTCGTAGATCAAAACATCATTGGCTGGACCACCCCACTTACGTTCCTCGGCGCCCACTATGGCCTCTTGGTAGACGTCCCGTTCGCGATCGCGAATGCGAGCGGTAACGCAACCCTCGAACCGAGTCTTGCCACGCGGCGTTTCACTCTGACCCCGCCGGGACCCCAAAAATCGGGCGGCTCGACCAAGGGCAGTATCGCCAACATGCTCATCCAACCCCTCATCATTGGATGGCACTTCAAGCACCTCGATGCGGTCATCTCGTCGGGATTCTTCGCGCCCGCCGGGCCTTACAATTCCAAAGAGGCGTTCAATATAGGCTTCGGCCATTGGTCAGGATTGTTCGGTCTCGGCGGGATCTTTTACCCGGATGCAGAGCGCACCTGGTCTGCGTCGATCTACGCCCATTACCTGCTCTACGGCTCCCAGATGGGCCGGAACTATACGCTCGGCGATGTCGTGCCGTTCGAATGGGGCCTGGGAAAGACCATCAACCTCAACAGCCAACTTTTCAGCCAGTTGACCATCGGGCCCGTCGGTTACGCTCAATGGCAAGTTGCCGGCAACCATATCGGCTTCACCCCGACGACGCCGCTCCAATCGGCCGCCGTCAATAAGCTGGAAGACATCCGATCGCAGATCTACGCAGCCGGACCCGCGCTCCAACTCCTGACCAAATACGGTCTCTTCAGCCTGCGCTGGTATGAGGAGTTCGGAGCGCACGCAACTCCGTCGGGGCAGCAACTGATGTTCAGCTTCGCGCTGGCGTGCGATCCGGGCTGCTTACACGGCCTCTTGAAGTGATTTCGTCCGCACACGCGCGGAGAGGTTCGACTCGGCACTCTTGATGAGCGCGGCGCCCGGAGCGCCAGGTCATTGATGGCTGAATCAGAAACAGAAACTACGCGAGGGCGCGCCTTGGGCCGGCGCGCCGCTCGGACTAGGACCAAAGTCTGATTTCCTGCCCGTGCCGGGCAGGGCACAATCTGTCTGCAAGATTGCGGACAGATGCGCCCCCTTCGTTACGAGCGGAAGTGCTCGCTCGCTTACGAGAGATGTCGGGAGTGGACCGAATCATGACGAAAGCCTTCGCGCGCACCTCATTCGTGAAGTGGCTGATCTCGCTCGCGACTGCGCTGGTACTGCCATCTTCCGCACTGGCACAGCAGATTTACGGCGAACCCGGGTCGCCGAGCGCGACCATGACGATCCCGGGAGATGAGCTGCCCGCCCCGCCGCCCAAATTTGGGGGCAAAATCGAGCGCAACGCCGTCAAATCGAAGCCATGGTGGCCGCCGCGCATCGTGCCGCCCAAGGGCGCCCCGAACGTGCTGCTGATCATGACCGACGATGTCGGCTTCGGCGCTCCCTCTACGTTCGGTGGTGTAATACCCACGCCTGCACTCGACCGTATCGCGAGAGACGGGCTGCGCTACACAAATTTCCACTCGACCGCGCTCTGCTCGCCAACGCGTGCGGCGCTGATCACGGGACGTAACCACCACTCGGTCGGGTTCGGGGTGATCGCCGAGCAATCGACGGGTTTCCCGGGTTACGACTCCATCATCACCCCCGACAAAGCGACCATCGGCCGCATCCTCAAGGAGAACGGCTATCGCACCTCGTGGTTTGGCAAGGACCACAACACGCCGGCCTTCCAGGCAAGCCAGGATGGGCCGTTCGACCAATGGCCGATCGGCATGGGCTTCGAGTACTTCTATGGCTTCGTCGGCGGCGATACCAGTCAGTGGGAGCCGAACCTGTTCCGGAACACGACGCAGATTTATCCTTACGTCGCTCATCAGGGCTGGAACCTCACAACCGCGATGGCAGACGATGCGATCGACTATATGAATCGCATCAACACGCTTGCTCCCGATCAACCGTTCTTCGTCTACTACGTGCCGGGCGGAACACATGCACCGCATCATGCGACGCCCGAGTGGATAAAGAAGACGAGCGATCTTCACCTGTTCGACAAAGGCTGGAACGCGCTGCGAGACGAAATCTTCGCAAACCAGAAGAGACTCGGCGTCATCCCTGCGGACGCCAAGCTGACGCCCTGGCCGGACAACCTGTTGAAAAGATGGGACCAGCTCTCGGATGACGAGAAAAAGATGTTCATCCGGCAGGCTGACGTTTATGCCGCCTACCTCACTTATACTGACCACGAAATCGGCCGGGTGATACAAGCGGTCGAGGACATGGGCAAGCTCGACAACACGCTGATTATATACATCAGCGGCGACAACGGCTCTTCGGCCGAGGGCACGCCGATCGGCACGCCCAACGAGGTCGCGCAGTTCAACGGAGTTGACGTGCCGGTCGCCGATCAGCTCAAGTACTTCTACGACGCCTGGGGCTCGGACCGGACTTACAACCACATGGCGGTGGGCTGGACCTGGGCATTCGATACCCCGTTCTCGTGGACCAAGCAGATCGCATCACACTTCGGCGGGACGCGGCAGGGGGTGGCTATCTCCTGGCCCGCTCGCATCAAGGACAAGGGCGGCATACGCTGGCAGTTCCACCACGTCATCGACATCGCGCCGACTATCCTCGAGGCAACGCACATCCGTCAGCCGAAAACTGTTGACGGTATTGCGCAAAGCCCGATCGAGGGCATCAGCATGGCCTATACGTTCGACAAGGCCAATGCGGATGCTCCGTCGCGTCATCACACGCAGTATTTCGAGATGATGGGCGACCACGCGATCTATCATGACGGCTGGATAGCCAGCACCAAGGTTGTCCGTCCGCCGTGGGTGGTGTTTGGAACTGCCAATCCTGATCCAGCCACTACGCCTTACGAGCTGTACGATCTCAGCAAGGACTGGACCCAATTCGACAACGTCGCCGACAAGTATCCGGAGAAGCTCAAGGAAATGGC
>Ga0187770_10001806_pt1 | contig 11602 bp, 10 predicted proteins | sample 0116_SJ02_MP02_2_FD_133154 | JGI IMG/M metagenome (GOLD analysis project Ga0187770, IMG submission 133154) | Tropical peat soil microbial communities from peatlands in Department of Meta, Colombia - 0116_SJ02_MP02_20_MG | ecosystem: Environmental > Terrestrial > Soil > Wetlands > Peat | place...
GGCCGGTCCCGGTCGACGTCACCTATACCGTGCCGACGGCCAGCCCGCGTGCCGAGGTCGATGCCGCGCTCGATCTAGGCTCCGCCAGCCTCGCCTGCGACGAGATAGGCTGGAAAAAGCCGCCGCAAGCACCAGCCACCGCCAAGCTGGTCGCCATGCTCAACGACGATGTGGTCGTCGCAGTCCCCCAAATCGATATCAAGGCAGCCGGGCTCGACGGTAGGTTCAGTGTCACACTGAGCCCTGATCACCGGCATATCGATCGGGTCGACATCCGCCATGTCGCGATTGGCGACAACGACCTGACCGGAACGGTCAACCGACGCTCCGGAGGCGGCTGGCGTGCCGAAATCTCCGCCGCGCGGCTCGACTTGCACCGGCTCCTCAAACGAGCGCTCGAAAACGACGCGCCGGACAATCCAATACCCTTGGCAATCGACGCGCATGTTGCCCGGCTGATGCTGGGACCACATCGCGAGGCCCAAAACGTCTCCACAACGATGCTGCGAGACCGCGGGAGTTGGCAGTCGGTCAAGGTCGATGGAAGCTTCGCCAATGGGCATAGGCTCGCGCTGACCCTCAGCGGTCAGAAACTGCATTTCGAGTCCGACGATCTTGGCGCGAGCGTCGCGCTGTTTGGTGTTGCCGACAATGTGGTGGGCGGCCATCTCGCGGCCGACGGTACTGTCTCCGAGATTGACGGCCACCACATTGTTCACGCGCACATCGAAGGCGCTGATTACGGCCTTGTGCGCGCGCCTGCCCTGGCGCAGCTACTTTCGCTGACCTCTTTCGACGCCATCGCTGGGATGATGTCAGGCTCGGGCATTCCGTTCACGACGCTGCGCGGCGATGTTGCCTTTTCGCGCGGCATTATCTCAATGAGCCGGATGATCGCCTATGGCGGCGCGTTGGGGCTCAGCGCCAAAGGTTGGCTCAATCCTGGCGAGGACCAGATCAATGTCGATGGCACCCTCGCGCCGGCTTATGCGCTCAATTCGGTGCTCGCCAATTTTCCGGTGATCGGCGCGCTCTTGATGGGCGGCGAAGGTCAAGGCCTTATCGCCGCACGGTTCCAACTTACCGGGTCGAACGATGATCCGACGGTCACGGTCAATCCGCTCTCGGCACTAACGCCGGGCCTGCTGCGGCACTTGTTCGATCCTTTCAGCGTCTCGAACGAGCCGCCGCGTGAGGCGGGACATTAGCCGCTAGGCGGCGCGGACCAGCACGTGACGCTTGCGGCCGGCGCTGAGCTTTGCCTGCCCGGCCGGATCGAGATCGTCGAGCGAGACGGGCTGGGTCTCACTAGTGATCACCGCATCGTTGAGCCGCGCGCCACCGCCCTTGATGAGGCGGCGCGCCTCGCCGTTCGAAGCGGCAAGCCCGGCGCGCACGAACAGTTCGAAGGCCGGCACGCCGCGGGCCAGCACGTCGTGCTCAACAGCGATTTGCGGCAAGCCACCGGCGGCGCCACCCTCTCCAAACACGGCTTCCGCGGTCTTTGCGGCTTCCTCTGCTGCGGCGCGGCCGTGACACAGCGCCGTTGCCTCGGTTGCCAACACCTTCTTCGCCGCGTTGATGTCGCTGCCGGAAAGGCCTTCAAGCCGGGCGATTTCGTCGAGCGGCAGTTCGGTGAACAGCCGCAAAAAGCGGCCAACATCGGCATCCTCGGTGTTGCGCCAGTATTGCCAGTATTCGTATGGGCTTAGCTTTTCCGCATTGAGCCAGACGGCGCCGCCCAGGCTCTTACCCATCTTGGCCCCGGACGCGGTGGTCATCAGCGGCGTGGTCAGACCAAACAACTGCTTGTTGACGACGCGTCGGCCCAAATCGACGCCGGCGACGATGTTTCCCCATTGGTCCGACCCGCCGATCTGCAACACACAGCCAAAGCGGCGGTTCAGTTCGACAAAGTCGTAGGCCTGCAAGATCGGGTAGTTAAATTCGAGGAAGGTCAGCGGTTGCTCGCGATCGAGGCGCAGCTTGACGCTGTCCTGAGTGAGCATACGATTGACCGAGAAAAATCGGCCGATATCGCGCAGCAGCGGAATGTATTTCAGTTCATCGAGCCAATCCGCGTTATTGACCATGATCGCGTCGGTCGGGCCGTCGCCAAAGGTCAGGAACTTGGTGAAGGTCTGACGAATTCCTACCATGTTGCGGGCGATCTGAGCGTCGTCGAGCAGCGGGCGCGCCTCGTCGCGAAATGACGGGTCGCCAATACGCGTTGTACCGCCGCCCATCAGGACGATCGGCTTGTGGCCCGAGCGCTGGTAGAGGCGCAGCAGCATGATTCCCAACAGGCTGCCGACATGCAGGCTATCAGCGGTACAATCGTAGCCGAGATAGGCGGTGACCGGGCCGGCGGCGAGGAGCGCGTCGAGCGCCGCCTCGTCAGTGCATTGATGGATAAAGCCGCGTTCATGCGCGGCGATGAGAAAAGAGGATTTGAGCGTCGACATGGCGCGTTCATCTAGCACAAAAAGGGTTGCTGCGCTGGGCCTGATGAGCGGAACGTCGCTCGACGGCATAGACGTCGCGGCAATCGACAGCGATGGCGAAACGCAGATCACGATCGGCCCGGCGCTGACGATCCCCTATCGGGTCGATTTCCGCGAGCGCTTGCGCGGCATCCTAGGCGGCGTCGGAGATATTGCTGCGGTCGAGGCTGAGCTGACCCGGCTGCACGCCGCAGCCGCCGGGGAATTCCGGGCACGGCATCCAGACGTCCGGATCGAGCTGATCGGATTTCATGGCCACACGGTCCTGCACGAGCCCGAAAAAGGCCGTACCTGGCAGATCGGCGATGGCGCGCTGCTGGCACAACTCACTGGCTGCGATGTCGTCGCCGATTTCCGCGGTGCCGATGTCGCCGCCGGCGGCGAAGGCGCACCGCTGGCGCCGCTCTACCATGCTGCGCTCGCGGCGAACCTTGAGAAGCCGCTAGCCGTTCTCAATCTCGGCGGTGTCGGCAACGTCACCTGGATTGGGCCAGGAGATATCGAGGACGGCGACATCATGGCATTCGACACCGGGCCGGGCAACGCGATGCTCGATGACTGGGCGGCCCGACATACCGGCCAGACGGCCGATTTCGGCGGTGCGCTCGCACGCCGCGGCCAGGTATCCGAGCCGCATGTCGCGCGTTTTCTCGCCTCATCTTATTTCGCGAAATCACCTCCAAAATCGCTCGACCGCGATGCTTTCGCCGCGTTCACGCCCCAAGAGCTAAGCGCGGCCGACGGCGCCGCGACCCTGACCGAGATGGCGGCGTCCGCGGTCGCCGCCGCTCGGATGCATTTCCCGCGCCCGGCCCGCGAATTCCTGGTCACCGGCGGCGGCAGACATAACCCGGCGTTGATGGCCGTGCTGACGCGGTTGCTCGGCGTTTCAGCACGTCCGGTCGAGGCGGTCGGCTGGGACGGCGATGCGCTGGAAGCGCAGGCTTTCGCCTACCTCGCGATCCGCTCTGTGCGCGGGCTGTCGCTGAGCCTGCCGACCACCACAGGTGTGCCGGGGCCAACGCAGGGCGGGCGTCTTTTTAAGGCCGGATAGGTTTGCAGTCGTTGTTAGGCCCGCAAACAAAAACTGCCTGCCCGTGTCGCCACGGACAGGCAGCTTGATAGAGACCTGGTTGGGACGGCCTAGAAGTCCATCCCGCCCATGCCGCCGCCGGGCGGCATCGCCGGCGGGCCCTTCGGCTCCGGCTTCTCGGCGACCATTGCTTCCGTCGTGATCAGGAGGCCCGCGATCGACGCGGCGTCCTGCAACGCGTGGCGCACCACCTTGGTCGGGTCGATGATGCCGGCCTGGACCATGTTGGTGAACTCGCCCTTCTGCGCGTCATAGCCGTAGGTCGTGTCCTTGCTCTCAAGCAGCTTGCCGACGATGATCGAGCCGTCGGTACCAGAGTTCTCGGCGATCTGCCGCACCGGCGCCTGCAGCGCCTTGCGGACGATGTCGATACCGACCTTTTGGTCATTGTTGCTAGGGGTCAACCCGTCGAGCGACTTCGACGCGTAGAGCAGCGCAGCGCCGCCACCGGCGACGACACCCTCCTCGACCGCGGCGCGGGTCGCGTGCATCGCATCATCGACACGATCCTTGCGCTCCTTCACCTCGACCTCGGTCGAGCCGCCGACGCGGATCACCGCGACACCGCCCGCTAGCTTCGCCAGCCGTTCCTGCAGCTTCTCGCGATCGTAGTCGGAGGTGGTCTCCTCGATCTGCTGACGGATCTGGGTGCAGCGGCCTTCGATGTCGGCCTTCTTACCAGCGCCGTCGATGATCGTGGTGTTCTCCTTCTCGATACGCAGCCGCTTGGACTGGCCGAGCATGTCGAGCGTCACGTTCTCGAGCTTGATACCGAGATCTTCGCTGATCACCTGGCCGCCGGTCAGGATCGCGATGTCCTCCAGCATCGCCTTGCGGCGATCGCCAAAGCCCGGCGCCTTCACCGCCGCGACCTTGAGGCCGCCACGCAGCTTGTTGACGACGAGTGTCGCCAACGCCTCACCCTCGACATCCTCGGCGATGATCAACAGCGGCCGCGAGCTTTGCACCACCGACTCGAGCACCGGCAACATTGCCTGAAGACCAGAGAGCTTCTTCTCGTGGATCAGGATGTAGACGTTGTCGAGTTCGGCCAGCATCTTCTCGGCGTTGGTCACGAAATACGGCGAGAGATAGCCGCGGTCGAACTGCATGCCCTCGACGACGTCGAGCTCGGTCTCGAGGCTCTTTGCCTCTTCCACCGTGATCACGCCCTCATTGCCGACTTTCTGCATGGCCTCGGCGATCTTGTCCCCGACGTCACGCTCGCCATTGGCGGCGATCGTGCCGACCTGGGCGATCTCCTCGCTGGTCGAGATCTTCTTCGACTGTGTCTTGAGGTTGCCAACCACGGCCTCGACCGCGACGTCGATGCCACGCTTCAGATCCATCGGGTTCATGCCCGCCGCGACGGCCCGCGCGCCCTCGCGCACAATCGCCTGGGCCAGCACGGTCGCGGTGGTGGTGCCGTCACCGGCTTGGTCGTTGGTCTTCGAGGCAACCTCGCGGACCATCTGCGCGCCCATGTTCTCGAACTTGTCGGAAAGCTCGATCTCCTTGGCGACAGTAACGCCATCCTTGGTGATGCGCGGCGCACCGAACGACTTGTCGAGCACGACGTTGCGGCCCTTCGGACCCAAGGTCACCTTGACGGCGTCGGCGAGAATATTGACGCCGCGCAACATCTTGTCGCGCGCGTCACTGGAAAACTTAACTTCCTTCGCTGCCATTTTCCTATTCCTTCAATTGTCGGTCAGGCGATGACGCCCATGATGTCGGACTCTTTCATGATGATCAGCTCTTGGCCGTCGAGCTTGACCTCGGTGCCGGACCATTTGCCGAACAGCACCCGGTCGCCAGCCTTGACGTCGAGCGGTACAAGCTTGCCGTCTTCGCCGCGAGCGCCGGGGCCGCACGATACGACCTCGCCTTCCATCGGCTTTTCCTGAGCCGTATCGGGGATGATGATACCCCCCGCGGTCTTTGCCTCCGAATCCACGCGCTTCACCAGCACGCGGTCATGCAATGGCCGAAATGCCATAAAATCCTCCTGGGTGTCGTTTAGAACTAGCTCGCTATGCCTTCAGGGCGAACCTAAATTAGCACTCTAGGGGCACGAGTGCTGCTTACATATTGAGGTGGCCCCGGCTTGTCAAGCGCGGGCATGGTGAATGCAGCGGCCCGAGATTTTGACAACAACAAACCCCCGGCGCACTCTCGCTGCGTTATAGTGGAATTCTGGCCAACGACGAGTCGCGACCATGGCGCGTACCATTGATTGGGAGATACCGAGCGAGCTTCAGCCGAAGGCCGAGGATTTCTCCTTTGACCTCACGGAGAAGCTGAACGGCATCCTGGGCCTGCAAGCGACGGTACCGGACGACGCGTTCACCGCGCCGACCCTTGGTACCGAGCGAGCCGGCAGCGGTGTGCTCATCCGCAAGGACGGGCTGGTGCTGACGATCGGCTATCTGATCACCGAGGCTGAATCGATCTGGCTGACCTCAGGGGTCGGCGGCGCCGTGCCAGCCACCGTGCTCGGCTATGATCAGGAGACCGGGTTTGGGTTGGTGCAGGCGTTGGGACGCCTCAACGTGCCACCAATCGAGCTTGGCACACATCTCAGGGTCGGCGCCGGCGACAAAGTGATCATCGCCGCCGAGGGCGGACGGCGTCACGCGATCGCCGCCACCGTCGTCGCCCGGCAGGAATTTGCGGGCCATTGGGAATACCTGCTTGACCGGGCGATCTTCACGGCGCCCGCTCACCCGTTTTGGGGCGGCGCCGGGCTGATCGCAGCGGACGGTAGCCTTGTCGGTATCGGCTCGCTGCATGTCCAGCGATCGAACGGGCGCGAATTGCGCCGCGATGTGAACATGGTTGTGCCCATCGATCTGCTGCCGCCGATCCTCGACGATCTGCTGGCCTATGGCCGGCCGAACCGACCGCCCCGCCCGTGGCTCGGGCTCTATGCCGCCGAACTCGAGGATGAGAATGCCGTCGTCGTTGCCGGGATGTCAGAGCGCGGTCCGGCGATCAAGAGCGGGCTGAAGCCAGGCGACCGCATCCTTGCGGTGCGCGACGACCCGGTATCGAGCCTGGCTTCATTCTGGCGGCGGGTTTGGGCGAGCGGTCAAGCCGGCTGCGACGTCGTGTTGCAAGTCCAGCGCGACAAGGATCAGATGACGGTCCGCGTCCCGTCCGCCGATCGGACCCGGCTGTTGAAGGCGCCCCGGCTACATTGAGCAGCCGAACCTAAGGCGCTACCGCGACCGCCGCGCATTCCGGCGGCAATTGGCTGACGAGCAATGGTTTTTCCGGCGGGCTGGGTTTGGGATGCCGCGCCTCGGCGGTAAACCACCAGTCGAGTTCCTTGCCGCAGCCGTCGCCCGGAGGCACGGGCGCCTGATCCTCGCATAACGCCTGACCGGGCGGGCAGTTAAGTCGGATGTGGAAATGGTCGTCGTGACCCCACCATGGGCGGATTTTGGCGAGCCAGTCACGATCGGCGCCAGCCTCGCGGCACAACTGCCGTTTGATCGCCGGGTTTACGAACATGCGCGCCAGTTCCGGCATGTGCGCCGCCGCTTCATAGAGCTTGCGGTAAGACGGGTTCCAGATCCCTGGATCGACATTATCGCCATCGGGCGTGACGATGCTCCGCGCCGGCAAATTGTCGCGCTCGATGGCGCTGAGCCGACGATCCGGCATCGGCATCACCCAGATATCAGCATCGAGCCCGATCTCATGCGACGCGTGCCCGGTCACCATCGGGCCGCCGCGCGGCTGGCCGAGATCGCCGATCAACAGCCCCGGCCAATCATTGATGCCGGGCAGGCTCGCGGCGAGCCGCTCGATCGCGGCGATCAGCACCGGATGGCCCCAAGCGCGATTGCGCGCCGGCCGCATCACCTGCCAGTTGGGGCCATCAGCGGGCAGCGCCACTGCGCCGGCGATGCAGCCCTTGGCGTAGGCGCCGATGGAACGCGGCGGCCCAGCGCTAGGGTCGGCGAGGCGACCGAAGACGCGCTTCGCGGCGTCTGACGGTAGGGCGGCGATAATTGCGGCGCGCCTCGCCGCTTCGGCGGCGGCAAGATCCTGCGCCCGGCTCCTCGCGGCCGGCGATATCGCTAGAAGTAGCATGGCCAGCACCGCGAGATGGCGCCTGGACCTCGGCTGTATCCAACGATAAAGGAAAATCAGTGGCATTTTATCGAATTAACCATCAATTTGCCGGCACCCTCACTGGGTGCAAGCTAGGTTTGGCGGGTGGCCCGGTGGTTCCCGGAAGATATTCGAAGCTCGAAGCATGCCGGCAGCGCAGCCGTCGTCTCACACTAAACGGATTCTTGTTGTCGAGGACAACGAGCTGAACATGAAGCTGCTCAACGACGTCCTCGAAGCGCATGGCTACGAGGTCATGTCGACACCGCGCGGCGAGGAGGCGGTCGAGTGGGCGCGGCAGCATAGGCCCGATCTTATCCTGATGGATTTGCAGTTGCCCGATCTGTCCGGCCTCGAGGCGACACGACAGCTCAAGACAGACCAAGATACCAGGGACATTCCGGTGATCGCAGTCACCGCATTCGCGATGGCGGGAGACGAAAAAAGGGCGCTCGATCACGGTTGCGACGCCTACGTCGCGAAACCAATCGTGCTGAAGAACTTTCTTAATCTGATTGCCGGCTTTATCGGGGCGCCCAACAGGACCGGGCTGATTTGATGCGACAACTGGCGCCCCGAAGCCATTGTCCGGAGGGTCGGCGCTACCCGCGTCGGGCGGCACGAGGAAATTGACGATGGCGCTGGGCCGAACCTTAAGACGCCTGATACTGACGGTGGCCATTGTCGGGGGTGGTGGCTTCGCCGCGATGAATCCCGGCGTAGTCAGGGCATTCTACGAAGACATCTATCCGAGCGACCCTGCCAAGCGGCAAGCGCTCGAGCTTTGCTTTGTGCGCGATCACAAGTTCAATCGCCTCGACTCCGACCAGCGCGAGGCCTGTTATCGAACCATGTTGGTGTCGCGCGGCGAGATCGCGGCACAGTCGCCGAACAGTCAGCCACCCATGAATTCCATCGACCTGCAACGTGCGGCCGGCATGGGCAGCGTGCCGCGCAATGATATCCGCCGCTCGGAAGAGACCCGTGACGCCTTGCACACGGCACATTAAGCGGCCAAATCCGGCGGGTTCGCCGGAACCAAGCTACCGGGAAGAGATCGGCATCCTTTCCGTGGCGGCCCATGGGGAGTAACGTCGGATCGCGAAACAGCGAGGTCGGCGGATCGCTTCCTAATGAAACTGTTCGGATTTTTCCGGTCCTCGGCCGCGTTTCGCGTGCGCATCGCGCTGAACCTCAAAGGCCTTGCATACCAGGACGCTTTCATCCACTTGCGCCGCGGCGATCAGCGGGGCGGCGATTTTCTGGCGGTCAATCCGCAGGGCCTCGTGCCCGCGCTCGAAATCGACGGGCACACGCTGATCCAGTCAATGGCGATCATCGAATATCTCGACGAAACCCATCCACCGCCCGCGCTCTTGCCAGCTGACCCGGTGGGGCGCGCACGCGTGCGCGCATTGGCCGATATTGTCGCCTGCGACATTCACCCCATTAACAATCTGCGGGTACTGCGTTATTTGAGCCGGACGCTCGGTCACGATCAGGCGACAATCGAAACTTGGTACAATCATTGGATCGCGACCGGGTTTGAGGCGTTCGAGCGGTTGTTGATCAGGGATCGTCGCACCGGCGATTTCTGCCATGGCGACCAGCCGGGCCTTGCTGATATCGCGCTGGTGCCACAAGCCGTTAATTCAGAGCGGTACCGGCTCGATCTGTCGCCTTACCCGACCATTGCGCGGATTTACGGCAATTGCATGAAGCTCAACGCCTTCGCCGCCGCTCACCCCGACAATCAGCCGGATCGCGATGACTAACCGCCGTCATCGCGCGCCGCGCCGCTTGCCTCAGGTTCTCCCACTCGCCGCGGCCCTGGCGGTCGCGCTCGTGCTCAACGGTTGCCAGCCGGTCTCCGCCGACGGCGCTAGTGGCGCGATCAGCCCGAGCGATCTTGCGCTCATCGAGCACACGATGCAGGAGGTCGAGAAGAGCTACGTGGCGCCGGTGAAATCCAACGACCTGACGACCGGTGCGCTCAAAGGCATGCTGACTCGGCTCGATCCGCATTCCGACTACATGGACGAGAACGAATTCCACGACCTGATGGCGACGACCAGTGGGCAATTTGGCGGCGTCGGCATCGAGATTTCGGTGGATGACGGCGTGCCTCAGGTGATTTCGGCGATCGAAGGAACCCCGGCCGCTGCGGCCGGGCTCAATCCTGGAGACCGCATCACTAAGGCCGATGGCCAGGCGCTCGTCGGCATGGATATCGAGGAGGTTGTGCGCAAGCTGCGCGGCGCGCCGGGGACGGCGATAACACTGACCATCGCGCGCAGCGGACGCGCGCCGTTCGACGTCAAAATCACCCGGGCGATCATCAAGGTCGAGTCGGTCAAATATTCGCTGCAGGCCGGGCGTGTCGGCTATGTCCGGATCAGCACCTTCGACGAAAACACCTCGACCGAGTTGCGCGCCGCGATCGGGAAGTTGCGCCAGCAGGCGGGCGGCGGCCTGAGCGGCTTTGTCCTCGACCTGCGAAACGACGCCGGCGGGCTGCTCGACGCGGCGGTCGAGGCGGCCGCCGATTTTCTCGATTCCGGCACCGTCGTGACGACGCGCGGACGCGACCCGGAAGAAAACCGCATTTACGAGACCGCACCCAATGGCGATCTGATCCGCGGTGTGCCGATGGTCGTGCTGATCAACGGTGCCTCGGCCTCGGCCTCTGAGATTGTCGCGGGTGCGTTGCAGGATAACCATCGCGCGGCGATCCTCGGCACGCGCAGCTTTGGCAAAGGCTCGGTGCAGAGCATCATCCCAATTGAGGATCACGGCGCGCTTCGGCTGACGACCGCGCTCTACTACACGCCATCCGGTCGGTCGATCCAGGGCCAGGGGATCGCCCCCGATCAGACCGTGGTCCTGCCTAAAGACGAACAGGTCCCCAACTCGCTGGTGACCTATGAAAGCGACCTTTATGGATCGCTGAAGCCGACCGGTGCGCTAGCGCCGACCAATCAAGGCGGGAAGCAAGGCGCGCCGCCGCCGATCGGGCCGCAGTCAAGCGACCACCCGATCAATCCATCGGTCATTGGCACCCCGCGGGACGCCCAGCTCGCCGCCGCTCTCGATTACCTGAGGAAGCACCCGCGCAGCGCGGCGCGATAGCGACCAACTCGCCGTCGAGCGACTACCGACTACGTGATCTTTGCCAGCAACGGCGCGAGAAATTCGCGCAAGACGGGTGACCATTTGGCGTGCTCGGGACCGGCCGAGCTGTGACCCAGATCGCTGTCGAGCTCGAAGAAGCGCGCCTCGACCTCGGCGGCGGCAAGCGCCTCCATGACCGCCGGTGCGATCTTCGGCGGGAACAGATTGTCGGTCCGACACAGAATGTAGAGCACGTTGGCCTTGATCTTCGCGAAGTCGGGCCGAGTGTCGAAGCCGAGCAGCGCACGGCGCAGGATGATCAGCGAGTGTGCGTCCCATTTCGCCGCCCAACTGGCCGCGGTCTCACGGATCGCCGCCTCACGCTCGGCGGGATCGGGGAAGCGCGCCATTAAATTCGCCTCGATGCCGTAGCGCTTCAGCGTCTCAATCCGGATCTCGGTCAGCGCTGCCTTGGCGCCGCCCTTTCCGTAATAGCGGCCGCCATGCCATTCAGGATCACTCGCCAGCCGATCGCTCACCTCAGCGAGCTGCTTGTCCGTGTTGACCGAAGCCCACGGCGCGGTGTTGACGGCGACAATCCCATCCATGAAGTCGGGATACGCGATCGCCCACTGGAAACCCTGATTACCGCCATAAGACGGGCCGGCGACAGCGACCAGATGCTCGACGCCGAGCGATGCCAAAAGCGCCTTTTGCGCGGCGACGATGTCGCGGATCGTGATGTTCGGGAAATCGGGTCCGTAAGGCTCCC
>Ga0187770_10001807_pt1 | contig 11601 bp, 13 predicted proteins | sample 0116_SJ02_MP02_2_FD_133154 | JGI IMG/M metagenome (GOLD analysis project Ga0187770, IMG submission 133154) | Tropical peat soil microbial communities from peatlands in Department of Meta, Colombia - 0116_SJ02_MP02_20_MG | ecosystem: Environmental > Terrestrial > Soil > Wetlands > Peat | place...
CAGTTCCTTTGCTCGCAAGCCGCCGCGCCGATCATGAAGCGGCAGGGCCGGGGGCGAATCATTAACATATCGTCGCTCGGCGGGTTGCTGCCCTGGCCGAGTTTCACGCATTACTGCGTATCGAAGGCGGGATCGATCATGCTGACGCGCTGCCTGGCTCGCGCGCTCGCGCCCGAGATTCTTGTGAACAGCGTCGCGCCCGGCACGATTCAATTTCCCGGCGAACCGCCGGATGAGGAATTCATCCGGCGCGTTCCGTTGCATCGCACTGGAACGGGCGACGATATTGCCGCCGGCGTGGCTTATTTGGCGACCGCTGATTTCGTCACCGGGCAGATTATCGCTGTCGATGGCGGGCGAATGCTCATATAGTTTTCGACCTTTAATTTCGTCAAAGAGGCCAAACAAGCACAGTGCCGACGCTGATCGAAAAGCCGACCCGAATCGAAGCCGCGGGCACCAAGCCGAAGACAATCGAAGAGTTCATCGGCCATGTGAACTCAAAAACTGCCGCGCTCAGCGTGGCCCACATGCAGAGCCCAGCGGGATGGCTCGAGCCCGGTCAGACGCCGGAATTCGATGAGTACACTCTGGTGCTCAAAGGCGTAGTGCGCTTAACCCACAAGGGCGGAGTGCTCGACGTCGGCGCGGGCCAAGCGGTGGTCGCGCACCGCGGCGAGTGGGTTCAGTATTCGACGCCGGAAGGCGCTGACTACATTTCCGTGTGCCTGCCGGCGTTTTCACCGGATACGGTGCATCGCGATTGAAAGGCCGCCTCGTCCGGGCCTAGCGCCAGAACACGAACGCATTCGCAGTGCCGGTTCCCGCCTCGGAGCGATAGCAGGGAACGTAGTTCACCAGCCGAAAGTCGAGCTCGGTTTCCGCCATCGCTCCGGCCAGCGCGATCCAGTTCTTCATCTCCGAACTGCCCGATTGCAGGAGCTCCTCTCGGATGCCTGTAAGTTGGCCCGCACTTCCTTTGCGCAGCGCTTCCAACAACGCAAGATCGAGCTGTTCGTCGATCACGAAGTGAGAAAGCCCTCCTGATGCAAACAGCGCCACTCTGGCGTCGCTTTTCCAATTTTGAACGGCTTTCGCGACAGACCGACCGAATTTGTAGCAGCGGCCCGTCGTCGGCTGGTTCGGTGGAAAAAATGTGTTTTGCAAGAGCGGAACGCTGGGTACGGGATTGTCGCGCATGACTCGCCGGTAGATGAAGCCGAAGGCGTGAGGGGTCTCATCCGTGGGGAATTTCTTCATGACTGCCATATCGAAATTGTCCAGCATGAGTGATGTGACGATGTGGTGCGCCAATTCCGGAGAGCCGGGATAGCTCGCGCCCCCCGGCGGAATGTGGCCCGCGGCAGCTTCCGCAATTCCGGGAGGCAGTTTGGCGCGGCGAGCTTCCGACATCTCGGAGTTCACGATCCGCTCGCCATACATCACGCTGAACGCCGGAATCAGCATGTCGGTGAAAATCTCCATCTGGTCATTGCCGAAAATCACAGCGACGTCCGGCCGCGTTTCCGCGAAGACGTCGGCCAGCCGATCGAGCGAGGTTTGGCACGACTCATGACGCCCGCGCATCGCCTCGAGCGTACATTGCAAGTCGAATCGATCGTCGCGCCTTTGCTCCACAAGCTCGGAAAAAGTCAGCGTGCGTCCGCGAAATGGGTGTTTGCCGACGCGATCGGCTGGAACGCGGAGCGCCCACTGGTCGGGTGTCGTGCTGAGCATTGGGCCATGCGAAAGAGCCATTCCTAGAACGATCTTTGCCATGGGGGTCTTCCTTGCACCGAAGCGCACATCAGGCGCAGCATCCGCTTTTGACCGCCGCCATTCTGTGACAGGAGTCACACGGTATGGTGACCTTTCGCACTCGCGAGAGATTCGGTTTGGGCCTATCCTTTATCGCGATAGACTCAACGCACCGAGGCGGTCAGGGAGCGGTTCTCATGAAGATTGCATGGGGAGCAAGCCGACGATGTGCCGCGATTGTTGGTCTTAGTGCTGCGGCTGTTTGCGCAATCTCGTTCGCCTGCGGCGCGCCCGCTCGCGCGCAGTCGAAGTCTGCCGCGAACGATCAGCAACTCCCGCCGCTGATCCGCTCCGTCAATGGCGCAGATCTGTTTCGCGCATATTGCGCCTCATGCCACGGCATCGACGCGAAAGGCAACGGCCCTGCGGCCCGGGCGCTGAAGGCAAAGGTTGCTGACCTCACGGTACTCGCGAAGAACAACCGTGGAACATTTCCCGATGCTCGGGTGCGCAAAGTCATCATGGGCGACGACGTAATCGCGGCGCATGGTTCCCGTGAAATGCCGATCTGGGGCCCGATTTTTCATCAGATTGAAGAGGACGTGGACCGCGGCAACGTCCGGCTCGAGAACCTCGTAAAGTATTTGGAATCGATTCAGGTGCCGAAATAAACACCCATCGACTTTCGCGAGCGCCTGCTGCGATCGCTGTCGCGAGTCGTTCGCGAAATTGGTATTTGCAAAAGCTCGTTTCTCGAATATTCTGTCTCTGATCTTACGGAAGGAAAAGGGTGGCGGACTCATCGACGGTTAAGGGACTCTCTCGTTTCGGCGGTACGCTGCGTCAGGATGCGTGGTGGATTGAAATCCTTCCCACACTCATCGTTTTCACCGGTTTCATCATCTACGCTACCTGGCGTGCCTTTGAGAACGACTATTTTTGGACCGCGCCGTATCTTTCGCCGTTCTACTCTCCCCTCATCGACCCGCATCACCGCTGGTGGCCGTTCTCTCCGGCGCTCTTAATTCTGGGCGGGCCGGCGGGCTTTCGCTTTACTTGCTACTACTACCGGAAGGCGTACTATCGGGCGTTCGTCATGCATCCGCCTGCCTGCGCGGTGAGTGAAGGTGAGCACCGGGGCTATATCGGCGAGGCGAAGTTTCCGCTGATTCTTCAGAACGTGCACCGCTACTTCTTCTACATCGTTACGATTATTCTCGTCTTTCTCTGGTACGACACGGTCGTTGCGTTTCGTTTCGACGGCAAGTTCGGGATTGGCGTAGGCACGCTGGTGATGCTGTTGAACGTGATCTTGCTGACGACTTATTCGGCGTCTTGCCATTCATTGCGCCATCTGGTGGGCGGAAGACTCGACTGCTTTTCGTGCGCGACGTTTGGACCGCCGCGACGCTCGGCTTGGCGTATCGTGACCAAGCTGAATGAACACCACATGTTCTGGGCTTGGGTAAGCCTGTTCTCCGTCGCACTTACGGACCTGTACATTCGGCTCGTTGCCTGCGGCGCGATAAGGGACATTCGACTCCTGTGACGCCCGCCGCTCAATACGAAACCCACGAACACGACGTGCTGATCATCGGCGCCGGAGGCGCGGGTCTGCGCGCTGCAATTGAAGCGCTCGCGCAGGGGGCGCGCGTAGCGGTCGTCTGCAAATCGCTGCTTGGCAAGGCGCACACCGTGATGGCCGAAGGCGGCTTGGCCGCCGCGATGGCCAATCTCGATAAGGCCGACGACTGGCGCACACACTTCCGCGACACCTACAACGGCGGAAAACGGCTCAATAACTGGCGCATGGCGCAGCTTCATGCGCAGGAAGCGCCGGATCGGGTACGCGAGCTCGAGCAGTGGGGCGCGCTGTTCGATCGCACCGCGGATGGCGAGATCTTGCAGCGCGCATTCGGCGGACACACGTACAAGCGTCTGTGCCACGTCGGCGACCGCACCGGCCTCGAAATGATTCGGACGCTGCAGGACCGCGGCGTCGAAATGGGCTTCGACGTTTTCATGGAATGCACCGTCACTCGACTGCTGAAGGATGGCGGTCGCGTCGTCGGAGCGTTCGCCTACTGGCGAGATTCGGGCAAATTCGTAGTCTTCAAAGCGAAAGCGGTAGTGATCGCCACCGGCGGCATCGGTAAATCCTGGAAGATCACGTCGAACTCCTGGGAGGGCACCGGCGATGGGATGGCGCTCGCATACGAGGCGGGCGCGGAGCTGCTCGACATGGAGTTCGTTCAATTCCATCCGACCGGAATGGTCTGGCCGCCGGGAGTGATGGGAATTCTCGTCACCGAAGCCGTGCGCGGCGAAGGCGGAATCCTGCGCAACAAGAACGGCGAACGATTCATGGAGAAGTACGATCCCAAGCGCCTGGAGCTTTCCACGCGCGATGTGGTCGCCCGCTCGATCTACACCGAAGTGAAAGAGGGCCGCGGCAGCCCGCACGGCGGCGCATTCCTTGACATCTCACACAAGCCGGCCGAATACGTGAAGCGCAAGCTCCCGAGCATGTATCACCAGTTCAAGGAGCTCGCCGACGTCGATATCACCAAGGGACCGATGGAAGTCGGGCCGACCTGCCACTACGTGATGGGCGGCATTCGCGTGGATGCCGAGACCGGTCAGTCGTCGGTTCCCGGCCTCTTTGGAGCGGGTGAAGCTGCAGGCGGAATGCACGGCGCGAATCGCCTCGGCGGAAACTCGCTTTCCGATCTACTCGTTTTCGGCCGGCGAGCAGGATTGGCTGCAGGGCAGTATGCGAACAAAGCGGCCGCGCCGAAGCTCGATGCAGCGCAAATCGAAGACGCCGCGCGCGAAGCGCTCGCGCCGTTCGATCGCCCCAACGGCGAAAATCCCTACAAGATTCATCACGATCTGCAGGACGTGATGCAGAACCTCGTCGGAATTTTCCGCACGGACGAGGATCTTCGCCGCGCGATCGTCGAACTCGAAAAGCTCAAAGCGCGCGCGAAAAATGTCCGCGCGGATGGCTCCCGCCAATACAATCCGGGCTGGCACTTGTGCCTGGACATCCAGCGCATGCTGACCGTCTCGGAAGCCTGCGAGCACGCGGCGCTGGCGCGCAAGGAAAGTCGCGGCGCGCACAGCCGGCTCGATTTCCCCAAGACGGACGATGAGTGGGGCAAGAAGAATCTCGTAATCGCGAAGAAAGGCGATTCGATGAATCTGTTCGAAGTTCCGCGTCCGCCGCTGCCTGCGGAACTCGAAAAGATTCTGGCGGAGGATAAGTAGATGGCCGAAACGACGGCGACCTTGCGCGTTTTTCGGGGCGATGCGGAAACCGGCAAAGCGGTCGACTATCTGGTGCTGCTCACTCCGGGCATGGTCGTGCTCGACGCCATCCATTCGATCCAGGCCAACCAATCGCCGGATCTCGCCGTGCGCTGGAATTGCAAGGCCGCAAAGTGCGGGTCGTGCTCTGCGGAAGTGAACGGACGTCCGCGCCTGATGTGTAAGACGCGCATGGATTCGCTGCCCCTCGATCAGCCGATCACGGTGTTCCCAATGAAGGCCTTCCCGTTGATCAAGGATCTGGTCACGGACGTTTCGTGGAATTACGAGGTCAACAAGAAGATCACGCCGTTCCAGCCGCGCCCGGGCGTCGAATGGAAGATGGATCAGGCGGACGTCGACCGCGTTCAAGAATTTCGCAAGTGTATCGAGTGTTTTTTGTGCCAGAACGTCTGCCACGTCCTGCGCGAGCACGATAAGAAAAAGGAATTCGGCGGACCTCGCTTTTTCGTCCGTACGGCGGCGCTTGAAATGCATCCGCTTGATGGTGCCAACCGCACGCGCATCCTAAGAGAACAGCTGGGAATCGGCTACTGCAACATCACGAAGTGCTGCACGGAAGTCTGCCCCGAGGAAATCCACATCACCGACAACGCGATCATTCCGCTCAAAGAGCGCATCGTCGACGAGTTCTACGATCCGCTAACGATGATCGTCCGCAAAATCTTCGGTGCCAAGTAGCCCTCTTCAGGGAAGTCGAATTTCGCCGCTGGCCAATTTGCCAATCAATTCTCGGTCGGCCGCGAGAAAAGTCAGTTCGGGCAGCGACTGCGGCGTCCGCCACGCGATCTGCTCGAATTCCTTGTTCTCGATTTGTTCCGGCGCCGCGCTGGCCGCGAAAAATATCAACTCGATCGGCTCGCGCATCTCGGCATAGGAATGTTTCGAACGGTACACTTCGCGGCCGATCTTTGCATGCACCCCTAGTTCTTCCCTCAGCTCGCGCGCCAGCGCATGCTCGGGAGCTTCGCCGGGTTCGACTTTTCCTCCCGGAAATTCCCACATCAACTCGAACCGCCCGCCTCGCGCCCGCTGGCACGCCAAGATCTTGCCCTCGTGCTCGATTAGCGCCGCGACGACTAGCAAGAGTCCAGCCCTTTCGATGCCATCATGAATTTGTCAGACTCAATACGTTTCCTTCACTATCTTTGAACCATGCCACGCGCAGATTGCCGCCGGGCAGTGTGCAGACGCCCAGTTCATCCTGGGGTACGTGCGCGTATCTCTGAAACTCCACGCCCTTCTCTCGCAACGCCCTCACCGTCGCTGGAACGTCCGCAACTTTGAATCCGAGAATCGTGTGCGCGTGCGGAATGTAGTCGGGAACGCTCCCGATTCGCACGGTGGCTTCGCCGAGCTTCAGGAGCGTGGTGAATTGATCCTCACGGAGGAAAGGCAGCCCAAGCGCATCCCGGTAAAAAGCGGTGGCGCGGTCGCGATCTTTTGCGCAAATGACAATAGCTGGCTCCGCATTCTCCAAAGGTCCCATTATCGTTTCCCCCTTGATGATCGGAACTTCTTCAATGAGTCCCTGCACCTTGACGCTAGCTGGCCACTATGTGAGGATGCGGGCAATTCCCCGGCCCCTCTTCGCGCAGTCGAAAGGAGAGAAACAATGGCCCACTTCTTGATTCAGGCTGCTTACACAACCGAAGCGGTACAGGCTTTGCTCCACAACCCGCAAGATCGCACGTCCGTAATCCAAGCGCCCGTCGAAAAGCTCGGTGGACGGGTCCACAATATGTTTCTGTCATTTGGCGACTATGATGCCGTCGCCATCATCGAAATGCCTGATAATGTCGCCGCTGCTGCGATTGCATTGGCCTTTGCCTCCGGCGGTGCCGTGAAGAACATCAAGACCACGCCGCTTCTCACCGGAGCGGAGGCAATCGAAGCCGCAAAGAAAGCCTCGACGTCTGGCTATCGGTCGATAGTTCAGTCAGCGAAAGCCGCCGGCTAACAACGAAAAACAAAAACGCGCCGGAGAGCTTTCGCCCTCCGGCGCGTTTTGCCTTTCAAGCAGAACTACTGATCCGCTTCCACCTTCTTGAGCGCCGGCTTCGGCATCTGCCAGATCAGCGACGAGTCGTCGGCGCTGTGCGGGAAGAACTGCGCCGACTTCTTGCCCGACGGCAGCAGCACGATATCGGCGCGGCGGTTATACGCCAGCCAGTCCGCCCGCTTGTTCGTCAGGCGGGCTTTCGGCGGCGTATTCGGGTTTGTGCTTTCGAGCGTATTCACGGTCGTCTTATCGAGCGGCCGCTCTTTTCCGTACGCAGCGGTCTGAATCTTGTCGGCCGAAATTCCCTGGTCGACCAGATACTGCTTGATACGCTCCACGCGGCGCTCGCTCAGGTCCTGGTTGAACGGCTTCGATCCGCGCTCGTCGGCGTACGCCTCGACGGACAGCTTCGCATCGGGATCGTACTCGAGATACTTCTTGAATCCGCCCGCCAGAGTCGCAAGCGCAAGCTGCTGGCTGCGGACCAATCCGACCTGCGGGTGCGTCTTATCTGGATAATCCGTCGGATAGAAGATGCTCTGCAGCGTGACGGCCGGAATCGGTTCGACCGATCCCGTGATGTGCAGCGAAGCAGTCTGCGTGGCCGAGCCGCCGCAGACGTTCGTCGCGTTGAGCGTAATCGATTTGTTCTCGTCGATCGTTCGCGGCTGTCCACCTTCCGGTACCGAGTTCGTATCCGCTGGCGTGCCCTGCACGGTCTCGCTTCCGCTTGCCGCAACGGTCTTGCCGTCCACCATGATGCTGTCGGCATTCGAGGTCTGCCAGCTGACAGTGGACGAATCCTGCGTGAGTACCTTGTCGCCGATCTTGCGATAGTGCAGCTCACTCGGACTCGCCGTGATGCTCGCATCCACTTTCGTGTTGACGTTCACCGTCGCGCTGCCCGTCACGGTTCCGCCCGGGCCGCCCGACGTGAAGTTGTACGTCGTCGTCGCGTGCGGAGAAACCGACTGGCTGCCAGTCGTCGGTACAGTGCCGACGCCGCTGATATTCGCGTCGACCGTTTCCGACGTCTGCCAGTTCAGTGTCGACGACTGACCGCAGTTGATGTTCGCGGCGGAGGCGCTGAAGTTACCTGTCACAGGAGCGATGGCAATCTGCGCGCTCGCGATTCCCACCTTGAACCGTGGCGCATCTTTAAGGCCCTCGCCGCGCTTCCAATCGACGGTTTTCTGAGTGCCGCTGGCGAGTTGCACGATCGTCTTCTTGTTCGCCTCGACCTTTACATCGCCGGACCAGACGGTCTTCCCTTGGTGCGTCACCGTGATGTGATGGGTGCCCGGAGGCAAAAGCAAGAGCTGGTGCCACAGAAACCAATCGAAATTGAACTCGTCGACGTGTCCAACGAAGTAGCCAGGCGTAGTCCCGTTCGAGAGGACAGCCGCGCGCTCATCGCCTTTCAGTTCTACCGCTCCGAACGGCCCGCTCACGTTGCCGCCCTGCGGGTCGAGTTTCACTTCCAGCCGGGTCGTCTTCCCAGCCTCGATGTTCACGTCCTGCGTCCAAATCTTGTACCCATAGTTAACGACCACGACCGTATGTTTGCCGGGACTCAAGGAAATCGTGTGGTTCCCCTCTCGAATCGCATTGCCATCTACGAAAACGTAGGCCTGCTTCGGTGTAAGTACGGGTTTCAACTTTCCATCTTGTGCAAACCCGGCAGTCGCACCGAGCGTGATGGCGATCACGAGCGTGAGTAGGTGTAGGAATCGTCGCATCAGCATTCTCCTAAGGTTTGTAGGCGGATTATTTAAAAGGACGGTTCTCTCGCGCCCTGACGAGAGAACGTCGGCTAGGAATGAATAAAGTACGTCCTAACCCTTCTCCTGTCAATGAGATTCCAGAAAAGGGCGAAGGGTTGCGAGGTTTTTTCGAGAGGCGAAGGGTGCCGCCAAACCGGATGACCTTGAGCGCAGACCGCCCTGATTTATACTGTTCCTAATGTTCAGCGAAACGCTTCTTGACCACTTCAAGAATCCCCGCAACTCCGGCGATCTCCCGGACGCCACGGCCACTGTCGAAGTCACCAACCCGGTTTGCGGGGACGTACTGCGGCTAGCCGCGCGGCTCGAAGACGGCAGAATCGCCGCTGCTCGGTTTCGGACGCAGGGCTGCGTTGCATCCATCGCCTCCAGCTCTGTCCTCACCGGTCTCCTAACGGGCAAGTCGCTCGCCGAGGCGCAAGCCATCACACCGCAACACGTCGCCGATGCTCTGGGTGGCCTGCCTCCCGCTACGTTTCACGCCGCGCAGCTCTGCGCCGACGCCGTCGCTTCGCTTCTGAAAAAAATCGGCTGAGGGCAAGTCCTAGCCCATATTTTCTTGAGATCTTCGCAGGGCCTCCGGATCGTTCAGATTCAGGACAACGCCTTCTTCTTCCGTCGGAACCTCTTCGATCTCGTTCGCGTGCGCCCACACAACTTGCCTCGCGCCGACCTCGGGTGAAGCAGCGAGCAGTTCCTCGTACAGCGTCGCGCGAAAAATGACGGGATGACCGCGCTTTGCGTGAAACGTCGGCAATACAATCGCTTTGCCGCTCGCGTCGAATTTATCGATCAGCTTCGCCACGAGCGCGGCTGAAATCATCGGATGATCCACGGGGCAGAGAATGAGCCCGCTCGTTCTTCCGGGCGGAAGGCTTCGAATCACTGCATGAATCGAAGAGAGCTGACCTTTCTGCCAATCCGTATTCACAACGACGTTGTTTGCGTGTGCGCCGAGGAACTTCCGGATCTCTTCGACGTGCGCGCCGAGAACGATGCGCGCTACTTCCACGCGCGCGTGCCGGGTGACTTCGATCAAATGTTCGATGAAAGTTTTTCCTCGGTAGGGAAGCAGAGCCTTCGGCTTGCCCATCCGGCGCGATTCGCCGCCTGAGAGAATGGCAGCTGCGAGTGGCCTGATTGGGTTTTGATCTTGCGCCACAGGAGGTGGAAGCGCGGGGCTTCAGCCCCGCGAAAAGCTACGCCAACAAGATGGGGCTTTAGCCCCGGAAATCGGGAATTTCAGTCGTCGCGCGCTGCTGCGGCATGCGCGAGCGTCACGCTCTTGTGCGGCAGGTTCTGCGCGTTGCGACGCACGGCAATCAATTCCGCAGCGATACTGACGGCGATCTCTTCGGGAGAAAGCGCGCCGATATCGAGACCGACCGGCGCATGCACGCGCGTGAACTCTTCGGGCTTGTAGCCCTCGCGCTCGAGCGCCTTATAGACCGAGAGCACCTTGCGCTTGCTCCCGATCATGCCGATGTAGCGCGCATCGGTTCGCACCGCCCACGCGAGCACGCGCATGTCGTCCTTGTGGCCGCGCGTGACGATCAGCAGGTAGCTCGACGCGTTCGGTTTGATTTTCTCGAAAGCCTCTTCGTACGTCGTGTATAGATCGCCGGCCATCGGAAAGCGCTCGACATTTGCAAACGCCGCGCGGTCGTCCGCCACGTTGATCGCGAATCCCGCCGCGCTCGCTGCTCGCGCCACTCCCAGCGAAATGTGCCCGCCACCGAAAATGCAGAGCGTCGGTTGCGGCAGAATCGGCTCGACGAAAATCTCGAGCGTGCCTCCGCAGATCAGGCCGGCGTCGTACTGCGCCTCGTGATTCAAATTGAATGTCATCTTCCGCGGCTGCTCGGCGTGCATCACATCCTTCGCCGCGGCCCATACCTCCGCCTCGACGCATCCGCCGCCAATCGTCCCCGCGATCGAGCCGTCTTCGCGCACCAGCATCCGCGAGCTTTCGTAGCTCGGAATCGAGCCATTCGTGTGGACGATCGTCGCAAGCGCGCCTCGCTCGCCGGCCTTCCGCATCCGCACGATTTCTTCGAAGATATCCATGTGTCTTCGCTGAGCCTACTTTGCCCCGCGCGGCCTGTCAATCCGCGCGTATCTGAAGCGTCCATTTCACGATTTCGGCGCGGTCTTGCGCTTTCTACGCGCCGTCTGTGCCGTGAACTGGTCCCTCTGGACACCGCTCCAGCCCGATGCTACGTTAGCGCGCTCATAGCTGCGGAGGCTTTCATGAAGGCGGTCGTCATCACCGAGCACGGCAGTTTCGAGGTGCTGCGCTACACGGATGTTCCCGAGCCGTCGATCGGCGCGAGTGACGTCCTCGTCCGCGTGCGCGCCTGTGCGCTGAATCATCTCGACCTCTGGATGCGCGCTGGCCTTCCCAATCGCCCTGTACAGTTTCCGCACATCCTCGGCAGCGACATTTCCGGAGAAGTCGCCAAAATCGGTGAGAACGTGAAAAACGTGCGCGTCGGCGAAAAGGTTCTCCTCGCGCCGGGCACGTCCTGCGGCGTGTGCCCGCAGTGCCTCGCGGGCCGCGATAATTTCTGCATGGACTACACCCTCTTTGGCACGACAATCCCCGGCGGCTATGCCGAATTTGTGAAATCGCCCGCCGCTAACGTGATTCCGATCTCGGGCAACATGACCTTCGACGAGGCCGCCGCGATTCCCCTCGTGTTTCTCACCGCTTGGCACATGCTTTTC
>Ga0187770_10001809_pt1 | contig 11596 bp, 12 predicted proteins | sample 0116_SJ02_MP02_2_FD_133154 | JGI IMG/M metagenome (GOLD analysis project Ga0187770, IMG submission 133154) | Tropical peat soil microbial communities from peatlands in Department of Meta, Colombia - 0116_SJ02_MP02_20_MG | ecosystem: Environmental > Terrestrial > Soil > Wetlands > Peat | place...
CGCAGTAACCGAGGGGGCGGAAAGCCTGGGCCCCGCTCTGGAGCTGGGATGACTGATCAGCAGCTTTCGCGCTTCGCGTACGTGACGCGGAGAACGCCGGGATGGGCCGCTACGTGTGGTATTGAGCATCGTCATCTTCGCCCCGACCTCCACCTTCACAGGCCGGATTCTGCACCAGGCGGCGATAGTCGACCTGGATTATATCGCTCTCACGGGAATGGACTTGGCGCTTCCGATGGATTCGGCGGCGGGAGTGGCGGCAGGATGCACGTGACCGTGGTGGCGAGCTTGCCTCGCCTCGTCGCGGCCCTGGATGGCGGCATAAGGCCCCAGCTACGGAATTAGGGACGTCGAGCACAAGGAGAAAATCATGGCGGAACAAAAGGGAAATGGGAAGCCAAATACAAAGATGCTGGATGAACTCAAGAAGGGCCCTTGGCCGAGCTTTGTGAAGGAGATCAAGAAGGCGGCGACGACCAGTCCGATCTGCGACGACCTGCTGGGCCTCCTGGAGCTCTCTTATGAGGAGAAGCGGACCCATTGGAAACACGGCGGCATAGTGGGCGTGCTGGGCTACGGCGGTGGGGTGATTGGCCGCTACAGCGATCTGCCGGAGAAGTTTCCCCACGTCGCCCATTTCCACACTCTGCGCGTCGCCCAGCCCTCGGGATGGTTCTACACCAGCGCCGCCCTGCGCACCCTGTGCGACATTTGGGAGCGGCACGGCTCCGGGCTCACCAACATGCACGGCTCGACGGGCGACATCATCTTCTTGGGCACCAAGACGGACGAACTGGAGCCGACCTTCAAGGAGCTGACGGAGGCCGGGTTTGACCTGGGCGGCTCGGGGTCAGACATGCGCACGCCCTCGTGCTGTGTCGGCCAGGCACGATGCGAATGGGCGTGTTATGACACCATGAAGCTGTGCAATGACGTCACGCAGAACTATCAGGACGAGCTGCATCGCCCGGGTTTCCCGTACAAATTCAAAATCAAATGCAGCGGCTGTCCCAATGACTGCGTGGCATCGGTGGCGCGCGCGGACCTTTCCATCATCGGCATCTGGAAGGACGCCATTCAGCAGGACGACGCGGCCGTGGCGGAGTACGCGGCCGGCGGACTCAACATTCAGAAGGACGTCTGCGACCGTTGCCCGACCCGCTGCATGGATTGGGACGGGAAGAAGCTGACCATCAACAATCGCGAGTGCGTGCGCTGCATGCACTGCATCAACGTAATGCCCAAGGCGCTGCGGCCGGGCAAGGAGAAGGGCGCCGCCATCCTGATCGGCGCCAAGGCGCCCATCCTTCAGGGCGCGCTGCTTTCCTCCGTTCTTGTCCCGTTCGTCCCAGAGGCGGAGCTTCTGGACACGCTAAAAGAGCTTCTGTTGCGCATTTGGGACTTCTGGGGTGAATACGGAAAGAACCGCGAGCGCATCGGCGAGTTAATTCAGCGCATGGGGATGCCGGCGTTTCTCGACGCCATCGGCCTTGATCCCGTGCCGCAGATGGTGAGCGCGCCGCGCGACAACCCGTACATATTCTTCCAGACCAAGGAGACCGAATAGCACGGTACAGCGTCGCGAGTAATCTGGCCAGGAGTGGCTAGTGGTTAGTGGCAAGTGGCTAGCAGATAAAATCAAGGAGATGAAATCATGGCAACGCCAGCAACGCCAGTGAAGAGAATTACCGACATCGGTCCGCCGCACTATGAGAAATTCCTGCATCCGGTGATCAAGAAGAATTACGGCCAGTGGAAATACCATGAAAACCTGGCGCCGGGCGTGCTTTGCCACGTTTCGGAGACCGGCGACCGAATCTACACGGTGCGCGCCGCCTCGCCGCGGCTGTTGAGCATCCAGACAATCCGTTGGTTTGCCGACCTGGCCGATAAGTATGCGGGAGGGTACCTGCGCTTCACCAGCCGCAACAACGTCGAGTTTCTGCTGGACGATCCGGCCAAGGTCGAGCCGCTGAAGCAGGAACTGCGCGTTGCGGGATTTCCTGTGGGCGGGACGAACAACGCCATCAGCAACATCGTTCACACCCAGGGCTGGATCCACTGCCATTCCTCGGCGACGGACGCTTCAGGGATCGTCAAGTGCGTGATGGACGCGTTGTGCGATCAGTTTACGGAGGAGAAGCTGCCCGCCAAACTGCGCATCGCTTTGGCCTGCTGCCTGAATATGTGCGGCGCGGTTCATTGCTCGGACATCGCCATTCTGGGCATCCATCGCCGGCCACCGAAAATCCAGCATGACACTTTGAAACGAGTGTGCGAGATCCCCACGGTGATTTCTTCGTGTCCGACCGGCGCGATTCGGACCGCTACCGTGGACGGCAAGCCGTCGGTGGAGGTGATCGAGGAACAGTGCATGTACTGCGGCAACTGCTACACCGTCTGCCCGGCCATGCCCTTGGCCGACCCGGAAAACGATGGGCTTTCCATCTGGGTGGGCGGCAAAGTCTCCAACGCGCGCACTTCGCCCAAATTCTCAAAACTGGCGATCCCATTTCTGCCCAACAACCCACCGCGCTGGCCGGAAGTGGTGGACGCGGTGGTGAACATCGTCAACGTTTACGCCCAGAACGCCAAAAAATTCGAGCGCATGGGTGAATGGATCGAGAGGATCGGTTGGCCCAAGTTCTTCGAGCTGACCGGAATTGAATTTACGCGGTACCACATTGACGACTTCAAGAATGCGGGGCTGACGTTCGCCCGGTCCGCGCACTTAAGGTTCTAGACCTATGGTGAGAAACCGTAGCGGCGGCTTTACGCCACCATCGAGGGTTCGAGCGATTCGAGGGGTGGCGCGATAAACGCGCCGCTACGGGGAGGTGTTTATGGCTGTCGCGATCGAAACGCTAGCGGAAGAAATGTACAACCTGGTGGTGGAGTGCCAGGGCAAGAAGAGCCTGAAGGCTTTGGACCTGACCAAAGCCATGATTGCCAAGCACGGCGAGGCCGAGTGCAGCAAGGACGACTGCAAACAAGCCATCCGCCAGCTCATGGACTCGGGCCGTTGCGTGTACAGCTATTTTGGCGGCAGCTTCATCACCCTGCCGCACAAGGAAGGGGCGGCGCCGGAGTAGCAGTGGCGAGTGACAAGTGACGAGTGACGAGCAAGCGAGGAGGGTGGGAAGTGAAGAGTGGCGTACAACCCGCAAAACGCAGTACATGGAACTCGTCACTTGTCACTCTTCACTCGTCACTGAGGTAAACCGATGGCGCTTTTCAAAGCGGTCAAAAAACCGGTAGTGAAGGGAGCAGCGTCAGCGGGGGCGGAAATCAGCCCACAACGGCCAGTGTACGTTTCGAAGACTCCTCCCTGCGCCAAGACCTGTCCCAGTGGCACGGACATCCGCGGCTGGATGACCACGATTGCACAGGCCGAAGCCTACGGGCGCAGTCATGATCTGGCCTATGAGATAGCTTGGCAGAAGATCACCGAGTGTAATCCCTTTCCCGCCGTGTGCGGCCGCGTCTGTCCGCATCCCTGCGAAGACGAGTGCAATCGCAAGGCCAAGGACGGCCCAGTAGCCATCAACGCCCTGGAGCGATTCATCGGCGACTTCGCGATTGCGAAGGGGCTGAAATTCTCCAAGCTGACCGAAGAGAAGTTTCCGGAAAGAATCGCTGCGGTGGGCGCCGGGCCGGCAGGACTTTCCTGCGCCTACCAACTTGCCCGCCGCGGGTATGCCGTGACCGTTTTCGAGGCTTTTCCCCAGGCCGGCGGAATGCTGCGTTATGGCATTCCCAGCTACCGGCTGCCGCGCCCGATTTTGAATGCAGAGATTCAGCGCATCCTGGATATGGGCGTCGAATTGAAGTGCAACGTGATGGTCGGCAAAGACATTTCCCTTGAAGACTTGCGCCGAGAATATGCGGCGGTCTTTGTTGGCATTGGAGCACACCAGGGACTCCGGCTCGGCGTACCCGGGGAAGGTGCGGCCAACGTTTTCACCGGCACCAGCTTCCTGAATCGGGTGAACAGTGGAGAGCCAGTGAGCCTGGGCGACACGGTAATTGTAGTCGGCGGCGGCGACACGGCGATCGACGCCGCCCGCATGGCCAAGCGTCTGGGCGCCGCGGTTACGGTTCTGTATCGCCGCACGCGCCAGGAAATGCCGGCCATTCAGCCGGAAATCGAAGGCGCACTGGAAGAAGGCGTCAACCTTGAGTTCCTGGCCGCACCGGTCGAGATTCTCACTAACGGCGCCCGCGCAAATGGCATGCGCTGCATTCGGATGGAGCTGGGCGAGCCGGACGCTTCCGGGCGCCGGCGTCCGATACCCAAGCCGGGCACAGAATTCGATCTCGGAGCTTCGGCGATTATCGCCGCCATCAGCCAGGAACCGGACTTCACCGGGTTCGACACCTTGCGCGAAGGGAAAAGTTGGATCAAGACCGGCGACTGGGGCTCGACGGCTGTCGATGGCGTGTTTGCCGGTGGGGACGATGCGGAATTGGGCCTGGTCACCATCGCCATCGGGCAGGGGCGTTTTGCGGCCCAAGCGATCGAAGCGCGATGGCGCGGCACGAGCCGCGATAAACCGCTACAACCGTCCGTGATCAAGGCTGACCGCGTCAAGCTCGGCTGGTACAAGGAGGCGGCGCGCCACGAGCGCTCGCGGGTTGCCGTGGCCGAGCGCGGCCTTGACACGGAGATTGAACTCGGGCTTTGCGAAGCCGAAGCTTTTGCGGAATCGCAGCGCTGCCTGTCCTGCGGGATGTGCATGGATTGCGAAACCTGCTGGATGTTCTGCACCAACGCGTGCTTCGTCAAGCTGGCCAAAGGCGAGCACTACAAGGTCAAGTTGGAGCTCTGCAACGGATGCCAGAAGTGCGCGCAAGAGTGCCCGTGCGGCTATATCGAAATGCGTTAAAGGAGAAAAAGCGATGCCGGTGTTTGAATCGAATGGACACACGTACGAAGTCGACGAGGACGGTTTCCTTCAGCAGCCGGAAATCTGGAACGACGACGTGGCCAAGGATTTCATGACCCAGGAGGGAATCGCCGACCTGGGCGAGGGTCACTGGAAGGTGATCCACTATTTGCGGAACTACTACCTCCAATTCGGAATCGCCCCCATGATTCGCAAGCTGTGCAAGGAGACCGGCTTCACCCTGAAGCAGATTTACGAAATGTTCCCGTCGGGGCCGGCCAAGGGCGCCTGCAAGCTGGCGGGCCTGCCCAAACCAACGGGGTGCGTCTAGAGGCGGCCATGCCCACGATTTCGCCGGAGCAAAAGCAGCGTATCCGAGAGCGATGGCTGGCCCTGACGCTCGCCACCTATCCTGACCCGGCGCGGCGGTTCCTGGCCAGCGAGCGGGACCGGTTTCGCAACCCGGTGGGTCAAACGCTCAAGGAGAACATCTTTTTGCTCGCGGAAGAACTTTTTGGCGCCATGGATGCCGCAAGCGTGCGGCAAGCCCTCAGCGATCTGGTCCGGCTGCGCGCGGTCGAAAACTTCACTCCCCGGGAAGCGGTGGCTTTCGTTTTTCTGCTCAAGCCCGTGTTGCAGGAAGAGTTGGCCTCCGATCCGGGACTTCGGCTCCAACTGGAAAACAGGATCGATGAAATGGCCTTGACCGCTTTCGACCTTTTCGCGCAGTGCCGGGAACGAATTCATGAGGTGCAGGCGCGCGAATTGCGGCGCCGGGAGGGAGTGCGCGAAAAAATTCATGCGGGAGCGGAAGGACGGTGAGGCATCGGTGACGGCGCTCTACTCGATCATCTTCGTCTTGCTTCTGTCCGGCCTGGCTTACCTGGGTGGCCAGGCCGCCGGCACTCGCCTGTTTCTCGGCGTCGCCCTGCCCTACGCGGCGATGTTCACTTTCCTGGCCGGCCTGAGCTATCGCGTGATCGGTTGGGCCAATTCGCCGGTTCCTTTTCGTACGCCAACCACGTGCGGGCAGCAGAAATCATTGCCTTGGCTGAAATCGAGCTGGACGGAGAGCCCCCACAGCCAAGCGGGAGTCCTGCTGCGAATGGCGATGGAAATCCTGTTGTTCCGATCGCTCTTCCGCAACAGCCAGGCGCGGCTTCGCGAGGGACCCAGGCTGACCTACGCGGAGAGCAAGTTTCTTTGGCTAGGCGCGCTGGCGTTTCATTGGTCGCTTCTGGTCGTCCTGCTTCGCCATTTGAAGTACTTTCTCGTGCCCGTGCCGCACTTCGTCACCAGGCTCGAAGCGCTCGACGGTTTCTTCCAGATGAGCGCTCCGGGTGTGCTAGCCAGCGACGTGGTGATACTCGCCGCGCTGCTGTTTCTTCTTCAGCGCCGCTTCACGAATCCCAGAGTCCGCACGATTTCCCTGTATACAGACTACTTTGCTCTTTTCCTGCTGCTGGGCGTGGCGGGCACCGGCGTCCTGATGCGCTATTTCACTCGAGCGGATCTGGAAAGCGTGAAGCAGCTTGCCCTCGGGCTAGTCACCTTCTCGCCTGTCGTTCCGGCCGCGGTCGCACCCCTGTTTTTCGTTCACCTGACCCTGGTGAGCGCGCTGCTGATGTATTTCCCGTTCAGCAAGCTGGTGCACATGGGTGGCATTTTCCTGAGTCCGACACGGAATCTCGCCAACGACAACCGCATGAGGAGGCACGTGAATCCCTGGAACTCTCCCGTCAAGGTACATACGTACCAGGAGTGGGAAGCGGAATTTCACGACAAGATCAAGGCGGCAGGACTGCCGCTGGAGAGGGAGTAGCGCATGGCGGCAGCCTCTCCCAAACCGGAAGAGTTGGTCCAGATCAGCTACGACGTGCCGCGCCACGACTGGCGAGATCCTCGGCTTGAGTTTCGCAAGGGGAGTTACTGCTACGCCGCGGCGCCGAAAAACCTCGACTATCTGGGTATGCCCAATCCCAGAAAATGGCAACCCTTCGACCCGGATTGGCAGCTCCCGCCGAATTGGAAGGACATCGTCCTTCAGGGTATGAAGGAGCGGCTGGAAAAATTTCGCTCTTTCCGCCTTTTCATGGACGTTTGCGTGCGTTGCGGCGCCTGCGCGGACAAATGCCACTTCTTCCTGGGATCGGCCGATCCCAAAAACATGCCCGTGCTTCGCGCCGAGCTGATCCGTTCAGTTTATAGGCGGTACTTCACGCTGACCGGACGGCTCTTTCGCGGACTGGCCGGCGCTCGCGAGCTGACCGAAGACGTGATTAAGGAGTGGTTCTATTACTTCTACCAGTGTACCGAATGCCGGCGGTGCTCGGTGTTCTGCCCCTTCGGGATTGATACCGCCGAGATCACCATGATGGGGCGCGAACTCTTGAACCTGCTTGGCGTCAACATCAATTGGGTCCTGGAGCCGGCGGCCAACTGCTTCCGGACCGGCAACCATCTGGGCGTCCAGCCGCACGGCTTCAAGGACAGCATCGATTTCGCGGTGGATGAGCTGGAGAGTCTGACCGGCATTCGCGTCGAGGCGCCGATCAACAAGAAAGGCGCCGAGATTCTTTTCATCGTGCCTTCCGCCGACTATTTCGCCACGCCGCATTACTACACCCTGCTCGGATACCTGATGGTGCTTCACGAAATCGGCCTGGACTACACCTTCAGCGCCTACGCTTCCGAGGGCGGCAACTTCGGGCTGTTCAGCTCGCACGACATGATCAAGCGGCTGAACGCCAAAATTTATGCCGAAGCCCAGCGCCTGGGCGTGAAGTGGATTCTGGGCGGCGAGTGCGGGCATATGTGGCGCGTGCTGCACCAGTATATGGACACCATGAACGGCCCGGCCGATTTCCTGGAGGAACCCGTCTCGCCCATCACCGGCACGCGATTTGAAAACGCCCGCTCCACCAAGATGGTGCACATTTGCGAATTCACCGCCGACTTGATTCACAGCCGCAAGCTGAAGCTCGATCCCAGCCGCAACGACAAGTGGAAGGTCACCTTCCATGACTCGTGCAATACCTCGCGGGCCATGGGCCTGCTGGAAGAGCCGCGCTACATCATCCGCAGCGTCTGTAACAACTTCCACGAAATGCCGGAGAACACCATTCGCGAGCAGACCTTCTGCTGCGGCAGCGGCGCGGGTCTGGGTTCGGATGAAAACATCGAGGCGCGCTTGCGTGGCGGGCTGCCGCGCGCCAACGCGGTGAAATACGTTCGCGACAAATACGGCGTGAATTTGCTGGCCTGCATTTGCGCCATCGACAAGGCCACGCTGCCCACCCTGCTCGAATACTGGGTTCCCGGTGTGGAGGTGGGCGGAGTCCACGAGCTGGTGGGCAATGCGCTGGTGATGAAAGGGGAGAACGCGAGGACCACGGACCTGCGTGGCGAACCGCTGAAGCAAGAACGTGGCACGGGCGTCCCGCCCGTGAACCAGCATGGGCAAGCCTGCCCTGAGCGAAGCGAACGGGATGCCCATGCCACTGAGGAGGCGGCCCATGCGTGACCGAATCTGGATCATCGCCGCCCTGATTGTGTTTGTCGGCCTGGTCACCTATCCGGCGTGGCGCAGCCTGGAAGCGCGCACCACTTCCCGGCCACCCACGCTGCTTTTGCCCAAACTGGAGAAAGAATGCGTTGCTCCCACTCCCTACATGCGCTCGTCGCACATGAAATTGCTCCTGGATTGGCGCGACAGCGTGGTGCGCGACGGCCAGCGCCAGTACCTGGCGTTCAACGGGAAGACTTACGAAATGAGCCTGACTGGGACCTGCCTGAAATGTCACGACAAGCAAGCCTTCTGTGATCGCTGCCACGACTACGCCGGTGTCCCGACGCCTTACTGCTGGGACTGCCATGTGGACCCGAAGCTGGCCCCGATGCAGTCGGGCCCGGCCTCGACCCCGCGGACTGTCAATCCGAGCCCTTCGGTTGTCATTCCGAGCGAAGCTCGCCCCGATCTGATCGGGGCGAGGAATCTCGCTCCGAAAGTCAAGACAGGGCGAGATTCCTCGGCGCCTACGGCGCCTCGGAATGACAAGGCGAGCGGATTTCTCCCAGACCCCCAAAGGAGCGCGCCATGAAGATGACTCGAAAGGAGTTCTTGAAACTTTCGGGCGCCTGCCTGGTAGTGCTCTCGGGCGGGGAGGCGGCCACGGTTTTCGAGGGCGCGGACCGGAACGAAACTAGGGCGACGTCGGCGCGCCGGGCGGCCAAGCAGTGGGCGATGCTGATCGATACCGCCAAATGTGCCAAGGACAAAGGCTGCACCAATTGCATTGAGGCCTGCGCCGGCGCGCACAATATTCCCTCCATCCCCGATTCAGCGCACGAAGTGAAGTGGATTTGGGAGGAACGCTTCGAAAATGTTTTCGACTCCTATCAGACGCAGTATATGGCGGAGGCGCGCAAGCAACAGTTGACTCCGGTGCTCTGCAACCATTGCGACGACCCGCCGTGCGTCCGAGTCTGCCCGACCGACGCCACCTGGAAGCGGGAAGACGATGGCTTGGTCATGATGGATTGGCACCGCTGCATTGGCTGCCGGTACTGCATGGCCGCGTGTCCCTACGGCTCGCGCAGCTTCAATTGGATTGATCCTCGGCCCTACATCAAGCATTTGAATCCCGACTTTCCCACGCGCACCAAGGGCGTGGTGGAGAAGTGCGACTTCTGCGCCGAGCGGCTCGCCAAGGGCCGGCAGCCCGCCTGCGTGGAAGCGTGCCCTGAAAAAGCCTTGTTGTTCGGCGATGTGAAGGACCAGAAGTCCGAGATTCGGCAAGTGCTGGCCTCGGCGAACACGCTGCGGCGAAAGCCGGAACTAGGCACCGGGCCGAATGTTTATTACGACCTGTGATTTCAAATTTGAAATTTCAAATTTGAAATCGCGCAGGGGCAAGATGCCCATGCCGCAGATACGTGGCACGGGACGGGGACCCCAGGCTCTGCCCTGGGGCTAGCCCGTGTTCCCAGGCCATGGGCAAGATGCCCATGCCACGACCCAATGCATGGGCAGGATGCCCATGCCACGAGGGTTTACTGATGTTCATGTTTGAAAAGGCGATGACAGGCAGCCGACGGTACTGGCTTTGGATCGGCGGTCTGCTTGCGGTGATCGCCATCGCACTGCACTATTACCTTCGCCAACTGGACTACGGCTTGGGGCTTACCGGGATGAGCCGCGACGTGACCTGGGGCCTTTACATCGGCCAGTTCACTTTCCTGGTAGGGGTGGCGGCTTCGGCGGTGATGGTGGTGCTGCCTTATTACCTGCACGACCACAAGGAATTCGCGCGCATGACCATTTTTGGCGAGTGCCTGGCCATCTCGGCCGTCATCATGTGCATGCTCTTCATCTTCGTGGACATGGGGCAGCCCATGCGAGTGCTCTACGTGATGCTCTATCCGCGCCCGCGCTCCATGATGTTCTGGGACATGATCTCGCTGGGCGGATATCTGGCGTTGAATGTAGTCATCACCCTGGTCATCCTGAGCGCGCATCGCCAGGACGTCGCGCCGCCACGATGGATCAAGCCGGTCATCATTGTGTCCATCCCCTGGGCCATCAGCATTCACACCGTGACAGCATTTCTCTACAGCGGATTGCCCGGCCGGTCCTTCTGGCTGACGGCCATTCTGGCTCCGCGCTTTCTGGCTTCCGCGTTCGCCTCCGGGCCGGCGCTGCTGGTTCTCTTGTGCTTCTTGATTTACAAGCGGACCGGCTACAACGTGGGTGAGAAAGCCATTCAGGGCGTGGCGATGATCGTGACCTACGCCATGCTCTTCAACCTCTTCTTTATATTGATGGAGTTTTTTACGGCTTTCTACAGCGGCATTCCCGCCTTGACGGAGCATTTTCACAATATGTACACCGGCATGCCGGGCGGTGACTCACTGCTGCTGTTTTGGGGCCGAACATCCATCGCCTTGACGGTGTTGGCCATGGTGCTGCTCCTGATTCCTGCGGTGCGCAGGAATCGGCGACGCCTGGCCGCGGCCTGCGCCGTCACTTTTCTTTCCCTTTGGATTGACAAGGGCATCTGCCTGATCGTTTGCGGATTCATGCCTTCACCCTTGGGGGCCATGACACGCTATGTGCCCACGCTGCCGGAAATGGCCATCACGCTGGGCGTGTGGGCAGCGGGCGCGCTGATGGTGACCGGGTTCTACAAGATTGTTCTTGCCGTGGAGGCCAATCGGGAACCTTTGGATCCGCGGGCGGCCGGCGGTCATTCCCGCGAAAGCGGGAATCCACGGCCCCATTCGCTTGAAGGAGTCCTGCTACCATGACCAGCTCGATGGTTCTTTATCTCGTCCTTTACGCCGGAGCGCTGGTTTTTGCCATCGCCTGTATCGTGCGGGCGGTGAGTTATGCCCGCCTGCCTCTGCACTTGCGCTGGGAACTTTATCCCGTGCCGCACCAGGCGAAGGAACGAGCCAGGCACGGCGGGTCCTATTTTGAGCTGGAGAATTGGTGGAGCTGATCGTGAACGCCATGACCGACGTCAAGCCCGGATTCATTCAGTGGGAATGGCGCTGAAGAGGAGCATGCAGAAAGCAGTAGGCGGGGAGCAGGGGGCATGAGGTGGAACAAAGCGAAGCGAACCGGGCCGGGTAAGGAGCATCTAAACGCAGCGTCCTAAGCAATTGTGCATAGTCGTCGCAGCGTATCGTTGGGCTTAGTCCAGTTCGCG
>Ga0187770_10001811_pt1 | contig 11594 bp, 9 predicted proteins | sample 0116_SJ02_MP02_2_FD_133154 | JGI IMG/M metagenome (GOLD analysis project Ga0187770, IMG submission 133154) | Tropical peat soil microbial communities from peatlands in Department of Meta, Colombia - 0116_SJ02_MP02_20_MG | ecosystem: Environmental > Terrestrial > Soil > Wetlands > Peat | place...
CGAGGCGAAGGACGGACGGGGCCTCGGCCCGCTCTCGAACATCCCCCACGACGTACGCCTACGGACCGGCGATCGCCTGGCTGCTCGAAGAGGACCAGCCGGGAATCCGGTTGCGCACCCTGACCGAGCTACTGGGCCGCCCCTCATCGGACGCCGAGGTCCGGGCCGCCCGGAACCAGGCCGCTTCCGTCGGCTGGCCGGCGGAAATCCTTGCCCGGCGGACCCCGGGCGCGGGCTGGTCGGACGGAACGAGCCCGTACCGGCCCAAGTACGTCTCGACGAACTGGATGATGCTCGTCCTCTCGGACCTCGGCGTCACCCGGGAGCATCCGGCCGTAGAGGACGCCTGCGAATACTGGATGGAGCGGATGGCCGCGAAGAACGGCGGGGTCGGAGGGAACTCGAAAGGGAACCAGCACTACTGCGTCGCCGCGAACATGGCGCGGGCCTTGATTCGGTTCGGCTACACGGACGATTCCCGGGTCCGAGCCACCCTCGACTGGCTCGTGGGGATCGCGGACCCGAAGGGAGGGTGGTCGTGCTTTGGTCTCTCCCGGAACCTCGACTCGTGGGAGGCGATGAGCGCCTTCGCCGCGTACCCCCGGACGAAATGGAGCCCCGAGATGCGGAGCTGCGTCGAGAAGGCCGCCGAATATTTCCTGTCCCGCGAGCTCCACCGGCAGGGAGCCCGGTATCCCCCGTGGTACCGGACGCATTACCCGGTGCACTACTACTACGACCTCCTGGTCGGTCTCGATTTCATGACCCGTCTCGGCTACGCGAATGACCCTCGGTTGGGCTACGCCGCTTCATGGCTCCGGTCCCGGCGCCGTGCGGACGGGACATGGAACCTCGATGCCGTGCATCCGGACGTCGGACCGGCGATGCGCCGGTGGTTGGCCGCCCATCCGAGCCAGCGACCGATCCCGTTCGCGCTCGAGACGGTCGGCCGGCCGAGCAAGATGGTGACGCTCACCGCCCTACGGGCCCTGGGCGAGGTCGACCGCGCGCTCGGGAATCCCGAGCCCCGACCATGACCGACCCGAAGTGGTCCACGGTCGATGCGTACTTTGAGTCGAAGCTCTTCCGGGCCGACCCCGTTCTCGAAGCGTGCCTCCGGTCGAGCCGGGAGGCAGGCTTACCGGAGATCCAGGTCTCGCCCGTCCAAGGCCGTCTCCTCGAGCTGATCGCCGGGGCTGCGAACGCGCGCCGCATCCTCGAGATCGGGACCCTCGGGGGGTACAGCGCCATCTGCCTTGCCCGAGCGCTCCCGGAAGACGGTCGTTTGGTGACGCTCGAGATCGAACCGAAGCATGCCGAGGTCGCCCGGACGAACATCGAACGGGCGGGGCTCGGGGCAATGGTCGAGATCCGGCTCGGCCCGGCGCTCGAGACGCTCCCGAAGCTTTTGGCGGAGCGGGCGGGACCGTTCGACCTGGTGTTCCTGGACGCCGACCGGCCGAACAACCGGGCGTACCTCGAGTGGGCGCTCCGGCTCACGCACCCGGGGTCGCTGATCATCGTCGATAATGTGGTCCGCGGCGGCGAAGTTGCCGACCCGGCCCAGCGCGACCCCCGGGTCGCTGGTGTGCGCGAGATGATCGATGCGGTCGCGGCGGAGAGCCGACTCCGCGCGACCGCGGTCCAAACGGTCGGGAACAAGGGCTACGACGGATTCCTGCTCGCCCGTGTCCAGGCGCCCGAACCCAAGCCGAAGGCCCGCCGGGCCGCGAACGATAGATAGCCCGAGTCGCTCGCAAACTTCGCTCATGCCCGCGAAGCGATCCCGTCCGAAGGTCCCTGCTGCGACTGCCTGCCTCGACTACGCCTTCCGTCAGCGGTTCCGTGTGCCGCCGTCGAAGGCGTTCCGCTGGTGCCTTGACTTTTCCCCGGACGACGTCGAGTTGTCGAGCGGCCACCTCTCGCGCAAGGTTTCGTGGACCTCGCCCCGTACGGTCGTTCTGGACGACCGGTTCGCGAAGCCGAACGGTGAGCGGGTCCACAAGGTGAAGCTCGTGCAGGTCTATCCCGAGACCCGGAGTTGGGTCAGCACCCATATCGCCGGTCCGAACCATCACTCGCAGTTCCGTTACCGGATCGTACCGAATGGAGCGAACGCCTCGGCCCTCATCTTCGAGGGCCGCGAGCTTCGCTGGCAAGGCCCAACGCTCAGCGCGGTGGCAACCCGCAAGCTCGCGCGGCAGCTGTGCCGGGAAGACTCGGGAACCTGGAAGGAGTTCGCGGCGGCGATGGAAAGCGACCCCACCCTCCGGTAGGGGCCTGCGCCGGGATCTAGCCCCGAAACGACCCATCGGCGACCCGCGCGACCATCGCCGTCGTCGACGCAACTGCCGCGAATCCTCGGCGCTCGAGGGCGATGGCCGCGTTCCCTCGGGGTTCGGGGGCGACGGCGAGGACCCGACTCGGACGTTGGGGGCTAAGCCAGTCGGTCGCCGCGTCGATGAGCCCTACGAACTCGTCTGCCGACGCTTCGGGAGCGGAGGACAACGGAAAGTAGGCGGCCAGACGGACTCCGGGGAAAATATGCGCCCGGACCACCGCGACACCGCCCCCCGGGAGCTCCCGCTTCCAAGTGCTGAACTCGACCTGTCCTCCGCGGACCAGGAACTCGTTGTGGGTCAGGGCCGCCTCGCTCGCCGGGAACGCGTCCCGATACTCGGCGGGGCGACCCGCCTCGAGGCGGGCGGTGATGCTTTGCCAGTCGGACGGACCGACGGGAAGGACCGCGGACGGCGTGGGCGATTCCCCCCGGGGAAGCTCCGCACGCGAGAACCACGTGTACGTGCCGACCTCCCGATACCCGGCCGCCCGGTAGACTCGGATTGCGCCGAGATTCTCGCTCTCGACGTCGAGCGCCATCCAAGCCCGTCGGCGCCGGCGGGCTCGTTCCGTGAAGAGTCCGAGGAGGTGGGTGGCGATCCCCCGGCTTCGGTGTCCCGGCCGCGTGGCGACTCCGGCGACGTACGCGGCCCTCGGCAGCCACAGCGCGGTCGCGGTACCGACCACGTCAGGGCCCTGACTCGCGACCAGGATGTCGAGGATCGGACGCCCGAAAAGACGGAACAGCCCGAGATGGAACCAGGTCGACCGACGGGAAAGCTGAGCGATTGTCGCTTCGGCGGTCAGGTCGAGCCCGGTCGATTTTTCGAACTGGCCGATGGCGAGCTGGACGACCTCTTGGTAGCTCGCATAATCGCTCCGTCGGAGCGGTCGGTAGACGATCGGGACCTGCGCCGCCATGCTAGCGAAACGACGCGGAAACCGTGTCCTCCTTCGACCGGGTTCGCCTTCGGGCCAACTTTCCCCGGGATGTAACGGGAACGGGGGAGGCGGTCAGGGAGGTCGAGCCCCTTTGGAGGGTTCGGCCCGGCCGCGGCCGCGCGCACCCAAGAGGGCGACCGCGATGATGATCAGCGTTCCGCCCACGTACTGCAACGCCGAGAGGGCGACCCCGAGGATGGCGAATCCGGCCACCGCCGCGACGATCGGCTCGAACGAGTCCGCGATCCCAGCTTCGGTCGCCGTGAGGTTTCTCAACCCGTAGACGTAGAGCGTGAACGCGAGCAGGGTCCCGACTATGACAACGACCAGGATGAGGCCGGCGAGGAGGAGCCCGCTCCCGATCGTTGCCGGCCAATGATACTCTAGGAGGGTCCACGCCCCGATCGGGGCCGTGACCGCGCCCCCGAGCAGGAACCCCCAGGTGCTCACCCACTGCGCCGACTGGGTTTGCGCGAACTCGCGGGCGGCGAGCGTATAGTACGCCCCGCCCACGGCGGAACCGAGACCAAACACGAGGCCGAGTGGGGTGATCAGGATCGAGAAGCCGAGCGACGTGAACGTCCCTACCAGTAGGACCGTGCCGACCGCGGCGAGGGTCAGTAGAACGCCCCAGCGCATCGACCAGCGGATCGTTCCTTTCGCGAGCTCGTAACCCGCGACCATCGGTAGGAACAGGAACTGGAGCAGGGTCGCGGTCGTGACGTTCGAGTAGAACAACGCTTCGAGGTAGGTCGCCTGAGAACCGACCAAGCCCACGATCGCTAGCGCGGCGAGGGACCATGTCCAGGGCCGGGGTCGGTCGGGCCGGGTGATCAACAGGAGGAGGAACGACGCGCAGAGCATGCGAATCGTGATCAGCCCCCAGACCGGGAAGTCGTACCGCTGCAGGATCACCTGGGCCGCTACTCCCGAGAGGCCCCACAATCCGGAACCGGTAACGGTCGCGGCGAGCGCCGCCCGCTGGGCCTGCATGGAACGACCTAGTAATGGGGGTCGGGACAAGGGCCGACAGGATGGCTTTTGCTCACGGCGCTTCCTCGAGCGGTATCGGAAATCGCGTGCTTGGAGCACCGGACAGCGGGGAAGGACCGCGTTCGGGTGAGAGAACGTCCAAAGACCCTCCGCCCCGTAGGCCATCTTTATATAGAAGAGCAATTCTGCCAAATGCGGTGCGTCTATGCTTCAGGGAACTCCGATCCTCGTCTTGAAAGAAGGTACCGAGCGTGAGAAGGGCAAGGGCGCGACGTCGAACAACATCGCCGCCGCGCGAGCTGTGGCCGACACCGTCCGCACGACCCTCGGGCCGCGCGGCATGGACAAGATGCTGGTCGACGGGATGGGGGACATCACCATCACGAACGACGGCGTGACGATCCTGAAAGAGGTCGACGTCGAGCACCCGGCCGCCAAGATGCTGGTCGAGGTCGCGAAGACCCAGGACCAGCAGTGCGGTGACGGGACGACCAGCGCGGTCGTCCTGGCCGGAGAGCTCCTGAAGCGCTCCGAGAATCTCCTCGAGCAGAACGTGCACCCGACGGTGATTACCCGCGGTTTCCAACTCGCGCTCCAGGAGGGGAAGCACCTCCTCGAGAGCGAGATCGGCACGCGGGTGAAGGCCGGCGATGAGGAGGTGCTCATCGACTGCGCCACCACGGCGATGGGGTCGAAGGGCGTGTTCGGCTCGCGCAATGAGCTCGCGAAGATCGCTGTCACGGCCGTCGAGAGGATCGCCGAGACCCGCGGTGGCAAGACGGTCTGTGACGTCGACCAGATCAAAGTCGAGAAGCGCCACGGCGGCACGATCTCCGACACCGAGCTCATCCAGGGCATCGTCCTCGACAAGGAGCGCGGCCACCCGCGCATGCCCGGGGAGGTTCACACCGCTAAGATCGCGCTCCTCAACTCGGCGCTCGAGATCAAGAAGACCGAGATCGAGAGCAAAATCAACATCAAGAGCCCGAACCAGATCCAGAGCTTCCTCGAGGAAGAGGACAAGACGTTCCACAAGATGGTCGACGCCATCAAAGGGGTCGGCGCGAACGTCGTGGTCTGCCAGAAGGGGATCGACGACGTGGTCCTCCACTACCTTGCGAAGCAGGGAATCTACGCCGTGAAGCAGGTCAAGGAGTCGGACCTCCTGAAGCTCGCCCGCGCCACCGGCGGCAAGGTCGTAACCGGGATCAAGGAGCTCACCAGCACGGACCTCGGCTCGGCGGCCAAGGTCGACGAGCGGAAGGTCGGGGACGACAAGATGACGTTCGTCACCGGCTGCTCGAACCCGCGGTCGGTCTCGATCCTCGTGCGCGGCGGCACGGAGCAAGTGACACAGGAAGTCGAGCGCTCGCTCCATGACGCGCTTAAGGTCGTGGCGAGCGTCCTCGAGGACGGGATCGTCTGCCCCGGCGGCGGCGCGTCCGAGATCGACCTCGCGGTGAAGCTGCGCAAGTGGGCCGGGACGGTGGGCGGGCGTGAGCAGCTCGCCGTCGAGGCGTTCGCCCAGGCGCTCGAGGCAATCCCGTGGGCCCTCGCCGAGAACGGCGGGTACGACTCAATCAACACGCTCATCGACCTGAGGAGCGCCCACGACGGGCCGAACGCGAACAAGAACGCCGGCATCAACCTCCAGGACGGTAAGTCGGCCGACATGTGGAAGCTCCACGTCATCGAGCCGCTGCGCGTCAAGAGCCAGGCAATCACCTCGGCGACCGAGGTCGCGAGCATGATCCTGCGGATCGACGACATCATCGCGTCGAAGAAGTCGGGCCCGCCCGCGGGCGGCCCCGGCGGCCACGAACACTAGGCGCGTCGACCGGACGGAGCGCGCGAGAACCCCTTCCCCCCGACCCCTCGCCCGAGGCCGGGTCGGCCCGAAGCCTTCTTAATGCAGGGCCGGTAGGCCGCTCGCCATGCGGACGAAGCCGGTCGAGGGCGTGCTCCGACTCGACGTGGTCGCGCTCGACCCCCGCCCCGCGGTCTACCTCGCCTACGACGGGCTCGCGGGCGTGAGCCAGCGTCCGATCCTTCGCGACCTCGTCGAGGAGCTCGAGCGCAAGGGGCCGGACGAGCTCGGGAAGTTCCTCGAGGCGCTCCGCAAGCGACGCTCGGGCCAGGTGCATGTCTACTTCTCCGATTACGTGAGCTACGGGATCGGCGGCGGGGATGCGGCGGCCGAGTTCTTCCTCGGCACGTTCCTGCTCCTTCACGAGCCGGCCCGGGCGGCGGGCAAGGACCCGGCGATCCCCGAGCACCTGGCGCTGTTCCGGCCCGGGGGCGTGGAGCGGCTCGCGATCGAGCCGACAGCCCGATAGGCCGCGGTCGGGCCCGAGCCATTTTCTACTCGGCCACGTCTCGCCCGTTGTCGAATGCCCGAGGAGAATCGCCTCGAACGGGACCGCCGGGACAAGGTGGCTCGTTGGCGGGCCGAAGGGAAGGAGCCCTACCCCTGGGATTTCCCCGACCGATCCCCTACCGAGACGGTCCGAACGGCATGCCGAGCGCTTCACCCCGGAGAGACCGCGAGCGGCCCGACCGTTCGCGTGGGGGGCCGCCTCATGGCGATCCGGCAGCACGGCCGGACCGCGTTCGCCGACCTCGAGGACCTTTCGGGCTCGCTCCAGCTTCTGCTGCGCGTCGACGAGCTCGGAGAGGAGGCGTATGGCCGCTGGCTTTCGGACCTCGACCCCGGGGATATCGTCGGCGCGGAGGGGCACGCCACGGTCTCGCGCCGGGGCGAGCCCTCGCTGCTCGTTCGCTCCTTGAGCCTGCTCGCGAAGGCGATCCGCCCACCCCCCGAGAAGTATCACGGTCTCCAGGACGTCGAGGAACGGCTCCGACGCCGGTACGTAGACCTCCTCTCCTCCGCGGAAGCCCGCGCCCGGTTCAAGACCCGGACCCTGCTCGTCCGGGAGATCCGGCGGTACTTCGACGAAGCGGGATTCCTCGAGGTCGAAACCCCCATCCTAAGCCCGGTCGCGAGTGGGGCCGCGGCCGCGCCGTTCGTCACGCACTCGAACTACTTGGACGCCGACCTTCGCCTGAGAATCTCGATCGAGCTCCCCCTCAAACGACTCCTCGTGGGCGGCCTCGAACGTGTCTACGAGCTCTCGAAGGCGTTCCGGAACGAGGACCTCGATAGCATCCACTCGCCCGAGTTCACCGAGTTCGAGGCCTACTGGGCGTACGCCGATTACCACGACATGCGCCGCTTGATGGAGGGGCTCCTCGAGCGGCTCGCCCACCGGACCCTCGAGCTGTGCCCGGGCGACCCGGTCGTCGAGGCGGCGGCGAAGCGGTTCCTACCGCCGTTTCCCACCGTCGATTTCGTCGAGGCGCTCGAGGCGAAGAGCGGAATCTCGGGCCTCCTCGAAAAGAGCCGGGAAGAGCTGCGGGAGCTCGTCCGGGTCACCGGCTCGACCGTGCCCGACAACTCCTCCACCGGGACGTTCCTCGACAAATTGTTCGAGCATTACGTCGAGCCGACGTTCGACCGCGTCACGTTCGTGGTGGATTACCCGGCGGCGACGACCCCACTCGCGAAACGCCACCGCTCGAAACCCGGCCGCGTCGAGCGATTCGAGGTGTTCCACCCGGGATTCGAGCTCGCGAACGCGTACACCGAGCTCAACGACCCGGACGAGCAAGCGGAACGGTTCCGCTCCCAGCTCGGGGAGCGGGGCGATGACCGGTACGCCTTTGACGAGGACTACGTGGACGCGCTCGGCTACGGGCTGCCGCCGAACACGGGGATCGGATTCGGCGTCGACCGCCTCCTGATGGGCCTTCTCGGGATCCCGTCGATCAAGGAAGTCATCCTGTTTCCGTTGATCCGACCCAAGTAGTCGGTGCCGCCCGCCGGCGTTATACCTCGGTGCGGGAGAGTACAACGATGGCCTCGGGGACGACGGCGAACGACTCGGTCCCGCTCGCGCTCGACCAACTGTCGGTCGCCTACGGCCAACGGCCGGCGGTCCAGTCGCTCTCCCTCACCGTCCGACCGGGGGAGATCTACGGGCTCCTCGGGTCGAACGGCGCCGGCAAGACCAGCACGATCAAGGCGATCGTCGGGCTCGTCCGCCCCGCCGCCGGGTCGATCCGGGTGTTCGGAATCAACGCGCTGCGCGACGGGCCCGAGGCGAAGGCGCGGATCGGCTACGTGCCCGAGACCTCGATGCTCTACGAGGCGCTCACCCCCCGGGAGTTCCTCGAGTTCGTCGCGAGCGTGCGACGCCTGGACGCGGAGACCGCGACGCGTCGCCTCCAGAACTACGCGGAGGCGTTCCGGCTCGACGTCGAGCTCGAGGAGCCGATCGCCACGCTCTCGAACGGGACGCGCCAGAAGGTGCTGATCATTGCGGCCCTCCTCCACGCCCCGCCGCTCCTCGTCCTCGACGAGCCGCTCAATAGCCTCGACCCCCGCTCGGTCCGGATCATGAAGGACGTGCTGCTGCGCTACGTCGGGAGCGGGGGCCGGGGGGTGCTGTTCTCGACCCACACGATGGAGGTCGCGGAGCAGCTCTGCCATCGCGTCGGGATCCTCGACCACGGAGTGCTCCGCGGGGAGGGAACGCTCGAACTCCTGCGGGGTCGGGTCGCCGCGGGCGACGCGTCGCTCGAGGAGATCTTCCTGCGCCTCACGGAAGAGGACGTGGGGGTGGCCGCGGCCGTGAATTCGCTCGGCGACAACTCCGTATGAGCTGGCGGGAGGCGGTCCGGGTCAGCGGGGTCGCGTTCACCGAGCTCGCGCTCCAGGCGGTGTTCGCCTTCCGGCAGGGGAACATCCTGCCCCCCGGACGTTCTACGAACCTCGTCGCGCGAGCCCACCGGCGCGTCGTCCAGAGCAAGGCGGTCATCAGCTTCGTGCTCGCCGTCCTCGCGCTCGGCGGAGCGGCGATCATCCGTCAGAAGTTGCTCCACCCGACGATCCTCGGCGCGATCCCGTCGGGCCTGTTCGAGGGCGCGGTGCTCACGGGCCTCCTGAGCCTCGACGTCGCCCTCCTGTGGTGGACGGGTGTTCAGATGGTCCCGACGCTGATCTCGTCGGGGGTGCTCGCCGTGCTCGAGCCGCTGCCGCTCGATGCGCGAACCCTCTACCGGGTCGCGGCGATCCTCTACCTGCGCATGTTCGACATGCCCGCCCTCACGGTCCTCATCGTCACCCCAGCGGCCGTGGCGCTCGCGCTCGGCCCTCTCGCCGGTCTCGCGGTGCTCCCCGGGGCGTTCGTCGCGGTCGCGTACGCGCTCGCGCTGTCGCTGCTCACCGGGAGGTTCTTCTTGCGGCGCGTGCAAGGCTCGCGGGGGGGCGGCGGGCGCGCGGTGGTCCGGTGGGCGTACCTCGTGCTCTGGCTGGTCCCCGCGTTCGCGATGTTCGCGTTCATCACCGCGGCCCCCGCGTTCTTCCACGCGCTCTCCATCCTTGCCTCCCAGGGGCCGTCGACGGCGAGCACCCTGCTCGCGAGTGCCTTCCCGTTCTCCTTCGCGCTGCTCCCGGCGATCGCCTCCGGGGGAGCCGGGTCGACCGCGATCCTCTCCCCGACCGGCACGTTCGCGCTCGCGGCGAGCCTCTTCGTCTACCTGGCGCTCGCCGTCTGGTCGGTCGTCTGGCTCGCCGGCAACGTCCGCTCGCTCCTGTTCGTCCCGCTCCAGCCGGCGGTCGCCCTCCCCGGCACGGCGGTGAAATTGCGGCCGACCGGGAACGCCCGGGCCGTCCTCACGAAGGACTTGAGAATCGCGAGCCGCACTCCCGGCTACGCCTTCCTCATCCTCCTCCCCATCCTCGACGCGGCGGCGCTCGGACTCCTTACGTACGCCACCCCCACTCCGAACCCCGTCGCCACCTCGCTCGCCCTCGGCGCCGTGACCACCGCCGCGCTCCTCGCAACCTTCTTTGGTCCGGCGTTCTTCGCCATCGAGGTGGTCGCGTTTTCCTACGGCCGGTCCCTGCCGCTCCCGCACCGGTCGATCATTCTCGGGAAGGTCGCGCTGATCACGCTCATGTACCTCATCGGCGCCGGCCTCATCCTCGGCTTCACGTTGCTGCGCCTCTTCCAGCCGTTCACGTTCGGCGCGTTCATCCTCGCCGAGCTGCCCGCGGTGGTCGGAGCCGCGTTGCTCGAACTCGGCCTCCTCTACCGGTGGGCCCGACGGCGAGGGCTCGCGATCACGAACCTCTATACCGGGGCCTGGTTCGCGTTCGTGGTCGCGATCCCGGGCCTCGTGATGGCCGGACTTCCCCCATTGCTCTTCGAGCTATCCCGCGCCTCCGGGACGGGCTTCGGGCTCCCGGTGATGGCGGTCGTCGCGCTCTCCGAGCTCGCCCTCGCTACGCCAATCGCCTTTGGGAGGGGAGTCTCCTGAGCGACCATCGTCTACCCCCGCGCTTCGAACCGCGAGCGATCGAGGAACGCTGGCAGAAGGCGTGGGACGAGCGCGCGGTCGCGCGCGCTCCGGACCGGCCGAAGGGGCCGACCTACACGGTCACGCTCCCGCCGCCGAACGTCACCGGGGTGCTCACGATGGGCCACATGCTCGGCGACACGGTGATGGACGTCCTCGTCCGGCGCCAGCGGATGCGCGGCGCCGCGACGCTCTGGCTTCCCGGCCTCGACCATGCCGGCCTCGCGACCCAGGTCGAGGTCCGTCGCCGGCTCCAGCGGCAGGGGGTCCGGCTGGAGGAACTCCCCCGCGAGCAGGCGGTCCACGAGGTCGAGCTGTGGAAGGAGGAGCACGAGCGGCGGATCGTGGAGCAGACCCGGGCCGCCGGGTTCTCGGTCGACTGGAGCCGTTACCGCTACACGATGGACGCGGGCAGCGTCCGGGCGACCCGCGAGGTGTTCGTTCGGCTCCACGCGGACGGCCTCGTCTACCGGGGCGAACGGATGGTCAACTGGGACCCGAGGCTGCGCACGGCGATCAGCGACCTCGAGGTCATTCACCGGGAAGAGGACGGCGAGCTCGTCTACCTCCGCTACCCGTGGGCCGACGGAAGCCCGGGCGGACTCGAAGTCGCGACCGTACGACCTGAGACGATCTTCGGGGACGTGGCGGTCGCCGTCCACCCTTCCGACGAGCGGTACCGGCCGTTCCTGGGACGGGAGGTGGTCGTCCCCCTCACCGACCGAAAGGTGCCGGTGATCGAGGACGCGGCGATCGACCCCGAGTTCGGTGCCGGCGCGCTCAAGGTCACGCCCCGCCACGATGAGGTCGACCACGAGGTCTACCAGCGCCACCCGACCCTTCCCATGCCGCCGGACATCCTCGACGCGGGGGGGCGGCTGACGAGCGATTGGGTCCCC
>Ga0187770_10001812_pt1 | contig 11593 bp, 10 predicted proteins | sample 0116_SJ02_MP02_2_FD_133154 | JGI IMG/M metagenome (GOLD analysis project Ga0187770, IMG submission 133154) | Tropical peat soil microbial communities from peatlands in Department of Meta, Colombia - 0116_SJ02_MP02_20_MG | ecosystem: Environmental > Terrestrial > Soil > Wetlands > Peat | place...
CTGGGCGCAGCAGATCTAGCCACCCATGGCGCGGTGCTCAAGGACCTTGCGTCGGTGGAGACACTCGGTTCCACCTCGGCGATCAACTCGGACAAGACCGGCACCCTGACCATGAACCAGATGACCGCCGTCGAGGTAGTCGACCCAACCGACCGCTACACGATCTCCGGCTCCGGGTACGAGCTCGAAGGCACGGTGCACCACGCCGCGGGGGCCTCGGCCACGATCGAAGACGCCATCCTCCCCTACGTCATCGCCAGTGACGCCACGCTGGTCAACGGAAAGGTCGTCGGCGACCCGACCGAGGGTGCGCTCCTGGTCCTCGCCTACAAGGCGGGCCTCGACATCGCGCAGACGCACGACCGTCACCCGCGTATCGCCACGCTGCCGTTTGACCCGACCTACAAGCTGATGGCCGCCTTCACCCGGACGACCGACGCCGCCGACCGAGAGAGGGTGCGCTGCTACGTCAAGGGGGCAGCGCCGGCGGTGATGAGCCACGCCTCCGCGGCATTGTCCGCTGGTCAGAGCATTCCGTGGGACGAGGACCTGCGGGAGAAGGCGGAGGCCCATGTGCAGAGGATGGAGAAGGCGGGGCTACGGGTCATGGCCGCGGCGTCCCGCGATCTTGACCCGGAGACGTTCGACCCGGACGGCGACCTGCTGGCCTGCGTCGAGGGGCTCGAGATGACGAGCCTGGTCGGGATGGTCGACCCTCCCCGGGGAGCGTCCAAGCAGGCCGTCGCCGACGCACAGAGCGCACACATCCGCGTGCGAATGGTCACCGGCGACGACGTCATCACGGGCGCGGCGATCGCCGAGCAGCTCGGGATCGACGGCGAGGCAATGCTCGGCGCCGATTTCGCCGCGCTCGACGAATCCGAGCGGCTGGAGCGGATCGAGCGGATCGGCGTGCTCGGCCGGGTGGCACCCGAGCACAAGGTCCTGCTCGCCGAGACGCTCAAAAAGAAGGGCGACGTGGTGGCGATGACCGGCGACGGAGTCAACGACGCGCCGTCGATCAAGGCCGCCCACATCGGCATCGCCATGGGCAGCGGCACCGAGGTGGCCAAGAACGCCGCTCGCATGATCCTCACCGACGACGACTTCGCGACGATCGTCCGCGCGGTCGAGCAGGGACGGAAGCTCTACGACAACCTAATGAAGTACGTCCGCTTCGTGCTGATCTCGCTCGTCGCGTTCGTGCTCACCTTCCTCGGTGCGACGGTGCTCAACATCGCCGCCGGGCAGCCGTTCACGCCGGCCCAGGTCCTCTACATCCACTTCTTCGTCAGCGCGCCGTTCGGCGTCGCGCTCGGTCTTGACCAGGCGACGCCGGGGCTGATGAGCCTGCGCCCGCGGCCCAGCACTGAATCGATCATGACCGGCGGGGTCAAGCTCACCTCCGGCCTCGTCGGCCTGTACATGGCGATCTGCCTCGACGCCCTGATCTACTTCGGCAAGGAGCACTACCACAGCGCCACGGTGGGATCCTCGATCGGGCTGAGCGCGTTCGCGCTGATGCTCGTGGTGGCCGCCTTCGAGAGCCGCGGCGCAACACGGTCGCTGCTGACCGGCGACACGTTCGACAACCCCAAGATGAACTGGACGGCCGTCGCCGAACTCGCGCTGGCGGTCATGGTCACCCAGATGGACCTGTTCAACCGTTTGCTCGACACCACCCCGCTGAAGGCCCCGCAGTTGGGGCTCGCGGTCGCCTCAGGCGTCCTCCTGCTCCTGCTCTGGGAGACTGGCAAGCTCGTCGCGCGTCGGCGGCAGCCGTCGGTGAGGCGTTGAGAGAAGTCACCGGCAACAGGATCGGCAACGCGCTTCGCGGACTGGCCGAAGACCTCGCATTCGAGCGGGGACGAGTCGCGCAGCTCCAGCGCGAGAACAGAGACCTGCGAACGCGCCTCACGGCGCTTCTCCTGCGGCGGGAGGAACAGGCGCCGCCGTCGGAGTTCTCGGAGGCCTCGGCTCGCGACACCGCGTCATGAGGAGCATTACCCCGTTAGGGGGATGCTGCCGCAGCCACCGAACCTAGGGACAATCCCCTTCGGCCTACAGGCGTTCAAGCTCGCGTCCTGCGCGCTGTGGCCGTTCGGGCGCAAGATCGTCCCCGTCGAACACGCCTCATCCGCGGGATTCGTGGTGTAAGCGGAAGGGCGCGCGGCGACTTCGGCATCAGCGCGACGGTAGTTGCTGTACCGACCACTTGTTGCCGTCAGGGTCGCTGAAGAACACGAACGACCCCCACGGAAACTCCTGAACCTCGCTGACCTCGACACCGCGACGCCTCAGCTCCTCGTGCGCCTGGCTGATGTCGTCGACGACGAGCTGAAGACCCACGACCGAGCCCGGCGCAGCATCGGTCAATCCCCTGCCGAGTGCGATCGAGCACGCCGAGCCGGGTGGCGTGAGCTGAACGAACCGGATCTCCTCGCTGACCGTGTGGTCGTGGTCGGCGTGGAACCCGGCCTTGTCCACGTAGAACGACTTGGCTCGGTCGACGTCGGATACGGGTACCGCCACCAGCTCGAGCTTGTAGTCCACGACGGCCTCCTTTCGATCGGTTCACCTGACGTGAGTCGCAAGCTTTCTGCCGCGCACCGTACGCCCGAACGAGGTCTGTTTCCGTCCGCGGCGTCGCGAGCGCGGCCGGTTCTACGCGGCGGTCTCGACGAACCGGCGGAGGGCCTCGTGCGCGTTGTCGACGATCGGCTCGCCGTGAGCCAGCAGCAGCAGGTCGAAGTCGAGCTCCAGCAGACGGCGGTAGGCATCCCGCAGCCCCTCCTTCGTCTGCTCCGGGTCGTCCATCAGGTAGTCCGGGACGAACTGGAGCTGGTCGCCGTGCCGCCACCGGACCACGCCGTCCGCGCAGGCCAGCGCGCGGTGGCGCGGGATGTGGAGTGCGGTCTCGTCGGGGCAGATCGCGTCGACCTCGTGCACGAAGATCCCGCCCGGCAGCTCATCGCCGAAATCGAACGCCTCCACCGGACCACGCCCCTCGAACTCGTGAACGCCGTTAGCGATGCAGTGGACCGTGCACCCGCAAATCTCGCGCAGCCGCCAGGCGTCCCGGTCGTGGTGGCGGTTCGTGAGCACGGCGTGCTCGGGAGCGCCGTGGGCGTCGAACCACTCGAGGCCGTCCGGCGGGATCATCGGGTCGATCAGGACGCGCTCCACCTCTAGGTAATAGGAACTCACCTCCGAGCGGATCGTCTCGCGTCGCGCCGTCCAGTGCCACACGCCGGGGGCAATCTCGATCACACTGCTTACCCTAGTCGCCGCCTGCGATTGACTGGTCAACTATAATCGCGAGCATGGACACAAGCACCGCACCCCCCGAGAACGAGACGCTCACCGTCGAGAGCGCCGACACCGCCCTCGCGGATGAGACGACGCCTGCCACTGCCGGCGGACCGTCCGGCTGCGCCGTGACGGCGGACGGGGAGAGCGCGAGCCTCGAGGGCGACGCGCTCGAGGCGTGGCGGAGCTACCTCCAGAGCCACGCCACGATCCTGCGCCTGCTCGACGCCGAGCTCGTGTCCGAGCACGGCATCACCACTCGGGACTACGAGGTGATGCTGTATCTCGCGCAGGCGCCGGACCGCCGGCTGCCGATGTCGGCGCTGGCCGAGAGCACGATGCTCACCCGATCGGGCATCACACGCCTGGTCGACGGCCTCGTCTCCGGCGGCTTCATCGAACGGGCCGCCTGCCCGAACGACGCGCGCGTGTCCTATGCGCAGCTCACCGATGAAGGCTTCACCAAGCTCGCTCGCGCCGGTTGCACGCACGTGCGGAGCATCCGCAGGCTGTTCCTCGAGCATTTCGGGGCCGAGGAGATCGCCCAGCTCGCCTCGCTCCTCGGTCGGCTGCCCGGTGCCCAGAGCGGCGGCGCGTGCACCGTCGAGCGATAGCGATGACGGCCTCCTCGCCACCCCTCGCGACGACCAGCATCGACCCTCGGACGGCGCTTGGTACCGTCCGACTGACCGTTTCGGACCTAGACCGCTCGCGGACGTTTTACGAGCGCGCGCTCGGGCTGAGGGCGACCGAGCGCGACGACGGGACGATGGTCTTCGAAGTCGCCGACGACCCGGCGCTGATCGAGCTGCGCGGCGACAGCACGGCGCCGCGTTTGAACCGGCGCTCCCCGGGGCTCTACCACCTCGCGATCCTGGTGCCGACCCGCACTGATCTTGCGTTCGCGCTGGCGCGGCTGGCAGCCACGCGCTGGCCGCTCGACGGCGCCTCCGATCACCTAGTGAGCGAGGCGCTCTACCTGTCGGACCCCGACGGGAACGGCATCGAGATCTACCGCGACCGCCCTCGGGCCGAGTGGCCACGTTCGGACGGACAGCTGCAGATGTCGACCCTGCCGCTTGACCTCGACGACGTCCTCGGCGAGCTGCGCGGAGCGCCCGGGCTACCGGAGCAGGCGCCGGCCGGCACGCGAATCGGGCACGTGCATCTCCAAGTGTCGGATCTGCCGGCGGCCGAGGCCTTCTACCACGGCGTGCTCGGCTTCGACGTGACGGTTCGCGGCTATCTGGGAGCGCTGTTCGTGTCCGCCGGCGGCTATCACCACCACATCGGGCTCAACACCTGGCACAGCGCCGGCGCGGCGCCCGCGGCGGCCGAGTCGGTCGGGCTGCGCTCCTTCACCGTCGAGCTGCCCGATTCGCGCGGACTGGCCACGGTCGCCGCGCGGATCGAGGCGACCGGCACCCCCCACGAGCGACGGCCGGACGGCATCCTCGTCCGCGATCCGTTCCAGAACGCCGTCTTCTTGACCACGCCGCCTCACGACTAGTCGCGCCGCGGCGTGGCGGCGGCCAGCAGCGTCGCTACCCTTCGCCTTCGCGGCGACGTGGCGGAGTGGCTACGCAGCGGCCTGCAAAGCCGTCTACACCGGTTCGATTCCGGTCGTCGCCTCTGCCTGATTAGCAGGGAAGACGGGATTCGTGACAAACCGCATGTGTCCCCGTTGTGTCCCGAGATTAGAGCACCGCGCCGAGGCGCTCTAAGCCTATGTGCGGCCGCCGGGAGCGCCGATTCCTGGCCGGACCGGTTCGTGGCCGCTACGCCGACGCACGCGCTGCGCTCGTCGCCTGGAGCACGTCTCTCGTCGTCGAGCAACGCAGGTCGCCGCCGTGAGAGGGAGCTTCACCGTGTCCCAGCGTTCCCGAAAGTTTCGGTTTTGCAGGACAAACCTAGAGTGGAGGGACGCTTAGATGCCCACGATGCTCAGCTGGAGTGTCCATATGGTGTCTGCAGCCGAGCAGCCCGAAGCGCGCACGGCATCCTTACTGCCCGCAGCGGTGGGGTGTGACCACACGGCGGGTGGCTCCCACGCGGGCGGGCCGGAGCCGGACAAGAGAGTTGGAGGCGAGCGCCGAGGCGGCGCTGGTGAAAACTAAGCAAACGCACCTTCCGCGGACGAAGCATCGGTCGCCAGAAACGACCGCCTAATTTGCAGAACGGAGAAGTGGCGATGGCACCAGAGCTTTCCTTCGTCAAGCTCCGGGACACTCCCGGCACGATCGAGGTGCACGTGGATGCGTTGTCCGGGGGGCTTACAAGCGGATCGGTGACTGGACCTCCGATATGTGGTGCGAGCGGCGCTCGCGCTCTAACACGGCCGCTACGCCCAGTGGCGCGTCACCCAGGTGTTAGCGACGACGAGTGATCAAAGCCGGAGCTTGCTCAGCGCCGGTCCAGTGCTCGCCGTCCTGGAAAGCGGGCACGGCAGGCCAATCCCGGATTCACGATCGAGGAAATCGGCGACGTCAGTGTGACCAAGGCATGCGACCCGCAGAATCAGGAGCGACTTCCAACCGACCGAGTTGTTGTCGATCCCGATGACGCTCCCAGTCCTGATCGTCGCGTTTGGCGCGCTCGTCGCCGCCGGCATCGCGCTGCTGCTCGGGCTCATGGCGGTGGTCGTTCCACTCGGCCTCGTTGCTATCCCAAGCCACGTCGGGCCGGGCGATGCCATCCCGCTCGCGGCACTCTGTTGTGTGTCGATCACAAACATTCGTGCGTGATGTCCGCAGCTGACGATCGCTGCTCGGTCAGGCGCTGCGGGAGCGCGGGAGGACACGCCGGCTACCGTCGGACCACCGGCACGACCGACCTTGCCCGAACGGGATCGCAATGCGGGGGATTCACAGGCCAGCCTCGCACCTACGAAGGGCCGGAAGCCCCGGCTCGGAGATCGGGCCCTCTCGCGCTCTCGCCCGGGAGGACCAGCGGCGTTGTGATGTCGGCTTCCCGTCGGCGGATCTGAACAGGGGACAGTGCCGGCTGTGTGCGGGAGCGCCGGAGCGCTCAAGCAGAACTGGTCCGGGTCAGAGTCCGAGCCCAGCGCTGCGGGTGCATCGTCGGGGGCCTTGCGGTCGTGGACCGCTCGTATGACCTCCTCGGCTGAGATGCTTCGCAGGTAGGTGCCCGTCGTCGACAGATACACGCGTTGGGTGGGCCACCTGGCGCTCGATCAACGGCGGCGGCCGGATCCCTTCGTGGGACAGCTCGCCCGGGGTCAGCACGCCGAAGCTGATCGGGCGCAAGCCGACCTCGAACCCCGCGTCAACCGCAAGGTGGCAAACCTCAGCCCGGACGGCGCTGCCTGACCACGCCGGACGGGGAACGGGCCTAAGGATTATCTAATCTGCCGGCTGCGACGATGAGCGACCCGCCGTTGACTCCCTACTCTCCGGGCGCGTTGCAGGCGCGCCGGGCCGCGAGTCGGCGGCGGCGGGCGCGTCGTCGCGCCGCGGCAGCTGTGGCTGCCGTCGTGCTGATGGCGTCGGCGGTCGCGGTGCTGGTCACGCAAGTCTCCGGTCGGGGGGCGACCGCGCACGCTAGCCGTCGGCTCGAGGCGTCCGTTCAGCCAGAGCCGCCGCAAAGGCCCTCGCCCTCGACCGCGCGGGCAGACGCGGCGCGCGAGCTTCTGGTCCGCGAGAACGAAGCGATTGACCGGCTGCTCCGGCACCAGCCATTCATCGCTGCTGGAGGCAGCGAGCGGCGCGAGATCGCGCTGACCTTCGATGACGGGCCCGGCCCCTACACGCCGCGCCTCCTCAACCAGCTTGCGCGCCTGCACGTCCCGGCGACGTTCTTCGAAATCGGCTTTATGTTCCAATGGTTCCACGGCTCGGTCACTCGCGAGCTCCGGCAGGGTGACGTGATCGGCGATCACACCGAGACGCATCCGATGATGGCCGAGCTCTCGCTCGCCGCACAGCGCAGCGAGATCTTGGATCAGACCGAGTGGGTACGCAAGTACGGCGGCCCGTTCCCGCGGCTGTGGCGCCCGCCGTACGGCTCCTACAACGCCCAGACGCTCGCGATCCTGCACCACGAGCACATGCTGATGGTGCTCTGGACGGTCGAAACCGACGACTACCTAAGACCCGGCGTGAGCGTCATCGTCCACAACGCGCTCGCGGGAGCGCGCCCCGGCGCGATCATCCTCATGCACGACGCCGGCGGCGATCGCAGCCAGACGATCGCCGCGCTGCCACCGATCGTGCACGCCCTTCGCAAACGAGGCTACAAACTGGTCACCGTCCCGCAACTCATCCTCGACGATCCACCCCAGCACACCCAGCACCTCCCCGCCATCCTCACCGGCGACTAACACCACGGCAAGCCGAACCTCCGCACGCGTGCGCGCCACCGGTCCGCGGATCACACCTCCGACCACGAGTTGAAAGCCCAACACCAACGCCAGACAAATCCGAACCGGTGCGGTTCGACTCAGTTGAGCGGCAACCCGGCTCCAGGGGCGAGAACGATGGCGATCATCGTCCGGAGGCTGGCAGCTACGAGCAGCACGGCACCGGGAGGACAACGGAGCGCACCTGCCCACACGCGAACGGACGCTCTCGCCCCGGAATCAAGAACCCGCCAGCGACGCGAGGCCGACGGTTGTGAGGACGTACCAAACCACACGGTTCCGAGGGCCGGCCACTCGAGTTCTGCTCCGCCAGAGGTTGCGCAACGTCGCCGCCACCGGGATCTCACTGCCAGAGCGGACGACAAGCGCTACTTCCGGTTGACTCTTCCGGTCTTCACGAGGGCGACAGCGCCAGCGGCGAGCACGACGCTGAGTGTCGCAATCGCAGGGCGGGCGGGAGCCTCAGCCGAGCTGAAGATCTCTTCCGCCAAGGACGGAGGCTGTTTCGCAAAGGTGACGGACCGGAAATTGTTTGTGATCGAGTGCCAAGAGCACCGGTCCGCGCCGAGACAAATCAATCGCCCGGATCCCGCGGAGGCCCTCAGGAGCTCTCCTGACACGTCCGTTTCCGCTGGCTCGCCAAGCCGTTGTTGGTTGGCACCAATGCCGTTGGTTTGTGAAACAGCCTCGACGAGCAGTGAGCGTCTCATGGCGGCGCGGTGATTGCGCCGCCGAGACTCTCCCTAATCGATCGAAACGACGCTCTGCGCCCGCTCCAGCTTGGAGACGATAGGGAGCAGCGCGGGTGCCGGTAGGGACGAGAAGACCGCTACGCCTGGCTAAGCGACAACCGGGTGATCGAGGTCGCAGCGGTCGCTCGGTACGGCTCGTGCCCACGCAGGACGGTCATTGTGGTTGCTCGGAATCGGGCGCCCAGCAAAGCTGGCGCGCTGTCGCAATCGCCCACATCCAGGCCTGCGGGGCCTGCGCGCGCCCACGATTGCTTCGGATCTCGCGGATGCTCCGGCCTCGCTATGCCTTTGCCACGCAGGCACTCGCCAGCTTGGTCGCCGGCGGACGACTCCCCTGGCCGAGGCCGGCCGTGATCGGCCAAGGCCGGGCCAGCACGGGCCCTCGCGCCGCCGAACGAGCGCCTGGCGGGGTTCTTCTTCGAAGTCGTCCACGAGGATCTCCGCCGGGCCCGGCTGTCGAGCGGCGGTGCTCTGCCAGATGCGGCTCGCCAACGCGGCCGCCACCTGCGGCGCGCGTGGGAACTCGCTCCGCGATACCACCCTGGCCGGTCGTCTCGAGTTGGCTTGCCCGGCTCTAGCGAGGGGAGTCCCCGCGGCTGGTCGTATCAACCGACGGCGTGCCGTCTCATTACAAGTAGGCGCGGTGACGAGAACCGGATCGCGACCTCGCGCGTATCACTCTCACAGAAGAGCAAACGCGCTGTTCTATGACAGGAAGACTTGCATGCTGACCAGCTTCGCAACACGACATATGCCTCGAACCGGTGATGATCATGCCTGACGTCGTCTGTTTCTGTGGCCGTTACTACCGGTTCGAGGGCGACATCGGCGTGTGCCCGAGGTGCGGTGAGTACGCAAGCCTGAGCACAGTTTCTCCCGAGGAGCAGCACCAGATGCGCGATGAGCTCGACCTGGTGTTGGGGGCGCACGAGGAGAGCCTCAGGATCGAGGGATCGGCCGGGTGCCGATCCGATCCCGGCCGGTAGCCAACAGGCAGGGGGCGATTTACGGTGTCGAAGATCATTGTGTTGGGCGCTGGGGTGTGCGGGTTGGCCGCGGGGATGGTGTTGCGCCGGGACGGCTACGACGTGACGATCCTCGAGCGCGACGGCGAACCCGCGCCGGGTTCGGCAGATGAGGCGTGGGCGCGCTGGGAGCGTGGTGGCGTCGTCCAATTCCGCCAGCCGCACTTCCTTCTCCCGCGTGGCCGGATGCTTCTGGAGGAAATGCTGCCGGACGTTGCTGTCGCGATCGAGGGCGCGGGTGGGCTGCGTTTCGATCTGCTCAGCCTGATGCCGCCGTCGATCACCGACCGGACGCCGCGCGACGGAGACGAGCGGTTTCGCACGCTCACCGCGCGTCGGCCCGTGCTCGAGCACGTCCTGGGCCGGGCGGCGCACGCCGAGCCGGGCCTCGAGATACGCCGCGGCGTCCTTGTCCGCGAACTCCTCGTGCGTGCCTACAACGGCACGCCACACGTGAGCGGTGTGCGAACCGACGACGGCGAGGATCTCTGCGCCGACCTGGTCATCGACGCCATGGGCCGCCGCTCCCAGGTGACGCGCTGGCTGATGCAGTCGGGCATCGGACCGGTCATCGAAGAGGCCGAGGAATCGGGGTTCGTCTATTACACGCGCTTCTTCTGCGCTCGCGGCGCGGGGACGCCCGCCTTCCGCGCGGCGATCCTCACCGATATCGGCACCTTCTCCGTGCTCACGCTGCCGGGCGACAACGGCACGTGGTCGGTCACGTTGGTCACGTCCGCCGGCGATCAGGCGCTCAAGCGTGTGCGCGACCCGGACGTGTGGACCGCGGTGGTGGCGGCGTGCCCGGCGCACAGACAATGGCTCGACGGCGAGCCCATCACCGGCGTGCTGCCGATGGCCGGTGTACCCGACCGGTTCCGGCGCTTGCTCGTTGACGGACGCCCGGCGGCGACCGGCGTGGTCGCGGCCGGCGATGCGATGGCGTGTACCAATCCCTCCGGCGGCCGCGGCATGACGCTGGGCCTATTGGGCGTTCAGCACCTGCGCGACGTGATCCATTCACACCTAGAGAATCCCCATCGGCTCGCGGAAACCTGGGACGCCGTGGCACAGGCCGAACTGGTGCCGTGGTACCGCGAAACCGTCGAGGAGGATCGTGCCCGGTTCGCCGAGATCGAGGCGCTGCGCCGAGGAGCCGACCCCCCGCCTCCGAGCGGCCTAGCCCTGTTCCGGCGAGCGTTGCTGGCCTCGCTCTCCCGCGATCCTGATGCGTTCCGCGCCGCCATCGCCTGGCGCGGGTGCATTACCCAGCTCGAGGAGACATACGCGGACCGCGGCTTCGTCGAGCACATCCTCAAGACCGCCCGCGGCAGCGACGCACCGCCACCCCCCGGTCCTAACCGCGCCCAGCTCCTGTCACTCCTGGGCGGAGCGCTACCCAAAGCGGCCTAACGCCGCCTACCAGGCGCTGCGACAGAACAATATCGCCCCACCGTCATGACGTGAGCGTCAAGCTCACCACACGGTCTCCTCGAACGAGGAAGCCCCGAGAGCCGGCTAATTCCCACCGTAGCGTCGCAAACTACAGGCACCAAGCCAGTCTGCAGGAGTACCCCACCCTTCCGCGCGTCGGTAGATCGGAACAAGACGAGTTCGACACGGCCACATACCCCTGTGGTTGTGAGCATACGCGGGCCTCGCAGTTCACGATGGCCACGATTTTCGCGTCGTGGCCTCACTCCCAAGGCAACGGGCGGACAGCGGCGATCATCCTTCCTTCCCCCCTGCGGCCGCGGTGCTCCACGGCGCCGAGATCAGCGTCCGGCACGGCGCATATATAGCGCACGATCCCCGATACGGACGATTGCTCTTGTCGTTCGATCCACCCCGCGTCGTGCCATTGCCTTGGCGACATCTGAATCACGCCGATCGTCGCGGCCCAGCGCCGGGCGCACGACTGCATTCGCGCCGGCCGACCTTCGAAGGCGCCGCCGAGCGCACTTGTGCAACGCCACGCCAGCAGCCGTCCCGCCGGGCGCGGCGGACTATTGGTTCACCCCGGCTGAGCGGTAGTCATTAGGTCGAGTCCGGCGGGATCCGGCGCGTTATTGCTTTCCTGATGGCATCGGCCGAACCCACGAGACGAGAGCGATCGTCACGCCTCGGCC
>Ga0187770_10001813_pt1 | contig 11590 bp, 11 predicted proteins | sample 0116_SJ02_MP02_2_FD_133154 | JGI IMG/M metagenome (GOLD analysis project Ga0187770, IMG submission 133154) | Tropical peat soil microbial communities from peatlands in Department of Meta, Colombia - 0116_SJ02_MP02_20_MG | ecosystem: Environmental > Terrestrial > Soil > Wetlands > Peat | place...
AGGGCGTGCCGAGGTGGCTCAGTCCGGTACGGCGCGAGTCTGGAAAGCTCGTGGCGGAATACGCCTCGGGAGTTCAAACGCCGAGGACGGCCGAACCGTCGCGGCGGAGATTCTCCCCCTCGGCGCTCCCCCGAAGCTCGTCGCTTCCCGTCGCTCCGCGAGGGCGACCCGACCATGACCGTCCCCGACCGGGCGACGACCCCGGCGCTCCTGCAGGTCGATGCGATCCTCTCGCGCCTCTCGGGTCGCCAGGCGCTCGCGGAGGTCTGCCGGTTCCTCCGGCACTCGTTCCCGCACTACCCCTGGGCCGGGATCTACCGCGTCGAAGGGACCGACCTGGTCCTCGACGCGTGGGACGGGCCCCGGGCGACCGAGCACTCGCGGATCCCGATCGCGCGCGGGATCTGCGGACAGGCGGTTCGCGAGAACCGCTCGGTGGTCGTTGACGACGTGCGGGCGGACCCGAACTACCTCGCTTGCTTCCTCGAGACGCGGGCGGAGATCGTCGTGCCGATCCACCACGAAGGGGTCGTCGTCGGGGAGATCGACATCGACGGCAATTCGGTCAAGGCGTTCGACGCGAGCGACCGCCGGTTCCTGGAGAGCGTGGCCGCGAAGCTCGGCGCTGCCGTCGCGCGATCGGGCGCCGAGCTGCCGCTCGGTTGAGCCCCTGCGCGATCGTCGCGAGCGCGTCCGCGAGCGCGGCCCGTCGGTCGAACGGCGTCCATTGCCCGGACCGTCCGGTCGCCCGGCGCCGCCGGGCGGCGGCCGTAATCCCCCGTAGAGCGCGCTGGAGCTCGTCGACGATCGGCAGGTCGGCGGCCCGGCTCGTCCGCGAGAGCGGGTTCAGGTCGACCGAGATGACCCGCTTCCCGAGCGCCCGGAGCGCTTCGGCCCGGTCCCCGTCCTCGAGCGGGACCAAGCAGACGTCGGCGCGAAGGATCCCCCGTCGGTCGACCCGGGCCCGGTCCGACGGGAGGCCGGGGATCGTGGCGGTCGGCCGAACTCCCCGGACGTTCCGGACTCCGGCCGCCTCGAGGACCCGTGCGACCGCTCGAGCGCGGGGTCCGGTGCGATGGAAGAGGTTCACCTCCACGAGTAGCCCGGGGACGGCCCGGGCCAGCGCCGAGACCTCGGCCGCGGCGAGCGCGGCGACGTTCCCGTTGACGCTCACGACCGGGTGTCGGGCGGCGAGCAACCAGTCCGCCGCGACCCGCTCCGCGCGCCGGGCGGAGGGGGACGTCCGTTCCCCGAGGAGGTAGTCGAACGCCTCACCGCGCCCTTGCGCGATCAGGCCCTCGGCGACCACGAGACCCTGCCGATGGGCCCGCGCCAAGCGAGCGCGGACGCGAAGGCTCGCGTACCGAGGGTGGCGCGGGGAAAGATGCATCGCCGAGGTCGCTCAGTGCTGCTCGGGCGGAGGGTCGCTGGCGGCGGCTTCGGGGGACGAACGCCGTCCCTCGAGCGCCGCGATCCGCTCCTCGAGGGGAGCGATCGCATCCTCGATCGCCTTCGTGAGCGTGAGCTTGAGGCTCTCTTCGAGGGCGACCAGGTCCCGCCCGAGGTCGATGATCCTCCGGGCGTTCTCGTTGAGGAGCAGGCGGCTCTGCGTCGAGACCCGGTAGGTGTCGGAAAGGTCCTTCGTCAACTGATGGGACGACTGCGCGAACGTCTCGATCGACGCCCCGACCGGCTTCCACTTCTCGTCGAGGCTCGCCGTCACGCTCGCGGCGAGCTTGTCGCCGGTCGCCTGGACCCCGGCGCTCACCTCCCGCGAGACCCGTTCGGAAAGCGACGTCTCCATCCCCTCGAGCCGGGTCTTGACCTCCTGGTCCATCGCCTGGCCCTGGGTCTCCATCCGCTGCAGCCGGTCCTCGACCGACTGAAGCCGGGCGAGCAGGTTCGAGTACGCCGTGCCGACGAGGGTGTCGATGTGGGCGCTCGCGAGCTCCTGGCTCCGGAGGAGCAGGTGGAGGACCCAGTGCTCGCGTCCTTTTGTCTCCGCGAGCGGCCCCCGGTCGACCCGGTCCCGGACGTCCCGGTCATCGATCAGGGTCTGGAGTTCCTTCAGTACCTCCACCCGCAGGAACGATGAGGAACCCCCCGTGGTGGCAGGACGGCCGGCCATCGCACTTGGATGGGGTTCCCGATGCTATATACGTTGGCGGGGGAAGGTTGTCCTGCCACGGTGTCGAGACGGCTTGTCGCTCACTCGACGAACTCCCGCCCGAGGAGCTCCCGAGCGACGATCAGGCGCCGGATCTCCGACGTGCCGGCGCCGATCTCGAGCAGCTTCGCATCCCGGGCGAGCCGTTCGAGGGGCAGCTCGCGCATGTAGCCGTAGCCTCCGTGGATTTGGATCGCGTCGAGCGCGACGCGCGTGGACGCCTCCGAAGCGAAGGTGAGCGCGGTGGCGCTCGCCCGGAGCATCCGGGACTCGCTCTTCACCGCGTCCAGGGCGGCGTACATGAGCCAGCGGGACGCCTCGAGGTCAGAATGCATCGCGGCGATCTTCGCCTGGATCAGCTGGAACTTCCCGATCTTCTGTCCGAACTGCTCGCGCTGTCGGGCGTAGGTGACCGAGCGGTCGAGGCACTCGGCCATGATCCCGACCGGGATCGCCGTGAGGACCGCCCGCTCGACGTTGAGGCCGCTCATCATGATGCGGACCCCGTCGTTCTCCCGGCCCACCAGCTGGTCGCGGGGAACCTCGACGTCCTGGAACGCGAGCTCCCCGGTCGGCGAGCCCCGCATCCCCATCTTGTCGAGGCTCTTCGTCACGGAGAACCCGGGCGACTCGCGGCGGACGAGGAACGCGCTGATGCCCTTCGGGCCTTTGTCGGGGGCCGTCTTCGCGTAGACGAGCATCGAGTCGGCGACCGGCCCGTTCGTGATGAACTGCTTCGTCCCGTTGAGGACGTACCCGTTGCCCTTCCGCTCGGCCCGCATCCGGATCGACACCGCGTCCGAACCGGCGTCGGGCTCGGTGAGCGCCAGGGCCCCGACCGCTTCGCCGGCGGCGATCGCCGGAAGGAACGCTGCCCGTTGCTCGTCGTCCGCGTTCCGGGCGACGTTGTCGCCGAAGAGGTTCGAGTGGGCGCCGACGCTGAGCGCGAGCGCGGGCGAGACCCGGGCGATCTCCTCCAGGACCAGCGCCTGGGCGAGGTACCCGAGGCCGAGTCCCCCGAACTTCTCGGGGATCGTGAGGCCGAGGAAACCGTGCGCTCCGAGACGGGAGAAGACATCCCGGGGGAAGTAGTCCTCCCGGTCCATCCGCTCGGCGACCGGGGCGATCTCCTTCCGGACGAAGTGGTGAGCGGCCTCCCGGAGGTCGAGGTCCTCCCGTGAGAGAGCAAGGTCCATGACCGGGCGAAAATCCCCGAGGCAATACAGTTGTTGGGGTCCCTAGGAGCGCCGGCGGGCGGGCTCCTTTCGGAGAAGCCCGATGTGCAGCCGCCAGCTCGGCCGCCGCCCGGGAAAGTCCGAGCGATAGTGGGCCCCCCGGCTTTCGGTCCGGGTGAGGGCAGCCCGCGCGATGAGCGACGCGGTGAGGACGGCGTTCGCGACGGGCCCGGGAGCTTCCGACGGCTCGTGCGGTTCGGTCTCGCCGGCCAGGCGCTCGAGTTCGCCGAGGGCCGACCGAAGGTTCGCTCCGGTGCGAACGATCCCGACGTCATCCCAGAGCAGGTCCCGCACGCGCTCGAACGCCCGAGCTAGGTCGCCCCGCCCCGACCCAGCGGGCCAAGCGACCGGCACGAGGCGTCCCGGCGGGGTGATCTTCGCGGGGAGCGGATGGAGGAGGGAGCGGGCGACCCGCTCGCCGAACACGAGACCCTCGAGCAGCGAGTTGCTCGCGAGCCGGTTCGCCCCATGCACTCCGGTGGAGGCGACCTCGCCGCAGGCGAAGAGCCCACGAAGGCTCGTCCGGCCCTCCCGGTCGGTGGTCACCCCACCCATCATGTAGTGAGCGACCGGAGTCACGGGGATCCAGTCCCGGGACGGGTCGAGGCCGTACGTCGCGAGGAACCGGCACACCGACGGGAATCGCGCGAGGAAGCGGTCGCGCGGGATTCCGGTCGCGTCCAGGTAGACGCAGGGGTGCCCCGAGCGCTGGATCTCCCGCTCGACCGCCCGCGCGACGATATCCCGGGGAGCGAGCTCCGAGTCCCGGTGCTGGCCCACCAGGAATCGCTCGCCCGAATCGTTCCGGAGCACCGCGCCTTCGCCGCGGACCGCCTCGGTGATGAGGTAGCGTGGCGCGCCCTCTCGCCAAAAGACGGTCGGATGGAACTGGATGAACTCCATGTCGGTGATGAGGGCCCCGGCGCGGAACGCGATCGCCACCCCTTCCCCCGTCGCCACCGAGGGATTCGAGCTCTGGCGGTAGAGGCTCCCGGCCCCACCGGTGGCGAGGACGACGGGGCGGGGCTCGGTCTCCTCCACGGTCTTCCCGCGGTCGCCCGAGATCAGGGCGACGACCCCGTCCCGTCCGGCCGGGCGGAGGGCCCGGAGGGCGGTGCGTTCCCGCACCTCGATCCCCGCGTCGAGCACCCGCCCCTTGAGGGTCTCCTCGATCGAGAGGCCCGTCGCGTCGCCGCCGGCGTGCAGGATTCTCGCGCGAGAGTGCGCGGCTTCCCGCCCGAGGGCGATCTGGCCCTCGATGGTGTCGAACGGGACGCCGTAGCGGACGAGGTCCGCGATCCGGGCCGGGGCCTCGTAGACCAGCGTCTTCGCCGCGGCCCGGTCGACCAGGCCCGCTCCGGCCCGCAGGGTGTCGGCGAGGTGGAGGGCCGGCGAGTCGTCCGGCCCGATCGCGGCGGCGATCCCTCCCTGGGCGTACCGGGTGTTCGCCTCGTCGAGCCGGGACTTGGTGATCAGGGTCGGGCGCAGGCCGAGCTCGCGGCACCGCAGGGCGACGTAGAGCCCCGCGATGCCCGTTCCCACGACCAGGGGATGGCCGTCGTGGTCCCGCACGGCCAAAAGCGAGTCGGGCGTGGGGTATAGCGGCTTCTCCCGGGAGCCGGACTCGAATACCCCCGTGACGTATCTCGGGCGTGGTCGAACCGAACCCGATGGCTCCCGTCGCTTGGGAGGCGACCGTGACGGTACGGGAGGAGGCCGAGCTCACGTCGGAGCTCGTCGAGCGACTGGAGCGTTCGACCGGATTGCGCTCGATCGGAGTGACCGACCTCATCGCGCCGCGGAGGGCGTATCATCGGTACTTCGCTCCTTCCGTGCCCATTCCGCCGGCCCGTCAGGCACGCCTCGACCTGGGCCGCTCGGTGCACCGGGCGCTCGGGGATCGACTCGCCGGCGAAGGCGTGCTCGAGGCCCGGGTACGACGCCCGGGGATCGTGGGGCGGATCGACATCCTCGCGGACGTGCCGATCGAGATGAAGACCGCCTCCTCGCTGGTGGCGCCCGACAAGCTCGTCGCTTTGCGCCCCGACCATCTCGAACAGCTCGCGATGTACTGCGCTCTCGTCGGCCGACCGATGGGGCGCCTCCTCACCCTGCTCTCGGACGAGGGCGGGGTCGCCGACGTTCAGGCCCTGGACGTCGCGGTCCGCGCACCGGATCGCGTCCTCCAGGACATGGACTCGCGCGCCGAGCGCCTCCGGGCCGCCTGGGCCGAACGCCGGCCGGAGCAACTGCCCCGCTGCCCCTGGTATGGCCGCGGATGCGAGTTCGAGGAGGCCGGCGTCTGCGGATGCACGGGCGAGGAGCCTCGCGGGGCGTCCACGATCCTCGACGAGGTCGGTCCGATCACCCCGAGGGACGACGTCCGTGCGCGTCTCCAGCCGATCGTTTCGGGGGTGGTGCCACGGACCGCCCCGTTTGGGCTCGAACGGTTCCGGGAAGCGCTGTACCCCCGCCGTGCCTTCTTCGACCGGGCGCGCCCCCCCACCGAGGCGCCACCCGCTCCTACCGCCGAGGAGGTTCCCCCACCGGCGGCCCCGGATCTGTTCGCCCGGGTCACCGAAGCGGTCGAGAGCGGCCCTCCGGGGGAGGTCGCACGCCTTCCTCCCCGGTCGGAAGCGCCGGAAGAGGAGGTCGTCGGATTGCGGGGTCTCCCTCTCCTCGTGCGGACCTCCCGGGCGTGGGCCCGGTTTCGTCCCGAGGAGGTCGTGTCGCGTAGCCCTCAGTACGCCCTCGACCTCGGACTCCGGTGTGCCGTCACCGGTGCGGACCGGGCGTTCCTGGTCATAGGGTTCGAACGCGCGGAGGCGACGCGCGACCGCGTCCAGGCCCTCGAGCTACGGTTCCGGGATCGCACCCCGTTCTCCCGTCTGCTCCGCGAGAGAAGCCAGCGGCTCGCCGCGGCTCTTCGCGGCGGAATTTCGCTCGGGCTCCCTCCGTGTCCCGAGTGGATGTTCGCCGACTGCCCGTACCGTTCCGAATGCGGCTGCGGCGGCCCCGGCTAGCGGTTCACCCGATAGATCGTCGACCGGACCGTCGGCGCGAGTCGGAACTCCTCGTAGAGGTGCCGGGCCGGTGTGTTGGACTCGGAAACCCAGAGGTGGATCCGCTCGTAACCGAGCGCCCAAAGCGCCCGCAGACCCCACCGGAACAGGTACCGGCCGTATCCGTGTTGACGGAAGTCGGGGTCGACCATGAAGCTCACGAACATCCCTTTGCGGGGACTCCGCTCCGCGGAGAGGATCGCGCCGACGAGCCGGGGCGGGTCCGGCTGGTAGAGCCCGGTCGACGCCTCGTCGAGGAACCGTCCGAGGCTCCCGTCGAGGAGCGCGGCGGTCACCCGTCGGTACTCTTCGGCCCGCTCGCCGATCAGGAGCGCGTCGACCGTCCCCTGGACCGACCGAAAATCGAGCGCGGCGAGCGCCTCGACCGTCACCGATCGGATGGGCACGAGCGCGAGTCCTTCGGGGACGGGGCCCGGAGGCCGTCCGTCGTCCGCGCCGAGCGAACGCTCCATCGCGACGCGCTCGATGACCGTCGACCCCGGTCGCTCCGCGAGCCGGGCGAGGAGCTCCGCCTCGTGGGCCGGAGAGAGCCCGGTGAACCCAACGTTGATGGAGCGGACGGTCGAGGGCAGGTCGTCGACGAGGCGGCCGGTCAGCCGCTCCGCCCGCTCGGTCGCTCCGCTCGCCTCGGCGACGTGGACATGCCCGTACGCCTCGGTGCCGCTCGTGGTGTAGAACGCGACCGCGGCCCCCGAATCGAGAGGATAGAACCAGCCCCGGGTCGCGCCGGAGCGGAGTCCCTCCGCGGTCCGCTCGACCCAGTCCCCCGCGGGGGACTCGTCCCGGGCGAGCAACGCCTGCCGGACCCCGTGGACGATCTCGACGAGCTCGTCGAGTCGGGCGTCGCTCGCCAGCGAAGGCTCGTCCACGGCCCTCCCGGTGCTAGCCGGCGACCAGCCGTTCGAGGATCTGTGCGATGTCGGGGGCCACCGAGGCCTTCTCGGCGGGATTCCCGAGCGTGTCGGTGGAGTAGACGTCCCCGACGACCGCCTTGATCCGCTCGAACGCGTCCTTGAGGAAGAGCCCGTGGATGCACGCAGCGACGATCCCCTGCGCGCCCCGCTTCTTGAGCACCTTCGCCGCTTCCACGATCGTCCCGCCGGTGGAGATCACGTCGTCGATGATCGCGACGTGCACCCCTTCGAGCGGTATGGGCAGCGTGGGCGGCAGGGAGAGCTCCACGTGTTCGCTGTCGATTCGTCGCTTCTCGAACGCGAACCACGGCTTGTCGAGCAGCTGGGCCATCCGGCGGACCCGGTCGACGCCGCCCTTGTCCGGGGAGACCAGCACGTCGAGCGGGCGGTCCCGCAGGAGCCGGGCGATCGCGGGGATCCCGCTCGCCTCGAACGCGGGCTTCGTGAACTGCGTCAGGGTCTGCGACGAATGCAGGTCGACCGTGACCACGGCGTCCGCCTCCAGCTCCACGTGCCGGCAGAGCGTGCGCGCGCTCACGGGCTCCCCCGGGAAGAACCGGCGGTCCTGCCGGGCGTAGCCGAAGTAGGGCACCACCACGAACGACCTCCGCGCCCCGGCCTCGCGGACCGCGTCCTCGAGGAGCATCAGCTCGAGCACGTCGCTGTCCGTCCGCGTCGACTGGACGATGACGACGTCCTCGCCCTCGAGCCGCCCGCTGACCCGGACGTACATCTCGTCGTCGGGGAAGCGTTTCGTGAACGGGATGCCGAACGGAGCGTTGCTGAGCTCGCGCGAGATCCGCTCCGCAAGCGCCGTCGAGGCGGTCCCGCCGATGACGTGCATGTCGACTCCCGGCCCGGGGACCCGGTTTGGGACTATAAGATTGCGCGAAGGACGAGACCACCGCGCCGTTTCTCGAGACGTCGCGCGTCCCCTCGGAGACTGTTGCGGGTCGCCGGGATCGAGGGCTACAGCTCGTCGTCCTCCGACGTGCGCTTCCGTTTCGACTTCTCGCCCCGGCGGACGCGCGGCACCGGGCGACCGCGCCGCGTGGGGGTATGGGACGGGGGCGGGCGACTCCGGCGGCGCGACGCCGCCTCCTCCTCGTCTTCCTCTTCCTCGTCCGAGCGCGACCTCCGAAGGAAGCGCGGGAGCCATCTCCGCTTCGGCGGTCCCGAGGCTTCGGCCTCCTCTGCCTCCGCCGAAGCCTCCTCCTCTTCCTTCCGTCGGAGGGGAGTCTCCACCCCCTCGGTGCGGAGCGCGTAATGGATCCCGAACGCTGCCAGGATCACGCCCACGATCGTGAGCCCCATCAGCTCCCACGACTGGGAGGGCACGTTGCCCGCGTCTCCGTCCAGGAGGAGCTTAATCGATCCGAACCACGGGATCATGCCCCGCGCCACTCCGATGATCCAGCCGGACTGCACGAGGCGGCTGATCGGCGGGGCTCCCAGCTGGTCGGGGTGGGAGTTGTTGTCCCCCATCGTCAAGAGACCGGATTGGTCGCCGAGGGTGGAGGGCGCGTTCGCCGGGGTGAGGTCGATCTCGACCGTTTGATAGTTCCAGCCGACGTGATAGAGGTAGAGGTACCCATCGATATGCGTCGACGTGCAGGTCGGCCGGGCCCCCTGGAAGGCGAAGTAGGCCCAGTCGGCGTTCGTCGCGTTGCCGCACGGCAGCCCGCTCGGGATGCTGGCGTTGTAGAAGTTCGGCGGGTCGAACTGGAGGTACATCATCGCCCGGTGAATCACCGGAGTGCTTCCCTGCCCGTTGGGCCAGTAAATGACGACATCGCCGGGCTCCCCGTACGTCGAGTAGCCCGACTGTAATCCTTCCAGGTAGGTGGTGATCTGGGCGAACGGGACCTTCTGGGCGAGCACCATGTCGCCCGCGTTGATGAGGCCCAAGTGGTCGTCGGGGCCATGCTGCATGCTGTTCGACTCCACGACGTACACCGGCGGCCAGTTCTGGGTGTACGCCCACAGAGAAACGAGCAGGAGGACGATGACCGCGAGCGCCACCAGCGGCTCGAAGAACAGCGAGTCCCGCGCCCTCCAGTAGACCGGCTTCTTCCCCCGCGACGAGGGCGCCGCGGAGGGTTCCCCTTCTTCCTCCTCCGGTTCTTCGTCCTCGTCGGTCGAGCGCCATCGCTGGACGGGGGGACGGTGGGACGGCCGACGGCCCCTCCGACCGGCGGGCCGAGGGCGGCGACGAGGGGCCGTCTCCTCTTCCAGGTCGTCCTCCGGCTCGTCCTCTTCCTCCTCCTCGTCGTCCTCGTCGTCGTGCCGTCGCGAGGATCGGGGACCGGCCATCGGACGCGCCTCCTCGGGGAACCCCTTAACCCTTCGTCTCCACCGGAATCCCCGCGACTCCCCGGGAACCCCCTCGCGCCGATGCGGTTCCGAGCGAACGCTTAAGCGGCCGTCACCGAAGCAGTCGTCGTTCCCGACGCGACCCGGGGCGTCCGGGTCGTTCGGGTGCCGTGTTCGGATGGCGATCGCTCCCCCCGGCCCGGGACCTCACGCGCTCTCGCTCTCCACCCCGGCGTTCTACCTGCTCGCCGCGACGTTGGGCCTGTTCGTGGCGATGCTGTTTCTCCTCCGCCACTTCTACCCCCAGCGGAAGCGCGGACTCGAAGGATACCTCGACGCTGCCGGAGTGAGCCTCGCGTTCCTCCTGTTCGGGCTCGTCCTCGTGGTCGCGCTCGCCACCCGAGACCCGCACGGCAACGACACCGCGTTCGCCCTGTACGAAACGGTACTCACCGGCTACTGGCTCGCGTTCGCGATCCCCGTCGTGACGGTCGGGAGCTCCGTGCAGGCCCGCTCTCGCGGGACGATCCGGTGGCTCGTGCCGGCGGTCGTGATCGCGGTGGTGATGTTCTTCGTGCTCTTTGCCTACTACTACACGCTCGCGTGACCTACCCCGCCGGCGCGGGGAGACTGCTCAATCCCGTTCGTCCGGCGGGAGGAGGTCCGGGATCCCGTCCTGGATCGGATAGTCGACGCGGCACTTCGGACAGGCGAGGTTTCCCTCCAAGATCTCCGCCCCGTCCTTTTTCTGGACGGTGAGCGCCAGCTCCCCGCGGCAGAGCGGACAGCGCAGAATCTCCATAAGGTCGGTCTTCATTTTGCGACTCCCTCGACGATCCCGTACCCGATCAACCGCCAGGCGTTGAGCTTTCGGGAGATCGCGACCCGGCTGCCCGGGAACACCGTCACCGCGCGATTGAGAGCGAGCTCAAGGTCTTCGCCCCGAGCGCTCGTCACCTTCCCGGCAGCGATGGTCGTCCCCACGGTGACCGCGAGCAGCTCGCTCGTGCGGATCTTTTCGACCTTGATCTCCCGCTGCGCCCCGAGGACCCGGTCGAGGAGCGTGGCACGCAGCCGGATCTTCTGGGAGACCGGCGGCAGCGTTCCCGCCGTGCCGACGAGGCGCCCGGTGAGCCCATCCCCCTTCGCGAGAGAGGGGTCGAGGCTGGTGCCGATCGCGGCGAGCCCGCCGGGATGGAGCTCGTCCCACTCTTGACCGCCCGAAACGATCGAGGTGATCTTGGTGGTCATCGACTCCGCGTGCTCGGCCCCGGTCGCGGCGGTGCCCGGTCGAATCTCGATCTCCTCCCCCACCGTGAGGCGGCCCTGGAGGAGCGAACCGCCGAGAACCCCGCCCCGCAGGGCGGCCGGGCGCGTCCCGGGCCGGTTGATGTCGAACGACCGCGCGACGTACATGAGGGGCGGCTTCTTCGGGTCCCGTGGCGGCGTCGGGATCGTCTGCTCGATCGCCCCGATGAGGGCGTCGATGTTCACCCGGTGGTTCGCGCTCACGGGGACGATCGGCGCGTTCGCGATCGGCGAGCTCTTCAGGAACTCGGCGATCTCCCGGTAGTTCGCCTCGGCTTCCTCCGAGGTCAGGAGGTCGATCTTGTTCTGGACGACGACGACCTTGTGGACCCCGATGATGTCGAGCGCGTAGAGGTGCTCGCGCGTCTGGGGTTGAGGGCAGTGCTCGTTCGCCGCGATGAGCAGGAGCGCCCCGTCCATGATCGCCGCCCCCGAGAGCATCGTCGCCATCAGCGTCTCGTGCCCTGGCGCGTCGACGAACGAGACCGCGCGCAGGAACTGAGCCTCACCCTTGCAGTTGGGGCAGGTGGGCTGCGTGGAGTAGCCCAACGGGGGCGGGCAGTTCGGGCA